>Ga0180432_10008053_pt1 | contig 13260 bp, 3 predicted proteins | sample SS_ome_10_FD_132414 | JGI IMG/M metagenome (GOLD analysis project Ga0180432, IMG submission 132414) | Hypersaline lake sediment archaeal communities from the Salton Sea, California, USA - SS_1_MS_2 metaG | ecosystem: Environmental > Aquatic > Non-marine Saline and Alkaline > Hypersaline >...
AGAACGAACGCTGGCGGCGTGGTTGACACATGCAAGTCGAACGGGAAAGGCTCCTTCGGGAGCTGAGTACAGTGGCGGACGGGTGAGTAACACGTGATCAACGTGCCCCTGGGACCGGGATAGCCGCTCGAAAGGGCGGGTAATACCGGATAAGACCACAGCACCGCATGATGCAGCGGTAAAAGGATTCCGCCCAGGGAGCGGATCGCGGCCCATTAGCTTGTTGGCGAGGTAACGGCTCACCAAGGCGACGATGGGTAGCCGGCCTGAGAGGGTGACCGGCCACACTGGGACTGAGACACGGCCCAGACTCCTACGGGAGGCAGCAGTGCTGAATCATTCACAATGGGCGAAAGCCTGATGATGCAACGCCGCGTGGAGGATGAAGGCCTTCGGGTTGTAAACTCCTGTCAGGGATTAGGACCTCCGACCAATCCCAGAGGAAGCACCGGCTAAATTCGTGCCAGCAGCCGCGGTAATACGAATGGTGCAAGCGTTGTTCGGAATTACTGGGCATAAAGCGTGCGTAGGCGGTTCGGTCAGTCAGGTGTGAAATCCCTGGGCTTAACCCAGGAATTGCATCTGATACTGCCGGGCTTGAGGACAGGAGGGGAGAGCGGAATTCCGGGTGTAGCGGTGAAATGCGTAGATATCCGGGAGAACGCCGGAGGCGAAGGCGGCTCTCTGGCCTGTTCCTGACGCTGAGGTACGAAAGCGTGGGGAGCAAACAGGATTAGATACCCTGGTAGTCCACGCTGTAAACGTTGGGCACTTGGTGGAGGGGGATACCGATTCCTTCTCCGCCGGAGCAAATGCGTTAAGTGCCCCGCCTGGGGAGTATGGTCGCAAGGCTAAAACTCAAAGGAATTGACGGGGGCTCACACAAGCGGTGGAGGATGTTGTTCAATTCGAAGCAACGCGAAGAACCTTACCCGGGCTTGACATGCTGGTGGTACGAACCTGAAAGGGGGAGGACCTCCTTGCGGAGGAGCCAGCACAGGTGCTGCATGGCTGTCGTCAGCTCGTGTCGTGAGATGTTGGGTTAAGTCCCGTAACGAGCGAAACCCTTGTCGTCTGTTGCTACCGGGTCATGCCGGGCACTCTGACGAGACTGCCGGTGTCAAACCGGAGGAAGGTGGGGACGACGTCAAGTCATCATGGTCCTTACGTCCGGGGCGACAAACGTCCTACAATGGCCGGTACAATGAGAAGCAATGCCGCGAGGCGGAGCGAATCTCCAAAGCCGGCCCTAGTTCGGATTGGAGGCTGCAATTCGCCTCCATGAAGCTGGAATCGCTAGTAACCGCGGATCAGCCATGCCGCGGTGAATATGTTCCTGAGCCTTGTACACACCGCCCGTCAAGCCACCCAAGTTGGGAGCACCCGAAGTCCGGGACCAATACCCCGGCCGAAGGTGAGTCCGATGAGGGGGACTAAGTCGTAACAAGGTAGCTGTAGGGGAACCTGCGGCTGGATCACCTCCTTTCTAAGGAAAGATCCTTGGAAGCCGCGTGCGGGGTGCCCCGCGATAGCGCGCCGCCGGCCCTGCGGGGCCGGGTCCGAGCCGCGTCCGACGGGGATTGCGCCGCGGTGCACTCGGTGCCCTCGGGCGCCGTGTGGCGAGAGCTGCCTATCGTCTTGACTTTCTCCGCCTGGCGACATGCGGCGACAGGACGTTTGGCCCAAAGTCCGGGGGTGTAGCTCACTTGGAAGAGCGCCGGCTTTGCAAGCCGGAGGTAGTCGGTTCGAACCCGATCACCTCCACCAAACGGTCCGGACCCAGGGCGGCACTCGAAGGGCCCATAGCTCAGTTGGTTAGAGCGCGTCCCTGATAAGGACGAGGCCGGTAGTTCGAGTCTACCTGGGCCCACCATGATCGTCGCCGGTTGGCGATGTAGGATCGACCCCGGCTCGCGTCTGTGGCGGCCGGGTATGCTGTTTGACAATCGAGCGGAAACACGGAGTGGCGTCTACCACATGGCCGTCCACAGCATGGCTGCGGACGGTCGCGGCGAGCCACGCGCGGCGCGGCCTTTGGGTCGCAGCCGAGAGGGGTCTCTCCCTGGCCGGAGAGGTCCGAGTGGCAGTGACTTGCGTGCAACAGCCCTGAGCAAGGGAGTGTTGCGATCAAGTTACCAAGGGTGCACGGTGGATGTCTTGGCGCCAGGAGCCGATGAAGGACGTGGCGTTACTGCGATAAGCCTCGGGGAGCCGTTTGCAGGCTTTGATCCGGGGATCTCCGAATCGTGCCCCCTGCTGAACACATAGGCAGGGGGAGGGCAACGCGGGGAACTGACACATCTTAGTACCCGCAGGAAAGGAAAGTAACCACGATTTCCCGAGTAGCGGCGAGCGAAACGGAAACAGCCCAAACCGCGCACGTGTAAGCCCCTGAGCGTTGCGCGCGCGGGGTCGCGGGACCCGCCGGCCCGGTTCAGGGACCGGGCGGGGAGTTACCAAGGATGCGTCTAGCCGAACCGGTTGGAAAGCCGGGCCGCAGAAGGCGAAGGCCCTGTAGGCGAAAGGCGCGTTCCTCCTCGGGCGGTGTTCCCAAGTACCGCGGAGCACGTGAAACCCCGTGGGAATTCGGGAGGACCCCCTCCTAAGGCTAAGTACTCCCTGGCGACCGATAGCGCACAGTAGCGTGAGTGAAAGATGAAAAGCACCCCTGTGAGGGGAGTGAAATAGTACCTGAAACCGCGCACCTACAAGCGGTGGGAGCCCTATGGCCTTCGGGCAATGGGTGACCGCGTGCCTTTTGCATAATGAGCCGGCGAGTTGCTGCTTGCGGCGAGGTTAAGCCCTTCAGGGGCGGAGCCGAAGCGAAAGCGAGTGCGAACAGCGCGACCCAGTCGCAGGTAGCAGACCCGAAACCGTGGTGAGCTATCCATGGCCAGGATGAAGCGGGAGTAAAATCTCGTGGAGGTCCGAACCCCAGAAGGGTGAAAACTTCGGGGATGAGCTGTGGATAGGAGTGAAAGTCTAATCAAACCCGGATATATCTGGTTCTCTCCGAAACATATTTAGGTATGGCCTCGAGCGACTACGTTGCGGGGGTAGAGGACTGAATCGATGCGGGGGCCTACCAGCCTACCAACTCGAACCAAACTCCGAATACCGCAACGCCTATCTCGGGAGTCAGACTGCGGGGGATAAGCTCCGCGGTCGAAAGGGAAAGAGCCCAGACCGTCGGCTAAGGCCCCGAAACACGCCTAAGTGGGCAAAGGAAGTGACTGTGCTAAGACAGCTGGGATGTTGGCTTAGAAGCAGCCACCATTTAAAAAGTGCGTAACAGCTTACCAGTCGAGCACGGTCGCGCCGAAAATGAACGGGACTCAAGGCGTGTGCCGAAGCCTCGGACGTTCCGGCCCCTGCGGGGGCCGGGGCGTGGTAGGAGAGCGTTCCATGCGGGCTGAAGGAGGACCGTGAGGACCTCTGGACTGCATGGAAGCGAGTATGCCGGCATGAGTAGCGATAAAGGGGGTGAGAATCCCCCTCGCCGCAAGCCCAAGGTTTCCTGGGGAAGGCAATTCCTCCCAGGGTTAGCCGGGACCTAAGACGAGGCCGAAAGGCGTAGTCGATGGAAAGCAGGTTAATAGTCCTGCGCCACCCATGAAGCTTCAGCGTCCGGAGGGACGGAGAAGGCTAAGTGCCGGCGGTTCGTTAGCTGGGCCGTCCAGGCGCGTAGGGGGAGCCCGAGGCAAATCCTTTGGCTCACACCACCCTGAGGCGCTATGGCAACGCAGTATTGCGGAGGCGGCTGATGCCAGGCTCCCGAGAAAAGCTTCGGACGTGCGATTGGGTGCCCGTACCGCAAACCGACACAGGTGGGCGAGGAGAGTATCCTCAGGCGCTCGAGAGAACCGCAGTCAAGGAACTCGGCAAATTGGATCCGTAACTTCGGGAGAAGGATCGCCAGCGGCGGTCAGAGGGCTCGCTCCTCGAAGCTGCTGTTGGTCACAGCAAAGAGGCCCAAGCGACTGTTTACCAAAAACACAGGTCTGTGCAAACTCGCAAGACGACGCATACAGACTGACGCCTGCTCGATGCCGGAAGGTTAAGGTGAGCGGTTAGTCCCTTCGGGGGCGAAGCTGTGAGCCGAAGCCCCGGTGAATGGCGGCCGTAACTATGACGGTCCTAAGGTAGCGAAGTTCCTTGTCGGGTAAGTTCCGACGTGCATGAATGGCGTAACGACTTGGGCACTGTCTCGACTGCGGACTCGGCGAAATTGTAGTCGTGGTGAAGATGCCACGTACCCGTGGCCAGACGGAAAGACCCCGTGAACCTTTACTATAGGCTAGTATTGGACATCTGTGGTCAATGTGTAGGATAGGCGGGAGACTGTGAAGGAGGGGCGCCAGCCCTTCTGGAGTCGCCGGTGAAATACCGCTCTTTGATTATGGATGTTCTAACTTGGCACCGTGAATCCGGGTCGAGAACAGTGCTAGTCGGGTAGTTTGACTGGGGCGGTCTCCTCCTAAAGAGTAACGGAGGAGTTCAAAGGTTCCCTCAGTGCGGTTGGCAATCGCACATAGAGCGCAAAGGTACAAGGGAGCTTGACTGCGAGACCGATGGGTCGAGCAGGTGGGAAACCAGGACTTAGTGATCCCGCGGTCCCGCGTGGAAGGGCCGTGGCTCAACAGACAAAAGGTACTCCGGGGATAACAGGCTGATCTCTCCCAAGCGTCCACAGCGACGGGGAGGTTTGGCACCTCGATGTCGGCTCATCGCATCCTGGGGCTGTAGTGGGTCCCAAGGGTTCGGCTGTCCGCCGATTAAAGCGGTACGCGAGCTGGGTTCAGACCGGCGTGAGCCAGGTCGGTCCCTATCTGCCACGGGCGCAGGAGACTTGAGGAGATTTGGCCCTAGTACGAGAGGATTGGGTCGGACGCACCTCTGGTGTGCCTGTTGTGCCGCTAGGTGCAGCGCAGGGTAGCTATGTGCGGAACGGATAAACGCTGAAAGCATCTAAGCGTGAAGCCAGCTCCGAGATGAGGTCTCCCCGAAGGGCCCTCGTAGACTACGAGGTTGATAGGCCGGATGTGTAAGGACAGCAATGTCCTCAGCTAACCGGTACTAATCGCCCGTTCGACTTGATCGCAACGCTCACTTGCTCCGGCTGGAGCACGCCGCACGGTGCGCCCTCCGGTTTCCGCTCGAAGGTCACTGCGCGTCGGCAGGGGCGCGACTGCCCCCGGCACCCGCGGGTCGGGGAAGATTCGGTGCATTTCCCGTCCGCGCGGGACTGGCGTGTTTGGATTTCCCGGTGACCATGGTGGCAGGGCCACACCCGTTCCCATTCCGAACACGGTCGTTAAGCCTGCCAACGCCGATGGTACTGCTTTGCGGGAGAGTAGGTCGTCGCCGGGGCTTTTTTCACGGACCCCGCCTCGCTGGAGGCGGGGTTTTTCGTGGGCGGGGGTGGCGGTGCGCCGTCGTACGCATCGGTTGGGTGCGCGCGGATGTCGGTGAGCGCCGTGCGGCTGCCCGGCGGGTCGTAGGCGTAGCTGTTGGCGTCGGACCAAGGCCTCCACTCTCACGGCGGACGCGCGGCGGCGTCCTCGTCTCCCTGCTCTAGCTTCTCGGCCCACAGTCCATAGGCCACTGGCTCAGCGCGGAAAAAAACCAGCCTTCCGTTCATGTAAAGGACATTGCCGCCCACCTTGTGGTTGCCCGGTCTATCGCACACGATGATATACCACTCTGGCGTCTCCGGGGTCAGGTTCGGATACAGGATGTACGATCCTTCATCCCCTGCACCTGACCGCTGCGCCCCGACCCCGGGGCAGATGAGCGCCTGCGGGTCCAGGCCCGGCTCGAACCTGGTGAGCGGCACAAGCGAAGCCTCGCCTTCGCTGTTCACGGGCACGGTGCCATGCGCGGACAGATACAGTGAAAGGGCGGCGTGAATGGCCCTGAGGTTGGTTTGGCAGCGGTCAACGAGCACGTGCGTTGGCGCCGTGGGAAACCTGGGAACGGAGTAGGCCAGGGCTGCGCCCACGACAGCGAGCAACAGAACCCCCACGATGACCTGCGGCCTGCGTCGCGGCCCCGGACTCTTCGGCTCGGGTGCTGACGTGGCCGGGTGTGGGCCCTGCACCGCGCGGGCCGCGGCCGTGCCCTGGTCGCCTTTGCGAGCCCTGGCCCGCACGCCCGCTCGATACCCGCGTGTGCCGGCAACCCAGCAGAGCGCGATGGGCGCCACCCAGGCGAGGATCTCCCACGCCGCGGGCAGGTGGACATATTCGGGCCCCCTGGCCAGGCGCACAAACGAGAATTCCCAGTTGCCGGGCAGTGCGAATGGCAGGGCATAGGCGGTATACAGGACCGCTGTCCACGTGCCCGTGTACGGCCCCCTCAATGCCCGGCCGAGCACATAGGCCCCCACCGGGAATGCTGCGACGTGCGACGCATTGTATACGGCGTCCAACAAGTCCACCGCGTTGAAGCCGGGCTCCGTGTAGTCGCTGTACTCGAAGAACGATCCGGTGAAGAACCAGAGCAATACAGAGACTAGGGCGAACGCCAAAAAGCCCAGCACTGTTGCCGCTAGTCCTGCCAAGAAGCTGCGCATGGCTCCACTCCCTACAACGGACCCTCTTGTCCGGCGCGAGACCGGCTAGGGGTGCGCGGCGCCGGCTTGCGAAACACGCGGCACGCCCCCGGCATGTGCATCCCTCGACCCGAAGCCCTCGCCTGTATGGTACAGTCCGGATGGCGATAGGCAAGGCCTGTGTGCGGTCGGTTTGGAGATCTTGCGCACGTCGGCCGGGCAGCGTCGGGGCACAGGCAGGAGGCGTCGGCCTGGGGGTGGCGCGGCCTCGGTGGCAAGGTTCCGCACGCCTGCGCAGCGCGGGCGCCTCTTGCGCCCATTGCGCGCGGGCGCGGGATGGGGTAGAGTCGCGGGCGCGGGTCGCTGGGACCGCGGGCTGATTCGCTGACTGGCAGCGCTGCCGTATCCGCCTGGCGCTGCGGTCGCGCGTGCGCACCACCAACCCCGTGGAACGCCTGCACGCCGAGATCGAAAAGGCCACCGGCCGCGTGGCCGCCTGGCGGCACTCCAAAAGCTGGGAACGACGCATGTATCTCGTGTGGACCCGAGTCAAGGAGACCCAATGCCGCCCCACCAAACCCAGCCTCGCTTTTGCACAGGACTCTTGAGGGCATCGATAGGTGGGGAGTCTTGACGCATGTTGAAAAATTGGATATGGCTGTGCCGTGAAACCGGGAGCCGGTGGCAGTTTGTTTGTTCCGTCAGTTCTTTGGGATATCCCTGGAGCCCGCGTGTTTGCGCGGCTGTCGACAATGTTGGGAAAAGGAGCTTTTGGTTATGCCTCGCCACATCGATTATGTCTTGCGAACGGGCCATGCAAGCTACAACACCCCCGAGAAATTGCGGGGGATGATAGAATTCTGCAAATCCGTTGGTATCCGTGAGGTGCAGCTCGTGCCGATTCTGCCGCCGATCGAGCCGGCATTCCTCTCCCGCGCCGCCTGCACGAAGCGCCGGAAGGAGATGATCCCCATCGTTCGAAAGCTCAATAAAGCGGGCATCGAATTCACCATCTGCGTGGTGAGAACCTTCATGCCCAATGCCCACCCGGAACAGCATACCGGCCACAAACAGGCTCGGGTGACTCTCAAGGGGGAAGAGCGCACCGGGAAGCCCTGCCCGCTCGACAAGGGATACCTCTCGTACATTACGCACATGTACACAGAGCTGGCCCGCATGGGGCCGACCAAGATGCTCATTGATGACGATTTCACCTATGACAATCCCGGCCTCGCCAACGGGACCTCCACCTGCTACTGTCCGCTCCACATCGCGGAGTTCAACGGCCGCACCGGCCGCAAAGCCACATTCGAGTCGGTCACGAGGGCCTGCAGCGACCCCAGGCCTTCGCCCCTCAAGAAAGCCTACATGGATTTCAAGAAAGAACTCATGCTGGAAATGGCCGGATACCTGCGCGATACTGTTCACGCGGTCGACCCGCAGATCAGCCTCGGCTTGATGCACACCTCCACCGAGATGTCCCTCTCCGAGGGGCGGGATACGCGCCTTCTGGTCGAGACCCTTGCCGGAGACCGCCCGGCGGTCAGCCGCCCCGGCCAGGGGTGCTACAGCGACGTGCAGCGTCTCCCCCTGCTCAATGGCTTGTCAATGAGCGCCTACCAGCGGCACCTCCTCGGACGGGATATCGAGCAGCAGGTGGAGATCGATATGTATCCCCACACCGGCGGCTTCAACAAGTCCTTCGAGTACGGCCTCGGCACGCAGCTCATGGGCAATGTCGGCGCGGCATTCCACAAGATCAATCTCTGGCTGTTCGGCAAGTCTGACCATGTGGACGCCAACCATCCGGCCGCCGTTCAACTCAAACGCGTGGAGAAGGCGGTCGATGCCCAGGCGAAAGTCATCCCCTCCGATGCGGTCCAGCGCGGCGTCCGGGTGGTCTACAGCGAGATGACCGGCATCCACCGCAAGCACGAGCTTTCGCAGGGGAACATGTGGGGGCCGAACGTGCCGCCTCTTCTCGGCCGCCTCGGCATCCCCTACACCTACGACGATTCTCAGGTGGCGATTCTCACCGCCGACAGCTTCCCCATGACCCGCAGGGAGGCGGAAAGCTTCCTCGACAGCCACGACGTGCTGCTGGAAATCGGCGCGCTGGAACGCCTCTGCGGGCTCGGCCTCGGCGGGCGCCTGGGGCTGAAGGTCGGCGCGCGGCTCCTGAGCAATCAGCGGGTCGGCGAGCGTTTTCTGAAGGATAGGCTCAATGGCGATTCCGCCGGCGACATTACCGGTTGGGCTCCGGCGCGCAGTTTCAAGCTCTCTCTCCGCAAGTCCGGAAACTGGCGGGTGGTCAGCGAGATCATCAACCGCAAGCTCCGCGCGGTCACTCCCGGCCTGGCGGTGAGCGAGCGGGACGGCCGGCGCATTGCTGTAACAGCGGCGGAGCTTGACGGCACGACAAGTACCTTCTGGTTCAACGCCTGGAAGCAGCGGCAGATGCACGCTGTTCTGGAGTGGCTGGCTGGCGGGGCGCTGCCGGCGGTGGTGCGGGGCGCGCCCGACGTGGCGCCCCTGATGCAGGAGAATCCGGAGACGGGCGAGCAGGTCGTCACCCTTGTCAATGTTTCGACCGCCACCGCCCGGGACGGCGCGCTGCTGGTGGCGGCGAAGGGTGCGGCCGATAAGCACCGGGTGTCGGTGCTGTCGAATTCTGGTTCGTGGCGCAAGGTGCGGGCTGGCAATATCCGCAAGGAGGGGCGCTATCTGCGCATAGCCCTGGAGGGTGGCTGCAACGTGCAGCCGCAGGGGACGCTGGTGATCCACTGTCGGCGCAAGGGAAAATAGTGTTTTGAAGAGACTATAGCAAAAAACAGCAAGGCGATTCCTTTGCGCTGTGAGGGTTGCGGCGGCGCGACGCCCACGGTCAGCGGCTCGAGTGCGTGGTCACCGACGGGCACGGTGGCCTCGAGGCCGCGCTGCACACCGTGTATCCGCACGTGCCCAAGCAGCGCTGCGTGTTTCACAAGCTCAGGAACCTCGCCGACCATCTGCGCCGCAGCTGCATCGCCGGGCAACGCTCGCCGGGGCCGCGGCCATCTACCACGGCGCCCCAACACCTGGCAACGACGCATGTATCTCGTGTGGATCCGACTCGAGGAGACCGAATACCGCCCCACCAAACCCACCCCCGCTCTTACACAGAACTCTTGACGGCATCCTGGACCCGCCCCCATTGCGCGCGGGCGCGGGATGGGGTAGGGTCGCGGGCGCGGGTCGCCGGGACCGCGGGCCCACTGCCTGACGGGCCGCCGGCGAATCCGCCCGGACTCGCACGCGAACGGGAGGCGACCTCATGGGCCAGCCGGAGCACCTGCTCCCGCAACTCATTCCCCAGCGCATCGGGGCCGTTGTGAACCGATTGGCCAAGCTGGTCTGGGAGGGGCGCGAGCCGGTCGAGGTGGCGGGCGGGCCCGTGCGCGACGACCCCGTACCGCTGGACCGCGCCCGCGCACAAGCGTACAAGCCCGTGCGGCCCGGCGAGCACTTCGGCGGCCCGGGCAACACCTGGCAGCAGCGGTGGTTCCGCGCGCGGGTCGGCCGGGCGACGCGCGCGCAGCGAGGCCGGCGCGCCTTGTTCTGGGACGTGCAGGGCGAGACGACCGCCTGGATCGACGGCGCGCCCTGGGCCGGGCTCGACGTGGCCCACCCGTACTGCGTGCTGCCGGACAAAGCCTGCGAGCTGTGGCTCGACACAGGTACGTACCAGACGGGCATTTGGCTGAACACCCCGAGGCGGCGGGTCAGCGAGCTCGGGTGCCGGTTCGACGGCGCGTGGATCGCGTGCAGGCACGAAGGGTTCTGGCAGGCATATCACGACATGCTCTGCCTGTGGGAGCTCTTGCAGGAGCTCCTCGAACGGGACGGGTGGCAGGCCCCGGGCACGGCCGGGCACAAGCCGCCGCTCGATCGGGCGAGCGTGCTGGCCCGCCGCCTGCTGCGAGACTTGAACGCCTGCTGCGACGCGTTCGAGACCCGCGGGCTCGACGCCCTGCTGGCAGGCCTGTCCGAGGTGTACGCGCGCTACCGGGGCAGCGCGTGGCAGGGGCATGCGGCCCTGTGCGCGCACGCGCACCTGGACCTCGTGTGGCTGTGGCCCGAGTTCGTGACTCGGCGCAAGGGCGTGCATTCGGCCGCCACGGCCCTGCGGCTCATGGACCGGTATCCGGAGATGCGGTTCATCCAGAGCCAACCCGCGCTCTACGAGGCAATCCGCGAGCACGCGCCCGCGCTGCACGCGCAGATCCGCAAGCGCATCCGCTCCGGCCAGTGGGAGGCCACCGGCGGCCTCGAAGTCGAAAGCGACGTGAACATCCCGTGCGGCGAGGCGCTGGCGCGCGCTCTCGTCCTGGGCCAGCACAGGTTCGCGGCCCTGCGTGACGGGGACATGAGCCGCACCGTGTGGCTGCCCGACGTGTTCGGGTACAGCAACTGCCTGCCGCAGATCATGAAGCTGGGCGGGATCGATTCGTTCTTCACGACCAAGCTGCGCTGGTCCGCGGTCACCCGATTCCCGCACACCCTGTTCCGGTGGCGTGGCCCGGACGGCAGCGAGGTGCTGGCCCACCTGTGTCCGGCGAGCTACAACGGCAAGGTGCAGCTCGGCGATCTGCGCAGCGCCATGGACGCGAACCGCCAGAGCGGGGTGTACGACCACGCGCTGCTTCCCACCGGGTTCGGCGACGGCGGGGGCGGGCCCACCGAAGAGATGTGCGAGCGGGCGCGGCGCTTCGCCGACCTCGCAGGCGCGCCCAAGACGCGATGGACCGGGGTGGAGGAGTTCTTCGACGGGGTGCGCGCGCACGCCGCGCAGTTGCCCGTGTTCGAGGGCGAGCTGTACCTCGAGTTCCACCGGGGCACCTACACCACGCAGAGCGAGCTCAAGCGCCGCTACCGCGCGGCGGAGACCGCGCTCCAGGCGCACGAGGCGGCCCGCGTGGCCCGCGGCGGCGGCCCGTTGGACCAGGCGGACTGGCTGCGCGTCGCGTTCGCCCAGTTCCACGACGCCCTGCCGGGCAGCTCCATCGGCCGCGTGTACGAAGACTTGAACGCGGAGCTCGATACGATTCGCGAGCGCCGGATCGAGGCGGCCTGCCGCGAACTGCGCGCGGAAGACGACGAAGAGGGCGTAGCCGTGTTCAATCCGCTGGCCCTGCCGCGGCGGGCGGTCGTGGCGCTTTCGCCCGCACAGGTCGGCAGGCGAGCCGCGCGCAAGCGCGCGGTGCAGGCCGAGGACGGGACGCCCGTGCCCCTACAGCGGGTCGGCGCGGGGCGCAGCGCCCAGTACCTCGCCCAGGTGGAGCTGGGGCCGCTGGAGGGCCGGCGGATCACGCGTGCGCCCGCGGAGCCGCCGGCCGTGGACCTGGCCGCCTGCGCGAGCGAGGGCGTGCTGGAGAACGGCCTCGTGCGCGCGCGATTCACAGAGACCGGGCAGCTGATCGGCTTGTGCGTGGACGGCACGAACCTCGAGCTCGTGGAGATGGCCGGCCTTCGCCTGTACCCGGACTGGCCGGCCTCGTTCGACGCGTGGGACGTGGACCAGCACACCTTGCGCCTGGGGTCGGCATGCGCGACGCCCATGGAGCTTCGGGTCGCGGAGTCGGGACCGGTTCGCGCCAGGCTGCGCGGGGAATCCCTCTTCGGCGAGCACAGCCGCATGCAGATCGACTACGTGCTGGAAGCGGGCAGCCCGCACCTGAAGGTCGAGCTGACCGTGGATTGGCACGAAGACCATCGGCTGCTCAAGTATCATCTGCCCACCGCGTACCGGGGCCGGCACGCGCGCTACGGAGCCCCGTTCGGCAGCGTCGAGCGGCCGCAGGTGCCGGGCCGTCCGGGCGACGAAAGCCAGTGGGAGGTGTGCGCCAGCCGCTGGGCGGCCGTGTGTAACGACAGCGGCACGGAGGGCCTGGCCGTGGTCACGGAGGCCAAGTACGGGTTCTCCTGTCGGGACGGGGACCTGGGGCTGAGCCTGCTGCGCGCGCCGGGCCAGCCCGATCCGACCGCCGACCGGAGGCGGCACACGATGCGGTTCGCCGTGGGCCGGTACGAGCCCCATACCACCCGGGAGCGCGTCTCCACCGCGGCGGCGGCCGAGGTGGTGTATGCGCCCGTGCTCCAGGCCCCGGGCGGCAGGTCGTCAACCTCGCCCCTGCGCCTGGCGGAGCTCGGGTCGCTTGTGCCGGCCTGGGTGCTGCCCGCGCAAAACGGTGGCGGCTGGATCCTGCGCCTGCACGAGACAGCTGGAGAGTCGGGAGGGGCCCTGCTGGAGCTCGCCCGCGCGCCGGGGCGCGTGACGTACGTCGACCTCCTGGAGCGCGAGCAGGGACCGGTCCAGCGTCTGGACGCGCGGCGCTTTCGCTTGGAGTACGGACCGTATCATATCCTGGGCGTCAAGGTCGCTCCTCGGCGAGCGGCCGGGCGCCGTGCCGCTCGCCGCGCTTGACACACACGCGCACATGCGTTAGGAAGCCGTGCCTGGACGCCGATGCGGTTCGGCCCCTTTTGGCCCTTGCTCGGCACCTGAACCAGGGGAGGACTTGCATGGACGCGAGCACCGACTGGGCGCGGCGCACCGGACGGCGGATGATGGTCGGCCTGCACGTGCCCGACTACGACCAGTTCCCGGCCTACCCGCAGCTCATGCGCGAGCACGATCTCGACGAGATCCTCGAGCACATCGATCCCAA
>Ga0180432_10008054_pt1 | contig 13260 bp, 13 predicted proteins | sample SS_ome_10_FD_132414 | JGI IMG/M metagenome (GOLD analysis project Ga0180432, IMG submission 132414) | Hypersaline lake sediment archaeal communities from the Salton Sea, California, USA - SS_1_MS_2 metaG | ecosystem: Environmental > Aquatic > Non-marine Saline and Alkaline > Hypersaline >...
ACAGTCGAAATTGGTTCACCGTCGATTACATTTCTAGCAGATATTGATTCACATATGGCGAGGCTCATGATGTTTTTAACGTTTGGGATTTCAATTTTCTAAACTGCAAATGTTAGAAAATTAATTAAGTGAATATATTGAATGTTTTCCAGAATCCTTTAGATTCTAGAGGAAAATGAGTACTGATAGAGTAACCTCGGAGACTATAATCAATGGGTGGGATTCTGATGTAGTTCAGTTTGTAAAAACTGTAGGTGACAAGTCTGGTGCTTTTAATTGGATACATAATAATACGGCTTGGTGGTATAATCTATTTTACAACATTATTCAGATCAGTCTTGTCTTATTCCTAATGCCATTAGTAGGCGGGCCACTGTCAATGATTTCGAAAACATTAGATGTAGTCTATTTAAAAGTTATTCTCGCGGCTTGGGCGGGATTAATGGCGATTTTCATTTCGATACATACTTATTTACAATGGACAGATCGAATTAGTGCCCATCGTTCCGCCGCTACAACGTATTTGTTAATATATGTAAGGATCAGAAAGGAACTAATCAAAGAACCCGAAGATAGAAGGGAGGGCAATAAATTCCTTGAAGATATCGAGGATGAGTACAGAGAGTGCTTTAGAGACAGTCCGCCGGTATGGTCTTTGACAACCAGACGATATTTACGAAAGGCCCGCAACCGCACAGAAATCACCATGGCCGATTTATCAGGTATCGCTCATATTCAAGTCAGGAGACGTCACGTAAAACACCGCCGACGCCAGCATACTGATGCATCAGACAGTGAGGAGAGTTATCGTAGTGAGGAAGAAGTATCACCTAAGTCAGAAGGAAGTTTCTTGCAAAGGTGGTTCCAAATAAATAAAGCAAAAAATCAATGGCAATTAGAACGGCATACACTCGACGATCTCGTCTGACCGCTTTAGCGAGATTACATGATGGTCTATCTGCGCCTTAATTTGTAAATAGCATCTGCAACAATTCGAGAGTCCGTGATAGGTTTTGTGATATAATCATCAAACTTACCCTCTTCCATATATACTTCGATTTGACTAGGCATCGCCGCGGCAGTGATAGCCACTATCCAAGGCATGTGGTCGGCGGGAATGATCTTCCGTAATTTCTTAGTAGCAGTTAGGCCATCCATAACCGGCATTTTCATGTCCATTAGTACAAGATCATACCAGAAATCTTCTTTCTTCTTGGCCTTGATATGGTCAACTAGTTTTTTGCCATTATCTATTATTTCTATATCACGATAGCCGATTCCTTCCAACATGGCTTTAATCACTTTTTGGTTGTTAATATTGTCCTCAGCAACAATTATTTTTAGTGATCTAAAACTGGAGTAGGCTCTTCGTTTCTTTCGAAGTTGAAGTTTCTTCACAGTAGATGCTCCAATTGTTTTAGGGGGGCTGAGAGTGGACTTAGATGTTGAGCCTCTGGGGTTTGTGCCGTTAAGTAAATTAATCATTACGCTTTGCAACTCACTGGGCTCATAGGGCTTAGTTAGATGATAGTCAAAACAAGATGAAATTGTGGTTTTATCACCCGCCGAACTGAGTGCAATTAGCGGAAAGTTACCATTGCGAGTGCGTTTAATACGCTCTGCCAGGCGGTTGCCATCGGTCCCCGGCATACAGATATCCAAAAGGCCTATATCAAACCGGTACTTGTCATTGTTAATATATGACAACATGGCTTGACGAGCACTGTTGCATTCCCGGTGTTCCATACCCCAATCATCTAGCCAATTGACAACCTGTATGACATTGGCAGAGTTGTCATCTACCACAAGCACTAGTTTGTCACTCAAAATGCCCGGATCAACTTCTTCAATGGCGGGTGTGTCGGATTTCACAACAGGAATAACAAAAGTAAAAGTAGAACCTTTTCCGATTTTACTTTCTACACTAATGGTGCCGTGCATGAGTTCAACAAAACCCTTACTGATAGCCAATCCGAGGCCGGTTCCGGGGTAAATAACTTCATCATTTTCTATTTTGGAAAAGTTCTGAAACAGCTTCTTTTGATCACTTTTGGATATCCCTATCCCCGTGTCGCGAATGCTAAACTTGATCCAAAATCGCCCGCGATGATGTTTACTTAATGAGACTTCAGTCACTACGGCTCCTTTTTCAGTGAATTTAACCGCGTTACTCAATAGATTAACCAAAATTTGCTTTAATCTCTGGAAGTCTTGTACAACATACTCTGGCACATCATCATCGATGTAGAATGTGAAGTCAAGACCTTTCTCACGACTCTGGGAACGTAATATGTCGTAACTAGACTCTAAACATTCCTGAATCGACATTACTGCTTTGTGTAATGATACTTGCTCGTTTTCCAGTTTTGCCATATCTAGTATATCATTAACAATACCCATAAGACTAAAGCTAGATTGGCTCATTATGTTCAAATACTCACGTTGGGTGGATGTTAATTCAGTCTTCTCCAAAATAGATAAAGTGCCAATAATGCCGTTTAGAGGAGTTCGAATCTCGTGAGACATACTAGCCATAAAAGCATCCTTGGCCTTGGCGGCCGCCTGGGCACTTATAGCTTCTTCATGCAGGAGGCGGTTCTGATTCATTAAAAACTCCACGGAAAATCCACACGTAGCAATCTCATTGCCTGGTAGAGTATACAAACTCATATGTCGCATATCTTTGCTCCAGGATGCATTTGTAATTAATACCCTTTTTAGTTTATTTTGCAATGTATCTTTGATCGACCCAATTAGGGTTTTCACTGTATCCTTATCTCTCAAAATGGCTGGAACGCTACTCTTAAGGGATTGATTCAAAATAGAATCTATTTCCAAACCAAGACATTCTAAAAAGACTGTATTGATTTTTTTACAAATCAATCTCCCCACATCTTTGGAACTAATCTTAATTTTAGACTCAAATTTTTGGATGGTTTTTTCACCACATTCCCATATAGCAATACCATGGTCGGTTTGATCATGGACCAAATTCCAAATATCTTCCATCTATAATGGCACTAGAAAAATTGATTTATCTATTTACTAATGGTGACTAAAGGCTCTTTGATTAGTTTTTTCCTAGAAATGTAATTTCATATATATAGTAATGCTAGTGCCTCAAGAATTTCTGCGGCATCAAAACCCACATTCGGGTTGGATAGAACCCGGTACGCCCCATGCATCTCATAGTCCATATGGTTTGTTTGTCCAACCTATAAATAAAAAATATCTGGCTATTGAGATGTATAAACTACTCACTAGTACTGAGTTTGTGAGTTCACGCGGCGGAGATGAATCGTTGGTTGATCAGTTTAGATCAATTCGCGCTCATATCCCCCAACAAGTAGCCGAGGCTGTGGAAGCTTTCCAGTTTAATCTGCCACCGCGCTCTGATCACTTGCTCAATAACCCGATTAGGCAGCTAGATCGTCTTAACCGCCAGTTCCTAATGGAGATTGGCAAGTTATGGATACATAATTACATGGATGTGAGTCCAGTGTTGTTTAGCCGGTTTTACAATGTAAGTCCGGAGTCTGGAATGCCACAGGATAACAAATATAGTCAATATACCGCTAAATCCTATGCGGATGGAACTTGGCATCCGGAAGAATTGTTCTTGAACCACCCGCTGGCATCTGACAACAGCTGGAAACTGCAAAAAACATATGCCGAAGATCCGCGTCGTCGATGGGGTAGAGAGCATAGTGGTCTTCCATTTTGGCGTCGCACTGTGCAAAACCGCCATTATGACCGCGATAACTCTGATGGTTTGAGAGATGGTGGCGATTCCGATCGCCGCGTGCAAGTGCCCCATGGATATGGTAAAGACATGGACGATTTGGCCTACCACAATAGCAAATTCGCAGATGTTCTTGATGAAGACTTGGTTGATAGCAGCATGTACGACTGGCGCATTAAGTAGTTCCCGCGGCGCGATTACTTACCAATAATTAGGATCAATGAGTTCCATAAGAGGGATCAGAGCCCGTTTGCGGCGGTTCTCCAGAGCTCCTATCTTGGATTCCGGGCGAGTAATCTTCACTTCCGCATACTACAACTTATATACGATAGGTGCTGCAACAACTCACTGTTCTTCCGGATAATGCAACATCATTTTCAGGAATTTACCAATATATACTAATGGATTGAATAAGCCACTAGTTATTATTGAATCTCCATATTCCGGCAAAGGAACTTTGACCGGCAAAGGAACTTTGACCGGCAAAGGAACTTTGACCGGCGACAATGTTGAAAAAATACTAAGTATGCTCGCGAGGCGAAGCACCTTTTGCCAGTCATCTCTTATATACACAAGTGTTGGATGATACCGATCCGGAAGATCGGCAAATCGGAATAGGACTATGAATGGCTTGGCTTCACAAAGCCGACTATACAGTTGTATATCAAGACTATGGTATATCATCAGGGATGCGTTACGGTATCGAAAGAGCCACCACCGAAGGGAAGCCAGTCATATATCGAACGCTTTATGAGTGAATAATAGCCAAGTTCTTCCCATATTACACCAGTCTCCGCTATACGAATGCGATCAACTCGTTTTTTACCAATATAAAACCACTCACCGCGGCGACGGCGCGTTGCAAAGTATTTATGTAACGATGATTCTAACTCAAAGGGTTTTGAATGAAGAATAATACGTGCTATGTACAGTTCATTCGGATTTCCTGTTTGTAGCTGCTTCAGACGGCGCTCGCAATTGGTAGATTTACCTATTTTAAATAAATGAGGGTGTCCACGGATACCTATAAAATAAACTCCACAACTCATTCTCATTATATATCGTGTAATTTTAAGAATATTGAACTTCCTCATTAGAAATTTCCAATGGATACGGATTTGACATGTAATCGGATTATATCAGGGATTGGATGGATTTTCCGGAGAAGAAACACCTTTAGTTGCAAGCATAGCACCAAAATCCTTTACCATCCGCGCGAGTATTAGCACATCCACCATTCTTGGCACACAAAGCACCTTGGAAGGCTTGACAACTCACTCCTTTGGGAGCTTTGGAACAGTCACTCAGGGTCTTCCAATCTTTGATTTTTTTAGAATAGTCATACGCTGCTGAGGATGTTGGATCACAAGCACACTTATATTTCGGTTTCACAACAACGTAGTAGTATGCAATGAGAATTAATCCCAATACAGCAATAGCGCCGAGAGCCCAATAGAACGTCTCCATCATATTTATGCAGATATAAATATTATCATATAATAAAATTGAAAATAACAATCAAACAAACTACCTAAAAAGGCCTTTTAGAAACATGGCTTTCGCTTGGACTGAACCTAAGTTGATTACTACCAAGGATGGTCGAAGAGTATATTTGAGGTCATCCCCAATGGCCAAGGGCGATCCATTTTGGGAACACTGGAATGATCCCGAAAAGAAGGCATATATGAAGGAAAAGGGTATAAGTCCCCAAAAGGGTCGCAACGGATGGAGCGACGGTCAGATTAATCAATGGATTCCACACACACGAGAGCTGGAGCAAGTTAATGCTGCTACAGGACAGACCCGGCTCGCCGAACAGTTGGCTGCCCAAGACGCCGAAATGCGAACTATGTGGGATGTTGCAGCACCTCCCCGAGTCGCTTTGCGAGCTCGTGAGCCTGAGGTCCCCGCAGGGATAAATATCAGGTATGGTTAAATCCAAAATAACAGCAATTTGTTTTTTTCAATAACATAACCATGGACATAGCTGATGCTGATGCGAGTATTGTCGAATTCGCCATAAGGGGTACCTATGATGCTAAAATCGTCAATGTAGTGGATGGAGATACTGTTGATGCAGTATTCTACTTTAGAGGCAAGTTAAATAAGTTCAGGCTGCGCTTAGCCGGCATCAACGCTCCGGAGATGAAACCTCGCAAGAATGTCGAAAACCGCGAGCAAGTAAAAGAGGCAGCCCGAGTTTCGACCAGATTCCTCATAGAGCGAGTATTGAACAAAGTGATAACTATAGAATGTCACGGACCGGGCGACTTTGGGAGAACTCTGTCCACGCTGTACTATGAAGGTGTTAATCTTAATTCCAAAATGTTAGAATTAGGTTTGGCGGTTCCATACCGAAAAACTTAGAAAATTTGAAACAATATACCAGCATCCCTATGCTAGATAGAGAACTGTTAGCTTTAATTTTTAGCTTTGCCCAAGAACACACGATTAGATATGCTTTAATAAAGGTTTGTAGAGATTTTCGTAATGCTCTAGAATTAGTGCCATCTATAGATAATGATTTGGGTTGGCTAGTCAACACAGATATTATAATTTGATCAGATGGGCTCACAAACAGCACGCTCCAGTGCTTGAGGAAGAATATTTATTCACAGTCCAACAATGGGCCCATGGTCAGAAATTCCCAGGCGTATATTATGTTTGTCAGAGTAGTTTGCTTGACAAAAATATAGGAAAATGGATCATTCAAAAACGATTACCCTTGTAAATTCACATGTGGTTGTTCAGATACCGAAGAACACAAAGTTATTTATTCTCATATGCCGTGGAAAGACAAAAATTACTTGATGATTGAATCGCATACAAAAAAGTTCTTTTTTGGCAAAAATGTTTAATTTCCGGGAATATACTATATGAACGATTATCTGGCCGGTGAGTATACGAGTAAGCAAGTAAATGGACTGATTCGTGACTTGAAGTTAATTGCCAAGCCGCATGATCGGGGAGATAAAATCAATGTGGACAGTAAATGCATCCAGCCTGGCGGGACATGGACCTCCTTAACTCGCACATTTGTTTATACAGATGAAGATCGATCCAAGACTGTGGATTTCATTCAAAGCAAGCTAGATTTGGCGTTCCTGCTTATTCTGGAATATATTCCAAAACATGGATTGCATCACAATAGCCGAGCTGGTTCTCCAGAAAACAATGCCGAGCTGAACAAAATGCTAGATCGAGAATATATTAATCGCATCGCAACACATATCCATAATACGATTTCCGGTATTAAGGCGCTTATGGAACTTACTTATGCTGATGACGATGACATAACTGGTGAACTAGAAGCTATTTTACTAGCTATAAAAGTCAGGTTGGAACAATACAAACGTCAAAAAAATGATTGGGGTCGATTTCCTGATAAATCTATGAGACTTCCCGGAAACATCAGTGACGAATAGAAAGGCCAAAGCGTTCTATTAGATAGCGTCTCGGTACATCCTTCAGCGGTTCCACGTTAAAAACTCCTAACCGTCGCAAAGTTGCGGGACGGAATGGTTTATTCATAAGTATTCGGCGGGCTGCTTTCTTTTTTTGATTATATTTTTTCAGCCTACGCTTATATTTAAGTCTACGATAAGCTCTACTTCTGGCCATTTTAACATTAGCTAATTACATATTTAATTAATATGCAAGTATATATAAATGTACAAAGTTAAACTTGCTAAGGATAAATATGTTTGTGTGGAGGGTAATCCACACTTGTGGCGGTTTGTCTCCGGCCCACCGTCAAAAGCCCACGTGATGAATAAGCAACTTGCCGAGACTTGTTTACAGTCCTCTATGTCGAACTATCCTGATGCTTGTCTGGAATATCATTCATCTCCATCGAAAATGAATTCATCCATGGCCTCATATACTTCGGATGAGTCTTCTTCGCCGTCAGTTTCGCCGATGGACTCCCCGGAAGGTTCCTCGCTAGTTTCAACGTCAGTCCCATCACCCTCTTCGGCTTCACTGTATTCATCTGAATAAAACTCACATTCTTGTTCTAAAGTATGCAACCAATCCAATACCTCTATATATTGGTCTTGGGCGGCATTTTCCATAGATATTTCATCCCAATCGCATCCAATTGAATGAAGCCATTGCATGATTTGGAGATACCCATTCGAGGCAGCATCCGCGAATGTGTAGGAGTCAACTGGACAGTCATGTTCAACTGCCCATTTCAAAACATCCATCCGCCCTTTTGATGCAGCCACATATCCCAAATGGGCATTCATAGGGGCTCCCCTTTTATAATATTTGCGAACGGTTTCAAAGTCGAACGAGTGCAAGATATCTGGCAAGATATGTGAGCAATGTGGAAACATAGGATTCTTGAATACCCAGTTGAGCATTCTTTTGGATCCGCTACGTGTGGCATTACAACATACATGCTCGCGGTTGGCATAAGGGGCAACTTCCAGTATTTTTTTCATAAACTCGATATCGCCGGACCGGGCGGCGTATTGATAGATATCATCAGGATATGTTTGTCTGGGTTGCATATGATTGATAATATCTTCCCCCCTATGCTGAGCAGCATTATTCATGATAAAATCCGGAATATCTTGCTTATGAGGCCATACCAATTTTACCATTTCTAAATCAGTGCCAAATATGCGTGCAGTTGGCTGGACTTCTTCCCCAACAACAAGTAAATCTTTCGAGACCATCCAATTAATCAAATTCGTTTGACTAGCATCAAGAGCAGCTTCACTTATTTCCTCATTAACACGATATCCTTTTCCCATACACCATTCAATGCCTGCAATACTACCAGCATAAGCAAAAGATATCATAATGTTATTAAAATTTAGGTCTATTCCACGTCTTTCCAAAAACTTGATGGTATCCACGTGACCACCTCGGGCGGCGGTTTCGGCGAGCTCATAATGTGGTGGACAACCATTATCTAGCATATATTCTAGAACATTAATGGCACCGCTAATAGCGGCGGCTTTAGTAGCCTCGCTATCCCACGGACAATCATTTTCGTGCAGCCAAGAGACCATATCTAGATCGCCGCCAGATGCGGGAGACTTATAAACCCAACTGTTATAATTACAACCTTGTGTCCATAACCAGTTGACTACATCTATACGCCCACTTCCTGCCGCTGCGGAGAACACCCGCCAATTCCAAGGAATCTCCGCCCTATGAAGCACCCTCAGGATACCAAAGTAACCATTCCAGGCAGCCGCACTGTAGGTTCGCCAGTCCATATATACATTAAGCTTTAATAAATGACGTATCAAATTGGTATTACCATACCGGGCCGCAACTATGCTAATTTCGTCTGTCCAAGGACAATCGACTTCTCTCAAAAATTCAACCATTTGTACATTTCCCCCGATACCGGCTCCAATAAGAACACGTTCATTCATAGGACAGCCATTTTCAATGGCCCAAATTAAGATTTGAAAATTACCCTCCTGTGCTATTTTAGATAGCCAGTACTGTTTATATATGCGTTTAAATCCACAATACTCAATTATTGCTTTCCAATGTTTGCACACAAATTTGGTTATACATAAATCGGTTCGACTAAAAATTAATCCCAAAACTTCTGGTGGTAAAGTGTTCATAATTTATAATTATGAAAATATGATTATACCACAATGTACTTGTATATTTATTTGACTATTGTTATTCTACATGGTTTATTTGGCGGCTATATGTTTTTTCCATTCACACCTTAGTATAGGAATGTGGGCGTGAAACCCTATTTATCAAACATTTGATTAAAAATACTTTATGTGGTATGGGAGTATTCCTTCTCATGGGATCGATATGGCCTTTTATTCTGGTCAGTCTTGTTGGGATTAAAAATACTAGCTCGGAAAACCGATTCCCATCATCTGAAAATCCAGTAGGTTTTGGAAAAAATAATGGGATTTTTCCTAAAGATCCAGAAGATCTTTAGAGATCTTCGATGACAGAGTCCATAGTTTGGACATTGTCTTGAATCATTTTTTCGTTAATCACCAATTTGTTGTAGTTCGATCCAACATGTGGGATACCGCCCAACATGATATGGCCGGAGGGGCCGCTCATAGGATCATACATATTATTGACGGCAGCTTCCTCAAGTGCAGCTACTGGACTACTCTCGGACATTCTCAGCATGGGCTTATTGTAATCTCGCTTAGCTACCCCATGGCGGGTAATGGAGGTTACTGTGCCAGGGAAGGTCATAGCATCAGCAATATTATGATAGTGCTTTTCGGATGTGCTGATCTGGTCCCGCAATTCATTTACAACCTTGCGATTAGCTGCCCCAACACCAAGCAGTTCTGCGGTTTCCTCCACGGAATTAGATTGCACACTGTAAGTGTCTACGAAGGGATTATCTAGTATAGCATCCATGTTAGTTCCCATGGTAGAAATATTGTAGATCTGTTCACGTATTATAGTACCATCTGGCTGGAGCCGATGTTGATTAATCTGGTGCACATTGGCCGCTTTGATGCCTTCAACTCCGCGGATGACAACGTCAATCATTTGATCGCGCAATTGTGCAATCTGAGCTTTAGTAATTTCACCTTTCTTTTTGAACATTACCTGCCGGATATACACTCGAAGGAAGAGATCTTTCTCATTCTCAGATGTATACACGATGAATGTAGTCGGAAATGCTTTGCGAATAGCATGGTAGATATCTTCTACGGACATCTGCTTTAGGATCAGCTCTGGCTTGTTGAGGCCGAATCTAATTACCCACTTTGATAAGTCGGCGGGACGTTTGATTCCCTTATTGTATTTCTCGAATTGTGCTATCTGCTTGGCTTCATGAACGAACTCTGCTCGTACTGGCTTGCCGTAATCTTCGAAGAAGATCTTGGCATCTAGTAAGAACTTACGCAGAGGCATCATTTCAATCATATTAGCAATTTCTTGAGCTTTTTCTCTGTCTTGAGCAAACTCAGGCTTGAGCGGAATAATCATGGTGGGATTACGCATATCCGTAGTGGCTCTTACACCCAATATTTCCTTAATAGCTGACATACCTTTGACTTTACCACCTCCCAGACCAGCACGATGCTTACTGTCTAGAGCCAATTGAGTCATAGGTTCACTAGTGGACTGGGCGGCAATGATACCAATACAGGTACCGTATGCAATCAGAGCCCGACTATAAGTCTGACGAATTTGATCGATAGCTAATTGAAGCATATCCATATTAACCCGTAGGCGGGCCAGAGTAGCCATATTTAAATAAGCTCTGATAGTCATACAAATCATGGCAGTGGCTGCATACATATATTCGGGAACCGGCGATTGCTTGCGCTCTTGAATCTCATTCATCAGTAAATATGGTAAATTACTGCATAGTCGCTGAACTGCTTCAATCATCTCGGCAGGATTTTGACGACGATCAATCTTCTCATCGCGATATCTGTAAACCACATTGTCCAAAATGCGCTTGACATTGATAGGAATACGTACGTGGTTTTGGTACATGCGATTAGTCATACGCTCTATCTTGAGAAACATGCTCTGATAATGCTTACGATCTTCCAACATAGCTGCGAACTCATCATCAAGAAGCTTCTGAACAGCTTTATTGTTGAACTTGGGAAAAGCACTGGCTTTGATTCGAAAGCGTTTCTCAAACTCAGCATCGCTCAAATCCTTGGACACTGTGGGTATGGGAACTTGCTCACCAAATCGCGGATCTGAACCATCATCTCCGTATATGAACTGAACAACGTCCAATCCTTTGGAGACTTGTCTAAAGTTATTGATAATTTGGTCTTCCAAATTTTTGACTGAGATACGATTCTGCTCACCAGATACGGCTGTACCTAATGCAATACCAATAAGAGCCACGCGGGCTTCCATGGAATTGAAAACGGTAGCTGGTAGTTTAGTTCCAGACAGATAAGAATCGGGTACTAATCCGCGACTTTCTGGGTTGGAATCGTATCGCGTAAAGTACGATAGAGTACGTCCCCCAAAGTTCTCACGCATTCTATGACCATCTATTTGCTGTTGGCCAATATTTGATACACAAGAAGTTAGATTAACAGGGCTACCCTTAGAACCGGTCATAACCATTTTGGCAAAGCCATTGTTATAAAAGTCAATACTGGTAAAGACAGGCTTCACTAACATGTCCCCAGGATTCAACTCATTCATTTGCAAATCCTCATAGTATTCTTTGGTAGTTTTGCCTAAAGGAGGAGTGATCAAACCTTTATCTAAATCTTGTGAGATCAAAATAGAACTTTCAACGATGCCTGATTCTATCTCGCGGATTTGTCGCTTAGCACGCTCATCCAATATCAAATCACGCAATCCAATGCTGTATCCGTGGTATTTGAGATAGTTAATAGCCAATTGCTGAATGTCAAAAGACATATCTAGAGCAGCTCGACTACCGTACTCATTGTGAATAATATGGAAGATAGACCCAGGTTTCCCCTCACCAATACTGGCTTTATCTAATACTCCGGACTTGAAAACTCCACGTTCGATCACAACCTTTATATCATCCGGATGGTAGTTAATAAACCCAGCCAAACCTGAATCGTAAATATTGGGTTTACGAGTGAAGTTAATTAAGTAGTTTTTATATTGTAATAACTTAGTTATGAGATCTCGACCAGTATAAATTTGGGACGCGGGTTCACTGAAATCTGGAACTAAGCTAGAGTTACTAAACATGCTCATGGCATGGTATTTGTCAATTCGCACATCAGAACGAGTAAACTCAGCGGTTCCAATAAGAGAATCTTGTGTTTCTCCAATTACTGGAGTTCCGTGTTGGTATGATACCACAAATCGAGCCGGACTAGCTAGAATGGATATTTCATTCATAGTTGCCGGAGTGGTCATAACAAGGATGTTCATGGCATCTCCATCAAACGTAGATGCCTCGCACGACAACCATCGTCGTGTCGAAATTTCCCCAATGTCTCCAAAGGGGCCGGACTATACCTTAAGCCTTCATTGAGAATTGATTAGTTTCTCTCAGACCCACTACCGTCTAGTCTCTGAACCTTCTCCATACCCTATCATTTCGCTATAGCGGGCGGGGTTAGGAGCTTGGCTGCGGATTGTCCACATGATAAAGGGATTTTTGCCATCCAGACGACTCTCACCGTCCTGCTGCACGCTAAACTTTCGTTTACGCCGCGGCACCCTAAACCTTCGGGAGTTTCCCGCAATTTGGAAGTGTTGCTCATTCTAGTTTTACTTTACCCTTTATTTCACTAGAAACTTCGATCATTTCCATATTTCGTTGGACAATTCCCATTGCTATTTTACTAGCTCTGGAAAATGCATCGTCCTCAGAAATATGACGACCTCCAAACGTAATACTCTTAGTGATACTCTGATCTTTAAGTTTGATTCTCAGATATACAAGTCCATTTGAGTATTATCTTAAGAAGACTTTCTCAAAGTGATTCAGGAATCTGATTTCACATTCATGGAGCAATTTCCAAGAGAAAGTATCTTTTCCATGTTTTCTGATAGCATTATTGAGTTTTGTTTATTATTTC
>Ga0180432_10008055_pt1 | contig 13260 bp, 18 predicted proteins | sample SS_ome_10_FD_132414 | JGI IMG/M metagenome (GOLD analysis project Ga0180432, IMG submission 132414) | Hypersaline lake sediment archaeal communities from the Salton Sea, California, USA - SS_1_MS_2 metaG | ecosystem: Environmental > Aquatic > Non-marine Saline and Alkaline > Hypersaline >...
CCGTGGGGGATCGGAATCATTTTATTCTGAGCGACTCCGAGTCCGCTGCCTTTGGTTGTTATTTGTACCATAATATCCTCCTTACATCTCTATGAGAAATCTGAGTGTGATGCCAACATCGTCGATTGCTGTAGCTCCACCTGCTGAAGTGAAATACAGTGACACGGTGTCGTCTGCCGCAAAGGTAACCGGTGTTCCTGACCATGATCCGGTAAGAGCCGTTGTGACAACGTTTGCGATCGCTGTGGTCGCAACTCCGTTTTTGTATACCGTGAATGTATCGGTAACACCGGCCCCCGGTGCGACCCGGGCGATGACATCGATATTGTTCAGCTGACATGCCCGGGGAAGCGGTACAAGCATTGCTGCGACCTGTGACGCGTTTTTACCCGGTGTCAGGTAATGCGTTGTAGTCGGCACCCCGTCAACTCCGAATTGAAGTTCGAAGTAATTACATTCTTTAACTACCATATCCTTCCTCCTTAATTATTTCTGCATCTGCAGAATAAGAGTAATCATGACGTCAGAGATCGCTGAAGGTGCAGACTGCGTGTACTGCACGGATATTGTATCGTCCGCAGCTACGTCAACAGTACCGGTCCAGGTGCCTGTGGTTGCCGCACCGGTAACCGTCGGGGCACATGCTGATCCCGCTCCTGTAATCCGTACGGTAAAGGTATCAACGACCGCTCCGCCGGGAGCCGTTGCGCATTTAACCCTTGCCTCGACTATTCTGCATGCTTCCGGTACAGGATATGCAAGTTCGCTGGCCGTAGTCGGTCCGGACCCCGGTATGGGAAAGTGGTTGGCCGTAGGGGCTCCGGTTACCCCGAAGGTCAGTATGAACCAGTTTGATTGATTCCATGCCATATCTATTTCCTTATAAAAATTGGCTGACCGTTTCTCATCCAAACCGCATTTTTATTTACTGGAATAATATATCCTAAATTCTTTTCATCCCTTGCTTGGTGGTAACTCAAATAAATTACATTTTGTAAATCATTCTTTCCTACTATTTCTAACTTGCCCTCATCTGTTGACATTACATATTTAAACCGCTTACTAACCCCACTAAGACGCCTTTTTAACGATCTCATCAACTCATACCCTTCATCTAATGTAACCATATACTTTTTATTTCCATCAACATATCTACATTGAAATATATAATACGGACTAATTCTTATTTGTTCCATTTTAATAAACAACTCGCTAAGTATTTCATAATCGTTGTTAATACTTTTCAATAGCGGCACTTGAGATAAATAAAATCGTGTATTAGGTGTTAGAGTGATTTTCTTTAAATCTTTTGTTATCTCATCAGGGTGAACTATATGAAGCATAATATAAACCGTCTTCCTACTAGCCATACTCAACACTTCTGTTAAATTAAAATATGTATGATGATCTAATACAACTGCCCTTGTTCCAAATCTATATGATGTAATATGATCAAATTGATTTAATGCTATAATCATTTCCATCATATACTTTGAGTCAGCTAAAAATGAGTCACCACCAGTAAAAAGAATTGATTTAATTTCCTTATGTTCTGCAACATAATCAACAACTTTATCAATACTTGCAACTTTGTCATTAGACAATCTATCCAAATAAAATCGTTTCCTGAAACACCAGTCACATCTTTTTAAACAATTATCGCAACAAATAACAGTTAACGTAGGTTTATATTTATGCTGTACCCCTGGGTAAACATAATTTGATTTCTCATTTGAGATATCTAAACTCATTTTCACCTCTAATCAATTATTTCAATCACTATTCTTTTACCTAACTTCATTGCTGCGGCATTCATAATAGTTCTCACTGCTCCTATATTCGATCCTTTCTTTCCTATTACTTTCCCAATATCATCTTTAGTTGTCTGGATTTCAAATACACTTGTCCGTTCACCGTGTCTCACCGAAATATTAACGCCCTCAACATTATCAACCAACGAATTAATCATTACCCTCAACACGTTGCCCAACTCCTTATATCCATTATTCTCTTCACTCATTTCACCCTCCTATTTATTTGTTTCGACTTCTTTGCTATCTTACTTCGTTTGCGTCTTTTCTTTTTGTCCTTAATTTGTTTATTTACTTTTGCATTAATCCTATTACCTTTCATTTATACACCCCCGACAATCCACATGCTTGCTCACCACAATTAGGACAAGTATAACAATGCCCAAGAATATCCTTTCCATCAACTAATGTGTGATTACATGATGGACAATGCCCTACTTTTGGCTTAATATATTTTTCCTGTTTCTCTTGTTTCGCTTTAGTTATAACATTTTCCATCAAACTGGTTCTTACTTGATCCTCTATCATTTTGTATGTTCCTTTCGGTGCTAATCGCTTTGACATAACATCAAATGCCGCATTTATAGGTTTCAAACCACGTTCCATTAATTCCTTTTGAGTAAAATAGAACTCCATTGCATTCACACCTTCATTTTCATCTAAATTAACTGCAAAGTATTTATTACCTGCTATCCTTTCCGCTAATCGAAGAACTCTAATGTATTTTGAAGCATCAACTTCAACAGGGAATCGTTCTGGTTCTTCTTTATTAAGTATCTTTAATGCTTGCTTAATAAATTTAAACATATTACTTCTTTTTAAAATAAGATATTTTCTATTCTCCCAAGAAATATTTATCTTATCCAAATGATTATAACCCTCCATTTCTTGCATATACGCCCCTTTCTATATTTTATTCAAGTTCACCACTTTCTAATAAATCCATAAGTTGACCCCTTAGGAAATTTATCATTGTGAAAGTATTGTGTACTTGATCCTGTTTCCTTGTCACCCTATGTAAAGAATACCAATCACTTTTGTGATCTAAATCTATTAACATCCAAATTACTCTTAGTTTTGATAACGAACTCTTTTTTCCATCTGAATTTAAAATGTGTTCCAAACTCATTTTGTTTCTCCTATTTGTGATAATTGACGTCTACCATATTCTTCTATTAAAAGTGCATCCACTATACCCGAATGTGGTACTTTACTTTTTGGTGTTGCCTTTAATTCTACATTTGGGTACTCCCTTAATGCTATAATTTTCGATCTATCTTTAGTATCCATTTTCTGCGGTAGGCCTGCGTGCATAACTTTCATCCATCGTTGAGGAGTAACTAAAGTATAAGGAATGTCATATGCAACCAATAATGCCTCAACATAACCAAATACTTTCCCAAAATTAAACATACTCATAATATTTTGTTTTGGCATTGCGCCTACTTTTTCTAAATAACAATGCCTTATTCTTTTCTTAAACCCTTCAAAATAATCATTTAACTCAATCAAATTAATATGTGTTTGTTTCTTTTTCCCAACTTTCGCTGTGTATATAGGCATAGGAACCGTAAAATGAACATCACCATTTGATTTAACGCAAACCAAGCCCCCGTGTAAACCTGGATCAATCCCTAATATACTATCCATCACATATAACTCCTATCATATGGAAACGAAGTAATCTTTCTATTATCTAAATGTATATCTATTTGTCCTTTGTCGTCTGGTAGTCTGCATGTTTCTTTTTTAAATTTCTCATATGCTTGACTAATGCTGGTTGCTTTAATCTTTGATGTGTATATCGTGCCATTAAAATACTTTAAATCAAATTTGTAATCTTTATACTCTTTAGCCCTTCCCATAATAGCCCTCATTTTATTTATTAAAACTAATTTTACTTCCCTCATTTGTTAAAACAACAGTTATAATATTATCAACCATACGTTTCATTTCTATATTTTGTGTAATAAGGAACACTCTCTTAAATCCATATTCCACTTGTAGTTCTTTTATAATTTCCACAAACTTCACAACACCACTTTTATCCAATGCCATACCAACCTCATCAAGAAATAGGGTTTCAAATTTTCCATTTGCTCTATTAGCCATAAAACACACATACGCTAAATGAATAGCAACATCTGCCCTTGCCCTCTGTCCACCGCTCAATTGGGCATACTTTAATGTCTTTCCATCAACATCAACCCAAACATCAAAGGCATTTGTAATATTATTGCCTTCTGTCTTGGTTTTTAATTCTCTATCCATTTTTAAATCAATATCCATACGACCATTTGATATTCTATAAATGAATTCTCTAGCAAAGTGCTTCAACTCGGGTATTAAATTTCTAATCAAGGCGTGGGGAATATCTTTTCTAACCAATCCTAGCGAATATTTTAATATTTTGGTTTTCTCTTGTACTTGTTCAAAATTGTCTTTTAACTTATCTACTTTCTCAAGTTGCTCTGTTAATGCCTTAATAGTTACTTTTAACTCACCCATTAATTCTTTATCTTTATCCAACTCCCTTTTATGGTTTTCAACCTGTGACTTCAATTGATTTACTTCTAATAATAACTTCTTTGTGTCAGCAGATGAGGAAATATCATATACTTCATCATTCAACCCATCTACTTCTTTGGAATATTCTTCACGTTTCTTTTTATTTCCCTCTATTTTATTTAAACTATCTTTTGCATTCTTTAAATGGCGAGTTATTTCATCTTCTTTCCTTTTTATCTTTTCATCCAACAGTAATATCTTTGACTCATTATCTTTAATATTTTGATGGCAATTTACTAAATGTTCATATATAGCCAATGAGTTTTTCAATAACCCTTTGCCTTTTTCCAACTCTTTAAATTGTTCTTGTAATCCCTTCCATTCTTTAACTAAGCCAGCCCTATATGTTCGTTTCGCAACCTCAGTTAGTTCCTTACAATCCAACCCTAAAGGGCATGTCATTGTTGGAATAGCCTTCCCTTTTTCCTCATTGTCTTTTATACGCATTTGAACAATGCTAATCTGATTATTTACTTCCTCATATTTTTGACGTACTTGTTCTTCTGTTGCATCAATCTTTATACTATCAACCTCATTTTTCTTTAACTCTGTTACTTGGGTTATTTCATCCCGCTCATGTATTAAGTTACGTTGTTCAAATCCTATTTCATCTGCGGCAGTTTCATCCACATTATGACATTCCACCAAACTCTTATCTTCCTCATCTAAATCAATTAACTTATCTCTCAATTGATTGATCTTTTCTATTATTTCATCCTTCTTTTCTTGTTTTGATTGGATTAAAACTATTTCTTTATTCAATTCCTCTATACGTTTAGATTTATCCTGTGTTATCTTCGCTGTTTCGGTATGTTTCTTATCTAGTCTTTCACATTGCTCTTTATAATCATTAATCCTTTCTTTTATATCCTCTTTGTCACCATACTCACTTATTAAAGTATTTATCTTTGATGCCTCTGCCTCTGTGTTCCTTAAATCCTCACTTATCGTTAAACCATAATCAGACCATCGTTCACCCCTAATGGCTGCCTTTATTATTCCATCCTTCTCTGAGAGTGTCCCCCTTGCAAATGTATCAATATTAGATTGCTCAAAATAAACAGAATTTATAAACAATTCAACACTACACCCAAATACATCTACTATCTTTTGTTGTGTACGACTAATACCTGACTCTCTTTTTCCTGTCCTTTTATTAACACCTGCCTTTAATGTTAAATCCCTCCATTCAAAATCCTTATGCAAAACACCGACACCAAAATAAAGTGTTTGTTTACCTTTTTTATCAACTGTTCTTAAAATTTTATACTTACTATTGTTAAATAAAATATGTATTTCAACCTCACATTTGCCTACTTTTTCATTATCCTCGTTTATGTATATAACATCCTCATTTGTTAGTTCCTTATCAAATACACCCCTTGATCTACCATATAGAGCAAAGGGTATAGCACTGAATAACGCTGATTTGCCAGCACCATTACCTTCATCCTCACCAACATCAACATTGTTCCTACCAATAATCATATAAAGATTATCTTTATCAAAATGTATTTCCTCATTTTTATAACTTAAATAATTTTTTAACCTAAGATAAATTGGATTCATTTCTACCTTCCTTTATTTCCATTTCAAACTCTTTTATATATTCGGCAACTGTACTAAGACCACCATAACTTAATTGGCTTAATTGAATACTCTTTCCTGTATCAGTTGTAATCTCAACTCTTACATTATGCTGCCTTAAAAAATTATCTATATTAACTGCATCTGCTATAAATTGTAATTCACCAAACCTTGATTCACTCATTTTTTAATCCTTTTAAATATTTTAAAACCTTTCCAACATACCTATGATCTTTATAATCTCCTTTATAGGGATACTTCTTAACATTTCCCAACCCTCTATTATACGCATCGAGTGCAATAAACAAATCACCCGTTTTCTTATATAGATAAACCAAATACATTGTTCCGTATTTAATATTAGTTTCTGGGTCCATTAATTCTTTTATTGTTCCTTTGAACCCCATATCTCTTGCTGTGTTTAACTGTATTTGCATTAATCCATATGATTTTCCATCATCACCTACTGCATTTTCATCAAACGCAGACTCAACATATATTACTGCGGCAAATACATTTGGTGGAATTATATCGTCTAAATCAGGTATGTTTGCATATACTGTATTATAAAATAAAACTATACAGCACCAAGTTCTTGCTCCCATCTCTTAATAACCTCACTTAAATATTTAATTACATTTTCTTTAAATTTATTATCATCCTTTTGTAATTCCATATACTCTTTTACTATATCTGTATCCGTTGTTTGAGGTTTCACATCAATCTTCTTTACTAACTCATCTTTTTGTATATCCCATTGGATTGGAATATAATGAAATACTTCCTTTTTCCTTAACAATTCATAAATCATTTTAGGATTAAATCTCTTTGTTGCCTGTAATCGTACTTTTATTACTGCCTTTGCTAAGTTATTCGATTTAATCTTATCTTCTATCTTTTTCATTGCATCTTCAACAGACATTTCCCTCACATCAATATCAAGTTGTATAAATTTTCTTTCTGGTATTTGAATTTGTGCTTTCTTAATTTTATTAGCCTCAACATCTATATCAACTAAATTGAAATATTTATCATTTTGTTCACCAAAATCCTTTGTAAACATTGATCCACTATATCCACCTTGGAACTCTTTATACATCTGCCATTTGTGGATATGCCCTAGGGCAACATAATCAAATTTCTTTAATGTATTGATATACAATATCGGTTCATCAATATTTAATCCAGGGAATGTATCCTCCATCGTATAATGCGCAACCAATATATTTGGTTTCCCATTAACTAACTCCTTTTCACTTATATATTCATCTATTTTATTTGTTAACTCTTGATTATCCTTTGACCCCATTTTCGGTGGAAACATTGTGGGCACACAATGAAAACAAACATCATCAAACTCAAACACCTCTGGACCTAAATCCGCAACATATGTATTTACTAATCCCAGTGCCTTTATATAACTAATTGAGGATGATGTACCAGCAGAACTATCAATATCATGGTTCCCTGCAATCATAATAACTTTAATATTAGATGATATTAAATCAGCAATACATTCACTAAATTTCTCTATTAAAATACTTTCAGGATTACGTTCTTCATTTATATCACCCGCAATAACAAAATAATCTACTTTTTCTTTTATAGCATGTGATATAATCCATTTAAAATTGTAAAGAACGTCCTCAAATCGTTTATTCAAACCCGTTTCAGGATTTATACCACCATATGGTAGATTCTTTAAACCCAAATCAGCAACATGAATAAATTTCATACACCCCTCTCATTCCCCCATAATATAATATGTAGGCGTGTTGAATAATTAAATCCAAACAACTTACATTTCTCTATAATGTTGTAATTAACTGTATCTTGAATAAATAATTCTCTTTGCGCACCTTCTCTCATTATGTAAACATCATTTGGTGAAATACCATAACAGTCAACTAACTTTGCTACCCTTGCTACATCATCTATTTTACTAACAACAAATTTAAAAATAACTTTGCAATCTCTCTGCTCTGCCCACCAAGCCAACGAACTCCGATGATCTTCACCATGCCATCCCATTTCGTTGTGTTTAGGGCTAACATTCCATTGGTCAACTTCGCGGTATAAAAAATCAGGTACAATATTTGTACCATTTGTCTCAACCTCTATTACAAAATTTCTGTCATAACGCACTTGAATACGGTTAATTATTTCATGCAGTGGATGAATAGTCGGTTCTCCTCCTGTTAAAACAATCCGATTACAATAAGAAGGTATTTTTAATTCTTCAACATCAAATGGTTTAGAATCCTTTGATCCCCTACTTGCGTGTTTTGAATCACACCAACTACAACGCAAATTACACCCTTCAAATCGTATGAAGAAGGCAGGACTTCCAATTGTCCTGCCCTCTCCTTGGATACTATAAAAAGATTCAACTACATTTACATCCGGCATTTACATATCCTTCCTTTATTGCCTCAGCGAAACAATTTTCTGTTTCCCATAACTTAACTTTGAAAACCTCTAATTTATCACCAACTAATGTTTGAAAAACATCATTCAGTAAATATTTTGCCATATTTTCCACTGTTGGCTCAAATGGCAATACATAAACCTTCATTGATGGAAGCACTTTTTCAACAGCATTAATTAATGATTCGTCTTTTTTACTTGATAAAATTAAACGATGATCTAAATTATCATCAATCCAACCTTTCAAATATTTCTTTATATCACCAAAATCAACAATCATACCTGTTTCATCATCCATTTCTCCCACAATTGTAACTTCTAATTTATAACTATGGCCATGAATACGAGCACACCCACCTTTATGTTCTGGCAATCTATGTGCTGCCTCAAATGTAAACTTTCTTGTAACTGAAACCATATACACCTCACATTGTTGTCATTGTTTCAACAGACTGCCTAAAAGAATCATCTTCCATTAGTTCAAGAAACCCACCATAACCTTGGAATTTCTTTTTATTGTCCTTTAACGTAAACCATGATCCTTTTTTCTCAATCTTCCCTGTGTCTTTCAATAAAGTAAACAAATCCCATTCAGGTTGAAATCCCTTTCCATGAATATTCAATCCTTCATATTCTTTAAAAGGTGGAGCAACCTTATTTTTCTTAACCCTCACTCTAAATTGATTCCCCGGGTTATCACCTATTTTCACTTGTCCAATATTCCTAATATCTAAACGAAGTGATGCGTAATATTTTAGTGCGTTTCCTCCACTCGTTGTTTCAGGCGAACCAAACATCACACCTATTTTCATCCTTATTTGGTTAATAAAAATAACAGTTGAATTTGATCCTTTTAAATTACTTGTTACTTGTCTACATACGTCTGACATCAACCTTGCCCTCAATCCCATTCCACCTCCACCCTTCTTTGCTCCTTCTGCTTCCAAATCAAAATCACCATCTAACTCTTTTTTAGGCATTAGAGCATCAACACTGTCTAAAACAATTAACATCGGTCTCTTATTATTCTCCTTTTGTTTCTGTAACACATGAAGAACAATATCAACCGCTTGCTCACCATAATCAGGTTGGGATATTAAAATATCATTCACCTTTACACCAATACCCTTTTCTGCGTAATTTGGATCTAATGCGTGTTCCACATCAATATAAACAATATCGCCTCCTATTTTCTGCATCTCTTTACAGGCATGTAAAGCAAGAGTTGTCTTTCCCGAATTATGAACTACTATCCCATCAGCAATATAATTGTTATAAGGATACGCACATTTTAAATCAAATGTTTCCCTATCACCAATATCCATAATAGTGACAACCTTCGATGGAACAGTAACAAAACTTAAATTCTTAATCCTATCCTTTGAATGCAATTTACCGTGTTCACTCGGATCAATGAGTATCAAATTAGTTAATTCATTGTTCCTAAAATTTTCATCCTCATGATGCACATGAATATTTTTAGGCAAGAAATTAAACTTATTTATCTCTTCTTTAGAATACGTATTCAAAGCATTGACATATTCATCATAAGATAAATTATTCATATATGCTTCATATACAATTCTTGAAACTTTATTCCGGTAATACAAACAATTATTCACTATCTTTGTAGGTGCAAAAGGATGATATTTAACAAACACCTCTGGTTTATTAGGATGACGCTTTCTACCTTTAACTCTTGTGTTGTTATGCACAAAAATTTCATTACCAACCTCAATAGTATCAAGTGGAAAAAATCCATCCGGTGTCAAATATTTATGCTCCGCCGTACTATAAAGAACTTGACCATCTTCTGTTTCTACTCTAAAACATCGTTTAATCCCTGTCTTAACAACATCCAATATTTCATTCCTAACAATACAATTATCATCGTTTACAGACTTCACATAAAATTTAGAATCATTATTTTGCAAATGTCTGCCCTGTTTTGGCGACTCATCGCAAACACAATTATTAAATCGTTCATACAATCTACGTATAGTGCCACCCTTATGATTTCTCCTTATCTTGTCATCCTTAGACCACACCTCAAACGGAATATAAGAATCTCCAGCAATACATGATTCCGGACCAAATATTTCAACCATACGTTCTAGTGGGTATCCTGCTATACCTATTGCTCTATCCAACTCCATGAAACCAGTTGTACAAATAGGCTTAACAAGTTTCGATGCGGAATCAGATAAATTCATAACTGTACCTTCCCCATATTTTTTAATAACTGATTTCTTTATCTTTTCCAAACTCATAACGCCCCCTAATATGGTATATTGTCTTCTTGTATATAACTTGAAAACTCCTCACCACAATGTTGACACTTGGCCGATGTAACAGGAATTAATTTATTACAAGTTGGGCAAGCATCCATTTGAGCCGTATTTTGCTGAACCGCTACTGTTTGTTGCATGGGTTGTTGAACTGGTTGTTGCGGCACTGGCTGTTGTACTACAGGTTGCTGTGTTACTGGTTGCTGTGTTACTGGTTGTTGTGTTACAGGTTGTTGTGTTACAGGTTGCTGAACTGGTTGTTGTGCTGGTGCTGCATATGGTTGTGTTGACTGTGTTTGTGCTGGTTGCGGTTGAACTACAGGTTGAGCAACTTTCGTTGGTTTAGGCTGTTGATATGGCTGTTGCTGAACAGGTGTTTGGGTTTGTTTATCTTCATCTCTATCCTTCTTAGTTCCAGTGGTTAACCACATATTAACTATACCTTCAGGTGTTGGTGTTGTTAATTGTGTTAAATCATAACGCTGATATTGTTTTTCCTGATCTGTTAAATCAAATGACTCTGATCGTTCTCTATCATAATCAGTATTAATACCTTGCCCACTTCTTATTAAATTAATATCAAAAGGCAGGTAATCAAATCCACCCTCAATATGTCTTTTTATTTCATCTCTATTCCTTGACATTAATTTAACAATTTCTTCATAAATACTTCTCTGCCCTGCACTTATACCTAAATCATATTCACTCTTACATAAAACAGAACAATGATTATTTTTAATATTAGTATCTGAATCACGATCTACAACATTGAAAACAACAAATCTTTTCGGTCCACAACTTTGTTTAAATCCAATAATAGGATTAGGAATTCGACCTACTTCTATTTCTGCCATTCTAACCTGATCTTCATTAAAATTATGTGTTGTGTTATTCTTTTGTGCCTTTTCTACTTCATTTATTATTTTCCAAGAATCCTTATACTTTTTACAAACTAAACATTCACCTTCGCCTTTCTCATCTTTAGTACAAATTGACATAACCCTTACACCATTTGCTGCGTCAAATCTGTGGACCCAAAATACTTTTACTTGACCAACAATTCTAAAACGGTTATCTCCTTGTCTTAAAATTTTCCTATGCAAATCTGCTAAATTAGACGCCCCTCCACCTGACTTAAATTGATTTGTGTCTGTTAAAATGTCTACTAAACTTCCCATTGTGTCCTCCTTTTTAAAATAATTACACGTTGGTTATAATGCCCTTTTGCCCATAACCCAATTCGGTTAAACTAATTTGTCTGTTATTTGCTTAATCTTTGATGATACATCGTCTTCAATTTTTTCTGCCAATAACTTTACTAAACTGTCTGTTTGGTTAACCCTTGTTTGTGTTTGCTCTGGTGTTTCGCCCTCAATATAGTCCACTGTTCTTGTAACTGAAATATTGACCTTTTGAGGATGATACTCCGATGTGCCTCCTACAATTAAACCATTAAATGACATTGTGAAACTAACTCTTGGATTTTGACTATTATTCATTTTACACCTCTAAATTTCTTTTAATCATTTCCATTTCAATTGCAATATTCTTGCTAAGCGATTGAAGTGAGTTAATTGCATTTCCCCATACTCTGACCATTCCTTTTGCTATGTTTGCCTTTGTCCTTAAATCTCTGACTTTATTTTTTCTTTCTGTGATTTCAGGACCAAATTTTGCAACCATTTCTGCCTTAATGCGGTCTATAGTGGGTTTTCCTGCTAACATTTCACTTGCTTCAATATATTTTGCCGAATACCAGTCATTATATTCGTCCTCTTCTTTTTCAAATGTCTCATTTATTAATTCGCCAATAACAATAATCCATGCGTATTTTGAAGGATATTGGGATAAAATACGGTTAATATCTGCCATATCAAACTGCGACTTTTCATTCATAACAATTTTAGTATCCCTAACAACCTCTTCATGGATTTTCATTGCGAACTGGTGTGTTGTCATTTCTGGCAAAACTTTACTAAAGTCTGTCATTTCTAAAATATCATTTTTAATTTCCTTCCTCTCAAATGGCATTTTCATCTCCTTTAAATAATTTATTATAATTCCCTTCTTTAATTACAAATTTCCCCTTAAACATCTTTTTCTGTCTGGTTTTATTCTTTACTCTTTTCTTCCTCCTTTCTCTTTTATCCGCTTCAATTGTGTCGTATTGCGCCCAATCGTGGTCTTTAAAACAAACACTTAAAATACGCATCAATGGCGAATAAATACGCTGCCAATAATAATCCTTATCAAACACTCCTTCATATTTTGAAGGATGAACCTCAACTCTATTCTTTTTATCAACAATTATGTATGGTATTTGCATGCCAACATAAAATTCTAAATTATTTGATATTAGCCATTCCGCAACCCTTACATGGGGTTGTTTGGTCACTTTAAACTCATGTGGGTATTTACTAATTGATGTCTTTAAAACTAACTCATCCATTGGTGGATCATTTTTATAGAAATCCTCCTTCATTTTATTAATCATGTTTATATAATAGTTGATTGAATAATCATTTCTCAAAATTGTTTCAATTAAATGTCTTTGTGCTTTCTTTGCTATATTAATTGTA
>Ga0180432_10008056_pt1 | contig 13256 bp, 11 predicted proteins | sample SS_ome_10_FD_132414 | JGI IMG/M metagenome (GOLD analysis project Ga0180432, IMG submission 132414) | Hypersaline lake sediment archaeal communities from the Salton Sea, California, USA - SS_1_MS_2 metaG | ecosystem: Environmental > Aquatic > Non-marine Saline and Alkaline > Hypersaline >...
GACACAGCCTCGTGGAGATCGACGTGCCCAAGCCCCTGGTCGGCAGCACCGTGGCCCAGGCACAGCTCCGCCAGCGCTACCAGGTGAACATCGTGGCCATCAAGCGGCGGGTGCCCGACGTCGACGACCGCGGCCGCCGCACGTTCCGCGAGGAGATCAGCCTGGTGCCCAAGCCCTCCGACACCTTCGAGGAGGGCGACGTGCTCATCCTCGCCGGCGAGGACGACGACATACAGACTCTCGTGAAAGGATAACGTCCCATGAGCCTCCGCGGCCTGTGGCGCTCGCTGCTCAGCCACCCGCGCCTGTGGCTGGTGCTGCTGCTGTGGCCCCTCATCGTGCTGCTCGCCATCGCGGCCCGCTGCACCGTGTGCGGGGGCGAGGACACGGCGCTCCGGGCCGTCGAGGTGGCGCTGGTCGCCTCGGGGCTGCTGGCGCTCGCCGGCCTGTTGCTGCTCATGGTGCGCTTCTACACGGGGATCCGCGAGGTGCGCGACGGCCTGTTCCAGGGCGACTACGAGGCCGCGCTCGAGGCCAGCCACCGCCACGCCGCCGTGGCCGTCGGCGCCGGCTTCGAGAGCGCGCTCGAGCGACTGCTGGAATTCGACCGCCGCCGGGCCGAGCGGGTCGCCAACGCCACACGCCTGCTCAACCGCCTCCTCCGCGAGGCCCCCGTGCCCATCCTCATCGGCGACCTGGCCGAGGGGCACGTGCGCTTCAGCCGCGCCCTGAGCGAGCGCTTCGGCGTCGGCGACGACCGCTTCCCTATCGACGCGCTCCTGCGGCCCCCCGCCAACGCACCCTTCGCGCGGCTCTGGGACCCGCTTGTCGGTGGCGAGCAGTCCGAGGCCGAGGCGGCCATCACCCTCCACCTCCCCGTCCGGCAGGCCGCCCAGCACCTCGACCTCCAGCTCTTCGCCGTCCAGAACGACGAGGGCCGCATCGCCTACATCCTCGGCTTCGCCAAGCCCGAGCCGCCCCCCGCCACGAGCGCGGACCAGGCCGAGAGGGCAAGCGAGACCACCGACACGGAGTAGCAAAGCCCAAGCGCCACACCCGCCGACAGGGCGGCCAGACCGACCCCCGAAGTCGCTCCAGTCACCGGCACTCCGCGGGTCCCTGCGATCGGGCATCCGCCATCTGCCATCTGGCATCTGGCATCTGGCCGTTGGCATTTGGCATCTGGCATCTGGCATCTGGCATTTGGCACCTGGCATCCCCTGCCCCGCCGCCCCAGCGGCGCATCCCGGAAGGAGGGCACACCCATGACGGAGCTGAAGATCGGCGACGCCACCCTGCGGCTCGTCCAGGGCGACATCACGGTGCAGGAGGTCGACGCCATCGTCAACGCCGCCAACTCCTCGCTGATGGGCGGCGGGGGCGTCGACGGCGCGATCCATCGCGCAGGCGGGCCCGACATCCTCGCCGAGTGCAAGCAGATCGTCGCCCGCCAGGGCCGCCTGCCCACCGGCCAGGCCGTCATCACCACCGCGGGGCGCATGCCCGCCGGGCACGTCGTCCACACCGTGGGCCCCATCTGGCGCGGCGGACGCAGCAACGAGGAGGCGCTGCTCGCCGACGCCTACCGCAACAGCCTCGCCCTCGCCGCCGAGCACGGCTGCCGCACCGTGGCCTTCCCCTCCATCAGCACCGGCGTCTACGCCTTCCCCATCGACCGCGCCGCCCGCATCGCCCTGCGCACCCTCATCGACGAAGCGCCCAGGCACCACCTCGATGAGATCCGCATGGTCCTCTTCGGCACCCGCGCCCTCGAGGTCTACGCCGCCGCACTCGACGAGGTGGCCGGGCAAGCTGGAGCGTAGGCACGCCGGGGCCGTCGCCCCCCGCCGTTTTTTCTCCATTCCGTACGAACCCCGCCCGCCCTTGCGGTGTCCTGTGGAGTAGAGAGGGCGCATGAGGCCAGACGACGCGACACTGCTCACCCGGGTGGCACGGGGCGACGCGGAGGCGTTCGAGACGCTCTTCGCACGCTACAGCGACACCGTGCGCCGCCACCTGCTGCGCATCGTGCGGCGACCCGCGGCCGCCGACGACCTTGTGCAGGAGGCCTTCCTGCGCGTGTGGACGCGAGCCGATCAGTGGGACGGGCGCGGGGCCTTCCGGGGCTGGCTGTTCCGCATCGCCACCAACCTGGCGCTCAACCACCTGCGCTCGGTACGCCGTCGTCGTCAGCAGCCGCTCGACATCCCGCCCGACCTGGGCGACAGCGACGAGCACGAGCACGTGGCTCCGAGCTGGATGATCGACGCCTCGGCGCTCGGCCCCGACGCCATCGCCCAGCTCGCCGAGCAGCGCGAGATGTGTCGTCGCCTGCTCGACCGCCTGCCCGAGGCCAAGCGCGAGGTCTTCCGCCTGGCCCACGAAGCCGAGCTGCCTGTGCGCGAGATCGCCGAGCGCCTCGGCATCCCCGAGGGCACCGTCAAGTCGCGCCTCCACCACGCCGCCAGGCGTGTGGCACGCGACTGGGAGAACCTAACCCAAGGCTAGCGCGTAAGTTCCACACCTATTCAGGTGTGTAACACGCCTCGCCGACGTCTGCGAGCAGGAGAGCCGCCAGTGCCGAGTCTCCCGTCCGCTCCGTGGCATAGGGCTTCGTTCGACAGGTTCCTGAGCACGACTCTGCCCAGTCTGCTCGCCGCGCGGGTGCCGCTGGCCGGCTACCACGCCGAGCCGACGGGCCGCCACACCTGCCAGGTGACCCTCGCCGTGGCCTCGGCGTCGGGCGACGTGGAGGTGACCTACCCCGACGTGGCGCAGCCCGACGACCAGGGGCTGTTCGAGCTCGACGGCCAGCTCCACGTCGTCGTGCCGGTGGCGTCGAGCACGGCACTCGACGCCGCGTCGGTCCGCTGCGTGGGCGAGCAGCTCCTGGGCTACGTCGACGAACGCCTCGGCGAGGCGCCCAGCAACCTGCCCTGGGACGCCGCCCTCGCCAGGACGTGGCTGCCGCTGGATGCCTGGGTGGCCGACTTCCTGGCCGCCACCGCCCAGCGGCTGGACGACACGAACTGGCTGAGCCGCCACACCCACCTGCGCCGCCTCGTGATCCCCGAGCCCGAGCGGCTCATCCACGCCAGCCACTTCGGCCGCGTGTGCCCCTTCGAGACGCCGGAGGGGCCAAACATCGGGCGCGTGCTGAGCATCGCCCTGGGCGCCGAGATCCGCGACGGCAGGCTCGTGACCACCGACGACCGGCCCGAGGCCGCCCTCGGCCTCTCCGCCGCCATGGTGCCCTTCCTCGAGCACGACGACGCCAACCGCCTGCTCATGGGCGCAAACATGATGCGCCAGCAGCTCGCGCCGCCCGAGCCCGAGCCCGCCCTCGTCCAGACGGGCAACGAGCCCCACGCCCCGCGCTTCTGGTGCGGACGCAACCTGCTCACCGCCTTCGTCTCCTGGGGCATCGAGACCTTCGAGGACGCCATCGCCATCAGCGAGTCGGCCGCGAAGCGGCTCGACTTCCCACACCCCCTCGAGCCAGGCGACAAGCTCGCCAACCGCCACGGCACCAAGGGCACCGTCGCCCGCATCGTGCCCGACGAGGCGATGCCCCACCTGCCCGACGGCACCCCCGTCGAGCTGTGCTTCAACTTCATCGGCTGCCACACGCGGCTCAACTTCGGCCAGATCCGCGAGGCGGTCGCCAGCCGCCTCGCCAAGGCCGAGGGCCACGCCGCCGTGGTGACGCCCTTCCACGCCCCCGCCGAGGCCGAGCTCCGCGAGCGGCTGCGGCAGGCCGGCCTGCCCAAATCGGGCATGGAGACGCTCACGGCGGGCAAGGGCGGCCCGCCGCTCGAGCGGCCGAGCGCCGTGGGCTGGGTCTACTGGGCCAAGCTCGATCACCTGGCAGCCGACAAGCTCCACTCGTGGCCCACGGGCCGAGGCCAGCGCCACGGCGAGCTCGAGTACTGCCTGCTCCGCGACCTCGGCGCCTTCGCAAACCTGGCCGAGGCCATCAACACCCGCTCCCTCGCCCGCCCCGATGCCGACACGCTGGCCGCGCGCGTCGCCGCCGGCCCCGTGGAGCAGCCAGGGCCGCCGACCCCCGCCTTCGCCGCGCTCGCCCGCCGGCTCGCCGCGGCCGGCGTGCGTGCGAGCCTCGAGGGCGGGCGCCTCGCATTCTCCCTCGAGCCGCCGCCCGAGCCGAGCCTCGTGCTGGCGCGCCCCGTGCCCCATCCCTGGCTGCGCGACCGCCCGCTGACCGCCATCGGCGCCGTCGAGCCCAGCCCCGAGCACGCCGCCCTCGTCGAGGCCAACACACGCCTGGGCCACCTGGCCGCCAGCCGCGCGCCCGACAGCCTCGTGCGCAAGGCCGCCGCCGACCTCGAGGCCAGGGCCGCCGAGCTCCTCGAGCAGCTCGTCGCGCCCGAGCACCTGCGGCTCGCGGAGCGCATGGCCTTCAGCGGCCGCACGGTGCTCTCCCCCGCGCTCGACCTGCGTCTCGACCAGGTCGGGCTCGCCGACGACCTCGCCTGGGCACTCTTCACGCCGCTCGTCATCCGCGAGCTGGGCAGCGACCGCGAGGTCCGCGCGCGGACGGCCAGGGCCGCCGAGGCGCTCGACGCCGTCCTGGCGCGGTCCTGGGTGCTCATCAACCGCGCGCCGAGCATCCTGCCCACCTCCGTCCTCGCCTTCCGACCCGTCCGCATCCCCGATCGGGTGATCCGCCTGCATCCGCTCGTCTGCCCGTTCCTGAATGCGGATTTCGACGGCGACCAGGCCGCGGTGCTCCTGCCCATCACCGAGCCGGCGCAGCGCGAGGCGGGCGAGCGCCTGTCCGTGGCCGCGCACCTCGCCCGCGACCCCGAGCTGCTCAAGTGGCTCCTCCCGGCCCAGGACGCGTTGTGGGGCCTCGCGGCGCGGAGCCTGACCCCCGACGGCCTGGCGGAGATCGCGACCCTGGCGGGCGCCGAGGTGGCGGCGCCCGAGGGCTTCGTGACGAAGGCCTCGCTGCTGGCCGCGATGCGGGCCGTCCTGGCGCGCGACGGCGTCGAGCCGACCCTCGAGGCGCTCGAGCGGCTCATGCGGCGGGGCTTCGAGGCGGCCAGGCAGTCGGGGGCGTCCATCAGCCCCTTCGTCGGCGCCGAGCTCGAGCGTCCGCCCGAGCCCGCCAGCGACACGCCCGACGGCTGGCAGGCCTATGCCGACGAGCTCGCCGACCGTGTCGCCGCGTGCACCGACTACGCAGACGCCGACCTGGGGCCGCAGCTCCTGGCCGTCAAGAGCGGCGCCCGGGGCAGCGTGGGGCAGCTCGTGTGGCTCAACGGCTCTCGTGGCAGGGTGGTGGATGCCGAGGGCCGGCCCATCGTGCCCATCCGCCGCGGGCTCCGCGACGGGCTGACGCCGCAGGAGGCGCTCGCGTGCGTGGTCGGGGCTCGGAAGGGCCTCGGGATGACGGTGGAGCAGTGCATCCGCGCGGGCCGCGAGCTGCGGGAGGCGGGGGCGCCGAAGGGCTTCGGCGTGCTCGCCCGCGCCATGCGGGCCGCGCGGCCCGGCGTGGTGCTCGCCCGCGCGGCCGCCACGGGGGAGGTCGACCCCCTCACCGACCTCGACGCGCGCCTGTTCGTCGGCCTCCCGCCGGCGTGACGCCTAGCGCGACCTGGCGGCGACGGCCTTGGCCACCTGGCCGACCACGCAGGGGATGAGGCTGGCCACGAGCACCACCGCCCAGCCCGTGGCGTCGGGCGGCGTCACCTTGAGCACGCGGGCCAGCGGCGCGATGTGCACCGCTCCCACCAGGATGACCGCACACAACGCCAGCGCGCCCCACACCCAGCGGTTGCGGGTGATCTCGTTCCGCAGCAGGCCCGAGCGCCGGTCCCGCATGTTGAACACGTGCCAAAGCTGGTTGAAGGCCAGGGTGAGGAACGAGAGGGTGACGGCCCCGCGGTCGTCGAGGCCGAGCCGCCAGTGGGCGAAGGCGAACACCCCGAGCACCGAGGCGGCCATGAGCAGGCCGTAGCCTGCGACGGCCAGCCAGTGGCGGCGCGTGAGGATCGGCTCGGCGGGGTCGCGGGGCGGCTTGTCCATGATGGTCGCGTCGCCCTCGCCCACGCCGAGCGCGAGGGCGGGGAACACGTCGGTCACGAAATTCAGCAGCAGGATCTGGAGGGGGAGGATCGGCAGGGTCTTGCTCACGAACGAGCCGAGGCCGACGATCAACACCTCGCTGACGTTGCACGAGAGGAGGAAGAAGACGAACTTGCGGATGTTGCCGAAGATCACCCGCCCCTGCTCGACGGCGGCGACGATGGTGGCGAAGCTGTCGTCGCGGAGCACCATGTCGGCCGCCTCGCGGGCGACCTGGGTGCCGCGCAGGCCCATGGCCACACCGATGTCGGCCTTCTTGAGCGCCGGCGCGTCGTTCACCCCGTCGCCCGTCATGGCCACGATCGCGCCGCTGTGCTGATGGAGGGCGATGAGGTCGAGCTTCTGCTCGGGGCTCACGCGGGCGAAGATGGCCGCGCGGAGCACCCGCTGGCGCTCGGCCTCGGCGAGCTGGTCGGGCGGCTTGAGCTCCGAGCCCTGGATCACGTCGGCGTGCTCGTCCGCCGTCAGGCCCACGGCTCGGGCCACGTTGCGGGCCGTCACCGGCTGGTCGCCGGTGATCATCACCACCCGCACGCCGGCGGCGTGGCAGGTGTCGAGCGCCGCGCGCACGTCGCGCCGCGGCGGATCCACCAGGCCCACGAGGCCGAGGAACGTCAGCCCCTCGTAGACCTGGGCGTCGGGCGAGTCGGCCGTCTTGTGCGCCAGGCCAAGCACGCGGAGGCCCTCCTCGGCCTTGGCCTGGTTCCGCCGATGCCACTGCTCGCGCTCGGCGTCGCTGAGCTCCCGCTCGCCGTCCTTGCCCAGGATGCGGGTGCAGCAGGCGAGCACGGCCTCGGGCGCGCCCTTCACGGCCACGCGCCACCGCTGGCCGTCCTGGTGCACGGTGGCCATCATCTTGGTCTCGGAGTCGAAGGCCTCCTCGCGGGTCTCGGGCAGGCGCTCGAGGAGCGGGGCCTGCTCGACCCCGCCCTTGGCGCCCGCGACGAGCAGCGCCACCTCCATCGGGTCGCCCACGGCGTTGCCGCCCTCCGCACCGTCCTCGTCCAGAGCGGCATTGCTGCACAGCACGGCCACCTCGAGCGCGGCCCGCGGCGCCCCGTCCCCGGGGTCCACGGGCTGGCCATCGGCCGTGAACGCGCCGGCGCCGGTGTCCCTCGCCACCTGGATCTCGGCTTCCTCGAGCACAAGCTGGGTGGCGGTCATCTTGTTTTCGGTGAGGGTGCCGGTCTTGTCGGTGCAGATGACGCCGGTGGCGCCGAGCGTCTCGACGGCGGACAGGCGGTTGATCAGGCCGTTCCGCTGTGCCATGCGCCACATGCCGCGGGCCAGCGCGATGGTGGCCACGATCGGCAGGCCCTCGGGGATCGTGGCCACGGCCAGCGCGATGCCCGTCTCGATCATCAGAAACGCCGCCTTGCCCTGCACGATGCCGCCCACCGCCACCGCCGCCGCGATCGCCAGCGTCACCCACAGCAGCCTGCGGCCGAGCTGCCCCAGCCGCTCCTCCAGCGGCGACGCCTCCTCCTGCGCCGCCGCGGCCAGCGACGCGATCCGGCCAAGCTCCGTGCCCATGCCCGTGGCGACCACCACCCCCTCGCCCGAGCCGCGGGTGATCGCGGTCCCGCGGAAGAGCACGTTCGAGCACTCGGCCAGCGGCGCGTCGGCGGCGATCGGCTCCGTGTGCTTGTCCACGGGCACGGATTCCCCGGTGAGGGTCGACTCGTCCACCTGGAGCTTCGAGGCCCGCAGCAGCCGGACGTCGGCCGCCACGATGTCGCCGCCCTCGACCACCGCGATGTCGCCCGGCACCAGCTCCGGGGCGGGCAGCTCGTGGAGCTGGCCGCCGCGCCGCACCTTCGCGCTCATGCTCCCCAGCCGCCGCAGCGCCTCCATCGAGCGCACCGCGCGGATCTCCGTGAGGAACCCGATCGCGGCGTTGATCACCAGCACCACCCCGATGGCGATCCCCTCCAGCCACTCGCCGAAGGCAAACGACACCCCCGACGCCCCCACCAGCAGCACCACCACCAGGCTCTTGAACTGGCTGACCAGGATGGCCCACCCGCTGCGCGGCTTGAACTCCGCCAGCACGTTCGGCCCGTGCGCCGCGCGCTGCCGACGCACCGCGGCCGGGCCGAGCCCCTCCTCGAGCGACACCGACCAGGCCGCCAGCACATCCGCCGCGGCACGCGCCGCCGATTCCCTGAACGTTGCCGGCTCGTCGGCCATGGCTGCGCGCGGCCTCTCTCAAGGGCGATCGGGCGATTGGGATGCCGTACCAGCCCGTGGCAGAAGTCGTCTCGGGCTGCGTGGGGTGCCTTGGGCCGATCTCTGCGTTGCGAGATCTCGACGAATCCACCAATTCGCCTGCGATCTCGCGCCTTGACCTCGGCCCAATGCCCTCGCACTCGCCTGCGAGGGACTTCTGCCACAGGCTGCTATCGTATCGCGGGGCTGCACAGGGGTCAAGCTTCCCGCCGCAGGCCCGCTGGCGGAGCGACAGCATTTCGGCTACACTGGGGTGCCGAAGGCCGCTGGAAGGAGAACCGCGCATGGGCAACAGGCTGAGGGCCGCGGTGGCGCTGGTCGTGTGTGTGGCCCTGTGCTTCGCCGTGGGAGGGGTCGGCGGGCTGGCCACGAGCCGGTCCGTGAGCACGTGGTACCCGACGCTGACGAAGCCGGGGTGGACGCCGCCGAGCTGGCTGTTTGGCCCTGTGTGGGGTGCGCTGTACCTGATGATGGGGCTCGCCGCGTGGCTGGTGTGGCGGCGCAAGGGGCTGCGGGACGGCAAGCTGCCGCTCGGCCTGTTCGCCTGGCAACTGGTGCTCAACGCGGGCTGGTCGTGGGTCTTCTTCGGGCTGCGCGCCCCGATGCCGGCCTTCTTCGAGCTCGGGGCGCTGTGGTTCGCGCTCGCGGCCACCGTCGCGGCGTTCTGGCGGGTGTCGCGTGCCGCCGGGCTTCTGCTCGTGCCCTACCTGCTGTGGACGACGTTTGCCGGGGCGCTGAACTTCGCGATCTGGCGCCTCAACGCGTGAGCGACGCCGATGAGAGTGCTGGTCACGGGTTCGAGCGGGCTGATCGGCTCCGCGCTCGTCGAGCGGTTGCGGGCAGGCGACCACGAGGTGACTCGACTCGTCCGCCGCGAGCCACGGCCTGGCGAGGCCGAGGTGGCGTGGGACCCCGCGGCAGGCGCGGTCGACGCGGCGGGCCTCGAGGGCCACGACGCGGCGGTGCATCTTGCGGGGGAGAGCATCGCGGGACGCTGGACCGCGCGGAAAAAGGCTCGGATGCGCGACAGCCGTGTGGGCGGCACGCGCCTGCTGTGCGAGGCCCTCGCGGGCCTCGACCGCGCGCCGGCGGTGCTCGTCGCGGCCTCGGCCATCGGCGTCTACGGCGACCGGGGCGACGAGGTGCTCACCGAGCAGAGCGCTCCTGGCGGTGGCTTCCTCGCCCAACTGTGCCGCGAGTGGGAGGCCGCCACGCGCCAGGCCGCCGACGCCGGCATCCGCGTCGCGCACCTGCGGCTTGGCGTCGTGCTTAGCCGGCGGGGCGGCGCGCTCGCCAGGATGCTGCTGCCCTTCAGGCTCGGCCTCGGCGGCGTGGTCGGCAGCGGCCGCCAGTGGTGGAGCTGGGTCGCCCTCGACGACGTGGTCGCGGCCGCCGAGCACGCGCTGGCCACCGCGTCGCTGAGCGGCGCCGTGAACGTCGTCTCGCCCCATCCCGCCACGTGCCGCGAGTTCACGAAGGCTCTCGGCAGGGTGCTCGCACGCCCCACCTTGGTGCCGCTGCCCGCCTTCGCGGCGCGCCTGGCGCTCGGCGAGATGGCCGACGCCCTGCTGCTGGCCAGCGCGCGCGTCGTGCCCGAGGAGCTTCTCGACTCGGGCTTCGCCTTCGCCCATCCCCAGCTCGAGCCCGCCCTCAGGCACGTGCTGCACGAGGCCTGACGGTGGCTCCTCAATCCTCCCGGTCCCACGTCGCGCGCCCGTCGCCGGCGATGGGGATGGCGGGGCCGAGGTAGCGTGGCCTGGGCTTGAGGAGATGGAGCCACACGATGGCCTTCGCCCTGGCGAGCACCTCGCGGAGCTCGTTGCGGAAGGCGCGCGCGTAGCGGCGGCGATCGGCCTCGCAGCCCCAGGCCTCCAGACCCAGCGCGCGTGCGGTGTAGACGGCGCGGTCGAGGTGGAAGCGCTGGGTCACCACGATGGCCGTGCGGACCCGAAACACGTCGCGGGCGCGGTACATCGTCTCGTAGGTCGAGAAGCCGGCGTGGTCGAGGAACACGTCGGCAGGCGGCACGCCCTCGGCGAGCGCGTAGCGGCGCATGGCGTTGGCCTCGTCGTAGGTGTGGCGGCCGTGGTCGCCGCTGAGCAGGAGCTTGCGCACGCGACCCGCCCTGTAGAGGTCGATGCCCGTGTCGAGGCGGTCGGCGAGGGTGGCCGAGGGCCTGCCGCTCGGCCGCACGCCCGCGCCCAGCACGATCGCGGCCTGGCAACGCGGCAGCTCGCCCATGGGCCGCACGTGGCGGCTCCCTGCCGACACGATCCACCGCGTGGGCAGCCACACCGCCAGCGCCGGCACCGACAGCAACGGCCCGCCGACCAGCAGCACGGCGCCGGCCGTGAGCCACCACTGCTTGCGGAGCGGCATCGAGCACATGCGGTCACGCCCAGGGAGGAAGCTGCCGGCGACACGGGGACGCGCCGTGCGCCCACGGCACCGCGGACGGGCACGACGCCCATTATACCGGAATCGCCAGGCCCTGCTCGCCAAGTTCCGGCCTGGGGCAGGCGACGGGGCCAGCGTGTGCGAGCCGCCCGCCGCGAGCCGCGAGCGCCGGCGGCGGGGGGCCACGCGCGGACAACAAGCTCGTTGCCCGTCGGGGCTTGTGCGGCGGGCGCTCCGAAGCCAATTGCACACCTGATGATACGCGGTCGCGGCGGTGGCCGAGATTGACAAGGTCGGCGGGCTCTGCTATTATCGCGCTTTCGGGCAACGAGCGAGGACAATAGCCGATGATCGACGAGGAGCTGCTGGCGCTCCTGGCATGTCCTGTGTGCAAGGCGCCGGTTCGGCTGGAGGGGGAGTCGCTGGTGTGCACGACCACGGGCGTGCGCTACCCCGTGGAGGGCGACATCCCGATCCTGCTGGCCGACCGCGCGCAGCCGCCCCACCCCGACGACGCCACGGCCGAAGAAGCCCCGCAGTCGCAGTAGGTCGCCATCCCTCAGGAGCCGCCGTCCGTTGATCGCGCTCATCTCCGACATCCACAGCAACCTGGCGGCCCTGGAAGCCGTGATGGAGGACATCGCGGCGCGGAACATCGAGCGGGTGCTGTGCCTGGGCGACATCGTGGGCTACGGCCCGAATCCCCGGGAGTGCGTGGACCTGCTCCGCGAGTGCGAGATCGTGATCATGGGCAATCACGACGAGGCCATCTTCCTGAGCCGCAAGACCGACGAGTTCAACCTCCGGGCCGAGATGGCGCTCGAGTGGACCCGCAACGAGCTCACCCGCGGCGGCAGCGAGCCGGAGGTGGCCGCGCGCTTCGAGTTCCTCCGCAAGGCCGACGTGATTCGCCAGCTTGCCATCGACGACGCGCCCGTCTACCTGGTGCACGGCTCGCCGCGGCGCCCCCTGCGCGAATACATCTTCCCCCGCGACACCCAGAACCGCGACAAGATGCGCGACATTTTCAGCCGATTCCGCCACCTGTGCTTCGTCGGCCACTCCCACGTGCCGGGCGTCTACACCGAGGGCGATCTCGGCTACACACACCCCATCGACCTCGAGCTCCACAAGATCCACCACTTCGACGACGACGAGAAGGCCATCGTCAACGTCGGCTCCGTGGGCCAGCCGCGCGACAGCGACCCCAGGGCCTGCTACGTGACCCTCACCGACGAGGCCGACGCCGTGGTGTTCCGACGCGTGAAATACGACATCGAGCGGACCCGCGAGCTCATCTACAAGACCACCGGCCTCGACAACTCCCTCGGCGACCGCCTGGTGGAGGGACGCTGAATGCCCAGCACCTACAACATCGCCACGGCCCGGCGCGAGCTGCTGCTCTACGGCCGCAAGATCGCCGAGCGCCTGCTCGTGGTGGGCCCTGGCGGGAACACCAGCGCGCGGGCTGGCGACGCGATCGTGGTGAAGGCCTCGGGCTGCGCCTTCGAGGACTGCACGGAGGCCGACTTCCTGGCCATCGACCTGGCGACGGGCGAGGTGCTCGGCTCGACCCGCAAGCCGACGTGCGAGATCGCCATGCACCTGGCCTGCTACCTGCGCCGGCCCGACATCCAGGCTGTGATCCACACCCATCCGCCCATCGCCACGGGCCTGTCGTGCACGGGCCACACCATCCCCCCGCTGTTCCCCGACCTGGTGGCGCTCGTGGGCGCCGAGATCCCCGTGCTGCCCTACATCGTGCCAAGCGGCATGGCCCTGGCCAACGCCGTGGCCGAGGTGATCACCGACCACAACGCCGTGCTGCTGGGCAACCACGGCGTGCTCACCGTCGGCGCGAACGTGCGCGAGGCCTACTTCCGCAACCTCCTGGTCGAGGAGGCCGCCAAGACCTGGCTCGCCGCAAAGGCCGCCGGCACCCCCCACATTCTCACCCCCGAGGAGGTCGACGAGGTCTACCACCTCGAAGCCGAGGACTACCGTCGGGCACTCCTACGCGGCGAAAACGCCTAGGCCCGCACGCCCACGCCGAACCCCTATCAGGTCCCCCACATGGAATTGCAGCCCGACAGCGCTCAGCACGACGACGGCAAGCGGGTGCTCCTGGCCATGATGGTCATCATGGGCATGCTCCTGCTCTGGGGCTACCTGTTCCCATCCAGGCAGCCGCCCCCACAGGCCCAGGAGGACACGCAGCCGAAGCCCACCACCGCCACCCCCTCCACGGCCACGCCGACGACCGCCACGCCCGTCCAGCCCCGCAAGCCGCCCGAGCTGAGGCCCGCCACCCACACCCCGACCACGGCCGCGCCCACCACCGCCACGCCCGCGCAGCCGCCCGTGGCGCCCAAGCCGCCTGAGCCCACGCCCCAGCCACCCCCGCGGATCACCGTCAAGAGGTCGGCGCTGTTCACCGCCGAGTTCAGCAACCACGACGCGGCGCTCGCCCGCCTCATCCTGCTCGACTACTTCCGCACCCCCCTCACGAAAGCCGCGGC
>Ga0180432_10008058_pt1 | contig 13254 bp, 10 predicted proteins | sample SS_ome_10_FD_132414 | JGI IMG/M metagenome (GOLD analysis project Ga0180432, IMG submission 132414) | Hypersaline lake sediment archaeal communities from the Salton Sea, California, USA - SS_1_MS_2 metaG | ecosystem: Environmental > Aquatic > Non-marine Saline and Alkaline > Hypersaline >...
CCTTGTCGATCGCCTCGATCACCGCCTCCCACGTCTCACAGTCCTCGATGTCGCGGTAGATGCGTTTCTCGATGAAGATCTTTTCGAGCGAGCTGAAGTGCCACCTCTCCTCGAGTTCCCCCAGCCGGATTTCGAGTTCCCTCTTCAACAGCTCCCTCGTCTGGAAGGCGGCACGCTTCAGGATCTCGCTCACCCCGAGGAACCGGGGCCTGCCGTCGGCCACCACGCAGGCGTTCACGGCGTGGCTGACCTCACAGTCGGTGAACGCGAAGAGGGCGTCGCGAACCGTTTCGGCGTCGCTCCCGGCGGGAAGATAAATCAAGATGTCGACCTGATCCGAGGTGTTGTCCTCCACCCGCGAGATCTTGATCTTGCCCTTCTCGCTGGCGCCCACGATCGAGTCCTTCAGGGAAGTGGTGGTGGCGCCGTAGGGGATCTCGGTGATCCGCAGCAGGTTCTTCTTTTCGACCTCGATACGGGCCCGCACCCGCACCCGGCCCCCGCGTTTGCCGTCGTTGTATTCGCCGGCATCCATGAGGCCGCCGGTCGGGAAGTCCGGCAGGATGGCGGCCTTCTCCTTGCGCAGATTGGCAATGCACCCGTCGATCAGCTCGATGAAGTTGTGCGGAAGCAGCTTGCAGGCCAGACCCACCGCGATCCCCTCCGTGCCGTGCGCCAGCAGCAGCGGAAACTTCATCGGCAGGGTCACGGGCTCCTTGTTGCGCCCGTCGTACGTCACCGTCCATTCCGTGATCTTCGGATTGAACGCGACCTCGAGGGCGAATTTCGTCAGGCGGGCCTCGATGTAACGCTCCGCCGCCGCCGGGTCGCCCGTCAGGGTGTTGCCCCAGTTCCCCTGGGGATCGATCATGAGTTCCTTCTGCCCCATGTTGACGAGGGCGTCCTTGATGGCCTGGTCGCCGTGGGGGTGGTAGTTCCCCATCGTCTCCCCCACGATCTTGGCCACCTTGTTGTAGCGTCCGTCCTCCATCTGCCGCATCGCGTGCAGGATCCGCCGCTGCACCGGCTTCAGGCCGTCCCCCAAATGCGGCACCGCCCGCTCGAGGATCACGTAACTCGCGTAGTCAAGGAAGTAGTCCGAATACATCCCGCCCAGACTGGCGTGCTCCGTCGTCTCACTCATCGCCTTCCGCTGCAAAAAAGTTAGGAATTCCTAATGACCAACGCAAGCGCGGAGGACGCCTCCGGCCGAAAATCTCCCGCCTCCCGCCCGACGGTCTCCAACTCCCCCCCGATCGCCAATCCCCCGGAAATCTCCCCATGGCTCGCCAACCCGCCCAAATGGTTAGGAATTTAGTTCTGTTAATCAACAAGTTATTGCAGAGTGCCCTGATATTTACGATGGCCAGATTGGAAAAATTATCAAAGTATCCCGTCCGGCCCCGCGGCGCACTCAACCACTCACGACCCGATGCTGAATTGGATTCGAACTCTCTTGTCGCCCCCCCGTTCCATTGGCGCCCCCCGCCTGATCCGTTCCTTCGGGCCGGGCGACCCGACCGCTTCGCCGTCGCGCCTGCCCTTCGACAATGGCGCGTGGCGGCTCGACTGCCACGAGCGGGAGTCGGTGAATCTTTTCAAGATCCGCGATATCGGGGTGCTCGACCGCCTCCTCACCTACCGGGCCGAGCTGCGCTCCGAGAACCTCGTTTCTCCGGCCTGCCTCGAGCTGCTGGCTCACATTCCGGGGCGGGGCGAGCTGAGGTCCAAGGGCTACCACCACGCCTTCCAGGGTGATCACGAATGGCGCTTCTTCGAGGTCTCCCTCCTCGTCGGCGGCCCCCATGCGCCGGATCTGCTCAAGCTCAACATCGCCTCCGAAGGACCGGGGACCATCTGGATCAGAAACGTGAAGCTCCTCGCCACGGAGGTCGAGTGACCCCCGGGGCCCGGTCCGCCCGGGGTCTGAGGCCTGCTCACTGGCGGGATGAACCGCCAGCCGCGTTGGCGGGCCATCGGGAATCAAGCGCGCCTCCTCCTCACACCTCGGCCCGGCTGACGTCCTCGCGGAGATTGTTGATGATGAATCCCTGCCGGTCGGGGCTGTTCTTGCCCATGTAGAAGGCGAGCATCTCCTTCACTCCCTTGCCCTCCTCCATGCGGACCGGATCAAGCCGCATCCCGGGTCCGATCATGATCTTGAACTCATCGGGAGAGATCTCGCCGAGCCCCTTGAAGCGGGTGATCTCGGCGTTTTTGCCGAGCTGGGCGAGGGCCTCGTCCTTTTCCGCCGCGTCGTAGCAATAGCGGGACTCCTTCTTGTTGCGGACCCGGAACAGGGGCGTCTGCAGAATGTGGAGATGCTCGCCGCGAATCACCTCGGGAAAGAACTGCAGAAAGAACGTCAGCAGCAAGAGCCGGATGTGCATCCCGTCCACGTCCGCGTCGGTCGCGATCACCACCCGGTTGTAACGCAGATCATCGAGGTGTTCCTCGATCCCGAGCGCCGCCTGCAGAAGCGCGAATTCCTCGTTCTCGTAAACCACCTTGCGGGTCAACCCGTAGGAGTTCAGCGGCTTCCCCCGCAAGGAGAACACCGCCTGCGTCTCGACACTCCGGCACTTCGTGATGGAACCGCTGGCGCTGTCGCCCTCCGTGATGAAGATCGTCGTCGCGGCGCGTTTCTTGTGCCGGGTGTTCCAGTGCACCCGGCAGTCGCGCAGCTTCCGGTTGTGCAGCTTCGCCTGGCGAGCCCGGTCCCGCGCCATCTTCTTGACCCCCTTGAGCTCCTTCCGCTCGCGTTCCGCCGCAAGGATGCGTTTCTGGATGGCCTCCGCGGTGGCGGAATGCTTGTGCAGGTGGTTGTCAAGCTGCTCGCGCAGGAAGTTGCCGATGAAACTGCGCACCGTCTCGCCTCCCGGCGCCATCTGGGTGCTGCCCAGCTTCGTCTTGGTCTGGCTCTCGAACACCGGCTCCTGGACGCGCACCGACACCGCCGCCTCGATCCCGGCCCGGATGTCCGCGGGGTCATACTGCTTCTTGTAAAACTCCCGCAGGACCTTCACCAGGGCCTCCCGGAAGGCGCCGAGGTGGGTCCCGCCCTGCGTGGTGTGCTGTCCGTTCACGAACGAGTAGTATTCCTCCCCGCTCCCCGGGGTGTGCACGAAGGCCACCTCGATGTCCGGCCCCTTGAGATGCACCGGCTCATACAGCGGCTCGTCCTCCATCTCCTCCCGCAGAAGATCCAGCAGCCCGCCCTTCGAACGAAACCGCTTCCCGTTGAACACCAGCGACAGCCCCGGATTAAGGTATGCATAGTAGCGGCACATCTTCTCCACGATCGCGGGCTTGAACCCCGCCGCCTCCGGGAAGATGCCGCGGTCGACCTCGAAGGCGAGCCGGGTCCCCGGCTTCGATCCCCCCGCCGCCCGCGGGCGCTTCATCTCCTCCACCACCTCCCCCCGGCTGAACTCGATCGCCTTGGTCTGCCCGTCCCGCCACGCCTGCACCTCGAAGAACCCGCTCAGGGCGTTCACGGCCTTGATGCCCACCCCGTTCAACCCCACCGACTTCTTGAACGCCTCGCTGTCGTACTTCGCACCCGTGTTGATGCGCGCCGCGCAGTCCATGAGTTTCCCGAGCGGAATGCCCCGCCCGAAATCCCGCACCTCGACCCGCCCCTCGGGGTCGATCTCGAGCCGGATCTCCCGTCCATGCCCCATCACGAACTCGTCCACCGCATTGTCGATGACCTCCTTCAGCAGCAGGTAAATCCCGTCATCCGGAGCACTCCCGTCCCCCAGCTTCCCGATATACATCCCCGGCCGCATCCGAATGTGCTCCTTCCAGTCGAGGCTCCGGATGTCGGCTTCCGTGTAACTCGCAGACATGGCAGATTTTTCTTAATTCTTCTTAACTATCGCCCCCTCGTCAAGCCCGGGACGATCGCTGGGACAAGAAGCGGCGGCGTCCCGGGGGATGCCGCCGCTCCTGGATTGCCTGCGGGAAAACCAACCCTCGAAGCCTGCCAAGGCTCCAAGGCCAAATCATCGCTCATGAAAACCGTTTCCAATCCTTTCGACCTGGAAATGTGCCGTCTTCAAGTGCGCCGCCCATGAACCACGTCCGCGGCCGGGAGGCAATCCCATACTCTGTAACAAAATCGCCCCCTTCTGCAGCGCGCCTGCGTTGGTCGCGGTCGACCAGTGGAACGATAAACCACAACTTGGACGGATTCAAGCGGGCCGCATTCCCCCCGCTTCGGTGAACGATTGCGGGCGATCCCGCCCCGGCCGGGGAGTGCGAGGGCGCCGCGCTTCATGCAACCGACGCCTCCCGCCGCGGCCGGATCAACCGCTCTGAGGCGAAGCCTCCCCCGTTCGATCGCCGCGCCCGGAACATCGCAAGCCGCGTCCGCCCGGCAGAGCGGGCTGACTCCCCCGCCCGCCGCGCTTACCAATCGGCGTTGTAGCCTCGCGTGTCGACGTGGGTGAACCGGCTGTAACGCCCGATGCCCCCGCGGAATCTGCCCTCCTCCCGGATGTGCCGCGCGGTTCGCGCCACCAGCGACGGCGAGGCGTGAAACTTCAAATCAAGGGCGTAGTTCTCCTTGTGATACGAGTTCGGTTTCGCGCCCGGACAGCGCGCGTTGTAAGCAGGCGAGCGGTAGGCCGAGGTCACATCCCGCACCGAACTTCCGAGGCGCCGCGCGATCTCGTCCGCCACACGCAGCGTTTGGCTCACATGCCGCCACATCGACCGCGGTGGCAGGGTGTTCCACACGCTTCCCTTGCGCTTGGCGTGACTCAGCACAACCTCCTGCACCGTGATGTGCTTCAGTCTCAGACTCGACAAATACCGGGCGTAAGCGTGCAACTCCCCTCCCTGGCGACGAACCCACTCCGGAGGAAGGGTGCTCGTGTCAATCAAACTCCCTCCGCTGAATCTCGACAACGCCTCGCAGGGACAGACACTCGCGAACAATCCCCCGGCGCTCAGAAGCGCTGTTCCCAAAAAACACCGGCGGCCAAGGCGCCTCTCATGGGAAACGGACGCAAAACCCCCCTTTCCTTTCGATGGCTGACAGGACATCCCCGCGAGGCTTTCAGAATCCTCACGCCATGGCCAGTGGAAATTTCTTGTTACGCCAGGGACTTCGGCAGCCTTTCTCGATCTTCGCTTTTCAGCGGAATTTCTTTTCATTACAACGGCAGTTTGCAGGGAACATGGGGCTTACAGGACGGTTGCTTTATATAAATTAAATAAAAAGCAGTCAAGAATGTTTTACCGGATAAAGCAATTTTCCCGTATTTTTCGCGGACGGCATGCCGGGGCGGGGGATGTTTCTGCCTCCTTGGATGGGACGTGGCAGGTCTGCGCCGGGCTCGCAATCCCGCTTGCCGCGCCCCCGGCCCGTCCCCTAGAAGATTCCTCGGAGGGTATCGACCCATGGAATCCGACTCGCTGACGACCGCTCCCGGTTTGCGCGCCACCATTCACTTGGGCGCCAGTTCGGTCTCCATGCTGGTGGTGGAAGCGGACGCCACGAACCCGGGCGAGGCGGTGGAGTTCCTCGAACAGCCGCTTCCCGTGGCCCGGGACGTCTTCGGGCACGGGCGATTGGACTCCGCCACGACGGAACGAGCGGTCGAAATCCTCCTCGGATACCTTGAAAGCCTCGGCGAACTGGGGATCGGCCGCGAGCAGATCGTCCGCGCCGTCGCCTCCAACATCCTCTCCGAGGCCCGCAACAACGAGACCTTCCTCAACCGCATCAATATTGCCTGCGGTCTCGATGTCGAGATCCTCGACGACGGCGAAATGACCCGCCTCATCTATCTCAAGACGCGGCGGCGGCTGCGCGACACCCCCACCATGAGGAAGCGCACCACCATCCTCGTGCATGTCGGACCCGGCAACACCCGGGTCGTCCTCTTCAAGCGGGGCCGCATCAACCGTTACACCAGCTACCGGCTCGGCACCCACCGCACCCACGAGGCGGTCGAGGGAACCCGCGCCGACGGCGCCGTCCTGCTGCGCGTCATCCGCGAACACATCAGCGGCCAACTCGACCAGTTGCGGTTCGAATACGAGGACGAAACGATCGAAGACATCGTGGTGATCGGATACGAGGTGCAACTCCTTGCGCCCTTTCTCAGCAAACCCGGCGACACCCGCTGCCCGACCAAGACCCTCCGGAGCCTCCTGCAGGAAGCGGCCACTCTTTCCCTCGAGGAACGGGTCCGGCGCTATCAACTCGACTACCACACCGCGGAAGCCGTGATTCCGGCCCTTGAAATCAATCTCGCCATTGCGGAGTGCTTCGAGTTGAAGGGGCTCCGTATTCCGGACAGCGACTACGAGCGCGGTCTGTTGTTCGACCTTCCGATTTCGCCTTCGCTCGCCACCGGCTTTCAGGCCGAGGTGATCCGCTCGGCCAAGATCCTCGCGCAGAAGTTCAAGGTCGACGCCAAGCACTCGAGCCATGTTGCGTTTTTGGCGGGCCGCCTTTTCGAGGAGACCCGGGGCCTCCACCGGCTCTCGGATCACGACGCCCTCCTCCTCGACGTGGCCTCCATCCTTCACGAATGTGGCGGCTTCATCAGCCCCAAGGCCCACCACAAACACTCCCAATACATCATCGAGAACAGCGAGGTCTTCGGACTGGGCCGCCTCGATGTCGCGGTGGTCGCCCTTGCCGCCCGTTACCACCGCCAGTCCGGACCGAAATCATCCCACCCCGCATACGCCGCCCTCAGCCACGAGGACCGCATCCGAGTCGCGAAGATCGCCTCCCTCCTCCGGGTCGCCGACGCCCTCGACCGCTCCCATACCCAACGGGTCACGGACCTCTCCGCCGGCATCACCCGCAACGAAGCCCGCCTCAACCTCCTCGGTGTCTCCGATGCCACCGTCGAACGGCTCGCCATGCAAAGCAAGGGCGACGTCTTCCAGGAAACCTTCGGCCTCCGCATCAACCTCGCCGAACACGGCTGATCCCGTCCCACCAGCCAAGCCGACAACCCCAACCGGAAACCGGAAACCCCGCCCAACGCACCCTCCACCCATGGCCTTCATCAATCGCGAACTCTCATGGATCGAGTTCAACCAGCGGGTTCTCGACGAGGCCCGCCGTCCCGAGCTTCCGCTCCTCGAGCGCCTGAAGTTCCTTGCCATTACCGCCTCGAATCTCGACGAATTCTTCCAGGTGCGGGTTGGGGGGCTCACGATGGTCCGCCGCTCGGGATCCCGCTCGACCGACATTGCGGGCCTCACCGCCTCGCAGCAGATCACGCTCATTCGCCGGCGGGTGGTGGAATTCACTGCCACCCAGTATGATCTGCTGAACGACGAGCTTTTGCCGGCGCTGCGCAAGGCCGGCATCCGGATTCTCCCGATGCGGGAACTCTCGCCCAACCAGAAAGTGCAGGTTGCGGCCTACTTCACGGAGATGGCCTTCCCGCTTCTCACTCCGCTGGCCATCGCGCCCGATTCTCCCGAGCCGGTCCTGCCGCCGCTGCAGCTTCTCATCGCCTGCCGGCTCGAAGACCTCGACGACGAAATCAGCCGCCACGTCATCGTCCCCGTCCCCGAAAACCTCCCGCGCTTCATCCCGATCCAGTCCGGCAACGGCGACTCCTTCGTCCTCATCGAGGACCTCATCCAGAGCTACCTCGAAGATCTCTTCCCGGGCGAATCGGTCGGCGCCAGCGCTCCGATCCGGATCACCCGCAACAGCGACATTGCCGTCCAGGAGGAGGACTCGATCGACCTCGCCGGCGATATGGAGGATGTGATCGCCGCCCGCCGTTTCGGGGACACGGTCCGGGTCGAAGTGAGCGCCGGCACGCCGCGCGACCTCCTCCGCCTCGTGCAGGAGGTCACCGCCTCCGGCCCCTCGGAACTCTACCGCGTCTCGGGCCCCCTCGGCCTCTCGGACTTCATGGAACTCGTTTCCCTCCGCGGCTACCGGCGCCTGCGCTACCCCGACTGGCCTCCGCAGGCCTCGCCGCTCGTCGATCCCAACACCTCGATCTTCGACCTCGTCAAGCAGCGCGACATCCTCCTGCACCACCCGTTCGAATCCTTCGAACCGGTCCTGCGTCTTCTCGAGGAAGCCGCGGCCGACCCGCAGGTTCTTGCCATCAAACAGGCCCTCTACCGCACCGCCGACGAATCCCGCGTCATCCAGGCGCTGATCCGCGCCGCCGAGTCCGGCAAGCAGGTCACCGCCCTCGTCGAACTCAAGGCCCGCTTCGACGAGGCCCGCAATCTGGAGCGCGCCGAACGCCTCCAGCGGTCCGGGGTGCGCGTCGTCTACGGCGTCCGGAACCTCAAGACCCACGCCAAGGTCACCCTCGTGGCCCGTCTTGAAGACGGCCGTCTCCGCCGTTACGTCCACCTCGGCACCGGCAACTACAACGAGGCCACCGCCCAGCTCTACACCGACATTTCCTACCTGACCGCCCGCCCCGAGTATGGCTCCGACGCCTCCCTCTTCTTCAACGCCGTCTCCGGACGCTCGAAACTGGTGCGCCTCCGCAAGATCTCCCCCGCTCCCAACCACATGAAGGGGCGCATCCTCGAGCTCATCGCCGGCGAGTCCGGCCGCGCCTCCCGCGGGGAACCGGCCCGCATCCTCGCCAAGATGAATTCCCTCCAGGACCCCGACATCATCGACGCCCTCTACAAGGCCTCCCGGTCCGGCGTCGAAATCAACCTCAACATTCGCGGCATCTGCTGCCTCCAAACCGGAACCCGCAAGTCCGCCCGCAACATCCGCGTCGTCTCCATCATCGACCGCTTCCTCGAACACTCCCGCATCTTCTACTTCCACCAGGGCGGCGAACCCGTCGTCTATATCTCCTCCGCCGACTGGATGACCCGCAACCTCGAAAAACGGGTCGAACTCCTCATCCCCATCGAGGACTCCCTCAGCCGCCGCCGCCTCATTCGCATCCTCGAAGCCGCCTTCCGCGACAACACCCACGCCCACGAAATCCTCGAAAACGGAACCAGCCACCGCATCCCCACCCCCAAGGGGCAGAAACGCTTCCGTTTCCAGGAGGCCCTCTACCGCCAGGCCGTCAAGGCCTCCAAAGCCCGCCAGCACGAACGCGCCACCACTTTCCAGCCCCACCGGCCGCCCCAGTAACGCCACCCGCCACCCGATACCCGCCACCCGATACCCGCCACCCAAATCCCCCCTTGCGTCCCGCCGATTTCACGGCACAATCTCCCCCCCGGCCGGTCGGCTCCTCCTCCGGCCTCCAGCCGCAACTCGGGCCCGTAGTTCAACGGATAGAACGGTGGATTCCGGTTCCACAGATCGGGGTTCGATTCCCTGCGGGCCTAGTTGCTGATTTTGAGGCGCCGTCGATCGCGTGCCGGAGAGGCCGGGCAATGGTGTTCCGAACGGGAACACGCGAGTGCCGGGATGGCGGCCCGGTCCAACCGCACGCCATTGCGTGCTGGAGAAGCCGGGAGAGCGCCTTGTTCCGCCCTGTGGGCGTCCGCTCTCCCGGCGGGTGTCCTGACTTTCCCGCGGGCTAGAATCCTTGGAATCCGGAAGTCGTCACAAATGAGTCAAGTTTTCCGGCAGCAAGGTTGCCCTGCCTGATGCAGGGTGCAAGATTCAGGATGCAGCCCCGTGTTCCCTGCATCCTGCGTCTTGCATCCTGCATCCTGCATCTTGGTCCGAGGCTTGCCTCGCTACGGCTGCTGCCCACCGAACTCCTCCGGGTGGCGCTGGATGTATTCGGGGGGAAGCCCGCCGGCGTTCTCGCCAAAGTATTCGGTGTGGCCGCACTTGAAGCAGATCCGCTTCGTCTGTCCGGCCCGAACGCCCTCGGTGATCGGCTTCGGCTCTGTCATCTTCCCGCCGCAGTGACGACATTTTCGCTCCTGTTCCTCCATAACACGCCTACCTATATCAAGAGATACGGGACGAGCCAACTCAATTGTCAGGTCTTGACATTCGGGGCTTCGCTCCCACACTCCCCGCCCTCCGACAAAGCGCTGATGATTCGTTTCCTTGCAATTTCCCTTGCCTTCTTGCCGCTCGTTGCCGGCGCCAGCCATCCCATCGTCGGCGAATGGGAGAAGGAGGACGGGCAGGCCCGTCTCCTGATGAAGGTCGAGAACGGCAAGTTGAACGGATACCTCAGTCAGGTCGCGGGCCCCGGGGCCGCGCCGGACGGCGGCGATCCGAACCCCGCCTTGCGAAAGCACAGGCTCATCGGACTCCGGATCGTGAAGGGGTTCTGGAAGGAGAATGACAAGTGGGTCGGCGGACGGCTGTACGACGCCCGCAACGGGAAGGACTACAAGGGCGCCCTCTGGCTCGAAGGCCGGGACAAACTCAAGATGCGCGGCTATCTCGGCATCCCGGCGCTCGGACAGACCGTCACCTGGAGGCGCGTGAAGTAAGTTCCCCCCGGGGTATCGCCGCTCCGCTCCACAACCCCCGGGCCAGTGGCTCCGATCCCTTCGGGATGGGGCACAACGACCTGCCACGGTGCGACACGCCAGGATCCGTTGGACGCACCGGCGAAGGCGGGGTATGCTTCGCGAATGGTCCGCGCCGCTTCTTCCCTGCTGGCGTCGCTTGCCCTGACGGCCGCCCCCGCCACCGCGAGCGAGCACATCGTCACGCTCGGCGACTCGCTGACGTTCGCATACGAAGCGGAGTTCGGATTCAGGGTTCGCATGCTTGGGGTCGGCACCGTCGGCGACGGGTTCGGTCCGGAGGTGCGCAACTGGGTCGAGATCCTGAACGATCCGGCCTTCCGCAAGGACCGCTTCGACCTCGGCAACCGGAACACGTTCCGTTTGTTCACGCTATGGCCGTTCGGATTCACCACCTTCCTCTTCCGGCACGACTACAACTGGGCCATTCCCGGGCTGAAGATTGACGAGCTGCGCCGCTTTGTGGACGGGTCCTCGAGCTTTACCGAGTTGCTGGCCGGCAACCCGGATTTCGGCCTCCTGCTGACGGCCCTCGAACTGGGCGGCATCGGCGATTCGGAGTTTGCCCTGGCGGATCTGGAAAGCCAGATCCGGAACACGGCCACCCGCCTCACGCTTCTCATCGGCGGCAACGACATCAACAGCGTCTATGGAACGATCTACGAGGGCGGATCGGCGGACAACTTCGTCAGCGACTTCCTCGACGACGCCGCTGTCATTCTCGACCGCGTGCAGGAGTTGAATCCCGCCCTCGAAGTGGTGGCAGTCAACGTCCCCCACGCCGGCATCACCCCGGACGTCCAATCACTCCATCCGACCGATCCGGTGAAGACGGGGCGCGTCACCGCCGTGCTTCGCGATCTCAACGCCCGCCTCGCAGCCCTCGCGGCCTCGCGGGGGGTCGGATACGCCGACATCTTCACCCCCACGCTCGCCCTGCTGGACCCCGACCCGCTGTGCATCGACGGCATCCAGTTCTTCAACACCGGATCGACCACCGGCGACCTCGACTACGTCTGGCTCAACGGCGAGCTGAGCGCGAACTTCCACCCCAACACGAATGCCCACGCCCTGATCGCCAACGCCATCATCGACGCATTCAACGCCACCTACCAAGCCGGCATTCCGCCGCTGACCACCACCGAGATCCTCGGCGGCCTGCTGGAGAAACCGGCCAGCGAGATCGACATGTCGTTTGCGTCGTGGGCCGCCGCATACGGCCTGCCGGACCGGCCGGAATCCGACGACTCCGACCGCGACGGCGTGCCGGCGGGCATCGAATTCGCGCTTGGTTTGAATCCCACCCTGCCCGACGGCGGCAAGCTGCGGTCCGCGGTCGTTGACCACCACGGCGGGCGGGCCCTCGAGCTAACCTACCCGCTCCGCCTCCCGGATTCCGCTCGCTACACGCTTCTTCCGGCCGCGGGGTCCGTTTTCGAGGACCTCGTCCCCTTTGCCGCCTCCCCGGTCCCCGGCCCCGACGGTCTGGCCCGCGCCGTTCTCCCCATGACCGGCCGGGCGGGCTTCCTCAGACTCGAAGCCACGATTGCGCCGTAGGACGTCTGCTTGACGATTCCGAGGCCCCGACGGAAGAACATCCATTGCAACCGCTCGATCGTAGTGTGATGTGACAACGGGCGACACGCCCCGGCGTGCTGCAACCAACTGATCATCGCCTTCGTCACGAACGCGCCTATCGTAAGCGAACTTGCGGAACCTCTCCCCGGGGTCTCCCGGGCCGGGCGGACCCGCCGTCGAATAGAAAACAACCCCGAGCGTCTTACGGTTACAGTAAATACAGACATAGGAACACAAAAGAAAGGCCCTCCCATGAAACCTCCCACCCATTTCCGCTTTCTGCTGGACTCGGTCGAGTTCAAGGCGCGGCGCACCGACGCCATCCTGTACCGTGACAATCGAACCTTCTGGGAGGACATCGTGGATTCCTGGGAACGCCGCGAGGAAAAGAGAAGCTACTGGCTCTTCTGCGTGCGATGGATGCGCGAGGAACTGGAGGCGTCTTTGCGGCGCAGCTCGAGAAGCGCACTCGTTGGCATCCTCGCAATTCTCAGCCCCGAGGACGTGCCGCCCGCGACGACCGGCAAGAAACAGTCGCCCGCCCTGAGGCGGCGCCTCGCCGCAAGCCTGCTTCCGGTGATGGTTCGAGAGTCGGTCGTGAGGGTTCGCAAGGCCGCCCTCGAGCGATTCGGCGTCCTCAACACGGAACCAGCCGCCTTCTACCCGAACGACTCGGCCAGTTAGCGAGGCCGGGGCCCGCACCGGATGGCGATTACGGCGGCGATTACGGGTGACGATTGGGAGGCTTTCTCACCATCCTGCGCAGTCGTCGCCGTCGTCGTTCACCGGCGTTGCAGCCCATAGCTTGGCTCGTTTGTGAGGACCTCTGGACTTCAAGGATTCCCGTCGAGGATGCGGTGCCTGAATTCCGCCGTGGAGGTCTCGTAGAATCCCACGCTGGGGGCGCCGTCACGCCCCATCACCTCACCCGGGTTGGCCCAGAGGGTCGAACCGATCCGGTGCGCGTAGCGCTGATGGTCATGCCCGCTGAACACAGCCGCAAACGCCCCGCATTCCGCGAGCCGCCTCGCCACCTCGGGATAGTGAAACAGCGCAAAGCGGCGGCCGTCGACTTCCGGTTCGGCATAAATCCCGTGCAGCGTGACGTGCTCGTACTGCGCCGCCATCGCGCTCAGGAGGTAGACATCTCCGTCGTTGTTGCCGAAGACGACATCGATCGGACCGCCAAAGCCTTCCGCGAGCGCCTTCAGCGAGAACGGCGCACAGAAATCTCCGAGGAAGAAGAGC
>Ga0180432_10008059_pt1 | contig 13252 bp, 8 predicted proteins | sample SS_ome_10_FD_132414 | JGI IMG/M metagenome (GOLD analysis project Ga0180432, IMG submission 132414) | Hypersaline lake sediment archaeal communities from the Salton Sea, California, USA - SS_1_MS_2 metaG | ecosystem: Environmental > Aquatic > Non-marine Saline and Alkaline > Hypersaline >...
CGCAAGAAGAGAGAAACCCGGTGGAAAGATGCGCTGCCGATGCTGCGCGTTCATCATGAGGTCTCGAACCAGGCTTACGGGCCTTATCGAACGGGCAATCTGTTCGCAGGGAGCGTGCTGTTTCTGGAACCGGGGACGGCTTATGAGGTCCGCTTTACGATGCGCGATCCCGACGGCGGCGCTCCGTCCGAGCCGAAGATCGCCAAGGCGACTACACGAGCTGTGCCGAAAGCGTTCGATGGCGGACGAACGATTGAGGCGACCGTCGAAAAGGGTCTGATGGCGGCTTACGAGCAGGCGCGGCCCGGGGATGTCATCCAGCTTCATCCCGGCGTCTACAAGGGACCGTTCGAGTTAAGAAAATCAGGCACCGCCGACCGCCCCATTGTCTTTCGCGGTCCCGAGAGCGGCGAAGCGATTCTCGAAGCCGACGGCGTCGGCGGCAGGTCGCGTATTGTTACGCTCAACGGGACGCATCACCTGCACTTCGAGGGGCTGACGTTCCGAAATGCCCATACGGCTGTTTATGCCGCAAAGCCCGGCGGCTCGGACGGGCTGGTCATCCGCCAATGCAGGATTCACGACGTGGTTTATGGCATCAACACCGGCTGTGAGAATTCCAGGAACTGGTACATCGCGGACAATGACATCGTCGGCATCAATCCGACGTGGTATCCCCGTCCGTCGAAAACCTATATGAGCCCCGGCCACACCGGCGTCAACGTTTACGGCCGGGGGCATGTGATTTGCTACAACCGGATCACAAGATTCAGCGACTCGGCGGCGATTTACAACTTCGGCCCGCCGGTGGATGACGTGCTCAGGCACTGCGTCAACATCGACTTCTACAACAACGACCTGTCCTGGGCGCAGGATGACACGTTCGAGGCCGACTACGGCTGCCACAACGTTCGGTTCTATCGCAACCGATGCTATAACACGCATACCGGGATGTCTACGCAGCCGTTCTACGGCGGCCCGGTTTATCTTGTCCGCAACGAGGTTTACGGCATCACCAGCCTAAGCTACAAGCTGAACAACTATCCCGCCGGTATCCTGGCCTACAACAATACGTCGTGCTGTGCCGGCTCGGGTTTTCGTCCGCCGCCTATCTGGCAAAACGGCCATTTTCGCAACAACCTTATCATGGGCGGCTCGGGACACGCGCTGATCTCCGGCTCGCCGACCGCTTATAGCACTATGGATTACAACGCCTACCGCCGCAACGATCCCGAACGGTTCATTCATTGGAAAGACCATCGGGGCAATACCAGGCAATTTCAGTCACTCGATGCATTCTTCAAGGCCACGGGTCTTGAAGAGCACGGCATAATGGCGGATTACGATATTTTCGTAAAGGCCGGACCGCCGGAGAAAGGCAAGACTTGTAAGCCGGACGATTATGACCTTCGGCTGCGCAAGGGTGCCGGGGTGGTTGACGCTGGGATTGATCTCCCTCAGATTACTGACGGCTTCAAAGGAAAAACGCCGGACCTGGGCTGCTACGAACTCGGTCAAAAGCCGCCGCATTACGGGCCGCGTCCGGCTCGAAAAAGCTCCAGGTAAAATCAAATAGAATATGTGAATGCGTAGATGCGTAAATGCGTAATGCGTTGTGGATTCTTTGTACCACGCATCTACGCTCAGCTAAGTTCGGCCGAGCGCCACCAGTAATGATGTTCCTTCTCCATATCATCGACGGAAGGGAAAGGATAGTGTAGCAAACCGGTCTGATCGCCTACGAAGAATCCCTTTTTCACGCATCGGTACGGAATGTGTTCGTGCTGAATACGATTGACCGTCCTGGTCGTTTTGTCTCTGGTCGCAAGCTCAACAAAGCAGATTCCGGGTACGGACACGGCCACCTCCGGATCGGTGATTGAAAGGCAGAATTCCTTTGCATTCATGCGGCTTGCTATCAGCGGATGGACGGGGCAAAGCTCCTGGTATAGATGGTGCCGGCCTTCATATTGCCCCGGCGGCTGGGATTGCTGCAACGCCAGCCCGCGGCCGTCGCGGGTAATCAGCCAGAGTTCTCCCATAGCGATCAAAGGAACGTGCTCCAATACGCGATACGTCGAGACATAGACCGAGTGTTTCGGCCGGCCGTCTTCGTGCGGAACACAAGCCTGCCGTGCCTCTTCCAGGTCAAAGTACTCGCTCTCGAATCCACCGTTCAGCTCGAAGTACATGGCCTGTTACACCTGTTTGTGCCCCCCTGCAACAGGATGCAGCCAACGGTTGCCATGTCATTTGCAGTTAGAATTCCCCTAAAGCTTTGGAATTCACTATAGAAAATATTCGTTCAAATGTGAGTTTTCTTGATTTCTTACTACAAATCCCCATTACAGGTATTGCATCATTGGGCACGAACCTGTTATAATAGTATCAGAAAAGCATCCTTTTGAGGACCATCGTATCTGAGTGTGAACAGGTGGCTCGGGCAATTATTGACCGGGAGGAAGACGACTAACATGCACAAACGAGATGGCTTCACGTTAATAGAGCTATTGGTCGTAATCGCCGTTGTGGCTATTCTCATGGCGCTGTTGTTGCCCGCTCTCAACCGCGCCAAGGAACAGGGCAAACGCGCGGTCTGCCTGAACAACGCCAAGACGCTCGCCCTGGGATGGATATTATATTGTGACGACTACGACGGCAGGATGCCCAGAGCCGTGGCGGTGCCGGATGGAGGCTGGGTTCTGAAGCCCTCGGGAAACAGACCCGTCGATGCGCCAATCGAGACGCAGGTGGAGGCTCTCGAAGACGGCGTCCTGTTCACGTATATAAAAAAGGTGCAGGTGTACCGCTGTCCCGTGGCAAAAAGCTACGAGATGCGCACGTATAGTTGCTCTCATTCGATGAACGGCGGCAGCTTCGACGGCGGCCCGGTTGTCAAGAACATACACGAGATCGAACATCCTGCTCGGCGCATCGTGTATCTGGACGATTTCGGCGAGGACTGGGACGCGGCGTGGGCCGTGCCCTGGAGCAGGCCGGCGTGGTGGAATCCTATCCCGGCGCGCCACGGTTCGGGCACGGTCGTGGCCTTCTGCGACGGCCGATCCGAGTGGTGGACGTGGAAAGACGCACGCACAAGGGAGTTCATGGAGGATTTCGAGTGGGGCAGTCGCGGCGATAATCTCGGAGTTATGCAGCAGGACAATCCCGACCTGAGGCGCATCCAAATGGCGATCTGGGGAGAGCTGGGCTATTAGCACGAGCGGATTTTCGCAGATTGCCGCCGGCAGGAGTTGGTCAATGAACGCAAGCCAGGCAAGGGCTTTCACACTCATCGAGCTGCTGGTTGTCATCGCAATTATTGCTCTTTTGATGGGCATTCTGATGCCTGCGTTGCAGCGCGTGAGGAAGCAGGCGAGAGAAGCGGCGTGCAAGTCGAATCTCAGGCAATGGGGCACGGCGGCGGCGCTTTATAGCACAGAGCACGACGGCAAGATGTGGCAAATCCCGGACGGGGCGGGTGAGTGGATGGAGATGTTGCGAGTTTACTACGCCGACATCGACAAAATCCGTGCCTGCCCGGCGGCAACAAAGCCGTGCCGGGATACCGACGCCGTGGAGGCTCGCGGCAGCGTCGATACCATGTGGGGTCACAAGGGCCGGAAAACCGAGTGGGGCGGACGAGAAAAGGGCTACTGGGGCAGCTACGGACACAGCAGGTGGGTCCAGTTTCCCCGGCCCTCGCATCCGAGCGGATTCTGGGATACTTTCAACGTCAGGGGCACACAGGATATTCCCGTCTTCGGCGACAGTGCCTTCACACATGCTCTGCCGCGACACACCGATATTATTCCTCCCAGGCCGCTGCTGGTTCCCGGCGATATTCCGCGGGACGCATCGGGCCGTCAAATCTGGAGGTTTTGCATCGACCGCCACAACGGCGGGATAAACATGTGCTTTTTAGACGGCTCAGTCAGGAAAATTCCTCTGTATGTCCTGTGGGATCTGAAATGGAGCCGAGAGTGGGTGCCGCAGCATTATCAGTTGGAGAGCATTCCGTGGCTGCGCTGAACTTGTCCTGGCTGCCGTTGCCGGCGTTAGTCGATTAATGTCTCAATGCGGCCAATATTTCTCGATGAGGTATTTGTAATCCTTGTCGTGATTGAGCCAGTCGGAGTATTCCTCTCTGCTCCTGAACGGCGGGCAGTGGTGCGGCATGAGTTTCATTGACGTCGGAGCAAGCCGAGCGGGTTTCTTCGGTATGTGTTTCCTTAGCCGTTTCTTCACTCCGGCGTACCTGGGATCGGACGCCAGGTTGGTCCATTCCTCGGAATCATCTCTGTGATCGTACAGTTCCTCGCTGCCGTCAATGTACGTCGAGTATCTGAATCGCTCGGTCCGGATGGAAAACTCGCCGAAATCATACGTCGCCACGGCAGGGCGGTTCCATCTCGCTTTGGGATTCCTCAATAACGGCACAAGGCTGTTGCCGTCTATGTCGCTTCTCGATTCGAGCCCGCACAGGTCCACGAGCGTCGGATAAATGTCCTGCAGAGAGACAATTCTGTCGCAGGGCGTGCCGTCCTTCGAGCCTTGCGGCAGGCCCGGCGTTCCTTTCGGCGACTTGATCATCAGCACGGACCTCAGGACGTTTTCCCAGAGCGCGAACTTTCGCCAGTGATGCTTTTCGCCCAATTGCCAGCCGTGATCCGACCAGACGACCACGATAGTGTTGTCTGCGTACCTGCTGCTCTCCAGCGCATCGAGCAAACGGCCGAACATCGTATCGGCGAATGCAATCGAAGCAAGATATCCCTGCACGGCCTTTCTCCACTGCCCGGCTTCGAGCACATGTTTATGATAGTCACCCCCTCGGAAGGCGATATCTTTGACTCGGTCGCTCACGTCGTCGAGATCGTTCTCAAGAACTCCTGGCAGCTTCACGCTTTCCAGCGGAAACATGTCGAAGTATTTCTGCGGCACGTACCACGGAACGTGAGGTCTGTAGATGCCGCAAGCGAGGAAGAACGGCTTTTCATGATCCTTTCTCAGTTGCCGGGAGACTTCCTCCACGCTTTGATAGTCTCCCATGAGCGAGTCGTCGATATCGAGCGACGCCCAGTCGAACATCTTGTACATGTTCTCGAACTCGGGCATGTTGATGGTCTTATAGAGGTCCTTCTCGGGATCGTAATTCGCCGCGTGCTTTTGCGGCAGATATTCATCCGGCATGTTCTTCTTTTGCGAGGGCCAGTACTCGTCCCAGCAGGACGGATCGACCATGTGGTAGTGATAGATCTTTCCGGCGCCGGCGGAGTAGTAGCCGTTCTGTCTAAAACAATTGCCTAGCGAGGTGTAGTCGGTAATGACCTCGCGCCAATCCTGATAATTCGAATACACTCCGGACGTGTACGGCGCCTGCCCGGTCATAATGGCCGTTCGCGACGGGCAGCAGGACGGACTGGAGCAATAGGCGTGCCTGAAATTGACCGATTGCTGCGCGAAGCGTTTCAGGTTCGGCGTTCTCGCCTGGGAATGGCCGCCCAACGGCTCGATCCAGTCGTTAAGATCGTCGATTGAAATGAACAGCACATTCGGTTTTCGTATACTGCCTGATCCTGTTGCGCCGACTGAGCCAGGCAGGGCCAGAGCGGCGGCTGTTGTTGAGGCAAATTTAAGAAATTCTCGTCTATTCATCAGTTAGCACCTCAGACCTTTGTGACGATTTCAACAATCTGCTCGGTGGTGACCGTTGCATCCAGCCTGCCTCTGGCGGAGCCGGCCGAACCGCCACCTTTGCCGCCGACCGCTTTTCGGAGTTTCTCAAGAAGCTCGCCGGCGTCCAGATTTTTAGAGCTGATCGCCACATTGCAGTCACTTACGACAATGCCGGTCCCGTCGATCTTCTCGGCGATGAGTGCGGCAAGCTTACAGGCGTATTTGCCGGCAACGGCATCTACCTGAATGCCGACCCTGGACGACCCTGCTTCCACAATCCGAGCCGATTCAACGAAGCTCGGCAGCATTGAGCCGTGCAATCGATCTACTTCCTTCGCCAGGCTCTTTGACTGGTCCAGAGCCTTCTGAAGGATCACGGGTAGTTCGAGTGTCGAGCATTTGGAGATCTTTCTCAAGGCCCTCAATCTCGCGGTCTCGGTCTGCGAGAACTCCAGCGCCTTTGCTCCTGCGGCGAAATGCACTCTTGTGCCGTCCTTCTTGCTCTCAAGGTCGATGAATCTGATGATTCCAATATCGCCGGTTCTCACGACGTGCGCCCCGCAGCAGGCGGAAGCGTCGTACTTACCTATTTTCACAACACGAATCGTGTCCGATTCGATCTGCGACATGTCAAAGCGAGAGCGAACATCAGATTCGTCGAACGCCGTTTCGACCGCGATGTTCTCAGCGACGGCTTCCATTGCCTGCCGCTCGATTGCCTGGAGCGTTTGCCAGTCGGCCTTTTTGTCGAAATCAACGGTGCTTGTCTCCAAGCCGATATGGACGCCGGTGGTTTTCAGCTCGAAGCGGCTCTCTGCAATACCGGAAATGATGTGCTGGGCCGTGTGCTGCCCGGCGGTGTTCAACCTGTGTTGTCTGTCAACTTTGGCTACGTATCGCCCGTCGCGGAGGTTTTCACTGAGAGCGTGGATTATCCGGCCGTCCACTATTTCCACATTTATAACGTCGGCCCCGCCTATCGAGCCCCTGTCGGCCGGCTGGCCTCCCTCATTCGGGTGAAACACGACTGGATTGGCCGTTACTTTGCAGTCACCAACGGACTTGATCTCGACCGCGGTCTCATAAACACCAGGATTTGTCCAGTACAACCTCTTCACGCCGTCATTATAACAGCCCGATGGCCGCCGTTCAAGCTGCGCTTCCGGACATACGCCGGCAATATCTCATCTTATGACCGGCCCGAATGGATGAGGTGTTTCAACGTCTATTAGCGAATGAACTTTTGCAAAACTCTTGTTGGCAGATGAAAAAAACAGGGCAATCCATCCGGATAACCGGTCGGATTGCCCCTTTGTTTCGTAATCCCTTACGGACAAGCCATCCGTGAATGTTCAAAAGAAATATCTTGGAAATCTGACTCTGTAGTAGCCGCAGCGCTCGTGCTCTTCCAATCGCTTCAACTCCCTCTGGTCGAGGACCACGCAGCGGTGTGCTACTCGACACAACGCAGGCACAAAAAGGCGCAACAAAACTAATATGCGACAATATAAAGAGGGGTATTTAATTCCATTCACAGCCTTTCCATTCCTTCCTTGCGAATCCTCACTCGCAAATCGATCCATCAACTCCTGTTCTCAGAGTAGGAAATAACATGGTGAAACCTCATAGCGACTTTCGTTTTTACCATGTCACCGTTTTTTTCAACTACGGTTAACCACTCACCACCCAAAGCCATCCATTTGCCCTCTTTTATCTAATCCGTTGTAAAGCGTCAAGAGAAAAAACGCGTGACTTTTCGAGAATTATCAAGTCGCCGGCGGGCGCAGACACATAAATATTGTGCTGATGAGTTGTTACGAACAACCCGACTCTGAATTTTTTTTTTTGCATTCGCAGCCTGTTGAATTACCCATCCCAGCAATGTGATTGTAATCGCAACAGTGGCCGTTAATTAAACTCGTGGCCTTTGAATCTCTTGTCCTTATCGAGGACTCTCCCTATCAAATTCTCGGTGTGTGATCGTTCGGCGTAAGACTTCATTTTCGCAAGAATATCGGGGTGTCTATCGGCAATGTTGTTGCGTTCGCTGATGTCGGAGTCCAGGTCGTACAATTCGAACGGCTTGTTCTTGCCTGGTTTAACAGCCTTGTACTTGCCCATTCGCACAGCGACGTGACCGCGATGTTCCCAATACAGGAATTCGTGTATCCTCTGCTCGCGACCAACGACATCTTCGCCGAGCAGCGTTGGTGTTATCGAAATGCCGTCGATGTTATCGGGCGGATCAATCTCGGCCAGCTCGGCAAGAGTCGGCATTACATCGGGGAAATACCACAAGTGGTCGCTGACGGCTCCCGCTTTGATCTTGCCCGGCCAGCGCACGATCATGGGGATGCGCAGCCCGCCCTCGTAGAGAGTTCCCTTCTGACCTCGAAAATGCCTGTTGGGATCGAAGAAATTGCCAAACCCGCCTCTGCCGCCGTTGTCGCCGCATACGAACACGACCGTATTGTCCTCGATCGCCAATTCCTTGAGCAGCGTAAGGATGTCTCCGATCTGGCGGTCGACCATCTTGATCATCGCGGCGTAAACCTTTGCGTCCTCAGGTCTTCTGTCTCCGACGTCCCAGGTTTTGTCCTTGAACTCAAGCCACGCCGGCTCGTCGTCGGGAATCCCCCATTGACCATGCGGGGGAGTCCACGCGCAGTAGCAGAAGAATGGCCGGTCCTTATTCTCGCATATGAACTTGATCGACTCGTTGAAGATCAGATGGTGCGAGAACTGCTTTCCCTCGTAGTAATCGCCCGTGTTGCCTTCGAGAGGGACTTTCTCGCCGTTTCGCACGAGGTAATTGGGGAAATACGAGTGCGCGTGGGTCTGGTTGTAGTAGCCGTAGAAGATATCGAATCCGTGCAGCTCGGGCGCGCCCGTTGTGCCGCGGTCTCCACAGCCCCACTTGCCGAATCCACCCGTGGCGTAGCCTCCTTTTTTGAGGACTTCCGCGATTGTCACATCCTCTGCCCGCATGGGCCATACCTGGCTGTTCATCCGGACCGTGCAGTGGCCCGTATGCTGGCCCGTCATCAGCACGCAGCGGGTCGGTGCACATACCGGGCCACCGGCCAAAGCCTGTGTGAAGCGCATGCCTTCAGCGGCCATTCGGTCGATGTTAGGTGTTTTCAGATGTTTGTTCCCCATGCAGGAAAGCTCGAAGTAGCCGAGTTCGTCCAGCATTATGTAAACTATATTTGTTTTTTTGGCTCCGGTGCTGCGCTGCCGGGCATAAGACCATGTAGGTGCGGCAATTGCGGCCGCGCCGATGCTCAGGGTTTTCAGGAATTCACGACGTTTCATAGCAGTCTGTTTTGTCAGCTCCACTTACGCTTTGTCATTCTCCAGGCATCTTCCAGTGCTCGGAAGGTGTCCTCGACGATTTCATGAGTTTCTCTATCTTCGCTACTGTTTCAGGATGCCGGTCGGCTACGTTGTTCTTCTCGCCGATGTCGTTTTTCAGGTTGTAAAGCTCTATCGGTCCGTCGGGATTCTTGGCCACGTTGAGACGGACACCCTTCCAGTCGCCCATCCGCACGGCCTGCTTCTTGCCCTGCTCGTGGAATTCCCAATAAAGAGCTTCGTGTTTGATCTGTTGCCGTTGTCGGCCCAGGAGAGTCGGGACCATAGAGATACCGTCAATATCATTGGGAATATCGGACCCGGCCAGTTCACAACAGGTCGGCAGGAAATCCCAAAACGCGGATATGTGGTCGGTTTTCGAGCCGGCTTTGATCTTGCCGGGCCAGCGGGCGATCATCGGCGCGCGAATGCCGCCCTCGTACAAAGCTCGCTTGTATCCCTGCAACGGGCCTGAAGCCTTGAAAAAGGCCGGATCCGCGCCGCCTTCCTTATGCGGGCCGTTGTCGCTGGAGAACATGATGATTGTGTTCTTATCGATATCGAGCCTCTTGAGCAATGCCATCAGCTTGCCTATGTCGCCGTCCATCCGCGTTATCATCGCGGCATGCCCTTTTTGCGGCTCAGGCCAGTCTTTGTCGGCGTACTGACCGAAAGACGGCACTTCCATGCCCTTATTGCCAGCTTCGTTGTTGGCGTGCGGAATCGTAAACGGCAGATACAGGAAGAACGGCTTGTCCTTGTTCCTCTCGACGAAATTCAGTGCCTCGGCCGCAAACAAATCGTGCGAATACTCCACGCGCTTGGTCGCCACACCGCCCGGCGTCCGGTCCCGGCCGCCGATCACGTGATTGACCTCGTTCTTCAGTCCGTATTTCTCTTCGTTTCGCCAGAGATACTCCGGATAGTAGTTGTGCGCGTGTCTCTGATTGAGATAGCCGAACCAGTAATCAAAGCCCTGTTTGTTGGGGATTCCCGTTGTTCCGGGCTCGCCCAGCCCCCATTTTCCGATGATCCCGGTTGTGTAGCCCTGCCTCTTGAGCAGTTTGGCAACCGTGACGTCCGAAGGCCGCAGCGGCACGTTCCCGTTGGCCCGGACAATCGCGTGGCCGGTGTGCAACCCCGTCATCAGGCAGCACCGAGACGGCGCACAAACAGTGCTTCCTGCATAATGATCGGTGAATTTCATGCCTTCCTCGGCTAACTTATCTATATTCGGCGTCTTGATCGTTTTCTGCCCGTAACAGCCGAGGTCGCCATAGCCCAGATCGTCGGCTAAAATGAAAATGATATTGGGCTTACTACTCTGGCCGGCAATCACACTGGCCGGCAACATTGATGAAGCTGCGGCTACGCCCATCATTTTGATGAATTCTCGTCTGGTTTGTTGAATCATGGTTGCTCCTGTCATTCAAGATTATGATGCCGCAGTCCCAATAACATTTGTCAAAGGTAAGTTGAAAAACTGCGGTAAAATTTGCTGCTGCGTCCCATCTGCAGGCGTGCCTGCGGACCCGTGTATCCCCATATTCGGCGCCTCAGAAGAAGGCTTATCCTTTTCTCCTGTTTGCTGTGCATCTGTCTTCTTCTGCCCCTCTAGCGCGTTGGACTCTTGCGACCTTTCCTCCCTACTCACATCACCAGCCTTAGCCCCAAGCCGGCGCAATAATGCTTCCAGCTCAGGATAGGCCATGGCTCGTGCTATCTCTAAAGCATATCTTCCTGTATCACTCTGAATATCAGGGTCCGCCCCTTTAGAAATAAGCAGCTCTATAAGATCAGAATAACCAAAATAAACTGCCCAATGCAACGGTGTATATCCTAACCAGTCCTTATCATTAATCCCCTCTCCCTGTGCCAATAACTGTTCTATTTGCTTTAAATCATGATCGCGAACCGCTTGATGCAGCATCTTCACATACCCTTCAGAAGTATCATCAGGATCATATTCGAAGGCCCCCAAGTCAGGCTTTGAGCCTACAAAAGGCATACCAATATCAGCACCCTTATCAATCGCCGCACTGCCCGGAGCAAGCTTAAGGAAGTCATTCTGAGGAATACTGCCGTCGGGATTACGCGGGGCTGACATCCTGCTATCATCAAGACTGAGGAAGTCGTCGTCAGTCAACTTAAGCCCGAGATTAACATCCCAACTGTTGTGTCGGCTGTCAGCGTTTGAATTAATACGATCCCGCTTAAGTGCATCGTGTGAAATATTATTACTAAAAATACAACCTTCTCTTCCTTTCTTATCCCAAGCCTCTATGTCAAAAAAATAATTGGTGATATTTTTCAAAGCAGTGCAATTACGAAGTACTGCCCCGCTCTTATGATTATTTAACGAGTAACCCGCAAAACTCTGATTCCATGCTACGCACTTTACAAGAAGATGCCTTTCTTCATTTTGGCCAAGAGAAGTCCCAAGAGAGAATCCCCTACCATTTCCTGTATAAAAAGGATGATTCCATATATTTTCAGTAGTTTGCCAGGCATAGCATTTCTCTGAACTTATACTCTCACCAGCCATCCACCAACCATAAAGCGTGTCGGCGCAATCCCAAGACCTACTACCTATAAAAATATTCCCTTGACCAACATCCCAACAAACTTCAAACCCACACGCATCTTCACCATTCCAATTATGATCAAAATTTAGGTATGAATCACAGTTAAGGATAGTGTTGTAAGCGGGACCTGTCGCAAGTGCTATTCCCGTAGACACATTCTCGTAAGCTTGAATTTGCTCTAACACGTTATGGTGCGCATTATTGCCGTATATACGTACACCAAAATGAGGTGCTTTAGTGATAACTAGTCCTTTAAGATACCAATATGCCCCTGTAATAACCAATGAACCATAAGAACTGCTGTCTTTGGCATCTGAGAAATCAAAGACGGGATTTTCTCCGGCATAAGCCTTAACAACGATTTGTTTGCCTGGTTCACCCGATGTATTAAAATGTATAGCTTCTGAACAACGATAAACACCTCCTCGAACCAAAATAACGTCGTTTGGCTTAGCAAGGCTTACCGCTGCAGAAAGAGTCCTTAAGGGAAGCTTCAAAGTTCCTATATTAGTGTCTTGACCGTTAGTTGCAACAAAATACACGCCATCAGAAATAGCCTTTGTAGTGATCTCGAAAGTTCCCCTGTTAATTTCTTGACTATTTGGATCAACAACACCATAATTACCTATCTTGCGCAATAATTCTACGATTTCACGAAATTCATCTGCTCCCGAATGACGAAACTGCGGGCCTGAAACGCTTTCATAATAAGAAGCGGCCGCAAGAGCCCATAAATACGGCGTGCACCCCCGATTATCAACACAATCAAGATCAGCTCCATTCTCAACAATAAATTCAATACCAACTTTGCTACGTGCTGCAACTAAATACTGTAAGGGCGTCCATCCAATGTTGTCCCGAACATTAACATCAGCACTTCTGCCCAAAAGAAGTCGGGCAATATCAACTGACCAATGATCAGGAAGATTAAAGCCAGGACCTGCACCGACAGCATAATGCAAAGGCACCCTACCAGCATTATCTCGCGCATCAAGGCGAGCGCCATTATTCACTAGCAACAACATAATGTTTTTACTATTATTTACAGTCGCATAATGTAAGGGAGTCAAGCCATACCTATCTTGGACATTTACATCAAGGCCTTGCTCAATTAGAAGCTCGAAAATCTCACTGCTAAGTTTGCTTTCTGAAGGACTCCATAGATGAATTTGTATCTTATCTAGCTCTGCCCCAGCAGCATAATGCAAAGGCGTACGACCAGCATTGTCTTTAACGTTAACTGCGGCACCGTACTCAAGAAGTAACTGCACAACACTCACATTCCCGCTGATAACAGCATGATTCAATGCAGTCAAACCAGAATTGTCTTGATAGTCGATATCTACTCCAAGATCAAAAAGTTTTTCAATGGATTCTTTATCTCCTTGCCGGACGGCGGAGATAAAAGAAAAATTAATATCAACATCACTGTTATTGCTAAACAGCTTGATGCACTCTGCGTCACCGCTACGAATTGCCAAATCTAAAGGAGTAAGCCCCCGACCGGTCTTAGCGTTCACATCGGCACCATTGGCAATCAATAATTGGACAATATCACTGTTCCCGAGCCGAGCCGCTTGCTGCAAAGCCGTAGCCTGACCATATAGCTTCATGTTAACGTCTGCCCCTTGGGC
>Ga0180432_10008060_pt1 | contig 13252 bp, 9 predicted proteins | sample SS_ome_10_FD_132414 | JGI IMG/M metagenome (GOLD analysis project Ga0180432, IMG submission 132414) | Hypersaline lake sediment archaeal communities from the Salton Sea, California, USA - SS_1_MS_2 metaG | ecosystem: Environmental > Aquatic > Non-marine Saline and Alkaline > Hypersaline >...
GGCTCGAGGTCACGTCGCTTCAATGTCCGTGGTGCCCGGCGGCACGTCGAGGGCGATGCCGTCGCGCATTTGCCCCCGGAATTCTCCCGCTGAAGTCGCGCATTCCTCCACGCCGAGCACGGTCAGGCGGGTCATTCGTTTTACTCGAAGCTCAAAGACAATCTTGCGGCCCTCGTGGCGGAAGTTCCGGACCGTCGCCGGCCTGTCGGTGCGCAGCAGCGGCTCGCCGTCTTCGTACACTTCCAGTTCCCCGGCCGCAACGACCCTGTACGTGTGGCCGCAAAGGCTCACGTTTTCCACGGTGCCGGCGTTTTTCCTGCCATTGCCGAATCGCAGCCCGCAGCCGAAAGGCTCTGCGTCGATCAGCCGCTCGAGCGCAATATGGCCGAGCAGTGCGCCCCAGTGATAATTGGGATCGGATGAGGCGACGTCGCACCCCTCGCCTGTGTCGGCGTTGTAGTTTTCGTGCACGTGCCCTTTTTCGCGCCATTCCTTCAGCAGCAGTGCAAGGCTCTTGGCCGCGAACTTCTCCGCCACGTCGTCAAGCTCTTCGTATCGGCGCAGCCCTTCAAAAACGAGGAAATTCATCGGACCCCATATCCGGCCGCGCCAGTATTGCTGGTCTTTGTATGCTGGATCGTCGCGCGAGATGCTGGGGATCACGTACCTGCCCCAGAATTCCTTCGGATTGAGCAGATGCTTCTCCGCCATCGTCAGCGCGCGCTGCGGATCGGGGATGCCGGCAGTGAGAGGATAGAAATGGCACGGCGAAAGCTTGAATGAGAATTTGCCGCTCCAATGCCTGCTCAGATACATCTTCGTCCGGTTATTCCAGAGCGCCCCGATATTCTCCTCGAGCCTTTGTGCCTTCTCGGTCATCTCGGCAGCGACGCGTTCCTCGGCCAGCGCCGACGCAAGCTCGGCAAGGCAGCGGCAGTCGAGCGCCACCAGCGAGTTGAGGCCCACGTCCTTCAACTCGAGGCAGTGGTGTTTTTCGTTGAACTTTACCCCGTCCCACAGTGGCGAGTTGTCCAGCCCCGACTCCCACATCGCACCCTGTAGTTTGCCCACGTGCATAGAGAGCCAGCCCGGCTCCGAAGGGGAGATAGGATACGGGTCCGACCCCCACTCCAGCAGACCCGAGTTGTTGTGATCGCGCTTCTCAAACCAAAAGCGATTCCACCGGACGAGGCGATCGAAGCACTCCTTGATGAACCAGCGGTCACCGTGCGACCGCCACAACTTGAGCACGCAATACGCTCCGACCGGCGGCTCAGAGCGGTCGCGGCTTGTCATAATGGCCGTGCTGATATTGGGCACGTGCCCTTCCGGCACGACTTCGCCTAGCATCGCGAGCACATTGGCGTAGGCCAGCTCTTTGCTGAAGGCGGAGGCAAGCACGCCGAGGAAAAACATATCCCACTCGAACAGGACGTATCCGCCGTGATCGCGACGGGCCCACATCCGCGAAACCGGCGTGATCACCCGACCGGTGATCGGATCGTAAATCGTATTCCACGCAACGGTAACCTGAACCGCATCGAGTGCCTCGCCGAGGTCGCCTTCGGCGCGCAAGGCTTGCCCGCCCAGATAGGCTTCGCGTTTTTTCGCGAGGAACCGCCGCGCGCCCGGCAGCCCCATCCGGCCGTTGCAGCAGACAACCGCCGGGCCGCTAATCGGGAACGCGATGTGCGGCCGGCGCGACGGATCGCCCGGCGGAGGAGAATGTGCGGCCGAGACGGTGACAACATGGGCGCGACCCGCCGATGTGCGGGCGGTGATCGTTTTCCTCCGGACCTCGATGGCGCCTTCCGCACCCCACAGCAGCGATGCCTCGACGTGCAGGTAGAAGGGCTTTTCGGATCGTGGCGTGATGATTGCCACGAACTTCCGACCTTCCGCCGCTGTCTCAATACGAACGCGATGGCCTGCGTATTTCAGGTCGATACAGGTGTAAGAGCCGTCGGGAGCGTGCGGGCCGAACCGCTCGGTCTCGCCCCAGCCGAAATCGCCGGTATAGCCGCGCGTGTCGGGGTCCATCAGTGCGAACCGCAGTGCGAAACTATCAGGCAGCAGCACGTGCGTTGCGAGGCTCCGGACATCCCACGTATTCCATCCCTGTTTCAGTTTTTTCTGAAGCTGCCTTTCGTTCATTTTCGGGTACCTCGTTGAGTCCGAATTGTTCGCGAGCGAGGGCGAGTCCTTCGCAGCGCGCGGCGAGGCAAAATTGTAGCGCATCCCGGCGGCCGGTTCAAACAAAAATACCGGTAATAAAAAACCCGCCGCGAAGGCGGGTTCATTCTCAAGAAGTTCAGGTGAAGGCCCTGTTATTCGCCCTCTTCCATGGGTGCGGTAAGCTTCTCCTTTACCTCCACCTCCATGTCTTCCACCTTTGTATCGGGTACCTCCGTGCGTTCCACCTTTGTAGGCGGCATTTCTTCTGTTTTCGGCTTTTCAGCGATCTGTGCGGCAAGCTTTTTGATACGCTCTCTCGCCGCCGCCAGTTCTTTCTTGTAGTCCGCCTTTTCTTCCACCAGCCTGCTTGCCTCTTTCATCAGCAGCTTCAAACGGGAACCGGCCGTATCGAGCTTCTTCTTCAGATTCTTGAGGTCTTTTTTGAGCTTTTCGGCAACCGCTTGGGCCTCTTTTGCCGCCTTGAGCTGCTTCTGTGCGGCGGTGAGCTGATCTTTGCTCTCTTTTGCCTCCCTTTGGGCAGCGGCCAGATCTTTCGTCAGTTTCTTTACCGCTGTGTCCAGATCGTTCTTCTGTTCCAGCAGGCCCGACTTCTCCTTTTCGAGCGCCGCAATCTTGTCCGACGCCTCCTCGGCCCGGCTCTCAAGCTCGGCGATCTTTGTCCTGGCCGCATCGTTCGCCGCCAGGGCTCCGTCTCGGTCGGCGACCACCGCGTTGTACGTGGAGCGCGTGACAACGCAGCCCGAGGCAAGCACGCAAACAAGTAAGGCCGTTACAACAAAATAGATTCTCGGCATGACGATCTCCTTTTCTTCCCGAAGTCTATGGACCTGCTCGTTAGTACGCTCGGCGCTATTCTATAATAAGGTTAAAGAACGGCCGTGTCAAGGGATAATTTGGGAGCCCGCCTAAAGGGGCCTCTGCGGTGATCTCCCTGCCGCATCATGTGCCGATCCGGCTGTAGGTGCGGCTTAGTACACCGGTCGATTGCATGCGAATCGGCGCTTGACATGCGCATGCGGATGTGATATGGTTTGCAAATATACCGATGGTGTTGTTCCGCCTTGGCATTTGAGCGCATAAACTCAATGGGGAAACGAGAAAGAAAGGAACGTGCAATGTGTTTGAGTCCATCGCCCACGTCCGGAGTCTGCCCGGCGATCAATGGCAGCGCCAGACAGTTGACCAGCACCTGGTAGGAACAGCCGAACTGGCCCGCGGATTCTGCGCCGCGTTCCAATGGTCATCCTGGGCGTACACCGCGGGCCTGTGGCATGACATTGGCAAATACTCGCGCGAGTTTCAGAAAAAGATCAGGATTGAAACCGGGTACGATGCCGAGCGCTTACAAGGCCGTGCTCCCCGCGTTGATCACTCTACCGCCGGGGCCCAGCACGCCTGCAAGCTCGGCGATGCGGGTAAACTCCTCGGTTATGCTATTGCCGGGCATCACGCGGGCCTGCCGGACGGCAAAACCAACGAGCAATCTTGCCTTCACAAGCGCCTCACCAAAAACATCTACGACTGGCGTTCCGCCTGCCCGGCCGATATCCTCAATCAGAGCCTCGACCTCAACGTGCTTCCGTTCTCGCCCCGCAGGCCGCGCCCCGGATTCGGCTTGTCTTTCTTCATCAGGATGCTGTTCTCGTGTGTCGTCGACGCCGACCGACTCGACACCGAGCGCTTCACCAAGCCCGAGATCGCGCAGCTCCGAGCCGGTTACCCAACCATCGCGGAGGTGAGACACAAGCTGAATGCGCACCTCGAAGAGCTGTCGGCCCGGGACCCCGAAAAGCCAATCAATCGCCACCGCGCCGCCGTACTCAAACAATGCCGCGAAGCCGCAAACGAGCCGCAAGGGATATTCTCACTCACCGTGCCGACCGGTGGTGGGAAGACCCTCTCATCGATGGCTTTCGCCATCGACCATGCGCTCGCCCACCGGCTCGACCGCATCATATACGTGATACCCTACACCAGCATCATCGAACAGAACGCAAAGGTCTTCAGGAATGCGCTCGACGAAAAGGGATTCGGCAATATCGTTCTTGAACATCACTGCAACTTCGACCCCAAGAAAGACAGCGACGACGACGGCCGTGACGACCCCAAATGGGCGCAGCTCGCGGCCGAGAACTGGGACGCACCGATCGTGGTCACCACAAACGTTCAGTTCTTCGAGTCGCTTTTCAGCAGCAGGCCTTCCCGCTGCCGGAAGCTCCACAACATCATGAACAGCGTCGTCATCCTCGACGAAGCCCAAGTGCTCCCCGTCCACCTACTCAGGCCGTGCCTCGAAGCACTCCGCGAGCTCGCTGATCACTACCGCACCAGCATCGTCCTGTGCACAGCCACGCAGCCGGCGTTGCTGGAAAAGGACGACTTCCCCGAGGGGCTCAAAGACGTACGCGAGATCGTCTCTGCGCCCGAGGCCCTCTACAACGCCCTCAAGCGCGTCAATGTCGAAATCATCGGGAAGCTCCCCGACGCCGACCTCGCCGCAAAGCTAAACCAATACTCGCAAGTGCTCTGCATCGTGAACACCCGCAAGCACGCGCGGAAGCTCTACGAGCTCACGAAAGAAAACGCCGGCGACATCGGCGGCGTCTACCATCTCAGTGCCCTGATGTGCCCGGCGCACAGAAGCGAGGTCCTCGAGCGAATCCGGGCCGCACTCAAAAATGAAGAGCCGTGCAAAGTCATCAGCACACAGGTAATCGAGGCGGGCGTGGACATCGATTTTCCAGTCGTTTATCGCTCGATGGCCGGGACCGACTCCATCGCCCAGGCCGCCGGACGTTGCAACCGGGAAGGCAAACACAAGGCAGGGACAGCGTACGTGTTTGAGCCGGAGGGCGGCCTGACGCCCGGGCACTTGCGACATGCGGCTGAAACGGCTGAGCTCGTCATGCGCCATCACGCGGAAGATCCCCTGGAGCTCGATTCCGTTCGCGAATATTTTCAGGAGTATTACTGGCTGAAAGGAGACAAACTCGATGAAAAACAGATAATGGAAGATTTGAGAGAAAGCACCTTCAAGGGTGACTTCCCCTTCAGATGCATCGACGATAAGTTCAAGCTGATCGAGAACGACACCAGGCCGGTCATAGTCCCGTGGTCGGAAGAGGCTGAGCAACTTGTCCATGACTTGGGGTCGCAAGAGCCGTCCGGCTCGCTGGCCCGCCGGGCGCAGCGGTTCACTGTGAGCCTTTGGCCGAACGAATACGCCGCGCTCGAAAACGCCGGCAGCGTAGAGATGCTCGGGGAGCGATACCCGGTGCTCATCAACAAGGATATCTACGATCCTCACGTCGGGCTTCGCACGGAGGACCCGACTCACCACAACCCAGGGAACATGGTAGTGTAAAGGAGGTGCAACGTTGAGCTATGGCGTGAAGTTGAAAGTATGGGGCCGGTATGCATGCTTCACCCGGCCCGAGATGAAGGTCGAGCGCGTCAGTTACGACGTGATGACGCCCTCGGCCGCCCGCGGAATCCTGGAGGCGATCTACTGGAAGCCTCAGATACGCTGGGTGATCGACACAATTCGCGTTCTGAACCCGATCAAGTTTACAAACATCCGCCGAAACGAGCTCGCCGGCAAGCTGTCGGTCAGCAACGTCAAGAAAGCGATGAAGGACGGCCATTCGCCTATCTACATTCTCGTTGAAGACAATCGCCAGCAGCGTGCGGCGATGGTCCTCAAGGATGTCGCATACGTGATTGAGGCGCACTTCGAGTTCACCGGTGCGGACGACACCAACACGGCCAAGCACAAGGAAGCGTTTGAGCGCCGTGCGCGGAAGGGACAGTGCTTCCACCATCCCTACTTCGGCTGCAGGGAATTCCCCGTGAGCTTCGAGCTGGTAGAAGGCGATCCGCCGCAGTCTCTGCTTCACGGAGAGCGCGACCTGGGCTGGATGCTCCACGACATCGACTTCGACAACGACATGGAAGCGCGATTCTTCCACGCCGTGATGGTCGACGGCGTCGTAGACGTGCCGGCGTTCGAGAGCGAGGAGGTGCACCGATGATACTGCAAGCACTCAACAGCTACTACGGCAGGCTCGCCGATCATGGCCGGGGGAGGATCCCGCCCTACGGCTTTAGCACTGCAAACATCCACTTCGCTCTCCTGCTCGACACCAAGGGCCATCTTGTTAAGCGACCGCACGACCTTCGAGACACGCAAGGGAAGAAGCCAATACCGAAGCGAATCATCGTGCCCCGAGAAGTGGTGCGCACTTCCGGACCTAGGGCCAATTTCCTTTGGGATAAAACGGCTTATGTTCTTGGCGTGGACAAGAAGGGAAAACCAAAGCAATGTGAGAAGAAATTCCAATTGTTCGCTGATTTGCAGAAGGAGCTCGCAGGCCTCTGCGATGATGAGGGTTTGCAGGCCGTGCTCAGATTCCTCGAAGAGTGGAACCCAACGGTTGCGATGTCTTGGGACAACTGGGACGACATTGCTGATTCGAACTTGGTCTTCCGGTTGGAAAACGAACGCAATTACATTCATAAACGCCCTAAGGTGAAGGCGGCTTGGGTTGAGTACTACAAGGGCCGCGATGCTCTGGACCCAGCTTTCTGCCTTGTCACGGGGCGGCGCGCTCCGATACGCCGCCTTCATAATCCGATAAGGGGTGTGTGGCAAGCACAGACCAGCGGTGCGGGAATTGTTTCTTTCAACGACCCCGCCTTTTGCTCATACGGTCATGACATCAACAGGGAGAAAGGCACAAGCATTCTTAATGCGCCTGTATGTAGTCAAGCTGAGTTTGCGTACGTTACGGTCCTCAACCATCTCCTTCGGCGCGACAGCCGCCAGAAAGTTCAGATCGGCGATGCAACGACTGTGTTCTGGGCCGAACGCGCATCCCCGGTCGAAGGATTCCTCGGCATGGTCTTCGATCCCCGAGACGACGGCGGCGATCTGAAGGAGGTGCGCCTCTACCTGGAGGCGATCCGCGACGGCAAGACACTGCCCGACATCGATAACGATGTAAGGTTTTACATCCTCGGCCTCTCGCCAAACGCCTCCCGCCTTTCCGTGCGCTTCTGGCACGTTAGTACCGTCGGCGACGTGGGCGACAGAATCGGGCAGCACTTCAAAGACCTCGCCATTGTCAGAAGCTTCGACACCGATCCCGAATTCCCGAGCATCTGGCAGCTTCTCCGACAGACAGCCGTGCAGGGCAAGACAGACAACATCCCGCACGTTCTTGCAGGGGAGGTGATGCGATCGATCCTCACCGGTGCCCCCTATCCCCGCAGCCTGCTCAGCTCGATCATCATAAGAATCAGGGCCGACCAGACAATCAATTATCTGCGAGCGGCAATAATCAAAGCCTGCCTTGTGAGGCAGTGGAGAATCACCAAACAAGGAAAGGAGATCGGTATGGTACTTGACCCACAAAACGCAGACATCGCTTACGTGCTCGGCCGGCTTTTCGCCGTGCTGGAAAGAGCTCAGAAAGACGCAGTGCCCGGCGCAAATACCACAATCAAGGACCGTTTCTTCGGCGCGGCCTCCTCAACGCCGCGCACCGTGTTCCCTCAACTGATGCGGCTTGCACAGCACCACATAGACAAGGCGGAGTTCGGCCACGTCAGGGACAAGGAGATCGAACAGATCATGGACAAGATCGTGGTGTTTCCCGCGCACCTCAGCCTCGACGATCAGGGGCTATTTGCAATAGGCTATTACCATCAGAGGGCGGATTTCTTCAAGAAGGTTACCGACAAGTAAAGAACAACGAACAGAAAGGACATCAGAAATGAACGCAGCAATTCAAAACCGTTACGAGTTCGTTTACCTGTTCGACGTCGAAAACGGCAACCCCAACGGGGATCCCGACGCCGGCAACATGCCCCGAATCGACCCGGAGACAAACCACGGCATCGTCACCGACGTCTGCCTTAAACGCAAGATCCGCAACTTCGTACAGATCTCAAAGCAGAATCGCTCACCCAACGAAATCTACGTGCTGGAGAGATCAATTCTCACGAATACACAGGGACGGGCACACGAGGCGGTCGAGGAACAATCCCGCGGAGACAAAGCCACAAAAAACCGACTGGCCCGGAAATGGATGTGCCACAACTTTTTCGATGTCCGGACATTCGGAGCCGTGATGTCGCTGAAAGACAACAACTGTGGACAGGTGCGCGGACCCGTGCAAATGAACTTCGCCCGCAGCATCGAACCCATCACCCCGCTGGAAGTTACCATCACTCGCATGGCGGTCGCCACCGAGAAAGAAGCCAAAGACCAAGAGGGCGACAATCGCACCATGGGACGCAAGCACATCGTGCCCTACGCACTCTACCGGGCCGAAGGGTACGTGTCGGCACACCTCGCCGAAGACACCGGCTTCTGCGAAGACGACCTCGATCTTCTCTGGGAGGCGCTCAAGAACATGTTCGACCACGATCATTCCGCGGCGCGCGGCAAGATGAACGCGCGCAAGCTCGTCGTCTTCAAACACAGCTCAGCCCTCGGCAATGCCCCGGCTCACAAGCTGTTTGACCTCGTGGCCGTGGCAAGAAACGCCAACGCCGACGGACCCGCACGGGCGTTTTCCGACTACGAGGTCAACGTGAACAATGCGGGCGTCCCCTCGGGCGTTGAGCTCATTGAGATGCTGTGAGGGCCGGACTATGTACGCCGAAGACCGCCTACTCCCCATCTCGGCCCTGCAGCACCTCATGTTCTGCGAGAGGCAGTGCGCCCTCATACATATTGAAGGGCTGTGGGAAGAGAACCGACTCACGGTCGAAGGGAATATCCTTCACCAACGGACGCACGACGCGGGGGGCGGGTCGCGCCCCGGCCTCCGCGTCGCCCGGGGCCTCCCGCTGCGCTCCTTGCGGCTGGGGCTCGTCGGCATAGCGGACGTCGTTGAGTTCCATCGCGCAACCGAAAACGATGCCGGGGCCGGCAGCAGCCTTCCGGCCCCCGCAGCCACGGCTTGCGCGCTGCCCGGCGCTCGCGGCCTGTGGCGGCCGTTCCCCGTCGAATACAAGCGCGGAAAACCCAAGCGCAACCGCTGCGACGAAGTCCAGCTCTGCGCCCAGGCACTGTGCCTGGAAGAAACACTCAATGTGAAGATCGCCTCGGGCGCGCTCTTCTACGGAACGATCCGGCGGCGGGCGGACGTTGCCTTCGATACCCCCCTGCGCGATGCGACCGAGGCCGCCGCCCGGCGCCTCCACGAGCTGATCGACGCCGGCGCCACGCCCAAAGCCATCTTCGGAAAATGGTGCAAGAACTGCTCTCTGATCAACCAGTGCATGCCCAAGGCGACAGCCGGCACGCGCTCGGCAAGGCAATACATGGAGGCAGCCCTTGAGCAAACTGAATAGGCAAGAACGGCAGCGGCGGGAGGGAAACTCTTTGAAAAGAGATTTCCCCCCACGCCCCCCTTCAGAAACTTTTGAGCTGTTACAGCCGTGCCGGGTCCCGCCGGCACGGCAGCCCAAAAGTCTTTGGAAAGGGGTCCGGGGGAGAACCTTTCTTCAGAAAGGTTTCCCCCGGCGAAACCGGATGAACCAAACATGAAAAGATACCTCAACACGCTCTTCGTCACGACCCAGGGCTCCTACCTGGCAAAAGAAGGCCAGGCAGTCGTGGTGAAAGTCGAAGGCGAAACGCGCCTGCGCCTGCCCATCCATACCATCGGCGGAATCGTGTGTTTCGGGCAGGTTTCGTGCAGCCCCTTCCTGATGGGCTTCTGCGGGGAGAACAACGTTGCCATCAGCTTCCTCACCGAAAACGGCCGCTTCCTTGCGCGCGTGCAGGGGCCGGTCTCGGGCAACGTGCTGCTGCGTCGCGAGCAATACCGCCGGGCCGACGACCCCGCCGTGAGCGCCGAGGTGGCCCGGGCCGTCATCACGGGAAAAGTGGCCAACTGCCGGACCGCCCTCCAGAGGGGCCTGCGCGACCATCCCGACGTGCCGGGGGCCGACGACCTCCGCCGGGCAGTGACGCGGCTGGGCGGCATCATGCAACAGTGCAAGTCCACACTTCCCCTCGAAGACCTCCGCGGCACTGAAGGCGACGCAGCAAGAGTATACTTCTCCGCCTTCGATCACCTCATCACTGCGCAAAAAGAACAGTTCTACTTCCGTGGGCGCAGCAGACGGCCGCCGCTGGACAACATCAACGCGCTGCTCTCGTTCCTCTACACGCTGCTCGTGCACGACGTATCTGCGGCGCTCGAAAGCGTAGGCTTGGACCCCGCCGTCGGCTACCTGCACCGCGACAGGCCGGGCCGGCCGAGCCTTGCACTCGACATCATGGAAGAATTCAGGCCCGTGCTGGCCGACAGGCTCGTATTGTCCCTCATAAACCTCCGGCAGATCAACGCCGGAGGCTTCAAGGAAGCCGAGACCGGGGCCATCCGGATGAACGACGCCACAAGGAAGCAAGTTCTCGTTGCGTACCAGGAACGCAAGAAAGACCAGCTCGAACACCCCTTCCTCAAGGAGCGGGTGACGGTGGGGCTGCTGCCGCACATTCAGGCGCAGTTGCTGGCGCGATTCCTGCGAGGCGACCTCGACGGCTACCCTCCGTTCCTGTGGCGGTGACAAAACGGCGCACCCGCAGCGCATCCCACGTGCGGGTGCCGGAAGCTCTTTGACAATCGAATAGATCGTCCATCAGTCACCTGCAACTGAAGGGAATTGACATGCTCGTTCTTGTGAGTTACGACGTATCGACCACCACGCCGGAAGGCCGAAGGCGGTTGCGGCGCGTTGCCAAGACCTGCCTCAACTACGGGCAGCGCGTCCAGAACTCCGTCTTCGAATGCATTGTCGACCCTGCCCAGTGGGCGCGGCTGCGTCAGCGCCTGATCGAGGAAGCCGATCAGGAAGAAGATAGCCTCAGATTCTACTTCCTCGGCAGCAATTGGCGTCGGCGTATAGAGCACGTCGGAGCCAAACCATCGCTCGATATGGAAGGGCCGCTCATTGCGTGAGAAGAACCGCCCGCGAACCCCAAGCGTGCGCACTTTGCCCGGGAGGTTCGCGATGACATCCAACCCCTTGTCATCAAAGGACTATCGAATACGCTGCGAAGATCCCTTTGCCGGCTTATTGAAACGTGCGGGGGGATCCGCGAAGTGTCGCGAAATCCTCGCCTAAATACAAGGGGTTCTCTGAGAAGCGTCGCTCCCCGCGCGGGAGCGTGGATTGAAACATGGCTATCGAGACGGCCTGGAAGCTAATCGCAGGTCGCTCCCCGCGCGGGAGCGTGGATTGAAACCATCCCAGCCGTCGGCGATGGCCTTGGCCTCGATGTCGCTCCCCGCGCGGGAGCGTGGATTGAAACGGAAACATCGCTAAAGCAATTCGGTGATCTGAGCGTCGCTCCCCGCGCGGGAGCGTGGATTGAAACGTTTTGATCGCCAGGCTTGCGAGATGGAGACTCGAGTCGCTCCCCGCGCGGGAGCGTGGATTGAAACATATCCTGATCGCCCTCGAGCTCAACCTGTACCGGTCGCTCCCCGCGCGGGAGCGTGGATTGAAACTCGAACCTGGTGAGTGAAAACATCGACTGCGGCCCGTCGCTCCCCGCGCGGGAGCGTGGATTGAAACGTTGATCGTTTGGATCTCTCCCGTGTTCGGATTGTCGCTCCCCGCGCGGGAGCGTGGATTGAAACGTTTCGGTGGGCGGATCCTCGGCGGGTTCGCGGGCGTCGCTCCCCGCGCGGGAGCGTGGATTGAAACGCTACGGTTTGAGCCGATGGTGAAGCGGAACAGGAGTCGCTCCCCGCGCGGGAGCGTGGATTGAAACTATCTCGGCGGCCAGTACGCAAGCGACGACAACGTCGCTCCCCGCGCGGGAGCGTGGATTGAAACCCATCACCGAGGTCAGCAGCAGCACGTCCTGCTCGTCGCTCCCCGCGCGGGAGCGTGGATTGAAACTCACACATTGGATTTCTCCGTGCTATCCGCCGTTAGTCGCTCCCCGCGCGGGAGCGTGGATTGAAACTCGCGGACAGCGACAATATCCGCAATCGTGCCGCCGTCGCTCCCCGCGCGGGAGCGTGGATTGAAACATTTGTCGAGCGCGGCGCCGACCCGAAAACCTCGGGTCGCTCCCCGCGCGGGAGCGTGGATTGAAACGAGAACATCCGGCCGTAGGTTGTGGCCTGGTTGGGTCGCTCCCCGCGCGGGAGCGTGGATTGAAACCATCGTGAGAGGTGGGAGCGACAGCTCCCCCCCCTGTCGCTCCCCGCGCGGGAGCGTGGATTGAAACGGTATGATACCGAGGGGCTTGCTGTCGGGATCGGGTCGCTCCCCGCGCGGGAGCGTGGATTGAAACGGGCGTCGATATCCTATCACCTCGATCTCGTTGGTCGCTCCCCGCGCGGGAGCGTGGATTGAAACACCTTGGCGGCGAGCGCGATCTACGTAGCCGTGCGTCGCTCCCCGCGCGGGAGCGTGGATTGAAACCGCTCGCGGATCTGGATCGAAGCGTATGTGTGGCGTCGCTCCCCGCGCGGGAGCGTGGATTGAAACCGACACAATATCATGTGGCCGGCTTGCGCAAGTTGTCGCTCCCCGCGCGGGAGCGTGGATTGAAACATTGATGACGATTCCGCTCAGATCACCGAATTGCGTCGCTCCCCGCGCGGGAGCGTGGATTGAAACGGTATGATACCGAGGGGCTTGCTGTCGGGATCGGTCGCTCCCCGCGCGGGAGCGTGGATTGAAACTCCACTGCTACGGGAATAAGGGGTGTGGTTGCCGGTCGCTCCCCGCGCGGGAGCGTGGATTGAAACTTTCAGTTTGACTGCTCATAGGTGGTGATTCGGCGGTCGCTCCCCGCGCGGGAGCGTGGATTGAAACCAGCCCCGGCCTACAATGCGATAATCGAGTCTGCGTCGCTCCCCGCGCGGGAGCGTGGATTGAAACACCAACCAGGCCACAACCTACGGCCGGATGTTCTGTCGCTCCCCGCGCGGGAGCGTGGATTGAAACTGATTTGGCGGTGATTAGGCGATAGGCGGAGACGTCGCTCCCCGCGCGGGAGCGTGGATTGAAACCGTAA
>Ga0180432_10008062_pt1 | contig 13251 bp, 5 predicted proteins | sample SS_ome_10_FD_132414 | JGI IMG/M metagenome (GOLD analysis project Ga0180432, IMG submission 132414) | Hypersaline lake sediment archaeal communities from the Salton Sea, California, USA - SS_1_MS_2 metaG | ecosystem: Environmental > Aquatic > Non-marine Saline and Alkaline > Hypersaline >...
AACAAGAAGCTCTCTCGACGCCCGCCGTCGATCAGCCGTCAAGCGCCGCCGCCTGACTCTTTCTCGCCCAGGCCTCCTCCCCCATCCACGCCCGCCCACCAATGCGCGTCACCGGACGGTTACGATGCAGTAGCCAGACGGGGCTGCCAACGGCGGCCGCGAGATGGACGGCCGAGTTCGGAACGGAGATAATCAAATCGAGTTGCGACAACATAGCGGCCATGCCCTCCATGTTGCGTGTCTGATCAAGATCGTTCCAATCGTGAATCGTGATACCGTATTCGTCGGCCATCTTCCGTAATAGACCGTCGCATGGTCCATACTGAATGTTCACCCAACGGATATCGGGAATACGGAGGATCGGTAGCCATTGATCGAGCGGTGCTGATCGCTTGAGCATCTTCTCCGTGGAACTGCCACCTCGCCAGGATATGCCGATCTTTGGCCCGTCTCCCAGGCGTTCCAATCGTGATGCCCAGGCTGCTTGAAGTACCGAATCGGGCACGAGATACTGTGAGCCGTCAGGGAAATCGGCCTCGCTTCGTCGGTAGAGGCTCGGCAGGCTACCTAACGGAATATACGAGTCGGCATCGGATGGTTGTGGAGTGTCGTTCTTGCCCGTGGGCTTGGCTACGAAAGAAACCTCGGGGAATGAACGGCGGAAAAGCGGTTGAAGCCGTGCATCGCATTCGAGCACGACTCGTGCGATGTCGCGGACCACGTCTGGAAGGCAAGAGGCGAACATAATCTCGGTGCCAAGTCCCTGCTCGGCCGAAATCAACAGCGTCGTGTCGCTCGATCGAGAGCCGTTCCAGCGAGGTATCCCACTTGCTCTCCCCAAGTCGGATTTGACCGCATCGCGACACTCGTAGTCGTCCCAGGCACGCCCAAAGTCACCCAGCATGAGCCTGGCATGGGCAAGGCCCAGTCTTGGCGCCGGCCACTCGGGCTCCAGCGAAAGTGCCCGCTCAAAACAGGTGATTGCTTCCGCGACGCGATGCTGTTCACACAAGGCACGGCCAAGATTCTGGTGGGCTTGAGCCAAGTCCGGAGCGATCCGTAGGCCATTGCGGTAACAGGCAATCGCCTCGTCGATCCACCCAGCCCGTTCGAGCATGCATCCCAGATTCAAGTGTGTCGGCACATGGTCCGGTTGGAGGCACAGGGCCTGGCGAAAGTGTGCCAAGGCCTCGTCGAATGCGTCATGTTGGGCCAGCGCTTCGGCCAACAAGGCGTGTGGCTCGGCTAGGTTGCAGGTCGTGTCCAGTACCGCACGACAAAGGCGCTCGACCTCGTCGAAACGGCCCGTGTGAAGACTCTCGCGTGCCAATTGCAAAACCTCGGCGACGGTTGGCATGGCCGATTCTCCCGGAGCTAGATCGCGTTTGATTTGTCTGTAGCGTTCGTTACGCTCTCGGAACCGTTGGTAACACGAGGTCGGAGACGCTGTAGTTTGGGGCGGCACGGACTACTGATGTCTGCATAGTGAGTGATTTTTCCGGACCAACGGGAGGCCTGGAAAACCGGGCTTCCGTGGGAAGGCTGGCCGTCAATGGCAATGCAGGCTCCCTCAGGTGCCGAGATGTAGCAGAGGCCCCTACTCCATTGCATCTACTACATCTAGATCGTGGCGGAACGTAGTGGAGCCTTTGGGGGCTGTCAACATCAATGGAAGGCGTGCCGATTACTTCTCGGGGCACAAGATGTTGAGCCTGATGTTGAACCTACCGGCCTACGGCCACGGAGCCGACCTCGATTTTCGGCAAACGACACGGTCCGTCACCACTGTACTTGGAGTACCTGGGGCCGTGGCCGCAAGCGAGTAGCACTGAAGCAGGGGGCTGGAGGCAAGAAAACGAAGAGGGCCCGGTGGGCTGTGCGGGCAGCCGACCGGGCCCTCGGATCATGAAAAGCTGGTTCTTCCCGAGTTGGGTTCTGTATTGGTCACTCTATTGGCGACCCTACCTAAGATTCACGGATCCTCTCGCGAGCATGCTGCCTTGCTCTGTTCGTCCAAGGATTTGCACATGACGTGCCAGTCGAAATGGCACTGAAGCCAAACGATTGAATTAGGAGGTGCAAAGCATTTCATGCTAGGATGTTATGACTCGCGTTGTGTGTGTGGTTCGCTGCTGCCCCCGTTATGCGAGTGTTGTAAGTCTTACAAAAGACCCCCTGCGTTTCAATCGGACGCTACCCGATCTGGTTCATCAGGCTGACAACCATCGCTTGGAAGACGGGCTGGACCCGGTCGAACTCACGATCCTCAGCCTGGCAGAAAATCGTATAGGTGGTCCGATTCGTCTGCCAGCAGCGAACTTGGGCCGTGTTGGTCAGATCGAGGTAGTGAAAATTCATGTCGTATCCGCGGATTTCTTGGCCGGCAATGTCGTCCCACGTCTCCTCGACTTCGAGTTCCTTGTATTCTTCCTTCATTGCCTCAACTGCCGCCGTGGCGAGTTCGTCTGGAATAGTCGAGTGCGGATGGGCAGATACGGCCCAGAAGGCGCCGCCGGGACTATAGACGGTGACTGAATGGCACTCCGCCTGGGTGTCCTCATTTTCGAGCGTCCAATTGTCGGGATAGTCGAACGCAATTTCCGAATGCGAGAATCTAGCGGGCATCGGCACGGATCCATTAGAAGGGTGACGCTGCGAGCAGATTCTCTCGCAACATAGAGGCGAACCGATATCATAGTACCATCCGTAATAGAAGACGTGAACCGGGCAAATCGGGGTAGTAAGCAGTTCTTCAATCTGATACGGTGCGGGGTCGCTCTACTCGACTTGTTCTGTCGCGCATAGAATGAGCCCAGGGCAACCAGTGGGGCCCCGGGAATACGCAGTCCCCTTGTTTTCGTGGCCGCGCAGAGAAATAGGATCTGCCCAGGAAGATGCAAAAGGGCGATCGTGCTATCGCCTGACAATGGAACGCCGGGTCGTATCGCTCGCGAGATAGACAGTTCGATGCCTTTTTACTGCTCCAAAAGAACCGCAATTTCCATGGTCGCAGTGATGCTGTTGGTCATGGTTGGTGGCTGTCGGTTGTCGGGGCGCGAAGGTCCAATCTCACGATCGCTGGTGACCTGTCGCCAGTTCTCGCAACAGGGGCTTGCCGCGGCTGAGCAAGGAGACGATGAGCAGGCGCAGACGCTGTTGGCCCAGGCGGTTGAGGCATGCCCCGTCGATCCGGAAGCCCGGGGATACTACGCCGACGTCTTGTGGCGCCGTGGGGAGAAAGAGAAGGCGGTTGCCGAAGCGGAAGAGGCGAGCCGTCTGGCCGGCGAAGATCCCCTAGTGCAAGTACGCCTCGCCAGGATGTATATCGATAGCGGGCAGATCGATCGCGCGCGCATTGTCGCGGAACGAGCGATCGATTTGGCCCCCAAATTGTCTTCGGCCTGGGCTATTCGCGGACGTGTGTCACGAGCCAGCGGAGACGCGCATCGAGCACTCGCCGACTTCCATCAGGCCGTTAATTTCTCGCCGGACAACCAGCAGGTTCTGATGGAGGTTGCTGAGTCATATCGCGTACTGAACCAGCCTCGGCGTGCCCTGGTCGTTCTGCGCCGGTTGGCTGACTCGTATCCACCGGGGCAGGAGCCGCAAGACGTCCTTCACATGACGGGCCTTGCCCACATGGCCTTGGGGCGATACGAAGACGCCGCCCGGAACTTGGAGGCCGCTGTTCGCCGCGACCGCCCGACGCCCGACCTTCTTTGCCATCTAGCGGAAGTCGAGTTCCGTTTGGGGCATCCGGCTGCCGCGACCAATGCGGCTCGACAAGCCCTGTCACTTGACGAACGGCATCGACCCACACACGAACTTCTCGCTCGCCTTCAATCCGTCCGCTGAAGCGTCTTCGCTTCCTCTCGATGGGCTATTAGTGCTTTCGCCCCCTTTTCCAGAGAGGCACTCCCCTCCTTGCGGTTGGATTGTCTGCTTCCAATGTCGTGATGGGAGACTCTGCGGATCACAACGACAATGCGGCACAGGAGCTTCGAGGGGCGACCAGCGCCATCCGTACCGTTCGTGCGAGACGCATTGCCGCTACAAATGGTCCGCACGGAGTATCAAGTACATGTCGTACAGGAGTACGGTCGAGCAGCCTATTCTGTAGGAATTACCGGATTTAGCGGTGGCAAAGCAGACCGGGCCGACGAATCACCAACAAGTCAGTAAGTTTTTCTGCTATTGCTTGCTGTCGTAGTTGATCAAATGTCGGACGAAGAAATGGAGAGCTGTACGACATGGTTTTTTCACTCACCGCTAAAGCCCGTCAATACACTGAGGTAACGTCGGGAAAGGCGCCATGTTCGGTGTTGGCACGTCAACGTGTCGTTGTGCAAAGCCTATTGGTGTCGGGGATCCTCGTCTTGGTGGCCGTCTGGAATGGGACTGCAGCGCAAGCCCAAGACTTTCAGCAGTACCGTCCTTTCGAGTTGGCCCCGGGAACAGGCGAGGCAGAACTGCCTGATGAGCCGGGCCCGGCGACGGGAAGCGATCAGGTCCTGGTTGAGCGCCTTCGTGGCATCATCTTCCTCGATGCTGCTGAAAAGGTCTCGGTCGGCCCGATGGAGGAGCCCTTCGATGGGATCCACGTTGACAGTGACGGCGATAACTTGAGTCTGCTGAGGCATCCCAGTTTCAGTCGCATCGCGCGAGGCTACCTAGACGGGCCTGTCAGTATCCTTCGGCTCAACGAATTGACACGCGACGTGATTCTCCACTTCCGTCGTTGTGGTCGACCGGTGGTCGACGTAAGCGTTCCCAAGCAAGATGTCACGGACGGCGTGGTTCAGGTTGTGGTAACTGAAGCCCGAGTCGGCGACGTTGTCTTCAAAGGCAATTGTCGCTTCGACGACTGCCAGCTTTCGCGAGGGCTTTGCACGAGAGCAGGACAGCGTCTCTACGAACCACGGCTCATGTCCGATCTCGACTGGATCAATAGAAACCCATTTCGCGATGTCGACTTGGAACTGATGCCTGGCCGCGCCTTTGGGCTGACCGATGTTGTTTACAACGTGCATGAGAAGAAGATGCTGCGCGGCTATGTCGGCTATGAGGATAGTGGTGTCAACTCAACAGGTTGGGACCGGATGATCTTTGGTAGTACCTGGGGAAATGCCCTAGGTAAAGGGCATCAGGCGAGCTATCAATACACAACCTCTGGGAACTTCCAATCGCTACGTGCCCACGGAGGTTCGTACGTTATTCCTCTCTGCAATCGCGATGACATCACGTTTCAGGGCGGGTATGTTGATGTGGCCTCGCCTTTGAATCCTCCTTTCAGCCAGCAAGGTAAGGCTTGGCAAACCTCATTCCGCTACAATCGTTTTCTGACATTCTCCAGAGAGCTGGAGCGGCGACTCAGCATCGGATTCGACTTCAAGCAAACGAACACCGACCTCGAATTCGGTGGAGCCAATGTCCTGACGACTTCGGCCGACATCGCGCAGATCGCGCTCGCCTATCGCGAAACAAGGCGAAACGATTGCGGAATGCTCTCCTTGGGAGCTGAGATGTTTATCAGCCCGGGGGAATTCTCGCCTGGAAACTCGACGGCTGCGTATCAGCCGCTTCGCGCCTTGGCCCGAGAAGACTATCTCTACACACGGCTCTACGCCGAAGCCTATAGAACCATCCCGCGACGTCTTGCTCTTTGGGGGAAAGTTACCGGGCAACTTGCCGATTCCAACTTGCTGGGTAGCGAGCAACTCGGTTTTGGCGGATGGAATAGTGTCCGCGGCTATGACATGCGTCTGGCTAATGGCGACACCGGTTACCTCGTCAACCTGGAGCTAAGGACGCAACCCAAGTCACTCGGGCTGGGGCGAAACTGGTGCAAGGACGATCAATTCGAGGCACATATCTTTGGCGATCTCGGCGGGGCGCGTGCCCACCGATCTGTTGCCGGCGTTGCCATTGACCAAGACCTGTACAGCGTCGGGCTTGGGTTCCGCTACCATCTCGACGACAATGCCTCCGTTCGATTCGACTACGGGTGGCAGCTCAGCGACATTCCGGGCGATCAACGCGATGGTCGGCCACACGTCGGTGCGGTCGTCATTTACTAACCGGCGAACGATCAGTCAGCAAGAAACAGCAACGCCGCTCCGACGTTCCGTTGGGGCGGCGTTCTCTATGCGCGTGGTGCGATTCTTCGTCCGTTCCCTGTTCGCCCCCAAGAACCGGGCTCGCCCCCGGAGGACCGGCGCAATCCGCTCTTCCGATATGAGGCGTACGAAGTAATCTAGGCAACACAGCGTCAAAGCCATACGCCCGCCACTATATGCCCCCTAACAGACGGGGTGATGCTGTGTATCACCGTCATTCGCGCGCCGCTTACTGTGGTAAACACCAATCCGATTGCCTCGCCCCCGCTACCTGATTCGGTTAGCCCCGTCGAGCTAGCAGCGAAGCTGCGATGCGGTCCGATCGCATTGATCGACGGATTGTGCCGATGGCGTCCGTTCACGTCTAGCCAACGATGCATATCGTCCCCCCCCAAACTAATGTGGCCAATTAGCCCCATGTAGTTTTTTCCGCCACTTTTGGTTGCATGAATGACCCTGGTTGATTAGTATCGAGCCCTATCGGTACGCATTCTAGACGTCCACGCGCTCGGTCTCTCGCGTCCATCCGAGCGTCCCTCCCGTCTTATCAAGGGCACGATACGATGAAGACTCGCACTCCTCTCAGATTGTCACTTCGCATTACCTGGCTGCTTATCATCGTCCAGGTTTTCTCACTGGTCTATGGACCCGTACTTGCTTTGGCAGAGATGCCCACGCTTCCAAGCGGCGGCAATGTCGCTTTGGGAAATGCCGCGATCAGCCAAGCGGGCAATCAACTGATCATCGATCAAGCCTCGAATCGCGCGGTTATTAATTGGGACTCTTTCTCCATCGGGCAGGGGGCTGCCACCATCTTCAACCAGCCCGGGCTCGATGCCGCCGTGCTCAATCGAGTTACTGGAACAGACCTCTCCGAGATCAACGGTCTGCTCCAAGGAACGGGGAATGTCTATCTCCTCAATCCCAACGGGATCCTCGTCGGTCAGAGCGGTGTTATCAGCACTGGCGGGAGCTTCATCGGTTCCACACTCGACGTTACCTTGGATGATGCCGATAGATGGTACGAGAACGGTGGTGAGTTGACCTTCACGAGGACCGACGGGTCGATTGGTTCGATCATCAACAACGGCCTGATCCAGGCCGAAAACGGCAATGTCTTCCTCTTGGCCGACCATGTCCAGAACACCGGAAGCATCTTGGCCACCGAAGGGCAAATTGGCCTAATCGCAGGTGCGGGAACGGCCAAACTGGTCGATTCCACCAATCCTCGAATCGTCGTCACACCGACCGATGCCTCGCTCGGCGGCACCGGAATTGACAACGCCGGCTCGATGGAAGCCATGGCCGCGAAGCTCCAGGCCGTGCAGGGGAACATCTATGCCCTGGCCATCAACAACACCGGTACGATTCGCGCCACGACCAGCTATACCAACGAAGCGGGCCGGATCATCATCGACTCGAACGAAGGCGCCGTCGAAGTTGCCGGAACGCTTGATGTCTCGAACGACGAGGGCAGCGGCGGAACCGTTCATGTCCTGGGTGAAAACGTCGAACTGGCCGGCGCCACGATCGACGCCTCGGGCCGAGACGGCGGCGGAACCATCCTCGTCGGCGGCGACTTCCAAGGCCAAGGCGACGTCCAACGTGCTGTCCACACTACCGTCGACGAAAACACGTCCCTGCTCGCCGACGCCACTGAATCCGGCGACGGCGGTAAGGTCGTCGTCTGGGCCGATGATACGACCGACTACTACGGTGCCATTTCGGCCACCGGCGGGCTGCTCGGCGGCGACGGCGGCATGGCCGAAGTCTCCGGCAGCATGCTGACGTATGAAGGCACGACCGATCTGGCTGCGCCACTCGGCGAAATGGGCACCTTGTTGCTCGACCCATACAACTATTGGATCGGTGCGGTCGCGGATCGTCCGAATAGTAGGTGGTCGGTAATCAAGCCAAGCACGATTACGAATGGGTTGAAGAACGCAAACTTCTCAATCGCTACAGGTTGGTCGACTAGTTCCGCGTCGGTACAGGGAGACTCCGATTTGGCTGGGAATATCGTCATCGATAAGCCCCTTGTGTACAGCCCTACAAGTGGCGGTGGGTTGCGGATGTACGCAGATAATAACCTCACCGTGAATGCGAGGATCGACAACCAAGCTGCAACCTCGAACGGGCAGATCAAACTCAGCGCCGGTCGCAATATCGTCACGAATGCTGCACTCAAACATGCCGGGACCGGCCTCATCCAACTCGAGGCGGACAACAATATCACGGTCAATAGGAACATTGTTCATTCTGGTGACGGGATCAACTCGTACATCAGGCTCCTCGCGGGCAATGACCTGTCGGTGAGTGGGAACGTGACCCGATCAGGGAATGGCAAAAACGCGTACATCGAGCTCCGGGCCGACAGGGACCTGACGGTTACCGGGGACATTAGCCACCTCAGCACGAGAACCGGCTCAGATATCTTCATAGGCGTTGGATACCCTCCGCACGTATCACGCAATTTGTACGTAACCGGCTCAGTCACGCATCAAGGAGGGGGAAGTGTATTCTTCAATGCGAGCAACGACATGACAACCGGTAAGATCACGACGACCGGCTTGGCCTCATTGTGGGCTGGTGGTGATCTGAGCATTCAGGGGGCGATCGACCCGGTGTTGGTTGCGATCAACGTCGGTGGAAACGTCACGCAAGCCATGACCGGACCAATCACGGCAGCCAATCTCGGGATTATCGCCGGTGGGAATGTCGGTCTCAGCGGTCCGAACTTGGTCGACACGCTGGCCGTTGATGCCGGGGGGAGCGTCGAATTCGTCAACAGCAAGGATCTGACCATTGGATACATCGACGGTTCTGGCACGATCCTCGGCGGGATAGTCGACGGAATCACGGCCAGTGGGCCGGTCACCGTGAGGTCCACCGGCAACCTTGCCCTTGGAACGCTGAGCCAACCGAGTGGCATCTCGGTCAACGGAGCCGGCAATATCACGCTCAGCACGACGCGAAGTTACCTCAGCGGCTCGACGAGTATCTACCCTCAAGCCGGTAACATCACGACCTATGGGCCCATCATGCACTCGGGCGCCGGCAACATCGAACTGAATGCCTGGGCCCGTGCCGAATCGGCGCCCAACAACACGGCTGCGGGTATCAATACCTACGCTTACGGCGGGAACATCGAGATCAACGCGCCGATCGAACACTCCGGCGCCACGGGCGACATTCTGCTCCGTGCTGATGCCGAAGCCTACAACAACCGATCGGTCTATTACGGTTCGGGGTGGGACACGACCCGCGCCTATGCCGGCTCGATTACCGTCCGAGACTCGATCAGCAGTTCGGCAACCGGGGTAATCACGCTCGACGTCGCTCCCCTTGGCAAGAACACGGGCTACGGCCAACACTACACGTACTCCCATGGTGGCTCTCTCGATATCGAGGCACCTTTGGTCCACACCGGCACCGGCTCAATCAACCTTCTGGCCGATGGCCAGGCGGACAGTCGGCCCACCTACTACTACGATTATCCCTACGATTATCCGCGAGCGTACGGCGGCAGTATTACAACAACGGCCGACGGAACGATCAGTCATTTCGGTAGCGGCAGTATCCTGCTCGATACATTGCCTAGTGCAGGAGGCTCTGGCTACTACATCAGCGCCTCCAGTTACGCTGGCCCGATCACGACGGGCGGTGACATTTCTCATTCGGGCAGCGGCTCGATCCGAGCTTACGCCAGCGGGTTAACCACTGATGGCGCTATCACGCATTCCGGCGACGGAGACTACTCGCACATCTCTCTCAACAATTACGATGGCGACCTTACGACGAACGGCGCTATCACGCATTCCGGCAACGGAGACTACTCGTATATCCAGCTTTACAATTACAATGGCGACCTGACGACGGACGGCGCTATCACGCATTCCGGCGACGGAGACAACTCGTACATCTCTCTCTACAATTACTATGGCGACCTGACAACGAACGGCGCTATCACCCATTCCGGCAACGGAAACTACTCGTATATCTATCTCGACAATTACAGTGGCGACCTGACGACGAACGGTGCTATCACCCATTCCGGCAACGGAAACCACTCGTATATCTATCTCGACAATTACAGTGGCGACCTGACGACGAACGGTGCTATCACGCATTCCGGCGACGGAGGCTACTCGTACATCTATCTCTACAATCACCATGGCGACCTGACGACGAACGGCGCTATCACGCATTCCGGCGGCGGAGAATACTCGTACATCTATCTCAACAATTCCAATGGCGACCTGACGACGAACGGCGCTATCACGCATTCTGGCGACGGAGACTACTCGTACATATATCTCTACAATTACAATGGCGACTTTACGGCGAACGGCGCTATCACGCATTCCGGCGGCGGAGAATACTCGGACATCCGTCTCCACAATTACAATGGCGACCTGACGACGGGCAAGATCACGACCGATGGAGTCGTTTGGCTGACGGTCTTGGACGGCAACCTGAACATTGCCGGCGCGATCGACCCATCATTGGTCGCCATCAACGTCAGCGGCAACGTGGACGGGATAGGCACCGTTACGGCCGACGAACTAGGGATCATCGCCGGTGGCGATGTCACGCTCGAAGGATTGAACCTGGTCGATACACTGGCCGTCGACGCCGGGGGAGCGGTCACGTTTGTCAACGACAAAACCCTGACCGTCGGAAGCGTCGACGGTACCGGCACGACCCTTGGCAGAATCGTCGAAGGCATCACCGCCGGCGGTTCCGTCAACATAACAACCAACAACGGCGACCTGGCCGTTGGAACGATCGCCCAATCGGGTAGCATCTTCACCGATGGTAGTGAGCCAAATACGAAAATCCATCTTATTAGCAAGCAAGGCGATATCACGCTCGATGGAACGATCGAGAATGCCGGCGACGGTGACGGAGCATGGATCCGGCTCCACTCGTGGAACGGCGACATTACGACCAACGGCGATATTGTCTACTCCGGCTCCGGCAGCGGTTCCGAGGTCGGATTGTTGGCTCTCAATACCATTACGGCCAGCGGCAACATCACGAATCAGGGGCCCGGGGGAATTGCCGGCTTCGCGTTTGCCCAAACAGTGAACGCCACAGGCGCAGTGGTCCAGGCGGATCAATTGGTCCTCCTTGATTGCGGCGACGTGTGGCTGGGCAATCCGAACAATAATGCCAACGTGCTGGCAGCACGGGTCACCGGAGGCCTTCACTATGTCGATGCGGATAGCCTCACGATCGGCTCCGCCTACGGAATCGACGGCATCACGGCCGGTGGGACCGTGGATGTGTCGACAGTTACGGGCGCCCTGATCGTCGGTTCCGGCGGCGTCGCTGTTCAGGGAAATGCATGGTTCACGGATCTTAAGCTTGCGGCTGCCGGCGACCTGTCGATCGAAGGGGATATCACACATTCAGGCAACGGTCTTCGTTCCTCGATTACCCTTGACGCGGGCACCGACCTGCTAGTCAACGGAGATATCACCCATTCGGGCAACGGTCTTCGTTCCTCGATTACTCTTGACGCGGGCACCGGCCTGCAAGTCAACGGAGATATCACACATTCAGGCAGCGGTCTTCTCTCCTCGATTCTCCTTGACGCGGGCACCGACCTGCTAGTCAACGGAGATATCACCCATTCGGGCAACGGCATTCTCTCCTCGATCACGCTCAATGCGGGTAACGACCTGCAAGCCAACGGCAATATCACGCATTCAGGCAACGGCTTTCTCTCCTCGATTCGTTTGAACGCCGGTCGCGACATTATCCTCGAATCGCTTCTGCAGAGCCTGACGGGCGATGTGTCGCTGGTGGCGGATGCGGTTGAGCAGCCTGGCGGCGGTGACGGCGTTGGTGGCGTTTGGATCCGCACCGACGGGGAAGCCGATGGTCAAGTGATCGCGGCCGGAAACATCACGATCGCCGGCTCCGACGTCTGGCATACGACGACTAACGCCACCGAACCGGTGCAGGTCATCGTGCCCTCGGCAACGGAAATCGACAGCATCCGTATCGATGCGGGCCCCAGCGGCCGAGCGCAAGTGGCGGCCGGCGGGAATATCACTCTCGAATCGAATCCGGAGCCGCCGCTGGCCGACATTATCGTCGGGGGCGTTGTTCGTTCGACGGGCGGCAATATCGACATCAATGCCAACGACCAAATCCGCTTGGCCGCGAAACTGGCCACCGATGGCGGCAACATCACGTTGCACGACGCCGTCTGGTTGGGCAAGAACGTAACTATCGTGAGCAAAGGCGGCGACATCGACTTCGCCAGCACGGTCGACGGAAACCGCCGCCTCAAACTCAACTCGGGCACCGGCGATATCTACCTCCGCGGCGACGTCGGCACGGGAACGCCCCTGGTTTCGCTGACAACGCTTGGCAGTGGCACCGCCTACCTTGGCGGTAATGTGACGGCCAACGGCAACACGCAAACGTACAATACTCCCGTCGCCCTAATGACGGACGTGACGTTGACCGAGTTGGCTGGCGGCGACATCGTCTTCAACAGCACGGTTGATAGCGATGGATTCGGTCCGTGGGATCTCAGCCTCAATACCTCGGGCGCGACTATCTTCAACGGTGCCGTGGGTGGCGCTGCTCCGCTAGCGATCCTGCAGACGGATGTTCCGGGCACGACGCAGATTAACGGCGGTTCGGTGACGACAACGATGGGCCAGTTCTACAAAGATGACGTGACGCTTGGCGCTGACACGGTCCTTACCGCGGGGGGAAATGTCAGTTTTGGCCAGACGCTCAACGGTCCGTACACACTTCGCGTGAACTCGCCCGGCTACACCCGCTTCAGCGGTCCGGTCGGTACGGTCACTCCGTTGGTTCGCATCAACACGGACCCGGCCGGTGAAACGCGCCTCAACGGCGGTACGGTCATCACGACGACCGGCCAGTTCTACAGCGACGACGTGATCCTAGGTGCCGACACGGTGCTGACGGCTGGCGGAAGCGTCAGCTTCGGGCAGACGCTCAACGGCCCTTACACGCTGCTGGTAAATTCACCCGGCTATACTCGCTTCAGCGGTCCGGTCGGTACGGTCACTCCGTTGGTTCGCATCAACACGGACCCGGCCGGTGAAACGCGCCTCAACGGCGGTACGGTCATCACGACGACCGG
>Ga0180432_10008066_pt1 | contig 13240 bp, 8 predicted proteins | sample SS_ome_10_FD_132414 | JGI IMG/M metagenome (GOLD analysis project Ga0180432, IMG submission 132414) | Hypersaline lake sediment archaeal communities from the Salton Sea, California, USA - SS_1_MS_2 metaG | ecosystem: Environmental > Aquatic > Non-marine Saline and Alkaline > Hypersaline >...
AAGAGAACGCATATATACATGCGTCCCGTGTCGCATGGTTGTGATCTATAGCTTGACTTGCTGCACGGTGAGCACGTGCGGGAGTTTTTTCAGCTTATCCATTACCTCCGGGGGAACGTCATCGTCCACCGAGAGGATCACCAGGGCGGTACCGCCCATCTTCGTCCTGGCCATATGCATCAGCGCCAGGTTGATGTTGTTTTCGCCCAACATCGTCCCGATCGATCCGACCACGCCCGGCTTGTCGTCGTTTTTCAACACCAGCATGATTCCGTGGGGGATGGCCTCGAGTTTGAATTCGTTCAGCTCCAGGATGCGGGGATTGTCCACGCCGAAGATGGTCCCGGCGATGACCTTCTCACCCTTTTTCGTTTTGGCGGTGAGCCTGATCATGTTGGTATATCCGCCGGCCTTTTCGCTTTTAGATTCCACCACCTTGATGCCCCGCTCCTTCGCGATCAGAGGGGCGTTGACGTAGTTGGCCTTCTCCTCCAGAATCGGCTCGAAGATACCCTTGAGAAACGCCACGGTGATCGGTGGTGTTTCCAGGTTCATCACCTCGCCCTGGTATTCGATGTTGATCTCGGTGAGTCCCGGCAGACCCAGCTGGGACAGGAACGAGCCCAGTATCTCCGCCAGGTTGAGGTAGGGCTGGATCTCCGCCGCTGCCTCGGGGCTGACTGAGGGCATGTTCAGGGCGTTTCTGACAATCCCCCGGGTGAGGTAATCGACGATCTGTTCCGCCACGGCCACCGCCACATTCACCTGGGCCTCCTCGGTGGAGGCACCCAGGTGGGGTGTCAGGATGACCCGCTCATGCTCCATTAGGGGGCTCGGCTCCGGCGGCTCCTTGGAAAAAACGTCCAGCGCCGCCCCACCCACGATTCCCTCATCAAGGGCCCACAGGAGGTCGTCCTCGTTGACGATGCCGCCCCGGGCGCAGTTGACGATCATCACGCCCTTTTTCATCTTTGAGAAGTTTTTCTTGTTGAGCAGGTTGAGGGTTTCATCGGTCTTCGGGCTGTGGATGGTGATGATATCAGAACGCTTGAACAGCTCATCCAGGCTGACCAGCTCCACCCCCAGCTTCTCCACCGCCTCCTGGCTGATGAAGGGGTCATAGGCAATGACATTCATCCTGAGCCCCTGGGCCCGGGAGGTGACGATCCTCCCGATGTTGCCGAGGCCCAAAACCCCCAGGGTCTTGTTGAAGACCTCTTTCCCGATGAATTTTTTCTTTTCCCAGAGGCCCTGGCGCATGGACGCGGTGGCCTGGGGAATGTTCCGGGAGAGGGAAAGGATCATCGCGATGGAGTGCTCGGCGGTGGTGATGGTGTTCCCGCCGGGGGTGTTCATCACCACGATGCCCCGCTTGCTGGCGGCTGGGGTATCCACGTTGTCCACTCCGATGCCCGCTCGTCCGATAACCTTGAGATTATCAGCGGCGTCAATGATATCGGCGGTTACCTTTGTGGCGGACCGGATGGCCAATCCGTGATACTGGCCGATGATTTCCTTCAGCTCATCGGGGGACAGGCCGGTGTTGACGTCCACCTCTACGCCGTCTGCGTTTTTGAAAATCTCAATGCCCTTTTCGGACATGCTGTCACTGACAAGGACTTTTTTCATTGTGTTTTCCTCAGTCCATGTCCGAAAGAAGTTCCTGGGCGATCCGCATACCGCTGCCCAGCTCGATGGAATGGCCGAGGCCTTTCAATGTCATCTCCAGGGCCGCTAGGGTCATGATGATATCATACCTGTCCACATAGCCCATGTGGGCGATGCGGAAGATCTTCCCCTTGAGCTGGCTCTGTCCCCCGGCGATGGTGATGCCATGCGTTTCCCGGAGGGTCTTGACCACCGCCTGGCCGTCGATATCCGGCGGGGACTGGATGGCGGTGATGGATCCGGAGGGGGCGTCGGGGGCGAAGAGCTCAAGCCCCATCCCCAGGACCGCCTTCCGGGTGGCGTCGGCCATCTGTTCGTACCGGGAAAAGAGCTTCTTCAGACCGATTTCCCTGATGATAGCCATTGCCTCCTTCAATCCTATGATGAGTGAGATGGCCGGCGTATAGGCGGTCTGGTTCTTCAGGAGGTTCTTGTTCTCCGCGGTATAGTCGAAATAATATTTCGGAAGACTCGATTTCTTGACGAATTCCCAGGCCTTTTCGGAGACAGAGGCGAAGGCGAGTCCCGGCGGGAGCATCAGGCCCTTCTGGGAGCCGGACACCACCACGTCGAGCCCCCAGTCATCCACCGGGAGGTCGATGACCCCCAGGGCGCTGATAGCGTCGACGATGAGGATGGTGTCGTCTTTTTTTCGGATGATGTCGGCTATCTCCTTGATGGGGTGTCCCACGCCGGTAGACGTCTCCGACGCCTGGACCATGACCGCTTTCACGCTCTTGTTCGCATCGAGGCTGTCTGCCACGGCGGCGGGATCGACGGCCTGTCCCCAAGTGACGTCTAGATTGATGGGCTTGACGCCGTATGCCTCGGAGATTTCCGCCCATCGCTCTCCGAACTTCCCTCCCCGGATGCAGATGACCTCGTCTCCTGGGGAGAGGGTATTTGCCACCGCGGCCTCCATGGCGCCGGTGCCGGAACTGGCGTGCATGATGACCTCGGTTTTCGTCTGGTAGAGGTATTTCAGGCCTTCCCGGACCGACTCCATGATTTCCGAGAAAATCGGGGCTCGGTGATGAATGATCGGCTCAGACATGGCGGCCAGGACCCGCTCCGGAATGGGTGTCGGACCCGGGCTCATGAGATAGGTTTTCATTGTTGCGTGTTCCTCGTTAAAACTTGTCGAACGAACTTAATTTGATATCAAAAAATGGGCTCAATGTCAAGGAAAATGAATGACGATTCATTACACTGATATCCACAGGGTGGCCTCCGATGGATGAACCGTCAGGCTTCCTGATGCCGCCTTGTCTCCCTCGCCCCGATGGGAGGAAAAGACCGCCTCCCACGCGCCGCCACGGTCGGGAAGCGTGTAGGTCTCCTTTTTGTGGGAGAAGTTCAGGATCACCAGCGTTGTTTCGCTTTCGTACGATCTCAGGTAGCAGAACAGCCGATCAGGCGCGTCGTCCAGGATGGTGAGGGTCCCCCGCAACAGGGAGGGGAGGCTCTTTCGCTTCCAGAGGAGTCCGCGGTAAAAATTGTAAAGCGAATCTGGGTCTTTTTTCTGGGCGGTGACGTTGATATCGCTATGGTTCGGATTGATGGGGAGCCAGGGTTCCTCGGGCGTGGTGAATCCTGCGCCCTTCGTATCGTCCCACTGCATCGGTGTGCGGCAATTGTCCCTTCCCACGGGTAGCGGCCAGTATCTCAATCCCACCGGGTCCTTGAGGTCTTTCCTCCGTATATGAAGGTTACGCATGCCGATCTCTTCACCGTAATAAATAAAGGGTGTTCCCCTGAGGGTCAACAGCATCATGGCCGTCACCCGGGCATGGGCTTCGGTCCTGGCGTTGCACCGGGAGCCGTATCTGTCGATGTGCCTCGGGTGATCGTGGTTGGAGAGGAAATAGGTGGGCTGGGCGTTTGGAGGTAAAAGCCCCTCCCACGTCCTGACCGATTCGCGAAACCGCCGCGCTTTATACGTGTTGAAGCAGAAGCTGAAATAGAAGCAGAGGTTCAGGCCGTCAGTACCGTCTCCGTAGTATTCGACGGCCGTTTTTGGATCTTCGATGTATACCTCGCCCACCAGCATCCGCTCCCCCTTTTCCCCGTAGGAATCGACCAGGGCGCGCATGTCCTTGGCGATGCCGATCGCCTCGGGCAGATCCATGTCGTAGAGATGGTACTGCATGTCGAAGGGACGTCTGCCGACACGGTAGGGATTGCTCCTGAATTGATCGTCCTTGAAGATATGGTTGATCGCGTCCAGTCGAAAACCGTCGACCCCCTTGTCGAGCCAGAACCGCATCTGGTCGAGCATGGCCTGTTTCAGCTCCGAATTTCTCCAGTTGACGTCCGGTTGTTCAATAGCGAAGTGGTGATAGTAAAACTGCCCGGTCTTTTCGTCCCACTCCCACGCCGGGCCGCCGAAGACCGACTGCCAGTTGTTGGGGCGCCGGCCCCGATAGGAGCCCGGGTCCCGCCAGATGTACCAATCCCGCTTCGGGTTGTCCCGGGAGCTTCTCGACTCCTTGAACCACTGATGGAGGTGGGAGGTGTGATTCGGAATGAAATCGAGCACGATCCTGATGTTTCGCTTGTGGGCCTCGGCCAGAAGCTCGTCGAAGTCCTCCATCGTTCCAAATGTCGGGTCGATGGCCGTGAAATCGGAGACGTCGTAGCCGAAGTCGTACATGGGCGATTCGAATATGGGGGAGAGCCACAGGGCGTCGACGCCCAGGGAGTTTTCGGTCCCGTCGTTGAGGTAATCGAGCTTCTCGATAATCCCGCGGAGGTCTCCGATGCCGTCGTTGTCGGCGTCCATGAAGCTCCGGGGATAGATCTGGTAGAACACCCCCTCCCGCCACCAGGACGAAACGTCTTTGCTCTGTGCTTTTTGAAACATGGGATTGCTCCGTCATCCAATATCAAGGAAACGTGATACAGGAGCACATTTCAGCCGGTGCGCCGGCATGATTTAAAATCATGAAAGAAGAATATCTAGTGACACGCCGGGCAATCGTATGTATTGCCAATATTTATGGATGGCTGTTCACTATTTACGAATCCACAGGGTGGCCTCCGAGGGGTGAATCTTAATCGTCCCCGGCTTTGTCGATTCTCCCGGCTCCCGATGGGAGGAAACAGCCACCTCCCACGCACCGCCGCGGTCGGGGATGGGAAATGTCTCTTTCCCGCGGGAAAAGTTAAGGGCCACGCATGCCGTCTCGGTTTCGTGGCTTCTCAGGTAACAGAACAGCCGATTCGGCGCGTCATCCAGGATGGTCAGATCGCCCCGTGTCAGGGAGGGGAGGGTTTTCCGCTTCCAGATGAGACTGCGGTAGTAGGTCAGGAGCGAATCGGGATCATCCTTTTGAGCCGCGACGTTGAGAACGGTGTGGTTTGGATTGATGGGAAGCCACGGCTCGTCGGATTTGGTGAATCCGGCGCCCGTAGAACCCTCCCACTGCATCGGTGTGCGGCACTTGTCCCTGCTGAGGGGCAGCGGCCAGTACCTGATGCCTACCGGGTCCACGATATCCTTCTTTTTAATGTGAAGGTTCTTCATGCCGATTTCCTCACCGTAGTAGAGAAACGGTGTCCCCCGAAGCGTCAACAGCATCATGGCCGACACCCGGGCCCGGGCCTGGGTATTTTTCTCCGAAAGGGCGGCGTATCGATGGATGTGTCTGCCCGGCAGGTCGTGGTTGGAGAGGAAATAGGTGGGCTGGGCGGATGACGGCAGCAAACGCTCCCATGTTCTCACTGAATCCCGAAACTGCCGCGCCGAGTACGAATTGAAGCAGAAGGGAAAATAAAAGCAGAGATTGAGGCCGTCATTACCGTCTCCGTAATAGGAGACGGTCTCTTCCGGGTTATCGTTGAATACCTCGCCCACCAGCATCCGCTCGCCCTTTTCCCCGTAGGAATCGACCAGGGCGCGCATGTCCTTGGCGATGCCGACGGCCTCGGGCTGGTCCTTGTCGTAGAGGTGGCGCTGCATGTCGTATGGCCGTGGGCCGAGGCAATAGGGATTGCTCCTGAATTGATCGTCCTTGAAGATATGGTTGATCACATCCAGTCGAAAACCGTCGACCCCCTTGTCGAGCCAAAAGCTCATCTGATCGAGCATGGCCTGTTTCAGCTCCGGATTCCGCCAGTTGATGTCCGGTTGCTGGGGGACGAAGTGATGATAGTAAAACTGATTTGTCTTCTCGTCCCACTCCCACGCCGGGCCGCCGAAGACCGACTGCCAGTTGTTGGGGCGCTGGCCCCGATATGAGCCCGGGTCCCGCCAGATGTACCAATCCCGTTTCGGGTTGTCCCGGGAGCTTCTCGATTCCTTGAACCACTCGTGGAGGTGGGAGGTGTGGTTCGGAACGAAATCGAGCACGATCCTGATGTTTCGCTTGTGGGCCTCGGCCAGAAGCTCGTCGAAGTCCTCCATCGTTCCAAATGCCGGGTCGATGGCCGTGAAATCGGAGACATCGTAGCCGAAGTCGTACATGGGGGATTCGAATATGGGGGAGAGCCACAGGGCGTCGACGCCCAGGGAGTTTTCGGTCCCGTTGTTGAGGTAATCGAGCTTCTCGATAATCCCGCGGAGGTCTCCGGTGCCGTCGTTATTTGCGTCCATGAAGCTCCGGGGATAGATCTGGTAGAATACACCCTCCCGCCACCAGGAAGAGGCGTCTTTGCTCTGTGTTTTCTGTGACATAGTATGGCTCCGTTTTTCCTGATTCAAGCGCCGTTTCAAACACACCGTGATAAAGGCGCACATCCCAAACAGTGCGCCAAGATAAATATTTATCAAAAAAGAGTTCGCCTGACAAGAAAAAACCATTCGGCCTCTTCGCGGGATATGAAATAGATGTATCTTCCTTTGTTTGACAGGAGGATATATCCGAACTATGATATGGATATCTCATCGTATATCGTAAATACGGAGAAGTGCATGAGCGGTTTCGAAAAGAGACGAACCGGACGTTGCCCGGGACTGTGGGGATTGATGGTCATCCTGCTGATCGTTTGTAGTGGGACACCCGCAGTCGGTGAGGAGATAGCTCCCTGGAACGAGAAAAACCTGGCGGAGATATCCGTCGAGGACCCCTCGGGTTTCACCTTCGCCGTCTTCGGGGACGCCCAGGAGGGCACGGACGTGTTTCCGGTGATCCTGGATATGATCGAAGAGGACCCGGACATCTCCTTCGTGATCGGAGTGGGGGACCTGGTGACCACCGGGAGCGCCGGGGAGTACGACGCCATGATGGAGCTTCTCCGGGGGAGGCTTACCATCCCCCTCCTCTGGGTGGCGGGGAATCACGAGTACATGGGCGGAGGGAAGGCCCGGTATGAAATCCTGGTGGGGCATCCGGATTTTTCCTTCGTTGTCGGGGATGTTACCTTCATCATGTTCGACGGGGCCCATCCCTCACGGCCGTCGGACGATAGACTGTTGTGGCTGGAGCGGGAGCTCAGCCGTGCCCGGGAGCGGGGGATGTGCCTGGTTTTTCTCCACCGGCCCCTCTTCGATCCCCGGGGCGGGGGATACCACGAATCCCTGGAGGACGACTATGCCGAGGAGCTGCTGGAGCTTTTTCAGACCTACCGGGTGCACCACGTCTTCTGCGGTCACGTTCACGGCAGCTTTCACGGTCGCTGGGAGGGGATCCCCTACGCCGTCACCGGCGGGGCCGGGGGAACCCTGGACGGGGACGATCCGGATACCTACTTCTATCACTACCTCAGGGCGCATGTGAGCGGAAACGCCCTGCGTATCGGCACCGTTCGAATCCCTTCCGAGAGGACCACCGAAGAGTGATTTCGATCGAAAGGATTCGGAAGAATCGAAGTAATCTTTTGTGTCCTCTCTTATATTTGACACAACCCTTGCGAAAGTGTTACGATATTCACTCATAATTTCATTGTTTCAGTGTTCTGATGACGACTGATCCGATGAGATCCGTTATGAAAAGAATACATGCACGCATCTTGAAACGAAAAAACCGGGGAACATCCACATCCATGAAGCAAAAGAACATGAATCTCTACAAGGCGATCGTCGGCGAAGAAACCGTCGATAAAATCTACGAAAAGTCGTCCCGGCTCAAGGACAAGCATATAGTTTGTATCAGCTCAACCTACCAGGGTGGGGGCGTGGCCGAAATGCTCAACAGCATGATTCCCATGTTCAATGACGTGGGGATGAATTTCGGGTGGCGCATCCTCCACGGCACGCCGGACTTCTTTACCATCACCAAGAAGTTTCACAACTCGCTCCAGGGGGACAGAGTCAACCTGTCCCAGAGGAAAAAGAACATATACTACGAAACAAATCGGCGCTTTGCGAAGTTCACGCACCTCAACCACGCGCTGGTGGTGGTGCACGATCCCCAGCCGCTGCCCCTCATCGACTTTTACGAGAAAACCCAGCCCTGGATACTGCGCCTTCATATCGACATCACAAAGCCGAACAACGAGCTGTGGGAGTATCTCAAGGGATACATGAGCAAGTACGATCACGTAGTCGTCTCCCACGAGGACTACAAGAAGAAGGACCTGAAGGTCCCCCAGTCGATCATCTTTCCCACCATCGATCCGCTGACCATCAAGAACAAGCCCATCACCGTCAACACCATCAACAACTACCTGACGAAGTTCGGCGTCAAGCCGGACAAGCCCATCGTCTCCCAGGTGTCGAGGTTCGACAAGTTCAAGGATCCCAAGGGGGTGCTCAAGATATTCGAGAAGGTCCGGAAGGAGGTCGACTGCCAGTTGATTTTGCTGGGCTCCCTTGCCACCGACGATCCCGAGGGACAGAAGATATTCGAGGACGTCAAGAAGGCCGCGGATAAGAGCACGTTCAAGGACGACATCCACCTGATACTGGTGGACAACGACATCCTGGTCAACGCAGTCCAGAGCGCATCGGCGGTGGTCATCCAGAAGTCGCTCCGGGAGGGATTCGGGCTGGTGGTGTCCGAGGCGCTGTATAAAAAGACCCCGGTGGTGGCGTCAAACGTGGGGGGGATTCCCTTTCAGGTGATCGACGGGGAGACCGGGTTCCTCCACGACCCGAAGGACGTGAACGGATTCGCCGGAAGTGTCATCCGGCTTTTGAACGACGGTATGCTTCGGGAGGAGCTGGGGACCAAGGGGCACGACCACGTACGGGATAATTTTCTCATCACGCGATTGATGCTCGACTGGATGGAACTGTTTGAAAAATACATCGGGTAGTATCTATTGGAACCACAGGGGATAGGAACGGGACAATGAAACGTCTTATGATCGTCTCAAACCGGCTCCCGGTGACGATCGAAAAGAAACAGGACACGTATACGTACAAACAGAGTGTCGGCGGGCTGGCCACCGCCATCGGATCGTTTTACCAGGAATTTGACAGCGTCTGGGTGGGCTGGCCGGGGATTACGTCCGATAGACTGACCCGGGAGGATCGGATATCGGTGCGGGACCGGCTGATGGAGGAATATAAAAACCTTCCGGTGTTTCTCTCCAAGAAGGATCTTGAGCAATATTACCACGGATTTTCAAACAACACCATCTGGCCCCTTTTTCACTATTTCAGCGAATATACCGAATACGACCGGGAGCAGTGGAGGTATTACCGGAAGGTCAACCAGGAGTTTTTCGACGAGGTGATGACCGTTGCCCGTCCCGACGATACCATCTGGATCCAGGATTATCACCTGATGCTGCTCCCCGGAATGCTTAGAAAAAAGCTCCCCGAGGCGTCTATCGGCTTTTTTCTGCATATCCCCTTTCCCTCCTATGAGATCTTTCGCCTGCTGCCCTGGCGGGAGGAGATCCTTGAGGGATTGATGGGATCGGACTTGATCGGCTTTCACACCTATGAGTACGCTCGCCATTTCCTCAGCAGCGTCCATCGCCTCCTCGGATACGACCACTCCATGAGCACCATTCACACCGGCGGACGAATGGTGAAGGTAGATATCTTTCCCATCGGCATCGATTTTAACAAATTCAACACGGCCGCTTCGCAACCGGAGGTGAAGCGGGAGATGACCAAGTTCAAAAAAGACATTCAGGAAAGAAAGGTCGTCCTCTCCGTCGATCGCCTCGACTACTCCAAGGGCCTGCCGTTGAGGCTCGAGGCCATCGATACGTTTCTGAAGGAATACCCGGAGTATCGAAAGAAAGTCGTCTTTATCCAGCTCATCGTTCCCTCCCGAGAGCAGGTGGATTCCTACCAGATGCTCAAGACCCGGGTGGACAACCTCATCGGGCACATCAACGGCCACTACGGCCGGGTGGGGTGGGTTCCAATCTGGTATTTCTACCGCTCACTCCCTTTCTCCAAGCTCATGGCCCTCTATAATTTGGCCGATGTGGCCCTGGTGACGCCGGTGCGGGATGGGATGAACCTGGTGGCCAAGGAGTATGTGGCGGCGAAGAAATCGGGGAAGGGAATGCTGGTTCTCAGTGAGATGGCCGGCGCCGCTCAGGAGCTGGGTGAAGCGATCATCGTCAACCCGAACGATTCCGAGGACATTATCCGGGGGCTGAAGGACGCCCTGGAGATGCCCGAGGAAGAAAAGACAGCCAAAATGCGCTCCATGCAGAAGCGCATCAAGCAGTACGACGTAGTGCGCTGGGCCCAGGATTTTTTCGCCTCCCTGGACCGCATCAAGGGGCACCAGGCGGAGATGGCGATGAAGCTCTTGACCGACTCGATCAGGGAGAAGCTTGTTTCCCGCTATGCCGATGCGAAAAGGAGGCTGTTGCTCCTGGACTACGACGGAACCCTTGCGCCGATCGTGGATCGGCCAGAGCGGGCCAAGCCGTCGGCGGCGATCATTGAGATACTATCGGCGCTGACCTCCGATGAGAAAAACAGTCTCGTTATCATCAGCGGCAGGGACCGGGAGACCCTGGACGCCTGGCTGTCGGACCTTCCCATCGCCTTTGTGGCCGAGCACGGCGCGTGGATCAAGGAACAGCCCAATGGTGTGTGGGAGATGATCGAGCCACTTTCCGACGACTGGAAGGCGGACATTCGCCCCATCTTCGATCTCTTCACCGACCGCACCCCCCGTTCGTTTGTCGAGGAGAAGAAGTTCTCCCTGGTATGGCACTATCGCAACGTTACCTCGGAGCTGGCCAACGACCGGGTCCGGGAGCTGGTGGATGAGCTGACCGGCCTGACTGCGGGGATGAACCTGCAGGTGCTGGAGGGGAAGAAGGTGGTGGAGGTGAAGAACTCGGGTATCAACAAGGGACGGGCGGCCCAGCGCTGGCTGGGGACCGACGGCTATGACTTCATCATGGCGGCGGGGGACGACTGGACCGATGAGGACCTCTTCGCGGCCCTGCCTGAAGACGCCTGCTCTATTCGGATCGGACTCGTGGCCACCCAGGCGGCCTACAACCTCAAGCGCCAGAGGGATATCCAGGAGCTGCTGGGGGAGCTGGCGGGAGTATCAGAGTAAAGAAACTGGGCGGCGTGTACAGGCCGGTTCGAAGCGCATATAGATAAGATTATGGTTGATACGGGTGGGGGAGATAAGTATGAATCCTTCTCTCAATATTTTGCCTTCTCCGATGTCACGATGATGGCTCCCTTCCCCCCCACCGGGCACTTGTTCTCGCAGATGCCGCATCCCACACACAATTCATTAATCACATAGGGTTTTCTCAACTGCGAGCCGTCGGTGGAAGTCTCACCAATCGGCTCGTTGAATTTTATCGCCTTGTCGGCGGTGGGGCAGTGCTCCTCGCAGACCATGCAGTTGATGCCGTGGGCGTAGGGGAGGCAGCGGCTCGTATCGATATACGCCATGCCGATGACCGTCTCCAGTTTTTCGCCCACGGAGAGCTTTTCGATGGCCCCGGTGGGGCAGACCTGGCCGCACAGGGTGCACTGATACTCGCAGTAGCCAATCCGGGGCACCAGGATGGGCGAATAGATCCCCTCGAGCCCTCCCCGGCCGAGGTCCGGTTGCAGGCCGCCGGTGGGGCAGACCATCATGCACTCGCCGCACTTGACGCAGCGGGAGAGAAATCCCGATTCCTCCCGGGCCCCGGGGGGTCGGATGACGGCGTCGATGCCGAGGCCTTCTTTCAGCTTTCGCCTTGGGTGTATGGCCAGCAGCGGCGGGATTGCCGCCCCGGCGATGAGGGACGTGACGACGTGGCGACGAGTCAGGGACGGGGCCGATGTCCTGGGAGGAAATCCGATTCCGTAGACGGCCCGCTCCTTCTCGCAGGAGCGGACGCAGCTCAGGGTCAGGATGCACTCCCCCTTCAAGAATCTCCCGTCGTCATCGAAGGCGCCGGTCTCGCAGACGTCATTGCACTCCTGGCAGTCGGGACACAGCCCCGTCGGCTTTCTCTTTAGGAGCGAAACCCCCGCGAACAGGGAGAGCAGCGCCCCCAGGGGGCAGAGATACCTGCACCAGAAGCGGGGTCGGATTTTTTCCGCGAAGAGGATCAACCCGAAGAGCACAAAGCTCAAAGCCGACAGCAGGAAGAAGCCCTGCTGAAAGGGGAGCACTGTATCCCTCAGGACGCCGTAGACCGCCTCGGACCCGGCGGTGATCACCGGGATGTCCCAGTAGTAGATCTGATCGAAGACGGCGAAGGCCGCCGACGACAGGAGCGGATAGACCGCCAGGGTGCATGAGCGGATCAGGATGCTGATGGGATCGAAAAGGCCTGCGAGGTTGACCGAAAAGGCCGCCGCGATGAGCAGCAAAAACAACAGATAATACTTCAGGTTCCGGGAGGGGACCCGCTTGACGTCCAGAGGCCTCAACAGAGGACGGACCGTATCCAGCACCGCCCCCATGGGGCAGAACCAGCCGCAGAAGAACCTCCCGAGGATCAGCGTCGCAGCCAGCACCAGCACCACCGGCCAGAAGAAGGGGTCGAGCGACCGGGAGGCGAGGGCCGTCCCCAGGGCCGCCAGGGGGTCCGCCTGGAAGAAAAGGTTGATCGGGTAGTGAATCTCCGTGCCGCCCCGATAGGTGGTGGTGATAAACAGGACGAGAAATCCCAGGAGGATAACGCTCTGGGTGATCCTTCTGGGGATGGATGTGGTGTGTCGCCGGTTCGCCACGACAAAATCCCCTATGCGCCCTTTACGGTGATTTTTGCGAGATCGATCTCCCCCAGGCCCATGTCGTAGGCGGCCTTGATGTGACCGATGTCCGTTCCCTTCATCCCGAAGAGGGTGGCGCCGTAGGAGTCCACCGCTACCGGGTCCGTGCCCGCCACCACGTGATTTTTCACCACGACGTTATCGATGTTGCCGCCGCTGGGGCCGCCCCGAAGCATTACCCGGGTGGCGTCCAGCACGATCAGGTCCGGCTTGATGAGACTGGAGATATCCGCCAGCTTCTGGTCGATGCTCCAGTGTATCTGCCCCCGGTTTCCCCCGATGATGCCCATGAGGTTTTTCATCGAGAGGGTCAGGGTGGTGCTGCCGTGGTTCTTGGCCACCGGGACGTTGATGAGACGGTCCGTCTCCAGGACGTCCTTGTAGAATTCCCACTCGGTGAGGGTCTTGCCCCGGGGAATCGATACGTTGACGAACTTGCGATCATCAATATAGCCGATGGTCGCCCGGGAGTCG
>Ga0180432_10008067_pt1 | contig 13239 bp, 12 predicted proteins | sample SS_ome_10_FD_132414 | JGI IMG/M metagenome (GOLD analysis project Ga0180432, IMG submission 132414) | Hypersaline lake sediment archaeal communities from the Salton Sea, California, USA - SS_1_MS_2 metaG | ecosystem: Environmental > Aquatic > Non-marine Saline and Alkaline > Hypersaline >...
AATAACATATATAATGAAAAAGTATTGACATACTGTATTTCAGTTATTATGCTATTTTCAGCATTCGCTGAAAATTGGTTATTTGATGAAAGAAACGAATATCGAAAAACGGGCAGCTACTGCAATCAAATCATGCTTGGATGGAGTTCCCTTTATTCGTGTGAAGCAGATCCGACAAAACAAGCAGTTGGGGAACCTAAAGGCAGACCTCCTGATCTACTTTCAGATAGCGGATGGTCCGCTTCGCCATATAGCAGTGGAAACGAAGGTGAACGGTCAACCGAGGTTGGCAAGAGAAGCGGTAAACTACCTTGTTCGCATGCAATATGAGTCTCCAAGGGTATACGGCGTATTTATGGCCCCCTATATCTCGCCGGTTTCCGCAGAGATTTGTAGTAAGGAAGGAATCGGCTACCTTGATCTCGCGGGTAACTGTCTACTTTCGTTCGAAACAGTTTTCATCCATCGTGAAGGTATGCGCAATCCGTTTTCCGAGAAACGCTACCTACGCTCACTCTATACCGCAAAATCCGCGAGGGTGCTTAGAGTACTGCTGATGCGTAATCTTGAATGGTGGAAAACCCAACCCTTGGCGAATGAGGCAGCAGTTAGTCTCGGTCAGATCGTGAACGTCAAGAAACTACTGCGGGATCGTGAGTGGATCGTTGAGGATACCAGGGGATTCAGGCTGTCAAATCCCCAAGACCTCTTAAAAGAATGGTCTGAGAACTATTCCTTCCGGAAGAATACAGTGCGAAATTTCTATTCTTTGAAGAGACCGGAGGAAATCGAAGAAGCCGTCACCGGGGCGTGCTCGGAACTCGACATTACTTGTGCATTTACCGGATTTTCTGCTGCACGCCGGATCGCTCCCACAGTCCTTGGGCAGAGGGCAATGGGTTACGTGAGTGCCATTTCCAAAGCTCTTATAGAAAGATCTGGGCTGAAGGAGGTAACCAGCGGCGCCAACGCGAGCCTGATACTACCTTACGACGAGGGGGTCTACTACATGACGCGAGAGGTAGACTCGTTGAGGGTCGTCTGTCCTGTGCAGCTCTATCTCGACCTCAAGGCGCACAAAGGACGAGGGAAAGAAGCCGCAGAGGCTATATGGAAGAAGGAACTGTCAAGGCTATGGTAACAAAAAAAGACTATGACGCTCTGGGGGTAAAGGCGGCACATTCTGTTATGCTTGAATTGAACCGTTTGCTTGGAGAGTACCATGATGACGTGGTCGTGGTTGGCGGCTGGGTACCAGCAATGTTGATCCCACAGGACAATGTGCCACACGTCGGCAGTCTTGATGTCGACCTGGCGCTGAACCACAAGACTCTGCAAGACCCCGGCTACAACACCATTCACAATCTGCTCATCGGTCGTGGCTACCGCCAGGACAAAGAACAACCATATCGTTTCTGGCGTATTGTAGTGGTAGCCGGGCACCCAATCGAAGTAGCAGTTGACTTGCTGGCAGGGGAATACGAGGGTACGTCAAAGAGTCATCGAACTCAGAAGATTCAAGATGTCAGGGCACGGAAAGCTCGTGGTTGCGAATTGGCATTTCAACAAGCCGCTGAGGTTCGCATTGACGGCACCTTGCCAGACGGCGCGAAGGACAGTTCCGTGATTCGAATCGCCGCTATTATTCCTTTCCTTGCAATGAAAGGCATGGCCATGGCGAGCCGGCTCAAGGAAAAAGATCCCTGGGATATTTACTATTGTGTTAGTAACTTTCCCGGCGGATCGGAAGCTTTGGCTGCCGAATTCAAAACCCATTTGCCCAACTCATTGATCAGAGAGGGCCTTCGGAACATCGCTGAGAAGTTCGGGTCGCCTAAACACTTCGGGCCGCGCTCCGTCGCAGCGTTCGACGATATTGGCGATCCCGAGGAGCGGGCTCTAGTGGAACGTGACGCATACGAGAGAGTGCAGAACGTGTTACGGAAGCTGGGCATCACTTAATCAAAAATCAAAATACAACAAAATCAAATGAAGGATATGATCTATATGATAAAATCGTTCGTTATTGAGCCAAAATGCCTCAAATCATGTCGAATACGCTGTAACTGAAACATGTGTCGGTCTCAAAATCTGGTGAGTGGTGAACCTCGTGTCGGTTCGACTCCGACCGCCGGCAGCCTCTTTTATTGTATCGTCAATCAGTCGGTGTCCGCAGGGGCTCCCCTAGGTCGTAGATTTCAGTAGACCGCACCCCACATTCGGGAGTATCTTCTCTCTTCTATACCTCAACAGGAAAACTGATGCCAAACACACGTACAATCAATCACTCGGTTCGAAATGTAGCTATCATCGCCCATGTCGACCACGGCAAGACCACCCTGGTGGATGCCATGTTCGGCCAGAGCGGGGTATTTCGCAGCAACCAGGAGGCCGGGGAGCGAGTCATGGACCGCCTCGACCTGGAGCGGGAGCGGGGCATCACTATCGCCGCCAAAAACTGCTCTGTAATGTGGAAGGGGGTCAAGATCAACATCATCGACACCCCCGGGCACGCGGATTTTGGTGGGGAGGTGGAGCGGGCCCTCTCCATGGTCGACGGGGCGATCCTGTTGGTCGATGCCTCCGAGGGTCCGCTGCCACAGACCCGCTTTGTGGTCGGCAAGGCTCTGAAAGCCGGGCTGCCCCTGATCGTCGTCATCAACAAGATCGACCGTCCCGATGCCCGCCCGGCCGCCGTACTCGACTCCATACACGATCTGCTGATAGAGCTGGGGGCGGCGGAAGAGCTCCTGGATTTCACCCCGCTGTACGCTGTGGGCAGGGAAGGGATCGTCAAGGCCAGCCTCAATGAGGAAGTCGACAACCTGCACCTGCTGTTGGACACGCTCCTAAAGCGAATCCCGGAACCGGCCTCGGAGCAAGGCGCGCCCTTCCAGATGCTGGTATCGGACCTCTCGTACTCGGATTTCCTGGGACGCCTGGCCATCGGCAGGGTCGTGAACGGCAGCGCTGCGGCCAACGACACCCTGATCTGCATTGGGGAGCGGGAAGCCCAGCTGCCCCTCAGGGTGAGCCGCCTCCAGACCTACCGGGGGCCGTACCTCGAGGAAACCGATCGGGCTGCCGCCGGTGACATTGTGGTGCTGGCAGGCATCGAGAACGTGTACATCGGCGATACCATCTGTACCCGGGAGGCCCCCAAGGCGCTCAAGCGCATCAGCGTGGACAGACCCACCGTGGCCATGCGCTTCATGGGCAACACCTCTCCGTTCTCGGGGAAGGAGGGCCGCTACGTCCAATCGAGCAAGATCTACGAGCGCCTGCTCAAGGAGACATTGCTCAACGTCTCTATCGTGGTCGATGACGCACCGGACGGGATCGGTTTCGTGGTTAAGGGCAGGGGTGAGTTCCAGATGGCTATCCTGATCGAGACCATGCGCCGGGAAGGCTTCGAGCTGTGCGTGGGCCGGCCGGAAGTCATCTATCGCCACGACCGCGGCAGGCGCCAGGAGCCGGTGGAAGCGGTATTCATCGACTGCGATGCCCGGCACACCGGAGTGGTGACTGAGAAGCTTTCAAGCCGCAAGGCGCGTCTGCTCCTCATGAACGCCCTGGACAACGGCCAAGTCAGGTTGGAGTTCAGCGCTCCGTCCCGGGCTCTTATCGGCTACCGCGACGAGTTCCTGACCGACACTCGAGGAACCGGCACGATCAGCTCCTACTTGAGCGGCTACGAGGATTACCGGGGGGAGTTTTCCGGCCGCGTGACCGGCTCCCTGGTTTCCGACCGGCAGGGTGCGGCGGTTCCCTACGCCCTCTCCAACCTGGAGCCCCGGGGAGAGCTGTTCGTGCGACCGGGGGAGCCCGTGTATGAAGGGATGATCATTGGCCAGCACAACCGGGAGAACGACCTGCAGGTAAACCCCTGCCGGGCCAAGAAGCTTACCAACATGCGCGCCGCTGGCAAGGACGACGCCGTTACCCTGAGCCCGATCCTGCCGATGACCCTGGAACGGGCCATCCAGTATATCCGGGAGGATGAGCTGGTTGAAGTGACGCCCAAGTCTATCCGGCTGCGCAAGATGATCCTGGCGGCGGAGCGGCGCAAGGTGGCCGCCCGGCGCAGCGAGTTGGAGAATCGCACAACAGTTTAGGTGTGCTGCGATTGCATTGGAAAATTGCATAACTTAGGATATTACTGCCGGCTCTGGGAAGTCATGAACTTTGATAGAACCCGCCGAACCGTCCACAACGCAAAAAGACCGGTGGCGGTATAACTGAAGGCGATCGCGGTGAACACACCGACGGTACCGAACAGATACGAGCCCAGCAAAGCAAGGGGTACGGAGAAGCCGAACATTTCGAGGACGCTGAGTCCGGCCGCTTGCAGAGGGCGTTTCATCACATTTAACCCTGCGCTTACTACCAAATAAAATCCCTGAGCAGCATAGCCGAAGGAAACGATCCGCAGATAGAGCGCCGCAGTGGCAATTACTTCGGGATCGGCGTTGAAAATGGCGGCAATTTTCCCGGCCAAAATCAGGTATACCAGAAACAGGAAGCCGCCTACGTACAGTGAAAAATGGCCGCTGGTGGTAAACCCGGCCTTCACCCGGTCCAACTTCTTGGCACCGAGGTTCTGTCCGATAAAGGGTCCGACGACAGACGACAGCGCATTCAGAGCAGCCAAAGAGAAAAACTCGAGCCGGGTGGCGACCCCGTATCCGGCCACCGCCGCGACACCGTAGGAAGCCACTACTCGTGTAATAAATCCGTTTCCCAGCGGAATAATCATCTTGGTCGCGGCGTTCGGGATTCCCACATGGAGGATCTCGCGCCATGACTCCCACACCTCCGCGAGCTTCGGAATGTTATAGGCCAGCAGTTTTTCTCTTACCACCAGCACGTACATCGCGATCAGAAAAGTGAGCCCCCGGCCGATCAGAGTTGCCAGTGCGGCGCCCTTAATACCGAGTTCCGGGAAGGGTCCGAGCCCGAAAATCAGCAGGGGGTCTAAAATGAGATTCGCAATCGCACCGAGAACCATGACCATACCGGGGGTTTTTGAATCGCCGGTCGCTCGGATAATATTGTTGCCCACCATCGGAATGACCACGAATATCATTCCGAAGTACCAGACGCCCATATATTCGCCGATATACTCGAGTACGATCCCTTCGGCTCCCAGCAGACTGAACAGCGGCCGGATCGTCAGCAGCCCGATCGCCGCTCCGATACCAACCACGAGAATACCAAGTATCAGGCTGTCGGAGGCCAGTCGACGTACCCGGTGATAGTTTTCACTGCCGATGGCCCGTGATACCACCGCCGAAGCCCCCATCCCGATCCCCAGTGCCAGACTGCCTATGGTCAGTACTACCGGAAAGGTAAATGAAAGCGCGGCCAGCTGCTCGTGTCCAAGGCGGCCGACGAAGAAGGTGTCGGCAAGATTGAACACCACCATGCTGAGAACTCCGAAAATCATCGGAAGGGCCAGACGCATCAGCGTACTGCCGACGGGATCCTGCAGCAGCCTGGCTCGATTAGTCTGGGTGTTTTTCATGATTTTTCTCTATGTAGCGTCCGAGTGAAGCTTCAACCTTATCGAGAAAGCCAAACAGCTGTTCAAGCTCCTCCGACGACAAATCGGTCGAACAAACCTCGGTCACGCGGCGCAGCACTGCTTCTATCTGCGGTATCACAGCCTCCCCCGCCTCGCTTAAATACAGCCGGCGAATCCGCCGATCGTCCTGATCGGGAATACGCCGCAGATAACCGCGCCGTTCGAGTTTTGCTACTCCTTTTGCGGCGGTGGCCTTGTCGATATCGGTGATCCGACTCACCTCTTTCTGAGTGATTCCCGGGTGCCGTTGTATCAAATGGAGGAAAAAGTGCTGGCCGCTGCCGACACCTATGGCTTCCAGCTCCCGCTGAACCATCCAGCGAATATTCCTGGAGATATGACTTATTTGCCTACCGAGCGATCTCTCTTCACGAGGGCTTGTCATCCTCAGGCAACTCCATAAAAGCATATTTAGTTGCACGTGCAACTAAATAGAAAATACAGAAATTGTCGATAGTATGCAAGCCCCTCCCCGAGCCGGGTGTGAACGCGGCGTACGCACCATCAACAACGAATTCCCCTTTTCGGCAAACGGCACGAAGCCTTGTTGTTTGTACAAGTTGATCGCATGGTTGTCTTTTGAAACCATAAGACTGGGTCGTTGTATCGAATGTTCGAATGCGTCAGCGATCAACGTTGTCACGCTAAAAAACAGCTTCATAAAGCATCTTTCTTAGGAACGGGATATCGGTTACTTCGGCCCCTGGGTGATCCGCGCGCTGCGCAGGCGATTCAGGGCCGAGGCGAGCTCGATATCCCGGAACCGGGCGAAGTTGCCCGAGATCCTGGGGGACAGGCCGTCCAACCCTTTTTCTTTCACGACCCGCAGGCACTGAGCGATCGCTGCTTTGATCGGTATCAAGCCGTCATTCGTTTTGCCCAGATACTCAATGGCCTGGGCGATCGCCTTGGTCTGGGAAAGCTCGACGATCTGCTCCACATCGGTGAGATCGATCGTGCTTGCCCCGAAGTGGATCCGATACACTTCGGTGGCGAACACGCTCCGTTTCCCGTAGTTGTTCAAAGGATCGACCGTGTCGCTATCCAGAAACCGCGTTCCCGCCGGCTCTGGATTGTCCGCATGCTCCCGCCGTCGTTTTTCCGGGGAATCCAGCGCGATTTGTTTGGCCTTTCCTGTCACCTCGAAGGGCTCGTAGCGGAGCATCTGGATTACCGTGTCGGCAACCTCGAAGTAATCTCCGACCCCGCCCAGCACCAGGACCGAGGATACTCCCCTCTGTTCGAAAAGCTGCCGGACCCTTTCGATGTAGGGGGTGATCGGCTCATCCTCCTTGCCGACCAGCTGCTGCATCTTGCGATCCCGGATCATGAAGTTCGAGGCGCAGGTGTCTTCATCCATCAACAGCACACAGGCGTCCATCTCCAGGGCTTCCATGATGCCGGCCGCCTGGGAGGTGCTGCCGCTGGCATTCGCCGTGGAGAAACGACACGTGTCCCGCTTGAACGGCAGGTTGTCGATGAAACTCGAGATGTCCACGGATGCGACCCACCGGCCGCTGTAGGCGCGGACCTTCACCGTCCCGAGATCGGCCGCACACAGCTCCCGGCCGTCGCCGGGGATGTGATTGTAAATGCCGGATTCGATCGCATGGAGAAGGGTGGATTTGCCGTGATACCCTCCGCCCACGATGAGGGTCACACCCCGGGGTATACCCAGTCCGCTCACCATGCCGGCGTGGGGCAAATCTACAGAAACACGCAGACTCTCCGGAGAGCGAAAGACAACCGCGTCCTCGGCCTGCAGCGGTTTATCGCTTGTTCCGCTTTCTCTGGGGAGAATAGAACCATCGGCGATGAAGGCGACCAGCCCCAGACTCTCGAGCTTGTCCCGCAGCTGCTCGGCATCCTCCGCAGCATGGACCTGCGTTTCAACCGCAGCCTGATCCAGAGCGTGCAAGGCCTGATGTACGATCGCCGGGAGTTCCTCGAAGAGCATGATCCGCGCCAGAGGGCCGTTGATCCGCCTCCCCTTGGCAGGCAGGCCGATGAAAAAGCGTACTTCCACACCCCGGCCGGTGAACACCACGGCGCTTCTGTCCAATATGGCCTGGGCCGGTGTGTCCAGGGTGATGATTCCCGAGTATCCGGTGCCGCGGCCCCTCGTGGAGATCTCCCCGGCCTTGGCCGAAAAACGACGGGCCAGCAAATCCCGATAGGCGACCCCGGCCGTTGGAGAGCCGAACACTTCCGGGGTAATCCCCAGATAGGCGTGATCAACCCTTATTCGGTAGATTCCCGTGTGAGGCGGAGCATACGGATCCTTAGGGATCTGGGTGATCAGCAGCTCGAACTCCGGCCAGGCGTATTCCCCCTTGAGGGACTGGCAGGCCCCGTAGTCTCTCCCATCGATCCTTTCGAGCTTGGCACGCAGTGCCTGAGTGGATTGCATGAGCGGCGACTAACGCTTCAGTCGTTCCAGCAGGGCGAGGGTGCGTTCATCCCGAGTTCCCTGGTAATACTTCTCCAGCACCCGGGTAAATACCGATCCTGCTCCGGCAGCGCTCGCAAAGAGGGTCATGGAGGATTTGAGTTTCAGATCATCCGGATATCCGAAAATACTCGAAGCGGATAGACCTGCAAGAGCCAGAAGCGTCTCGGCACACTCCCTCAACCTCTTTCCCAGAACCGGATGATCCAGATACTGTCGGGCCTCTTGCAGACTCTCGATCGAATAGTACCGTGTGGTCGAGCTGAACCCGAGCCCCTCGATCTGGGGAAACACGAACCACATCCAGTGGCTTCTCTTTCGGCCGCTGTTCAATTCGGCCAAGGCGCGATCATAGATTTTTTCCTGCGCTTCTAAAAAACGAGACAGCTGAAAAGGATCGCTGCCGCCCGTTGAATCGGCTTTATCGTTCATGGTTATTTCCTCGCTTTTCTCCGAGTGTGCGAATCCGCACCACACCTGCCTTCAGGCCCCTACATCAAATTCTACTATAATCACTTGCACATTGCGAAGGCAGAATCACACTCGGCGCTTCTTCAACCCGCTGACCCGGGAAAACCAAACGGTCAAGAGGATCCAGAGGGATAGATTCGACTCCGAACGATTTTCTTGCTCCGGATGATCCTGGTTAGAATCACACCCAGCCCCAGCGCAACCCCGATGCCCCACAGCCACCAGGGATAGCCCCGGGGTACTTCGTGTTTCATCGCCGATTTTGTTTTCCAAAGGAAGGAAGCGACAATTACGATTGCCGCAGAACACAAGAGCACCCGGTCAACTAGACCGAAGTTAATGGATCGCCCCCGGGCAGCCAGGTGGTTCGCCGTCACTGCCGCGGCAATGAAGAGCATGGATATCAGGACCGGAGCGACCCAGTGAAGGGGAATGAGAAACAGCACGTCCCAGTCAAGCAACGTGGCCGAACAGTTCAGAAGCGCCTTGAGCCATAGGTAGTAAAGGATATCCCAGATCCCGAAGCCGTATAGAAACAGGAACAGGCGTCCCGTGCGCGTTTTCTCCGCCAAGTACGAGGCGGCTAGTAGAACCACGATCGTGGCAGCTTCCCGACCCACCTCCGTCAGATAGATCGACAGGGACATTTCTTTCAAGGAAAAGCCTAAGCCCCGCGGATAGTACAGGGCGCGCAGGTACACAACCGCGGCGCTCTCGATATAGGCGAGGGCTACAAAGAGGATGGCGCTCCACAGGTAGCGTCTCTGCCAGCTGTTCATCCGAAATACGATCCGACGTCCCATGATTTCAAAAGGCTGGCCTCGTACTTGACAAGAGTTATCTTAGGTGTTACGTTTTTATTATTCGTAACACGAATTGTTGGAGCTCGTCTTGAAACTTCGAATCATCTTGCCGGTGGCTTTAATTCTCCTGGGCACGCTCTCCTGCTACGCCGGAGGATCAGTCGCGGGGAAAAACGTCAAACGGGCTATCGAATCGGGATCCCGGATCACCGTGATGGACGGATTGGGACGGGAGATTACCGTACCCATCAATCCTCAAGCCGTAATCTGCTCCGGTCCGGGAAGCCTGCGTCTGCTTACCTACCTCCAGGCTCAGGATCGGGCAGTGGCCGTGGATGACATGGAGGGACGGCGCCCCCGCTTCGACGCCAGGCCCTATGCCCTGGCCAATCCGCAGTTCGCCTCTCTGCCCCTGTTCGGGGAGTTCCGGGGACACGACAACCCGGAGCTCATCGCCGCCCTGGATCCGCAGCCCCAGGTGATCTTCAAGACCTTCTCCTCAATGGGAACCGATCCGCTGGAGCTTGAGAGGAAGACGGGAATCCCCGTGGTGGTTCTCAACTACGGCGACCTGTTGGGCTACCGGGAAGAGTTCTACACGGCCCTGCAAACCATGGCTGCTGTCATGAACAGGGAGCAGAGGGCGAAGCAAGTGATTGCCTTCTTCGAGGCGGCCATCGACGATCTGGACAGGCGGACCGCAGACATCCCGGAGTATATGAAGAAGTCCTGCTACATCGGCGGCATCGCCTACCGGGGACCCCACGGTTTTCAGTCCACCGAGCCCACCTACCCTCCCTTCATGTTCGTCAACGCAGCCAACGTGGCCTACACTCCGGGTGGCAGCCTGGCGGAGATGGAGCACGCGGACGTGGCCAAGGAGCAGATCGTGGCCTGGGACCCGGACGTGCTGTTCGTGGACGTCTCCACCCTCCAGTCGGATCCCCGGGCCAGCGCCGTGTACGAGCTGCAGAACGATCGGGCCTACACCGGGCTGAAAGCCGTACGGGAAGGGGAGGTGTACGGAGTGCTGCCTTACAACTGGTACACGGGGAACTACGGCTCCATCCTGGCCGATGCCTACTTCGTGGGCAAAATACTGTATCCGGAGCGCTTTCAGGACATCGATCCTGCCGCCGCCGCTGATGAGATCTACAGCTTCCTCGTGGGCAAGCCCGTGTTTCAACAGCTGAACAAGGCGTTTCAGCAAATGGTGTTCCGCAAGATCCCCCTCTGAGATCGAAGGCAACGATCAATCATGCACCTGGAAGACGGGAAAATCCCGCAGGAGTACAACCGCTACATCGGCAGAAAGGCCGCGGCCAATGCCGCGGGCCTCGTTTTGCTGCTGATCCTGCTGGTCTTATCCATCTCCGTGGGAGCCGTACCCATACCCCTCGGGGCGGTTCTCCGCACCCTGTTCAGCAGCGGCGGCACGCGGCAATGGGAGATCATCATCTTCAACATCCGCCTGCCCCAGGCTCTGGCAGCCGTGGCAGCGGGAGCCGGCCTGGCGGTATCCGGGGTGTCCATGCAGTCGATCCTGAGAAATCCTCTGGGTTCCCCCTTCACTCTCGGCATCGCCAACGCCGCGGCTTTCGGCGCCGCCTTTTCTGTGATGATCCTGGGATCGGGAGCCATGAGCAGCTCCGGTGCCGACGCTCTGTCGATATCCAACCCCTACCTGACCACCCTGGCGGCCTTCCTGGCCTGCCTGGTCGCCACCGGCGTGATCCTGGCCATCTCCAGAATCAAACGGGCTTCTCCGGAGGTGATGATCCTGGCGGGGGTCGCCCTGGGTTCCCTGTTCACCGCCGGGACGATGTTCCTGCAGTACTTCGCCGACGACGTTCAGCTGGCCGCAATGGTGTTCTGGACCTTCGGGGACGTGGGCCGGGCCAGCTGGCGGGAGCTGATCACCATCTCCATCATCACAGTAGGCGCATCGGTGTACTTCGTCTTCAACCGCTGGAATTACAACGCCATCGATGCGGGGGATGAGACAGCCAGGGGGTTGGGCGTGCCGGTCGAACAGATCCGCCTGGTAGGGATGGTCGTAGCCGCCCTGGTTACCGCTACTATCATCGCCTTCGTAGGGGTCATCGGTTTTGTAGGCCTGGTCTGCCCACACATGGTCCGGCGTATCGTGGGGGACGATCACCGCTTCCTCATTCCAGCTACCCTGATCGCCGGGGGGCTGTTGCTTCTGGCCGCGGACACCGTGGCGCGGATTGTTCTTGCCCCCAATGTGCTACCCGTCGCCATCCTGACCGCTTTCATGGGCGCACCGGTGTTTATCTACCTTCTGGTCAAGGGCTACCGCCGATGATGCTCGGAGTCGATGGCGTCACTTTCCGCTACAACAGCAACCCCGTTTTGAAAAACATCACTTTCGAGGTCCATACCCATCAGATCACAGCCATCCTCGGACCCAACGGGGCGGGAAAAACCACCCTGCTTCGCTGCATCAATCGGATCCTCAGACCTGAGTCCGGGACGGTACGGATCGAAGAGCAGGACCTGGCCCACTGTTCCTCCCGGGAGATCGCCCGCCGGGTGGCCTATGTTGCCCAGAGGAACGAGCCCCGGCGAATTTCAGCCTTCGATGCGGTTCTCCTCGGTAGAAAACCACATATCGGCTGGAACGTGTCCCATCACGACATGGAAATGACCCAAGCGACGCTGAAGCGCCTGGAATTGGAGTACCTCTCCATGCGGTATACCGATCGGATGAGCGGAGGAGAATACCAGAAGGTCTGCATCGCCAGAGCCGTGGTCCAGGCGCCCACGGTGATGCTCCTGGACGAGCCCACCGCCTCCCTGGACTTGAAGAACCAGCTGGCCATCCTGCGGCTGCTGCGAACCATCGTGCGGGGCCACCGGATGTGCGCGGTGATCACGATGCACGATCTGAACACGGCCTTTCGCTATGCCGACAACTTCCTGTTTCTAAAAACCGGTACGATAGTTGCCGCGGTAGACAGATCACAAATAACCGGCGATATTATTGAACAAGTGTATGGCGTGCCGGTGACTGTACAGTGGCATCAGGACCACCCGGTAGTCCTGCCCTTGGATAAGGATTGAAACGGAGAAGCAGCATGGGCGAGGGAAAGAGTGAACACCCCGGGTCGACTCAACCGCTGATCACCGGGTACCGGCTGGAGCTGTTCTCTCCACCTTGTTTACCAGGCGCCCCCAGCTGGAGCGCCCGGGTAACCCTTGAATGCGACATCGAAGCTGTTCTTCCCTATCTGAATGGGCGCCTGGAAGGAGCTGAATACGAGCCCGCCGCCAAAGTCCTGGTTTGGAAGGATCAACGGTACAAGTTCGCTTTCCGGCCCCGGGAGATCAAGACCGGACCGGCCCAAGACCGGCAGGAAGCGCAGGGACTCGTGGATCGCGCAATCTCTCTGGTAAACAACACCTGGCTTAATTGGGAGCGTTTCGAACCCCGCTATGACAAACGACCCACCATCAACCTGATGCAGATCTATCGACGGTTGCCCCGCACAAACTGCGGACAATGCGGTTACGCTACCTGCATGGCCTTCGCAGCCGAGTTGCTGGAGGGGAAGACGGAGTTGGCGCGCTGCCCGCTTCTAGAGCAGCCGGCACGCCGAGAGGACCGCAGAATCCTGGAGGAATTGCTCCGCGCGCACCGCGCCTAGCCGGTTGACTTTTCGAACGCCCGATATAATACTTAGTATTACTACGGAGGGAAACATGTCATCCCTGCAACAACACAAAGATGAGGTAATCTCCTTCAAGGTGGATCCTCAGCTGGCCGAGATTTTGAGGCGCATACCCAATCGTTCCCAGTTCATCCGTTCTGCGATCCTCAGCTCCCTGGATCACCTCTGTCCGCTCTGCCAGGGACAGGGCATTCTCTCGCCCGACCAGAAACGGCACTGGCAGGAGTTCGCCGAGCA
>Ga0180432_10008068_pt1 | contig 13236 bp, 16 predicted proteins | sample SS_ome_10_FD_132414 | JGI IMG/M metagenome (GOLD analysis project Ga0180432, IMG submission 132414) | Hypersaline lake sediment archaeal communities from the Salton Sea, California, USA - SS_1_MS_2 metaG | ecosystem: Environmental > Aquatic > Non-marine Saline and Alkaline > Hypersaline >...
CGACCACAAGAACTACGCCGAGGGCGCGGACACGGCCCTGAGCGTCGATGGCTTGACAGATGCGGAGGTTACCTTCGGCAAGCAGGTCAAGCCCAACGGCAAGCCGCTGGGCATCCGCCCCAGCCTCCTGCTGGTGCCGATGGCGCTGAAGGTCCCGGCGGAGATGCTCATGAAGAGCATCCAGCTGAACGAGACCACCACGGCCAACAAGGCCAAGCCGTCGGCCAACCCGCACGTGGGCAAGTTCGACGTGGTCTCCAGCGTGTACCTGTCGAACACCACCTTCACCGGGGCCTCGGACAAGGCGTGGTATCTGCTGGCCGATCCCAACCGCCTGCCCGCCATCGAGATCGCGTTCCTCAACGGTGTGGACCGGCCGACCGTTGAGAAGACCGACGCGGACTTCAACACCCTCGGCGTGCAATTCCGCGGGTACATCGACTTCGGGGTCCGGGAGCAGGATCACCGCGGCGCCTTGAAGATGAAGGGCGAGTAGCGCCCCAGGCGTCCCCCGCAAACCACGAACCATAAGGAGCAGCACTGATGGCTCATACAGTCAGGTTCATTCACAAAGGTGACGCGATTGACTACACGCCTGCCGAGGCCGTCTCGGCCGGCCAGGTGGTCGCGTCCAACGATTTGCTCGGAGTGGCCAAGCTCGACATCGCCGCCGGCGCCCTGGGCGCCTTGGCCGTGACGGGCGTGTTCGACTTCCCCAAGGCCTCCGGTTCCGCCATCGAGTTCGGCGAGTCGGTGTACTGGGACGAGGCCGAGGAGGTCGCCAAGCTCGACGACGAGTCGGGCGCCAACCCGCTGATCGGGCAGACGGTCGCCCGGGCGGCGGACGACGACGAAACCGTCCGCGTGCGGCTCAGCCAGGGCTACGTCGGCAACCTGAACGACGACACCGAGGCCAGTGAGTCGGCGTCGGCCAGCGCCTCTGCCTCGGCCAGCGATTCCGCGTCGGCCTCCGGCGTGTAAGGACGGGAGACCCCAAGCGTGGCCGACATGCTCGAACAAGGCGCCGCGTGGCTGAATGGGATGCGCACGAAGCACGCATCCCAGCCGGTCACGTACGTCCGCGGCACGGATGCCGTCGAGCTGTCGGCCACGCTGGGCCAGACCACCTACGAGATCGCCGACGAGTACGGCGCGACCGTCGAGGCCAAGGCTGCGGACTTTCTGGTGAGTGCGGCCAACCTGGTTCTGGGCGGCACGAAGGCCCTACCCGAGCCCGGCGATCAGATCCGCGTGACAGCCGGCGACCAGCTCCAGGTGTTCGAGGTAATGGACCTGGGCGGTGCCGGCCACTGGCGGCCCAGCGACCCGTACGGCCACACGCTTCGGATTCATGCGAAGTACGTAAGCACGGAGGCGGTGACGTGACGACCGGACACATTCTTCTGGGCATCGCAGGCATCCTCCTGGGCGGCGGGGTGCTGACTGGCGCGGTGTGGTGGGTCGTATCGGGCCTGTTCGGTCTGCGGGCCCGCCTGGCCCTGGTTGAGGGCGAGATCCAGCACCTGAAGGCCGAGATCGCACAGATCCACTCGACCTGCCACGGGCGGGAACTGTGGCTCCAGTCCACGTGCAACACCATGGGCCGGATCGACAAGAACGTCGTGAAGATCGCGGCCAAGCTGGACATCGAGATCGAGGAGTAGCGCCGTGTCGGTGGCCGTGGACATCGCTGAAGCCGTCAAGGACGCCCTGAACGCCGCGACGTTCTCGCAGGCGTTCACGGCCACCCGCCAGTACCGGCCGGCCTTCGAGCTCAAGGACATGGCCACCTTGCACGTGACGGTCGTGCCGCACGCGGTCGACGTCCAGTCGCTGTCCCGCACGAAGCAGCAGTACGACGTCCAGGTTCACGTGGCGGCGCAGAAGAAGCTCTCCGCAGGGGCCGACAGCCCCGCCGAGATCGACCCGCTGATGGACCTGGTGGAAGAGGTCATGGACTTCTGGCGGCTGCGGCGGCTGGAAGGCGCGGGTGCGACGTGCGTGGCCGTGGCGAACGCCCCGATCTACGCGACGGAACACATGGCGGAATTCCGCCAGTTCACCAGCCTGATCACGCTGACGTTCCGGCTCTTTCGCTGAGAGACAGCCCTATGTTCACGATGGACTTCAGAGCGGCCAAGCAGGCGTTCTTCACCTCGCCCGCGGTGACGGGTGCGGTGGATCGCGCCACGCGGAAGGTCCTCTCGAAGTTCGGGGCGTACGTTCGCCGGGGCGCCCGCAGCAGCATCCGCAAGCGGAAACGCGTATCGCAGCCCGGCAAGCCGCCCAGCAGCCACAGTGGCCTGCTGAAGAAGTTCATCTTCTTCGGCTACGACCGGGCGGCCCAGTCCGTGGTGGTCGGCCCGGTGGCATTGCGGAGCAAGGCGGAAGCGCCGGAGTTGCTGGAACACGGCGGCCAGGTGCAGCGCCGCGTGGGGCGGCGCCGGCCCAAAGTGAAAGTGATGCGATACCGGCCGCGACCCTTCATGGCGCCGGCCTTCGACACCGAAAAACCCAAGCTGCCGGCCATGTGGAAGGACTCCGTGGCCTGAAGCCCCAAGGAGAGAACCGTGAATATTCTCGGGATGGACGCGCATCTGTTCTTCTGCGTCGACGGCGCGGGCGGAAGCCCGACGTGGACGGAGATCACCAACGTCAAGGACCTGACGCTGAACCTGGAGAAGGGCGAGGCGGACGTCACCACCCGCGGCAACAACGGCTGGCGGGCCACGGTCGGCACGCTCAAGGAGGCCAGCGTCGAGTGGGACATGGTGTGGGACACCGACGACGCCGGCTTCGCGGCCATCAAGGACGCCTACTTCGACAACCTGCTCATCGGCCTGGCGGTGCTGGACCGCGTGATCGACGACCCCGACGCCGAGGGCCTGATCGCCGACTTCTCCATCACCAACTTCAGCCGGTCCGAGCCGCTGGAGGAGGCGCTGACCGTCAGCATCACGGCCAAGCCGACGTACTCGACCACGGCGCCGCGCTGGGTGCCCGAGGACGAGGGCAGCGAGTCGGCGTCCGCCAGTGCTTCGGCCTCTGTGTAGCACAGCCACAATCGGGAAGGGAGTCCCACGATGAAGACGTTCAAGGACAACGCCGGCCGCCTCTGGCAGGTCGAGATCACCACCGACACCGTCAAGCGCGTGCACGGCCTGCTGGGCGTGCATCTGGCCATCGAGACCCTCTCGGGCGACCTGATGGACCGGCTCGTGGACGACCCCGTGCTGCTCTGCGACGTGCTGTACGCCGTCTGCAAGCCCCAGGCCGACGAGGCTGGCGTCAGCGACGAAGACTTCGGCCGGGCGATGGCGGGAGACGTGATCGCCCAAGCCACCGACGCCTTGCTGGAGGAGTTGGTGGGTTTTTTCCCGCAGGGCCGGCGGGAGGTGGTGGCGCAGGCCCTGGCCAAGAGCCGCAAGCTGCGCGGGATCGCAATCGACTGGGCGACGAAGCGGCTGGCCGGCGACGAGATCGAGAGCGAGCTGAAGCGCAGGCTCGAAGCTGCTGGCGCGGGGTCTGGGAGCTCGCCGGACTCGTCGGCGTCGACCCCGGCCCGCTGACGCTACGAGAGCTGCTGTGGATGGCCGAGGGCCGGGCGCGGTCGAACTGGGACACCACCGCGGCGCTGCTGGCCCTGACCTTCAACGTGCACCGCGACCCGAAGAAGTCCCGGCCGGCGAAGGCCTCTGACTTCCACCCGTACAGCCGGGGCGGTCGCAGGGCGGGCGTGCCGATTACCGCCGGCAACATCCGGCTGCTGAAGAAGGCATTCATCGAGGGCGAGCACGGAAGACCCGCCCATCGCAATCGCAAGGGTTCTAACGGACAGGAGAGCAGGCAATGAAGCGATGGTGGATTCTGGTGGCAGTGGTAGTGGCGACCCTCACGGTGACGGCGGCTGCGGCCGGCTGCGGCGGCATGCAGAAGCTGATCGACTCGTACCGCAGCGAGCACCCGGGCGCCGGAGGGCCCGTGGCCATCGACGACGATGGCGACGGCGTGCCCGAGGCCTACGGTGTCGATCTGGATGCCGATGGCAAGGCCGACACCGACGAGGACGGCAAGGTGATCGAGATCCCCGGCACCCGCGCCAAGCTGGCCGAGGCCGCCGAGGCCGACAGCCAACTGGGCCTGCTGGCCACGACGCTGGCCGGCCTGGGCATTCCCGCCGTGGGCGTGCTGGCCGGCTGGCTGGCGCGGCTGAAGCCGACCCGGCGCGTGGCGCATCTGGAGACGCTGTTCCGGGGTCTGGTCAATTCGGTCGAGGGTGTGCGGGATAAGGCCCAGGACGCCGGGCAGGTCAGCCTGGCGGACATCAACAAGGTTCTGTCCACGCTCAACCCGACGGTCGAGGGCCTGGAAGCGGCCGTGGCGGAGGCGAAGAAAGACACCAAGCCCGCCGCGTAGATACCGGGTGAGTCACCATGGTCAGCAGTCACGGCATCCGGGCCGGCAAGGCCTACGTCGAACTGTCCGCGGATCAGAGCAAACTGGTCCGCGGACTTCGGCGCGCCAATGCCCGGCTGCGGGCCTTCGGCGACCAGGTCCGCAAGGTCGGCGGCGCGCTCGTGAAGGTCGGCGCCTTCATGGGTACGGGCCTCTTGGCCGGCGCAAAGGTGTTTGCCGACTTCGAGCAGCAGTTGGCGAACGTCTCGACCATGCTGGACGAGCCCGAGGCCCACATGAAACGCTTCCGCCAGGGCCTGCGGGACATGTCGGCCGAGTTTGGTGAGTCCACCGAAACACTCGCCAAGGGCCTGTACGACATCCTCTCCGCGTCGATCCCGGCCGGGCAAGCCCTGGACGTCCTGGCCGTCTCGGCGAAGGCCGCCAAGGCCGGGCTGACCGACACGGGCGTCGCGGCCGACGCGATCACCACGATCCTCAACGCCTACGGCCTCTCGGCCGACAAGGCGGGCGAGGTCAGCGACCTTCTCTTCCAAGTGGTGAGACGTGGAAAAACGACCTTCGCCGAACTGGCGCCCCAGATCGGCATGGTCGCGTCGACGGCGGCCAGCGCGAACGTGAACCTGGATGAACTCGGGGCCGCCCTGGCCGTCCTAACGCGCAACGGCGTGAAGACGGAGAACGCCGTCACGGCGGTCAACCAGATCATCCTCAGCTTCCTCAAGCCCTCCGCCGAGGGGGCGAAGTACGCGCGGGAGCTCGGGTTTGAGATGTCGTCCGCCACGCTCAAGGCCGAGGGGCTGCGCGGCGTGTTCGAGCGGATCAACACGCTCCCGCCCGACGCCATCGTGAAGCTGTTCCCAAACGCCAGGGCGCTACGTGGCGTGATCCCCGCGCTGAAGAACATGAAGGGTTTTGTCGGGGACATCGAAGCCATGGGCAACAAGGCCGGCGCGACCGAGGCCGCCTACGCCAAGATGACCAGCACGCTGACCCACGCGTTCAACCAGCTCAAGCAGTCGGCCCTGCAGGTGCTGTCGGTGGTCGGCGAGGCGCTGGCGCCGACGTTCCGCCGGCTGGCTGGCGACATCAAGGCCAATGCCGGCGCGGTCATCGGCTGGGTCCAGGCGAACAAGGACGCGATCCTGCAGACGCTGAAGGTCGTGGCCACCATCACGGCCGTCGGGGCGGCGCTGCTGGCGCTGAGCGCCGTGATCTCGTCGCTCTCGACCATCCTGGGTGGCCTGATCGGCGTGGTGAAACTGACCATCTTCGCCGTCAAGGGCCTCTCGGCGGCACTGATGTTCCTGGCCAGGAACCCCGCCGCAATCATGGTGACCGTGCTGGGCGCCCTGATCGTCTCGACCATCGACTGGTCGGCAGCCTTGCGAAAGCTCACCAGCGCCGTCCGTGGCCTGCTGCCGAACTTCCAGGCGTTCGTGGACCTGTCGTACCGGACGGCCGACCAGGTCCGCGCCGAGCACGAGCAGATGAAGGTCAAGGCCAAGCGCCTGGCCGAACTGCGCAGCAAGCAGCACCTGACGAACGAAGAGATGGTCGAGACCAAGACGCTCGCCCAGGACCTGGTCAAGGCCTATCCGGCCATGGCCGGTGCGATCGAAGGGCTGGGCAAGTCGGCTGGTGCGACGGCCAAGCTGTTGGCCCTCATGAACAAGGCCCTCGCGGAGAACACCAAAAGGGCCTGGAAAGCCGAACTCCGCGCCACCGAGGCCAAGATCAAGCAGCTGCAGGACCAGGCCAAGGCCGCCCGCCAGGCCGCCGAGACGGCCAAAGCCAAACAGGGCGAGATCGACACCATGCCGGTCTACGGTGACCCGGTCACAGGCACGGCCAACGCGATCGCGCGTCTGTTCGGCAGCGACTGGCGCTCTGGCCGGGAAGGGCGCATCCAGAAGCTCCAGCGGGAACGCGACGAGGCGAAGGCCCTGGCCGGCAGCTTGGGCGACGTGGACAAGCAGATCGAGACCGCCCAGGTCGACGCCGAACGACTCCGCAAGGCCATCGCGGACATGCAGAAGGCCGGCAAGGCGCCCGAGGCCCCGGCCGCGGCGCCCGGGCCGGACATCCTGGCCCGCATCGTCGGCTCCGTGCCGGACCTATTGCGGAAGGCCCGCGCCCTGCCCGGCCAGGTCTGGGACGCCCTCCAGAAGGCGGCTGCTCAGTACCGAAGCCGCAACGCCGAGTTGTTCCACGAACTGAAGGTCCTCGACGCCCAGCAGATCCGCGACGACCTCCAGCGTGAGCTTGCCCTGACCCGCCTGGCCTACGACCGCAAGATCCGCATGGCCAAGGAGGCCGGCCAGGAGATCGCGCTCGTGGAGCAGGCCCGCGAGAAGCAGCTGGCGCTGATCCGGCGCGAGTACGCCGAGCGATCCGCTCAGGACAAAGCCGACCGCGAGAAGGCACTCGACCGGGAGATCGAACGCTTCGCCGCCGAGGCCCTGAAGGACGGGGCCGAACGCAGGATCGCACTGCTCAAGGTCGAGGAACGCGAGCGGATCGCCGCCGCAAAGGCCGCCGGCATGGGCGACGCGCACATCGCCAAGCTCAAGCAGTTCTACATGGCCCAGCGGATGGCGCTGAGCTTCGAGGGTCTCGATCCCGCCAAGGTCAAGGAGACGGTCGACCGGGCCGTGGGCGTGAAGGGCACGTTCAATGCGGCCGAGGCTCGGGGGTTGGGCGCCGGCGGCGCCACGGACCGCATCGCCTCGGCCGTGGAGAAGACGGAGAAGAACACCAAGGTCCTGGCCGACGCGTCTCGTCGCGGCGGCCTGGTCTTCGCGTAGGAGCACGGACACGGATGTCCATTGTCGTCGAGGAGAAGTTCGATAGCCGGTCGCTGACCACGGGCAACAATGCCGTGGCGGAGCTGACGTACCTGATCAGCGGGACCGACGACGACGTCGCCGCCAAGGCGGCGCTGTCGGCCGCTGCGCCCGGCACGCATGACGGGTTGGTGCTGGATTCGGTGCAGGTGGAGTACTACGCCGAAGACCGGTGGGTTGGCACGGCCCATTACCAGCAGGAAGGCAGCCAAGGCGCCGCGCCGCCCGAGACGGGCGATTCGCTTTACTCATTCGACACCGGCGGCGGCAGCCAGCACATCACCCAGGCCATCCAGACGATTCACAAGTACGCCCCGGCCGGCAAGACCGCGCCCGATTTCAAGGGCGCCATCGGTGTGACGCACGACTCGGTGGAGGGCGTGGACATCACCGTGCCGGTGTTCCACTTCGCCGAGACGCACTACCTGGCCGACGGCGTCGTCACCGACGGCTACAAGGGCACGCTGTTCGGCCTGACGGGCAAGGTCAACAACGGAGCGTTCCGGGGCTGTGACGCCGGGGAGTGCCTGTTCCTGGGCGCCTCCGGCTCCAAGCGCGGCGCGGGCGACTGGGAGATCGCCTTCCGCTTCGCGGCCAGTCCCAACCGCACGGGCATCACCGTGGGCGACATCACCGGCATCGCGAAGAAGGGCTGGGAGTATATGTGGGTGCGCTACGCCGACGCCGAGGACGCTGCGGCCAAGGCACTCGTCAAGAAGCCGATCGCCGTCTACATCGAAAAGGTGTACGAGGACGGCGACTTCTCCGGATTGGGGATCTGACCATGGCCACCAAGCGGAAAGTGCGCATCCTGATCGGCGCCCTATCGGGCGACAAACCCAAGCTGGCCGCACGCCGGGCCTCGTGCCGGCGGACCTGGTTCACCGGGATCGGCGGCAAGCCGGGCGCGGACTGCATCTTCCTCATGGGCGACCCGCGCCTGCGCGAACCGGAACTGCGCGGCGACGAGCTCTGGCTTCCCTGCCAAGACGACTACGGCGGGCTGCCGCAGAAGACGCGCGGCTTCTGCCGGTGGGCCCTGGCGAACGTGGACTTCGAGTACCTCTTCAAGTGCGATGACGACACGTACGTCTGCCTGGTCCGGCTGCTCCGCGTGCCGGCAGGCCTGGATTACTGCGGCTGGAACGTCCAGGACCGTGGCTTCGCCAGCGGGGGCGGTGGGTATCTGCTGAGCCGCAGGGCCGCACAGATCGTCGCCGACCGGCTCACCGAACGCCGGGGCCCCGAGGACCTGCTGGTCGGCCAGCACCTGCGCCGCGCCGGAATTCCGCTGGTGCACGACAGCCGGTTCTACCCGTTCTCGCGCCTGAGCCGCGCGCCCCAGCCGACCAACGCCCAGATCACCGGCCACCACCATGGCAGCCGGCGGATCCTCCGCGTGCACCGCGTGATGGCGAGGTAGGCGATGGTCGACCAGGGCCAGGCAACCCGCGCCGACATCGAGCCCTTGGCGGCGGTGGTCCGCGTGATCCCCAGCGGCGCGTACGGGGACCCGTACACCTGGTCGGCCACGCTTCGGTGGCTTGACCGCTACACGGTGGAGGTCATGGGTGCCATGCGGGCACCCCGGCCATCGGAGTGGCGGGCTGTCCGCGCGGCTTTGCGCAAGGCAGAGGTCAGACGGGTCGTGTGGCATCGCGCCGACGGCCGTGATCGCGAGAGGACGCACTGATGGGCGACACCCTCAAGAAAGTCCAGTCCGGCGACCCGCTGGAGATCCCGGCGCGCACGTTCAACACGTTCGTGGATGCCGCCCAGGACTTCCTGGCCCGCCAACGTGGGACCGGCCAGCAGATCACCCGTGCCTATCGCGATCCGGACATCGTCCTCGTCAAGAACAGCTCCGGCGCCGACCGGTCGCAACTGCACATCCTCGGCATCGACTCGCCCGTCATCGACCCCGGCGAGAACGCAGACGAGTTCAAGAACAAGCCCGCCGTGGCGGGCGTCACGCCCTCGTCGTCCCTGCACTTCGGCCGGTTCGTCGTGCTGCTGGAGCCGCTGGCAGCGGGGGAGATCGGTCGGGCGTGCGTCAGCGGCCTTGTGCCGGCGAAGGTGAACGTTCGCGACGATGGGCACGAATACGCCGACGTGCGGGGCGGGGATTGCAGCAAGCTCGACAGCACAGACCGGGGCGGGGCGTATATCCTCTGGCGCGAGAGTGGCACGGGCGAGAAGTGGGCCCTGGTCAAGCTCAGCATCCCAGCGGCCGAGCCGGAGGTCGGCCCGTTCGTCGTCAAGGTCGAGATGGACGGCGGCTACGCCGGCAACGAGAGCGAGGACTGCTCGTACACCTACACGGTCAAGAGCCTCTCGGGCGACGTTCTCGGCACACAGAAGACGCCCGAGGCCGCCCGGTACCCGCGGACAGAGTACTGGTACGGCGGCGAGGACGCCGCCCACAGCGACTACGGGCTCGCCTGCTACGACAACGAGTCCAGCGACTCAGTGTCGGACTCCGATGACGGCCTGATCCTGCTGGTGGCCTACGGCGAGAAGGCGAAGGTCACCGACTGCCAGGAGTCGGCGTCATGAGCCCGGGCCACATCATGCGCGAGGAGGGGCGGATTCTCCGGAGCCAGGGCCGCATTGCCCATCACAGCGACTGCTGCTGCGGCTCGGAGTCTTCGGCCTCGAGCGCATCCAGCGCCTCCAGCGCGTCATCGGCCAGCGAGTCGGTCCCGGCGACCTGCCCGGGCCACCCGCCGCTTCTGGACGCGTACGCGGTCAGTTGGACGGGCACGTGTACGACGGGCAACTGCCCGGGCCTGTACGCCGACTTCCCGGCCCCGCCGGTGACGGTGTCGAAGGCCACAGAGTGCCGCTGGGGCGGGAGCTTCGATCCGTGCCCGGAGTGTTCGTTTGACCTGTGGCTGAATACGACCGACGGCCGGTGGGAACTCAGCCTGCTTGGGTTCGGGCGGGAAGTCTTCCGGGGCGTCAAGGCCGCCGGCAGCGACCCGACGGGCACGTACACACCCCTGGCCGGCCACCCGGCCAACAGCTGCGGCTGCATCACAAGCGCGACGGTGAGTTGACATGACCACGCTACCCGACTGCGAACATCGTGAGACGCTCGATTCGCCAGGCTACTCCTGCCGGCGGGACGACAGGACGGTCAGCCCGGGCGTGTGCGCCGTCTGCCAGGGGCTGGACCCGAGCCAAGTCTCCCGGCCGGGCATCCCGCCGATGCCGCCCGTGATCGACCGGATCGCTGCCGTCTGCCGGGAATGCCCGCAGCGACGCGATTGCACCTGGGCCCAGTCGCCGCGCTGCAAGCGCGAGCGGATCCTCCGGGAGCGCAAGCCGCAGGTGCTCGCCTCGTGCTGCCCGGCCGGGAAGTGGGGCGGGCCCGTCGACTTCGTGTGGGGCTACTACGCGCCCGCCGCCCAGGGCGACGAACTGCGGTACTCGGTCCGCAGCGTCATGGCCAATTTCGTGGGCATCCCCCGGATCTGGATCGTCTGTGATCCAGCCGACCGGCCCATGTGGGCCAGCGACAAGGTCCGCTTCATCGACTACCAGTGGCGCCGCGGCAACCGCCGCACACGCCGGCCGTTCGACTTCACCGAGAAGGTCCTGGCCGCCTGCCGGGAGCCCGGAATCGGCGTCGCCGGCGGGAACTTCTGCTCGATGTACGACGACATCTACTTCGTCAACCCGGTCATCCTGCCCGACTTCGACGAACCGAGGGCGATGCGAAAGTGGACGCGGGCGCAGCTGGAACGGTGGCACCCGCGCCGCAAGTGGGACCGCCGGCGCCGGAAGTCCCTCCGCGTGTTCGCAGACTCCATTGGTGTCGCCTGGGACTTCTCGACGCATATGCCGTACTGGTTCCACAAGGACCAGTTCCTGGCGGTCGCCCGCAAGTACTGCCTCCGCCACAAGGACTTCCTGCGGGAGACGATCTACTTCAACCACGCCCGGCCCAAGGGACGCAATCCGGCCCTGATGCGGTCGCCCGGCGCCCCGCGTATGCAGTGGCGCACGTGCAGCAAGCCGGGCTTCGCGATCCTAGACCGCGAGACTCGCGGCGTGCTGTTCGCCAACCACTGCGACAAGTCCTGGACGCCCGACATGGCCCGGCTGCTGGCGTCCCGGTTCCCGCGGCCGTCCACGGCCGAGCGCGACATCGCGGCCGACGTGGGCCACGTGCCGGTGATCATGTGCACCTGGCAGCGGCCGGAGAACTTCGCCAAGACGCTGGCGATGCTGCAGGCTCAGACGTTCCCGCCAAAGAACTTCACGCTTTACGTATGGAACAACAACCCCGACCTGCGGGCCCGGCTGGAGCAGATCGCCGCCGAGTCGCCGCACGACTACCGCGTCGTGTTCCACCATCACGCCGAGAACATCGGCCCCATTGCCCGGGCCCACCTGGCTCACGAACTTGCACAGACGGGTCAATACCGTTACCTCATCACCATCGACGACGACCAGATCCTGCCGCCAGACTTCCTGGCCACGCTGGCTGCCGAAGCCGCGCCTCGCACGGTCACCTCCGACTGGGCGTGGTGCTTCAAGACGCCCACGTCGTACTGGAAGCGGTACGGGCCGCCCGTGCACGGCGAGGTCGAATACTGCGGCGGGGGTGGGTCGATCTTCGATATCGGCCTCTTTGCAGACCCCGCGGTCCTCGACATTCCCCAGCAGTACCGCCTGATCGACGACCTCTGGCTGAGCTACTTCGCTCGTCGATGTGGCTGGCGGCTGCGGCGGAGCGCGGCGGCGTTCGTGCCGATGGAGCGCGACGGGAAGGGGCTGGCTCCTGGGCTGGCCAAGCAGAAGGGGGAGTTTCGGAGGATGCTGGCGTCGTTCGTAAGTTGAGATTGAGCGCGAGCATTGGAAAGCCGACGCGTCTCGATCGGGCGATCAATCGCTGGCCACTCGCCGGAGTGGAACGCCCTCGAAGAGGGTTCTGGTCACAAAAGGTCCGAGCAACGCTACTGGCGGCCAACACACCAATAGGGGCCGAAACGCACATGATGGCTCATTCGGCATTCGCTGCGGTGAGTAGTTTCGCCCAGTATTCTCTCGCCTCCAGGTGGTACTTCATTACTTTCACCTTCTCTCCCTTCTTGAATCTGGTCCACTTCTCCAGCCGCGCGATCCGCTCGTTCTGCCAGTCGATGAAGTATTGGACTGACGCTTTGCTGATATGGTGCTTGTTCTCGCCGACCTCCACATACCAGGGCGCCGTGGAGGCGAAGCGGAACGTCTGCTGATTGTCTTCAAATACCCGGACAAGAAACCACCCGGGGCGATTGAACTCGAACTTGCCCAGTGACGTGCCGCTGGTCCATTTGTCCAGTGCGATCGTCTGCAGGATCTTGCCGTTCCTGATGATTTCAATTCGCGAGATCTTGTTGCGACAGAAGAGCTCGGCCTTGATATCAATCTCAAGGGCCTTCCCAGAAGCTGCTTTGAATACATGCCCGGGGAACTCGCCGTTGGCCTTGCACCGCAGCAACGGGCCGTTGGAGACAAACGAGCGACCTTCTCGCAAGCCCTTCCACCATGCGTCGCAGGTTAGCTTTGGCCCGGCGTGCACCCAGACGCGGTTATAGCCAAGCGGGTTGGGTAGGACGCCCGACGCACTGCCGGCTGACGGTGCTACACGGTGCCCGGTGTTCAGGATATGGTAGTAGATGTCCTGGCAATAGAAGCCCTGTCCATGTGGCCCGGGATAACGCTTCTTATCGCGAGGACGGCCCAGACCTTCTCCTGCAAACATGCCTGTCCGCCACATTTGGTTATTGGCAATGCCGGTCGTGTCAATCTTCCCGCAGGCCAGCCAGAGCGGCATGTCCCACCAGAACGGCTTGTCCGCATCCACATGCACGCCATTGAAGGTCCTGGCCTCCTTCAGATAGACGATCGACGAGGGATACTCGCGAGTCCCGCCTACGTTGATCGGGTGCTTGAGATTGAAGAACTGCAGCGCCCCGCCGTA
>Ga0180432_10008071_pt1 | contig 13234 bp, 6 predicted proteins | sample SS_ome_10_FD_132414 | JGI IMG/M metagenome (GOLD analysis project Ga0180432, IMG submission 132414) | Hypersaline lake sediment archaeal communities from the Salton Sea, California, USA - SS_1_MS_2 metaG | ecosystem: Environmental > Aquatic > Non-marine Saline and Alkaline > Hypersaline >...
ACCATTCCGCACCGCAGGCCGCGGTCCGATTTCACCCTCGCCACGAACGTGGCCGCTTTCCTCAGGTCGAGCTCGGCGTGAATGGCATCGGTGGTGCCCGTAGAGGTGCAGATCAGCTTGCCGTCTGCGAGGGACCATTTTCCGCCGCGTACCTTCCACGGCTTCATTCGGCCGTTTGTGAAGTTGCTCCCCACGAGGACCCCTTCGCCCAGTGCAAACGATATTGAAGTGACCATCTTGCGGGGAATCCTCACGATCCCGGCGACCTCCGATTCGATGACGACCGCTTTTGCGCTGACGCCGGTGACCTCGCCGAGAAGATGGTCCGCGTTGGTGAGCACTACCTTGTCGAGTGCCGACTCGCCCAGCGTCCAGTACAGGTCAACGCTCTCCAACGATCTCAGCAAGACCGCCACTTCGCCGCAGAACTGCTGCCCTCCCAGCCGAAGCATGCCGTCGGTGCCGATCCCCAGCACCTTGCCCGTCAGCAGGTCGCTCTGCAGCGTTTTGACAACGTCCACGCCGCCTTCGTCGTCGGGGTTCTCCCCCTTGTCCAGCGTGTCGTCTGCTCCCTTGGGGGGCGGCACAAAGATTCCTTCGCCTGCCCACACGCGGCTCAAGCTCCCCGATGCGGCCAAAATCATCAGCGCGACAATGCCAGCGGCCGAGGCCCGCCGGAGGCGTGAAGTAATCATGCTTGTCTCAACTCCTTTCGAAGGCTCTACCGTTGATAGATCGGTAGGTAGTTGTAATTCACTTCAAGTGCCAGCAGAGCGAAGGCCGTATCAACGGTCACGCGCGTACCCTTCCACGAACCGTTCGGCTGCTGCATAGATATTATAAGCGGCGTCATGATCGAGTTCCAGTGCTGCCAGTATTTTCCGCCGGCCTGAAACATCGCCTGAGAGCAATAATAAGACTTGTAATAAAAATAGCCCTTCCCGCCAAAACCGTGGGTGAACAGCCAATCGGCCGTCGCCTTGGCTTCTACGGATCGGTACGCGCCCGACAAGCTCAGCACCAGCAATCCGATGCCCGCCCGCGGCTGGTTGGGGCCGCCGGGGCCGGTGTAGCCGAATCCCCCGCCCGGGCAGAAACAGCTCTTATAAAAGGCCGCCCCGCGCCTTATGGTGGTCAGGGGCACCTCCATTCCCGCGTTGGCGGCGGCGCGCAATGCTACCATCTGTGCGCCCGAAACGGTCGTATCGGCATCGGTGGAGCCTACGCTGTAGCGCCAGCCGCCGAGCGAGTTTTGCGCGGCGATTATGAGGTCGGTCGCGCGCTTCAACGCCGGGCCCACACGCTCGTCGTCGATGACTCCGTACACCTCGCCCAGGGCAAGTGTGGCGAAGCCGTGCTCGTACATCGAGCCGCCGTGCGCCAGCAGGCCGTTGCTCTTCTGGCAACTAAGGATATAATTCACCGCGCGGCGTATCACGTGGCCGTACTCGCCTTCGTCGGGCAGCTCACCGTGCGCCAGAAACGCAATGATCGCCAGCCCGGCGGCCGCCGTTGAGCGGTCGGTCCACGAGCCGCTGGGATTTTGGGTTTTAGCCAGAAATGCGAGTCCACGCCGCACCGCCCGCTCGAGGTCGGGGGTAACTGTGAGTTTCTGCGCACTGCGCGCCGGGATGGCAATCGCCATGGCTGCGATCAATACGCAACTGATCCATTTGACTCGCATATTGTTCTCCTTACTCGCGCGCGTCCGCCCACGGAGATAAACGTCCGAAGAAGGTCCCTATCGCAGGGGCTCGCTTCTCAGCCGGCCGAAATAGGCTTCCAGCAGCTTGCGGAACTCGGGCGGATACTCGGCCTCGAAATCGGATGCCAGTTGGCCTTCGAAACGCGTACGGACCTTCCGCCAGCCCTCGTCGGGCATCTCACCCACCGTAGCGGGGAGGATCGGCGCGTTCCCGCCGCCTGCGAATCCCTGCCCGCTTGACGTGAGGGCCATCATCATCGCCATGCCGCGTGCGCCCATCAGGCCCATCTCGCCCATCGCGGCCGATACTTCGCCGAATAATTGCTCCAGCAAGGCAAGTGCCTGCCGCTGCACCACGCGGGTCTCTCGTCCGGCATCGCCACTGTCGAGCGCCTGGCGGCTTATATCCATCTTGTCGCCCGCGAGCTGCACCAGGTTCACCGCCCCGGGAATCCCAACGAGCAGCTTCTCCAAGCGCCTCGTATCGATTCGGATCGAGCTTTGCTTTTCCGCCAGCTTAACAACCACCGGGATAAACGCTTCGAAGTCCTCTGCGGCAAGCTCATCGGCTGCGGCAGTTGTCTTAATGAGCTGTTTCTGCGCCTCCAGGATACGCATGAGCAGCAGTGCGCCCTCCATCGACATTGCAATTCCCCACGACTCCTCCATGTCGCCGAATTCCTCGCCGAACGTGTTGCTGGCATCCATGAGAAGGGCCAGCGCCTTCCTGCCGTGTTCGAGGCCCTTGGGGAATTTCAGTGTGTCGAGGCAAAGCGCGCCCGCGTTCATTTCGGCCGCCGCGGCTTCCAGCCGCTTAGGTGTTTGCATCTCAAACGAATAGACCTCCTGGGCCAGCCAGTAGAGCGCGTTTGCCTGTTCGAGCACGTCGCGTTCCAGCCCCTTCTGCTTGCCGCCGACTACACGGCCGTCCTGTGCGGCGGCCCTCTTATAGATTCCCGCCGTTATGATATTCGTGTTGATTTCGATCTGCCGGCGGATGAACTCCTGGAGCTGGGTGGCGATGGAGCTGAACCGCGACGAGTCGGTTCCGCTGAGGATTTTCGCCACTTCATCGAGGCACTCGGCGACTTCCTTCTGCCTCGGGAGCTCGCAGAAGAGCACGTTGCGCTTCATGTTCTCCGCAAGGGCGCCCGTGACCTCAATAACATTGCCGGCTTTCAGCTTATTGCCGGCCCGCCGGGCAACCTCCGCCTGCACGGGCTCCGCGTATGCGAGGTTCGAGAGCGCGGCCCTTATGCCTTCGGACAGCCTTTCGCAGCCGGCGTGGATCGTGTTTTCCGAGGCAAAGAGCCGTTGCGTGGCGATTTTCAGCTCCTTGGGCAGATCCGCGGGCCCGGCGCCGATAGTACTAACGCCCACCTTGAGTGTGGAGTGCATCACTTCCCACTGGCGGGCGGCCAAAAGCTCGGCGAGGTCGGCCAGGTCGCTGAGTGACCCGGACCGCTGGAGGCGAGCGGCCTCGTCGGCAAGCCGCCTGAGCTGCGCCGCAATCTCCATGCCGGTTTGCTGCGCCTGTTTTAGCAGCGCCGCCTGTTTCGCGGCCCTGTCGGGGCCCGGCTCAACGTCCGCCGTTTCGCCGAACTGCTCGGCGTTGGTGATCATCTTGCCCTTCGACAGCGACCGGATCGCGCGGCCTAGTTTCTCGAGGCCCGAGATCAGCTCTGCGGTCGCCGAAGGATTGCGGAGCAGGTCGGGAACCAGCGTGTCGACGCTCTTGGCGATGGCCCCAACGTTGCGGGCAAGCTCACGTTCGCTGTCTTGAGCCTGGCGGGCCTCGCTGTTTACCGGATTCTCTTTAGCGGTCTCGGCCAACTCGGCCGCCTCGGTGGCCTGCTGCTGCTGGTCGTGGGCCCTTTTCAGCAGTTCGATGCGGATATCTCTCAACTGCATCAGCGCCTGCTGCAGGTGCTGCTCCTCGGTGATGACGGTAATGCGAAACTCGGGCGAGATGCCGCGCCGCATCTCTGCGGTGTCGGCGTAGTCGGCCGCTTCGGCCCTGTATTCGAGCGCATCGCCGGGGTTGAGCCCCAGTTTGGCGACGTCGAGCGTTGCCTTCGCGGTGATCTTCCTGACCTCTATTCCACCCTCCTTGATGTTGAGCCGTGTGCGGCGGCCCTGCCACATGCGGTGTTCTTTCCCCCGGCCGATGCGGTAGGTCAGATCGATCCCCCTCAAGCCGAGCTCGTCTTCGGCCACCGCCTCCACCACGATTCTTTCGCTCTCCATCACAAACATGTCTTGTGCCGGGCTTTTGATCTTCACCCGCGGGAGCTTGTCGGCCACGAGCCTGATGAAGACGCTCTGCGGCGTGCGGTTACGCAGGCCGTAGCCATCGACCAATTCCACAAGGTATTCCCCGCTGACTGTAGGGGTGAAAAGGGACGAGATCAACATCTCGCCCTCCCGGTCCATCGCAAAGCGCTGCTCTTGGGCCTTTTCATCGTCTTTGCCCTCGGCGGCAACGCCTTCGGGGCCACGGAATTTCTCTCTGGCGTCCTGGCCCGCTTTCTCTTTGCTGCTGATGAAAAACGCCTCGTTTCTGAGGACGTATTTCAGGCTTGCCATCTTGACGATCCGGTCAAGGATTTCGCCCAGCTCAACGTCGTCGAGTTTAAGAGTTATCTTGGGATCGCCGACCTCCGCCACTGCCGCTTCATCGAGTACGATTGTTGCGTCGGCGTTCTGCTGGAGGAAGTCTACAACGTCGCGCAGCGGCGTCTCGGTGAAGCCGACGGATAGCTTTTCTTTCAGCTTGGCTTCAAGGAGGGGCAGCCATACCTCGGCGCGCTCGGCTTCGGCGGCTTTCCGGTCGGCCGCCGCTTTGTGTTCCAGCCAGTCGTCCCGGACGAGCCGTTCTTCGGCGCTAACGTAGATTGCCTCGTCCTTCAGAGTGTATTTCATGTTCACCAGGCCCCCGATCCAGTCGAGTGCCTGGCCCAATTTCATGTTCGTGACCTTCAGGGTGATGTTGGGGTTGTCCGGGGCGGCCAGTGCTTCTTCGTCCAGAACAATCGGCGCGTCGGCCGTTTTTGCCAGATCGATCAGGGCATCCGTCAGGGTCTTATCCTTAAAGTCGAATGATACCTGTTGCTCCAGCTTCGCTTCGAGCTCGGGCCACCAGGGTTCGAGTTTTTCGGGGTCGGCGCCGATAGGCCCGTCGCTCACGCCTTGGACCGCCCCGTCGCGGGTGTCGGCCTTCGGTTCCCGTGGTTTGGCCCCGGGGCAAACGAGCTCTCCCATGCAGGCGAGCCTGTCGTCGGTGCCGCGCTTTACGGGTTCAACTCGCAACTGTACGGCCGTTCCTTGCACAATCTGCACGGGTCCTTGGATTTTTTCGAGGGTGCGTTCTTGGCCGCCGGCATATTCGGGGTCGCGCAGCACCGCCGACTTGCTCCGCAGCACCGGCGGGGGCACCACACGCACGTGAAACCAATCGGATATGCCGTCGCCGGCCACGGCGCGGTAATCGATTTCCTCGAACAACGGGGAGCTCCACCACCTGGCCTCGCCCTGCTCGAACGGCATTCTCGTGCGGAAGGGTCCCGATTTTTTGCGCACTTCCAGCCTGGCCTCCTCGGCCTCCCGGCCCGAAGTGGTAATCACCACCTCAAACGTGTCGCCGGTCCGGATGATATGATCGCCCGGCTGAACGTGGACATTTGTGTAAGAGAAGAAACCGACCTCTTCGGTCGGCTGGAAGAGCCGCCGCAGGGCATTCCTGATCGGCTCTCGATGCAGCAAATATGCTCCTTGGAAGAGCAACCCAACGATCACCAGGATTCCTATGACCTTCAAAACCGGCCGAAGCGATACGGCAAGGCGCGGATCGATCCTCGAAGCCCGGTCGGCGATGTTTCTTATGGCCGACATGATCAGGGAATGCGAGAAGCCCTCTTCGTCTTGCTTGTTTTGTATGCCGCTGAGCTCCACCCCGCTGACCAGGTCTTCTTTCATATCGGGGAAGTGCTCGCCCAGTGCGGCGGCGGCGCGGCGGTCGGACATCTTTCTGAAAACGGGCCGGATCACGCGGCTGAAGAGAAGCCACAGTGCCACGAGCCCGATCGCGCCGGCGAAAATGATCCGCGATGTGGCCCCAAGGCGAAGCCAGCGGTCGAGGGCAACGGCGGCACCCACCGCGACTATCGATATCACAAGTGTCAGGAAAAAACCGCGCTGAGCCGTGACCAGCCGCCGCCGTCTCCGATAGCGGTCGAGCGTCCTTCGCAGGGCTTCGGGCAGTTTTGATCTGCGTTTGGCTTTCATGCCAGCCCGCTCCTTTTCCTGATCGACCACGCCACCGCAAACGCAACGGCCATGATCGTATAGTACATCCAATGCCGGCAGGGGCTGTATTCCGCCGTGAGATATCGTTTTTCGACCTTTGCCGCCACGGCCGTGGCAAGCTCGTCGACCTCGTTCATCTGAAGGTACCGGCCTTCGTGGCCGGCTGCAGCGATCGACTGAAGCATATTGCGATCCTGCGCCAGGAAGTTTTTCTCAAGATCGGCCCGCGACACCGTCAGCGATGCCGTCGAGGTGAGGGGCTCGTCGCCATAAGTCGACACTATAGGCTGCATCCGAAACTTGCCGGGCTTATCGGGCGCCAACGTGGTGCGATAAATGCCCCAGCCTCCGGGCGAAGGTTCCATGACCAACTGCTGCGCGTGGCCGCCCTCGTCGCTCACATTAAGCCACACCTGCGCTCCGTCGAGGGGAAAGCCGCCCGGCCCAAGGCAATAGGCTTCGACATCGACGCTCTCACCCACGCTGCACTCGGTGCGTCCGACCGAAAGCCGTGCGCGGGGGTCGCCGTCGGCGAAAGGCTGTTTTACCATCCAGCGTATTGCCTGTGCCCAGAATCGGTAGTGGTATCTATCGCCGATGGCCTTGCGCCAGCGCCATGTTTCTTCCACGCCGCAAAACATCACCTTGCCGCCGCCCACACGGTGCACGGCGACCAGGGGCAGCTTCTCGCCGCCGGCCATTCGATCGGGATGCACAAGCAGGGACTCGGCGCCGCGGGCGAGGCAGTCGACTTCCGCCGCCCACCACATTTTCTGGAGCCTCGCCCACTCGAGCTCATTCTCATCGTCGCCGGCCGACAGCCGCGTGATAAGGTGCGAGATGCCCGCCCGGGATAGTTTGGGCTTAAACGGCGCGCCGGCGCGCCGCATGCCCGTCACTCCGCGCACTTTAACGGGCAAAATCTCCTCGAGCGGCGTGCCCGCCAGGTGGCGATAATGCCCCCGACGGCCCGCGATCACTATCAGTGCGCCCGAACGCAGCTTGATCATGTCGGCCAGTTGCTTGAGAAAGTCATCGGGCAGACCGTTGCGCGGAACGTCGCCCAGGATAACAAGGTCATAACCCGCCAGGTCTTTCCTTTCCGTCGGCAAGACCTGGACATAGCCCGGGCCTTTAATCGGGCCGACACCGGGCCTGGTGAGGCAGATGCTCAGTTTCACCGTGCGATCGCGCTCAAACACATTGCGGATGAACCGAAATTCCCACCGCGGCTCGCCTTCCACGATCAGCACGTTGATCTTACGTTCAACCACTTCCACCCGTGTGCTTGCATCGTTGTTCGATTTATCTTCTTCGTCCTCCTGTTTCGGGATACGCACCGTGAGGTGCTGGCGGCAGGGGATCGGCGGCGTGAAAGAGAAGTTGACGGTTATCGGCCGGCCCGAGGGCAGGGTAAGCACCTGTTTTTCTTCGATCAACTCGCCGGTGCTGGTAAGCTGCACGGGCAGCCGTCTGGACCCCATGCCCGTGGCGGCTATCTTGGCCGTCACCGATACTTCGTCGCCCAGCAGCACGCTTTTGGGAGCGGTTATCGACAGCACGGCGGCGTCGCGCGGAGGCGACGGATTACCCACGCCAACCGTGTAGATCGGAATTGCCAAACGACCCAACACACGGGCGACTTCCGACGGGTCCGGGCCGCTGTTCCAGGCGCCGTCGCTTATCAGGATTATCGCCCTCGGACGCGATCCGCCCGACCCGCTCGCGGCAAGCTCCATTGCCTCGCCAAGTGCGGTCGAATACCCTTCTTCCTTGTTCACCTCGAACCGGGATCCGTCCGGTGCCAGGGCCAGGCCCTGCAAATCGGCATCGAACCGCCAGGCCGACACGTCGAAGTCCTTTTTCAACGCTGCCAACCAGCCGTTTTCGCCGCTGTCGAGCAATTGTCGAGCAATCCTCTCGCGCGAGAATCTGCGCGGCTCCTTCTCGCCGTCTTTCGCGGGTAGATGCTCGTCCAACCAAGCCTTCTCCTCGCCCATGTAGGTATCGGTAAGAAGCATGCTTCGCGAGCTGTCGGCAAGCACGGCGCACCGGGGTTTCATCGGGTCGGGCCACATGTGAATGATCTTGGGGCCGAGCACCAGGCCCGCCACAAGCAGGCCCCCCAGGACCACGAGCGTCATAATGACGTATCGCGCCGCCCGGCCCAGTCGGGACACATCGCGCCGCGCGACCACCATCACCGCAACCAGTGCCGCGCCCACAACCGGCCCTATCAGCCACATCGGCAAAGGGCAATCAAAAATGATAGTAGTGCTGTCCACTGGTCGTCAGTCGCCTTCTGTTTTCTACTTCGTGGTCAATCGGTTCGCTCGTTTTCCCCAGGCAGGCTCAGCCGCCGAGCGAAAAGGACCTCCCCGAGCAAGCACACCATTGCCAGCGCCGCGAGGGGAAAACTGGACGCTGCGCTGCGGGCGCCCGTGCCCTCGCTCAACTGCTCGCTGCCGCTGATTCGCATGATCTGTACTGGATAACCCGGCAGCAGGCTCTGGATTGTGTGGGCATCAATGCGGTCGAGGGCCGATTCTTCCCTCGGCACGTTGATCGCCGCTAGCGCCGGAACCTTTTGGGCGTCCTTTGGGGCGGCATCCCCCTCTACAAGCCGGTATACGCCGGCGCAGCCGGTCTCTCTGAAAACCGCCTCGAACGAATCTTTGCCCGACCTCGGCGGAAGCAGCCTGCCGTCGGGCGTAAGGATCTGATACCTGCCGGGAGGCAGCGATAAATTAAGCTCGGAAAACGCTTCACGCGACAGCGGCTCGCCGATGGCCATCAGATGCTCGACCACCGCCCGGTGAACGGTCAGCAAGAACACCGGCGTAAGCGGCAGATTCGAAAAATCGGTTTGGGCTGAAACGCCGAAAAAATAGATCTTGCCGGCTTTCTTCGGCAAACAGACAAGGAGGGGATCCTCGCTCTCGGCCTTGACCAGCACCTGGCCTTCGAACCGGGTCTTTTCTCCGGGCCCGCCGTCGAAGCGCATGAGACGTTTGATCGCCAAACGCGCCAACCCCTCGACCGCTATGGTAGACGTGATGGGGCTGGCGGGCGAGGCCCAGTTTACGCCGATCGGATTTTCGGCGTCGGCGTCGATTATGCTGCCGAGGGGCAGGCCCGGAAATCCCAACCGCTTCCACGCCGCAATGTCGGTGTGCGGCCCGGGAAACACCATCAGGAGCCCCCCGCCTTCGACGTAGGCCTCAAGTTGTTTGGCCGTTCGAGGGTCCAACTGAGCCACATCGGCCAGGAGCACCGCGGCAAAATCCTTCACCTGGGTGCCGGCAAGCTGGTCGGCGGCTATCACCTTGGGCGTGAAAGGCGAGCGCATCGCCGCGTCGGATATCGGCGGCTGAATGGCCAGCGACAGAAAATCGGCCGCACCCCCAAACGGCGTAACCGATGGGGCGCCGTCCACCACGAGTATGGGGATACGCCCAGTCACGTGCAAAACGAAGTAGTAACGGTCATCGGCCGGGATCGAGTCTTGCTCCAGCTCGAAGTAGCCCGCGTGAGTGCCGCTCGAGAGCTCGGGCAGCTCAAATACCACCTCTCTCTTGCCCGGCTTCTTGAACTCCATCACGCGCCTGTCGAAACGCTCACCCTCGAAGAACAGCGTGATGCTGGTTACTCCGTCGGATGCGCCGTGGAGCCGCACCGTGGCGGTCAGCTTCGGTGCATCGTTTTGGATGAGAACGGAGGGTGTGGTGCGCATCCCTGCAATCGAGAAATTGGAATCGATCTTGGGCCCGAGGTCGGTGAAGACAACTCGGGGCTTGCCGGCGTCCTCGAGGGCTTGGCGGGTCTTTTGCCAGCCGCCCGTGTCGGCCATGCCCCAGCCATACGCCCTGAGGTCGGTAAGCACCCAGATGGTGCCGCCTCCTCCGGCCTTGGCGAGCGACTCGGCGGCTCCTTGAATCGCCCGGGGGATATCGCCCGCGCCGGCTGTGAGATCGGTCAATTCAATGGCCGTCGCCACGAGCCGGTGGTCTCTGATCGGCTCGCGGAAGGGCGATTCGTAGTGCACGGCGAAGGTGCCGCCCGTGGCCCTTGCGTTGCGCGAGAGTGCCGATAATCTGTCCGACGCCAGCCTCTTGGCCACGTCAAATGCCCGCCCCGACGCGTCCGTAGCCGACATGCTCGCCGAGGCATCCACCACCACGGCAACCTGGGAGCTTCCGCCGACAAGTGCGGCAAGGCCGCCGCCGAGGATCGGCTGGAGCAATGATCCGAGCGCCGCCGCCAGCAGCAACGTGCGTATGGCCATCAAGATAAGCTGCCGCAGCTTCGCCCGCCGCACCGCGCGACGTTCGCTCTTGAGCAAGAAGTCGATCGCCGCCCAGCGTATCCGCCGAAACCGGATCCGGTTCAGAAGGTGAATCAGGATCGGGATCGCCAGCAAAGGCGTAAGGTACAAGAACTCGGGATGGACGAAATTCATCTGGGCTATCCGTACGGGCTGTGCGTTTCGCCTCGGCAAACGGCACGTCACGGCGCCGATACCGCCCCAGCCGCATATGCTGCGGTCATTGGGGCAAAACGCAAATCCCTATCATTTTCGCCTGGCAAGATAGGCACTGAGCGCACGGTCGAATGGCTGTGAAAGCGTCATGAGCTCGTAATCGATGTTCTTCTCCGTGCAGCCGTGCCGGAAATCTTTCAGGAATTCCTCAAAACGCCGGCGATACCCCTCGGCCATTATGTGCGGGTCGACCACAACCCTCTCGCCCCGTTCCATCCCCTCGAAGAGCGTTACCCGGTCGAACGGGAAACTCAGCTCCGCCTCATCGAGCAGGTGCAGCACGATCACCTCGTTGTGGCGGAAGCGGAAATGCTGCAAACTGTTGAGGACCGCGTCGACGTCATCGAAAAAGTCGCTGATTATAATAACCATGCTGCGGCGGCGCACGCGCTCGGCCATTTCATGTAGGACCGCGGCGATATTTGTGTCCTTGCCCGGCTTGACCTGCTCGAGGGCATCGACGATCGCTCCGAAGTGTCGGGCGCTGCCCCGCGGGGGGATGAACTGCCTGACCGCGTTGTCGAAAACGACTAGCCCCACCTGATCGCCCTGCCGCAGCATGAGGAGTGAGAGCGCCGCCGCCAGCGAGGCCCCGTAATCGAGGCGGGTGTCGTCGTTCGTGGTAAAATCCATCGATTCCGAGGCGTCCAGAAGCAGATAGCAGCTCAGGTTGGTCTCGGCCTCGAATTGCTTGATGAAAAGGCGGTCCGACTTTGCCATCACGCGCCAGTCGAGGTATCGCAGATCGTCGCCGGGCGCATACTCGCGATACTCCGCAAATTCGACATTGAAGCCGTGGTAAGGGCTCTTGTGAATTCCGGAGTAATAGCCCTCCATCGCCAGGCGCGCGCGGAGCTCCAGCCGGCTGAGGCGCCCTACGGTAGGTCGGTCTATGTCCCGCTGGCGGTCGGAGTCCATCGCGTTACTCCTCGTCAATATCCGGCATATCTTCGATCAGGTGGTCGATCACGCGGTCCGAGGTGATTCCTTCCGCTTCGGCGTTGAAATTCAGCAGGATTCGGTGACGCAGCACCGGATATGCAACGGCCTTGACGTCATCGACCGACGCATAGCCCCGGCCGTGCAGAATCGACCTCGCCTTCGCGCCGAGCACCAGGTACTGAGAAGCGCGCGGCCCCGCCCCCCACGAGACCCAACTGCGGATGTAATCCGAGGCATCAGGCTCCTTGTTGCGGGTCATGCGGGCCAATGTAACGGCGTAGTGATACACGTGGTCGGGCACGGGAATGCGATAGACCAGATCCTGAAGGGCAATGATATCGTCACCGGTCAGCACCGTTTCGAGTTCGGTCTCGCGCAGGGTCGTCGTGCGCCGCACTATGTCCAACTCCTCATCCATCGAGGGGTAGTAGACGTTGACGTGGAACATGAACCGGTCGAGCTGGGCCTCAGGCAGCGGATACGTGCCCTCTTGCTCGATGGGGTTCTGAGTGGCCAGCACCAAAAACGGCTCGGAGAGGGTGTATTCCTTGCCCCCCGTTGTAACCCGATGCTCCTGCATAGCTTCCAGCAGTGCCGCCTGAGTCTTCGGGGGGGTCCGGTTGATCTCGTCTGCAAGCAGTACATTGGCAAAAAGCGGCCCGTGCACAAACACGAAATCCCGGTGCCCGGTCGTCTTTTCCTCGCGAAGAATCTCGGTGCCGATGATATCCGACGGCATAAGGTCCGGCGTGAACTGAATACGATGAAACTTAAGCGACAGCACCTGCGAAAGCGTCCGCACCAGCAGCGTCTTGGCGAGCCCGGGTACGCCTTCGAGCAAACAATGCCCGCGTGCGAACATGGCTATCAGGACTTCTTCGATGACCCGGTCCTGGCCGACGATAACGTGCTTCAACTGTTCCAGAAGCTGTGCACAGGAATCGCGAAAACGCTCTACCTCACGAACGTCGCGATCCTCGACGATGTTATCCATTGGCTAACTCCTTCACGCAGCAAGATCCGCAAGCTAAATCGTTGTCTCATTCTACCAACTCACACCTTAATATAAAGGGTATGACTTGTAAAACGTTGTAACCTGCAACTGCAACCGTTTACCCTCCCGACCCGGTCAAGCCCGGACCAAACATGATCCCCTTCAACAAAATCCGCCGGACAGCCCCTCGGCGGCGTGTTTTCATCCTTGTCTTGGACCCATAGGAACATCCGAACATAGCCCGGTAATTCATTGCTGGGTCCGGAGTACGGCACCCTCGCCCAGGCCCCCGCGGCTGCGGCGCGCACACAACTTCTTACACACCCGGCGCGCGCGGGCGGAGGGTATGCTCTTGACTCCAACCACGACTATCTGTAGTATATCAGCAAGTAAAACCGGGCCACGGCCACGCGAGCATCGTGTGGCCGCCGGGCATGGGGAAAGGCCCGTTGCAGCGAACAAATGCGTGCTGAACACGCCGGCTACTGAGGAGGCACGTTGTGAGAAGAGGCATGGGGATTCACGCGTCGCGAGCATTACTAGCTGCGGCGGCATTAGTCCTCTGCATTTCGGGCGCACAGGCCGCCGGGGCGCAAGCGGACGTAACCCACACCATCGAGCAGTTTGATGACGTGCGCACACTTGCAATGCGAGCCCTGCTGCGTGCGCAGGAGCTGAAGACCGCTTTCCTCTACGGACGCGGATTCGGCCTCCACATGCCCGAATACATCCCCGAAGACACGCTCAT
>Ga0180432_10008074_pt1 | contig 13231 bp, 7 predicted proteins | sample SS_ome_10_FD_132414 | JGI IMG/M metagenome (GOLD analysis project Ga0180432, IMG submission 132414) | Hypersaline lake sediment archaeal communities from the Salton Sea, California, USA - SS_1_MS_2 metaG | ecosystem: Environmental > Aquatic > Non-marine Saline and Alkaline > Hypersaline >...
ATACCGCATTTTCTTTTTGCGATAAAACCTTCGGAAATGCCTAATTTTACGTCACCAGATCAGGAGTTCTGAATCTACAAAAAAGTATTCATTTCCTGAAGGCTGATGCTGAGGAGCCTGGTTCCAGCTTCCTGTCCCCGCATGCCTGCAGGAATAATAAAGAAGCTGTCAGGGTAAGGATAATTACTTTCATAGTTATCTGGTTTATTTGTTTTCCATTCTCAGGTAGTTGATCAGACCGATGGTATAATAGAAAGGAACGTCCCATATCTCCTGTGTACTCCATTCCACCGCATTGGAAGTCTCCAGGTAGGGCGTATCATCCGGCCTTCCCAGGAAACCGACCGGTGAACCCGAAGGCACCCGGTAATTGACAAAATTTGCAGGGACCGGGTGCTTGAATCCTATCCCGGTAAACAGGCACAATCCGGCGGTATTGTACCCGGTTGACCACTGTAATACCCTCTCTGCAAAATCCCGCCAGTCATCACGTTCAAAATAATGGTCCGCCCTGGCCACAAAATAGGCCTGTCCCAGGAAATTGGCATTAACCCCGTGGGGCAGTGGACGGTTGTGGTAAACATGGATGAATGTTCGCACATACCTGCCGTTACCGGCATCCCGGTATGTTTGCAGTTCCGGATATTGTGGATTGAAATAGACACCATAGGGAGGAATGCCGAACGGATTACTCCGGGCATCTTTCAGCATGTAGCGGTCGGTATATTCCACGAGGGCCTTTTCTATGTCCGGGTGAAGCTCCTGCAGTTCCGGGTGGTCCAGTTCAAGGATCCGCAGCAGGGCCAGGGGGGGCTCCACGGGGAAAGCGATGCTGCGGTACCCGTCGGTGCCGTCTTTTTCGGTGAAGTACCCCGATAGCCCCGTTTCATTGGTTTCCTGCCGGTCCAGTAAAGTTCTGATAAGGTCTTTCACGTGGCACGCCTCCACCTGGCTGCTTCCCGCATCCAGAAGCTCGGCTGCTGCCAGCAGCTCTTCGGCAACAAAGATGGTCCGGCCATCATGTCCCCGCCGCTGGCCATAATTCCATGCCCTGCTGGCCAGAACCAGGCAGTTGCTTTTATGTGGTCCATCCATCACCGAAGAGCACAGGGCCTGGTACCTTACGAACTTGAATTGAACCAGGGGATTGTACCGGTCCCGAACCCGCCTTTCGTTCCCGTTCATGGGAATGTTATCGGCACCTGTATCATTCCCTGCATTGACACCGGGATGGTTCTCGTTCCACCAGCCTTCATCCAGGCCTGCTGCACGGTTGAATCCACCCCCGGTATCCTCGTAGACAAAACCGCTGTCGCTGACCATGTTATGGAAATAGTCATTCCCCCATAACATGGCCTGCCTGGCCTGATTGTAAAATCCAGGGTGCCCGTTCTTCATGATATTTGCCAGCGCCTCCAGGTTACCCAGGGTCAGGGATAACCATTTGCGCCAGTCCCCCGCATCGTTCCAGCCACCTGCAACCGGCAGGTAGTAAGTGGAATCGGACATGAAGCGTCCGTCATCGGCATTTTCCTCCGGCCTTACCCCGGGTATCTCAACCCCGGAGCGCTGCGCATCGATCATTTCCAGGTAGCTGCGGTCCAGCCTGTCATATACCCGGTCGTTGACCAGGAACGGGACGGTGAAACCGTACTCGTTCTCCGCCTGATAGATTCCCTCTTCCTCCAGGTCGCTGAAGGAACCCTGCCAGATCACTCCCCACCGGGTCTGTTTTTTATACAACATACCCCTGTACACATAGGGTTTTCCCGATTCATCAAATGGCAGGTATTCACCCTGATCAATATCAAAGGGCCAGCGGAAAATGGTTTGTTCCCAGAGAGGGAGCTCGCTGGTTTTCCGCGGAATCCTCATTCCCACTTCGGTGATATAGAAAGGGATCTCATCTGGGAACCTGTCCGCCTGGTCACCCGGGAAAAAGGCAATCTCCTTGGTTGAATTGGTCATGAAGCCCAGCTGGCTGGTGGCCAGGAAAGGAGCGTCATAATCATATGCCGGTTGCCCTGTGGTGTTTGCTGAAAGAAGGCAGCCGGTCACAACCGACAGGAAAATAGATCTTGTTCTGCTCATGGTTTTATTTCATTGTTTTTAATTTCCACGTAGAACGGTGAAATCACCTCTTCGCCATTCTGGTAAAGGGTCTCCAGCACAAATTCCCCGGCGGGCATGAAAATTTCCTTGAACTCAACCCGGGTTGCCGGAACATTTTCAATTTCCCTGAACCTTCCTGCCGGTCCGAATTTCATTTTTACCATGCCCGGCACGGTGATGGTATCTTTAAATGTGAGGGTTACTGAATACTCCCCTTCGTGGAGGACCTTAATCAGGTAATACCCCAGATAGTACCTGCTGAACCAGCCGCTGGAGTATGAAGCTACAAGTTCATGCCGTGAGAGGCGGACCGGGTTTTCAAACCGCGAGCCCACCACAACAGGCAGGATCCCCAGGTTTTCTGAATGCCTCACCTCACGGTACCAGTCCTCCAGTTCTGATTTCAGATCCCCCGCTTTTCCGGGTTCGCTTTCTGACAGATCGTTCTGTTCAAAGGGATCATCTCTCAGGTTGAACAGTTGAAATCCGGGGTTCTCCTGGCCTCCCAGGGCAATTAGTTTATAATCTCCCTTCCTGATCATCATGTCACGGCAGGGCTCCATGTAACCGGTTTCACGGATGATCAGCGGTCTGTCATTCATCTCCGGTATTTTTCCTTCCAGGGCAGGCAGCATGCTGGTCCCGTCTATGTCCTCCTGAATGGGCAGGTGGCACAGTTCGGCCAGCGTAGGCAGAATATCGATATGCGCAAAGGGAAAACTGACTTCCTTTCCACCCCGCAGTCCCGCATAATGGATAAAAGCAGGCACCCTGATCCCCCCTTCGAATACCTGTCCTTTCTTGCCCCTCAGGTGTCCGTTGTAACGGTTCCGGGCCGGACCGTTGTCGGACAGGAACACAATGATGGTGTGATCGGCAAGTTCCAGTTCTTTAAGCAGTCCCACCAGGCGGGAAAGGTTGTCGTCCATGTTGGTCATCATGGCATACACGTATCGGGCCGCTTCATAATCACTCAGCCTGTGGCTGCCACCATTGGAGGAATCCATTTCCGGCTGCAGCGGAAAATCACGGTACGTCTGAAGGTAGCTTTCGGGTACCTGGTAGGGATCATGCGGTGTGTTGTAAGGCAGGTACAAAAAGAAGGGCCTGTTCCTGTTTCCCCTGATAAACTCCAGGGCATGGTCGGTAAACACATCGGCAACATAACCCTCTGCCCTGTATACCTCCCTGTTCCTGAACAGGGTGGTGTTGAAATAGCAACGCCTGCGCTGAACCAGGGGTATGGTCATGTCCCAGTAATTCTCCGGATGGTCGGCCAGCTGGCCGATGGCCCCTCCTTTGTGGATCAATGCAAAATCAAATCCCTGGTCCTCCGGCAGGTATGGATAATGGTCGCCTATATGCCATTTGCCGCAGATGGCTGTCCTGTATCCTGCTTGCCTGAAATACTCGGCCATGGTCAGCTCATCTTCAGCCATGTTGTAACCTCCGTCGGTCACATGAAAGACACCGGTTTTCTCGGGATATCTCCCGGTCATCAGGGCCGCCCGTGTGGGTGCGCACCTGGGTGAAACATAGAAATGGGTCAGTTTAATCCCCCTGCTTGCCAGGCTGTCAATGGTCGGGGTTTTGATATGCGGATTGCCATGATATCCCACATCGCCATATCCCTGGTCATCGGTCAGGATTACAATGACATTGGGTCTTTCATCCCGCACCTGGCATGCGGTACACAGGAGCATGAAAAGAAACAGAAGATATATCCTTGTCATGGTGTGTATATGGATCCTGTCCGTGGAATTACCTTACCGGATGCCGTACCAGGCAGCCTCTGGCTGTGCTTTCCTGGCAGCCTCTCGCCCAGCTTCACCGTCAAATAACGGTGTGCAAGGTACAGGAACACACTCGAGGTCCACGTATAGGCCGGGTCAACCAGCGGATCGCCGGTCAGGGCGCCAAAATTCTCGGCAAAACCGCCTTCCCTGCACAGATCACAGAATTTCCGGGCCAGGTCTACTGCGAGCTCTTTCTCTCCCGCCCGGTCGAGCCCGTCTATAAACAGCATGGTTTCCGGTGCCCAGATAGGTCCCTGCCAGTAACCATTTTCCCTGTAAAACCTGCTTTTGGGGCTTTCGGTGGCAATGCCGTGGTCTGTGATATAATCGGATTTCAGACTGGTTACCAGGGTTTTCAGGATCTCTTCCGGCAGCTTTTCTCCCAGGACCAGGGGCATCAACGAAAGGGAGCTCATGGACCCCGGAGTGGTTTCCCCGTTTTCCACATAGGGATGCAGGAATTTATCCCCATTCCAGAGATTTTCAATCAGTTTTTTCTGAACATCTTCAGATTGCTCTCTCCATTGCCGGGCTTCGTGATGGCGGGAGAGTTTATCCGCAATAACGGCCAGCTGATCCATCTGCAGCACAAGGAAGGCCATCAGATCGGGGGCTTCCACCGGACAGCCGATACCGAACACAGTGGAGTTGTCCCACCCGGAATCATTTCCATGGTTGTACTGGGGGATCCCGTCCCCGTCATCATCCCGGTAATTCAGCCAGTAGTTGGTCCACCGGACCAGCCGGGGGTATATTTCCTTCAGCATTTCCATATTCACAGCTCCGTTTATCTCCATCATCTTCCCCAGCCCCCAGCCATGGATGGGTGGCTTTCTGAATCCCCACTGAAGGTCGTTCTCATAGGTGCCGTCAGGCAGCATGCCCATTTCATGCTGGTTGTCAAATACCACCATGAGCTGGTCCCATGCAAGCTCCGGATCATAAAATGCAGTGGCAATGGCATTGAAACAGTGATCCCAGCTCCAGATCCCGTTCATGTAGATCTTTGACATCAGCATCCCCTCCCGGGTGATCCAGCCCCTCGGGCTCACGATAGCTGACCAGTTGATGTACATGGCCAGAAGGGCCGCATCATGGTATTCGTCAGGGATAGTGACCATTGCCGAAATCCATTCCTCCCATTCCTTTTCCACGTATTCCACAACCTGCTCGAAAGAGAGGGGGTATTCCGCCGGCATCCACTCATCATGGTATTCATCCAGCACCAGTTCCGCTTCCCCCTGAAGGTCCGGCCTTACATCCAGCTGGAAACGGTCATACAGGCTGCGGATATCATCGGGGATGGTATCATGCCGGACCATGTGTCCTTTCAATGCAGTAAACGTGCAGCGGAACCGGGCTTTATGGGCCATATACCGCAATTGGCGGCTGTTTACCGGCAGAACGAATGCGGGGTTCTCGTACCTGAGCCTGATCCCCAGTCCCCCGGTTGAGCGGAAGCGCAGGACATGGTCCGATTCAAAAGCCAGTTCCACCTTCCCGTCCCCGGCCTGCAGCGTGAACAGGCAGGGTGTGGCCATCCATTTTGCTTCCACCACCCTTCCGTTTTTCACCGCTTCCAGGGTGAAGTACCTGATCTGGCCCGAACGGCGGGATATCTGGTATATGCCCAGAGGGCCCGGGGGATTCCCCCTTCCGTTGAACGCATGCACGCTCAGGAAAGAGCCCCGGTAGCTGAAGGGAACGGTGGCCACATCGAAGGTGAGCGTGGCTTCCTGCGAAATAATTTCTCCAGTGCCGGATATCAGGATGATAAAGAAGATGAAAAATCCGGGAATATTGTTTGCTCTGTTCATATCATATGCAAGATAGGAATTTCGGCAAACAGATCATTATTTCGCAACATAGCCGGCGGCAAGTTTCAATTCTCTGTTCAGGATGGTCAGGGAACACGGAAGGTAAACATTAAAAGTTCATCCCATAATTTTTCAAAAAACAGGGATACATCAAATTATATTTCTCTATTTTTATTCGAAGGCTAATTCAGATAAAATAAGAACGACATGCATTTTACGGCTCAATTCGGATTCAGGGGAACCATGTTCCTTGTTTTATTCACCGCTATTTCATGCAGCAGGGTTGATTATGTGACCATTCCTTTTAACAGTGATCACGAAGTCTCCGGGATGAAGTTTGCACTGGAGGAGATATCCCCCGGACTGCCTGCGGACTGGGAGGGTTATGAGTACGTGGTCCTGGAATTCATGATCACCACACCCCAGCGGTTTCATGTGGGTTTTACCACGGAGGAGGGTTACAATGAGCTCAGGGTAATGAGTTACACCGCGAAGGGATGGAACAGAATAGCCATCCCCCTGAGGTTTTACCGCAAACCGCCAGCTGCCCGGAGCGACCTGGCAGCCACCTTCAACCAGCCCAGGTACACTGGATGGATCAACCTGAGCGGACAGAGGAGCCCGTTAAAGGGGGTGGACTCCATCGGGATCAGGATGCATGCCCCCATAGGGGATCAGGTCATGAAACTGCGGTCCGTGACACTGGCAAAGGAAGATCCGGGCGATCAGTACCTGGGCGATATCCAGGTGGTGGATGAATTCGGGCAGTACAACCTGGGGGATTGGGAAGGCAAGATACATTCGCTTCAGCAGCTCCGGGAGGAATGGAAAACCGAAGATAACCTGCCGGTAAACAGGGAGCAGTACAGGTACTCCCGGTTCGGTGGCTTCCTGGATGCCCGGATCGATGAGGGCACCGGTTTTTTCAGAACGGAGAGGATCGACGGCCGGTGGTGGTTAGTGGACCCCGAGGGTTATCTTTTCCTTTCACACGGGGTGAACTGTGTGAGGCCGGGGGGTGGCGGAAGCATTTACAGGCTTGAACATCGCAGGAACCTTTACAAGGAGCTCCCTCCGGAAGAACTGGCTTCAGGGCGCGGGAGGTACCGCACCCTTTCGTATGGCACCTGGAACCTCCACAGAAGGTACGGAGAGGATTACAGGGAGAAATCCATAGACAACATCATCACCCGCATGGACCGCTGGGGATTCAATACCATTGCCAACTGGTCAAGCAGGGATGTGTATGACCGGAACAGGAAAGCCTTCATGCTTCAGTTGAGGGGTATTGGCATTGAAGGGGGACTGATGGGGCTGGCTGATGTGTATGCACCGGATTTTGAGGAGAGGATTGACAGTGCCGTGATGGCAACAGTGGAGCCTTACCGGGAAAATCCCTGGCTGCTGGGGTATTTCACCTTCAATGAGCCTTCCTTTCCCGGACGGGAATCCAGGCTTTGCGATTTGATCCTCGCCGGTGAGGATAGGCCCATTAAGCGGGCATTGATGGAACACCTGGCCCGGGGCGATTCCCCTGAAACCCGGAAGCAATTCATTCATCAGACCTTCAGGATATTCATAGAAACCGTGGATCAGGCTGTTGAGCGCCATGATCCTAACCATCTGACCCTGGGGATACGTTTCGGCCAGGGAGCGGAGAATGAGATGCTGGAGCTTTGCAGGGATGTCTTTGATGTGTTCAGCTTTAACTGCTACGACCTCTATCCCCGAAAAGAAATGATGGACAGGTTTATGGAGGTGACAGGCAAACCCATGCTGATCGGGGAGTATCATTTCGGGACGGTGGACCGCGGTATGGCGCAGTCCCTCTGGCAGGTAGAATCCCAGGAGGAGAGGGGAGTGGCCTACCGGTATTATACCGAAAGGGCCTATGCACACCCGGGACTGATCGGCACCTCCTATTTCCAGTGGTGCGACCAGGACCTGACCGGAAGGGGAAATGACGGGGAGAATTATAACTGCGGGATGGTGGATGTAACGGACCGGCCCTATCCCCGTCTGGTGGAGGCTGTCTCTGAAACGGCCGGGAGACTCCATAAAATCCATTCCGGTATCCTTTCCCCGGTCGACCGGGCCCCGTCAAGGGCACGGGGACACCATGAAATCCCTGACCTTTGGAACGAATAAAGGGCAGGGTTATTTTTCAGGATGGTCCGAGCACACGGGAGATGAACATCAGAAGTTCATCGCTCACTTCTGACATGACACAGCCAAGCTCATGGCCACAATCCATTTCATGATAGCTGTATGGGATGTCCAGGTCTTGCAGGACTGAGAGGAACCTTTGATGAGTGGGAATAAAAAATGAGGCGGCCAGGAATATGGAAGGTTTTGTTTTCTGTAAAAGTGGTTGCCTGTTTCTTGCCACCCAGGGATAAGGACTGCAATGTTCGTAAAAATAGACCGAGTCAGCGTTGGTGATCTGGTTGGCCCTCTCTTTTTCGAAATGGAGAAATTCTTCCCAGGTTACAATGGACCCGTCAAGGGATACAACCCCTTTAAACAGTCCGGGATATTTGGTAAAAAAATACAGGGCTCCGTGGCCCCCGGCAGACCATCCCATGATCAGCCGGTTGCTTGGTTCCGTACGATAAGCCTTTTCAATATAAGGGATCAATGCACCTGTGACATCGGATTCCAGGGAAGGATCCCCATCATGGTGATCAACCCAGGTGCCATCCTCCCCATCGGGAAATACCATGATGGCTTCAGGGAAATTACTATCCCTGAATTGTTTCATGAAGAAATCCGCCAAGTATTGTGACAGGGTCCCGTCATACTCATCGCCCAGTCCGTGCAGGTAATAGATGACAGGATATGCTGCGCGATCATTCGGGTAGGAGGGAGGGAGCATCAAACAGAATGCCATGGAATCCCGGCCTTCTTTGGTGGGAATGACTCTGTGCTGAAGCAGATCTGAACGCTGGTAAAGTGAGTCAAAAACCACATCTCCCAGTTCATGCGGATCGAAACGGTTGTTTACCAGTGTCGGCTTCAGTCCTGTCCGGTATATATAAATGGCGGCCTTCTGGGTCTTCGATGAGTTCCTGAAGATGTTCTCTTTCAGCACCAGCTCCCTGGCGGGCGACTGGATGGAAAAGCCGAAACCCCCGCCTGCGGTTCCGTTGTTCCCGATGATATTCCTGACAAAGGTGTTGCGGTGCGGTGCATTGCTTTCCCTTTCCGGCCGCAGGTTCACTCCATCGCTCCTGTTGTGATGAATATGGTTGTTCTCGAAAACCACATCGGTATCCTTGTGACCGGTACAGATCCCAAAACGCCCGTTATGGTGGAATTCATTCCCGGTCACCCTGCCCTGGTACACCCGCCAGCAGATAAACAAACCATCCCTGTCGTTATGGTGCACATTGTTGTGCTCAATGACCGAGAAAGGTGACCCGGTTCCCGGGTGAAGGCCCGTATTTCCGGAGCCCGAGACTTCACAGTTGCTGATGGTTACATGCTCGGTGATCTGCCAGCTGATCCCTTCCCCGTTAAAGTCCTTCACAGTCACATGGTCCACCATGATGTGCTTCGATCGCTGGATCAGTACCCCTGCACTGTTGCACCCGTCTGCAAAATAATTCTCGGCCCGGTTCCCGTCGATCACCAGGTTTGAAACAGTGGCATTCTCTGCATCCATCACATCGATCACGGAGGACGCATTGGATACCAGGCCATCCAGATCCGAACGGTAATCGCGGATCAATCCTTTGTCGATATAGATCACATTATCCTCTATGTCAGTTATATATGCTGTAGATACATTCCAGCAGCCGTTGTTTGCATTATCGGTCACCTGGATTTTCATGCCGATCTCAAAGCCATCCGCGTTTTCAACGGTCAGTTTCAGCTCCCCGTAATCTGCATCAATGATGTACTTCGTCTGCACACCCCTGTCTCTTTTCAAAACAGTGGTTTCACCTGCCCCGGCAAGCGTTATGTTGGATTTCATGCGGACCGGCGCCTTGATTTCGTAGGTCCCGGGATTAAGGACCACCTTTCCTCCCGTTTTCTGAATGGCATCGATGGCAAACTGGATGGAGCGGTTATGGTATCCGGCAATATCGGCATCTGTTCCTCCCACGGTGATCGTCTGCCCGGCGATCCTCGGGGATACCAGTGCATCCGCTTTTTTTACTTCCTGGGCACAAAGAGAGAAAGTAAAGGAAACGGCAGCAAGCAAGACTAGCTTTTTCATTATTGCAGGGATTGGGTTCACCTAAAATTAATATAAAACTTCGGTCTGCGCTACAATACGTTTATCTTTGTATCCTGAAAACGGGATGCATGCATTGCACGGTTGAACCGGAAAAAATCCAGGACATTCAGAAAAACAGGATCCTTCAACAGACCGGATTCTGGGCACGGGTTAAATACAGGCAGGGAATCCAGCCCCGTGCGTTTACCTACGAGACCTCCGGCGATTTGCTCCATCCTGCCGGTGAAGGGCAGCACATGGTGCATGATGATCTTCTGGTACTGGTCCGGCATATCGATTCAACGCATTCCATTGCCTATGTTCCCTATGGTCCCAAAGAAGAACCGGAGACTGAGAACCAGGGGATTTTCCTGGAGGAGCTGTCAGAGCAGTTAAGGAGACACCTGCCGGCTGACTGTATTTTCATCCGTTATGATCTGCCCTGGGAAAACCAGTGGGCAAGGGAGAGGGATTATTTCGATTCCTGTGGCAACTGGCTGGGTCCCCCTCCTGCCCGGAACCAGGAGCTCAGGGTGAATTTCAATACCCACAGGTGGAACCTGTTCAAAAGCCAGTCCGATATCCTGCCTGCCAATACTTTTTTCATCAACCTGGGGCGCAATGGAGAGGATCTCCTGGAAAGCATGAAGCCAAAGACCAGGTATAATATCCGGCTATCCGTTCGAAAAGGAGTCCGGGTGCAGGGTTATGGCATGGAGATGCTGGATACCTGGTATTCCATGTACCGGGAAACCGCCTCAAGGAATGGGATTTACCTGCATGATATCGATTATTTCCGGTCGGTCCTGGAAGCCCGTTCCAGCGATCCATCTTCTCCCGTGGGGGTGAAATTGCTGATGGCGGATTACGAAGGGGAATACCTGGCAGGTATGTTCCTGGGATTGTCAGGCAGGAGGGGGACCTACCTTTACGGTGCATCGTCGGGCCGGAAGCGCCATCTGATGGCCACCTACACGCTGCAGTGGGAAGCGATCCGCGCAGCCCGGCAATCCGGTTGCTGTGAATATGATATGTTCGGAACAGCGCCCAATGCAAATCCTTCCCATCCCATGCACGGACTGCACCGGTTCAAGAGTGGATTCGGGGGAAGGATGTTCCATCGCATGGGGTGCTGGGATTATCCCCTTGACCATGAAAAATATACAGTTTTCAGGGCACGGGAGACTAACAGCCAGCGCTATCATGTGGGTTAATATATTTTAAATTCCTTTCACATGCAGATTTATTATCTTAGGATTTTTATCATTTCGTTTTTACTGCCACAAGGGTGTTGCTCATGGTCACAGATGAATACAAAGAATTATATTCCGCTCAATAATCCGGACGCCACCGAAGGGGCTGTCAATCTCTATCATTTCATCCAGGATATCCAGGGAAGGTACACCCTTTCGGGGCAGCATAATTTTGTGGGCAAGGGATCGGTCTATTCTGAGCAGCTTGAAAAGCTGACAGGAAAGAAAGCAGTTGTGTGGGGTTCTGATTTCAGTTTCTGTGTGGAAGGGGAGGATGCCATGCGCTTTCAACACTGCGGGCCGGCCAATCTTCCCGCCATATCCCCGGAGGCTTTCAGGGCGGTTTTGGATTCCCTGGGGATGATCGATTCCACAGCACAGCGCAGGGAATATCGCCGGGAACCGCAATTCCTGGACATCACCCTCGGGGAGGCCCGGGAGATGACCATCGAAGAGATCAAAGCCCGCCACGCGGAAGGTCATATCATTACCCTCATGTGGCACGGGTGTTATCCCACCGACGGGGATTGCTGCGAAGGCTCTTCCATCTGGGCCATGGAAAACCGCCCTTCAACTGAAGAATGGGACAGGCTGGTAACCGAAGGTACTGCACTGAATGATGCCTGGAAAAAGCAGGCCAATAAAATTGCAGATTATCTGAAACAATTGCAGGATGCCGGTATCCCGGTGTTGTGGAGACCGTATCACGAGATGAACGGGGTCTGGTTCTGGTGGTGCAACCATCCGGGCGAGAAAGGATTCAAACGCCTGTGGATCATGATGTACGATTATTTCACCCGCCACCACAGGCTGAATAACCTGATCTGGGTCTGGAACGCCAATGCCCCCCGGGATATCCCGGGGGATGAGGCCCGGGCGTATGAAGATTTCTTTCCGGGGATTGAATATGTGGATGTCCTGGCCGCCGATGTGTACCGGAACGATTATAAACAATCCCACCATGACCGGCTGGTGGCCCTGGCTGAAGGCAAACCTGTTGCGCTTGGCGAGGTGGGGGAGATTCCCACCACGGCGATCCTGGAAGAACAGCCCCGGTGGAGCTGGTTCATGCCCTGGGGATGGATCCTGTTCTTTTCAAACAAACCGGATAAGATCAAAAAGGTGTATCATTCCAAACGTGTCCTCACCCTGGATGAGGTATCGGTGGATAAGGACGGCAATTATTCGGTAAGATAAAACCGGCTTGTCTTCACCCTGGATGAGGTATCGGTGGACAGGCACGGGAATTACACGGTAAGGTAATAAATAAGGCTTCGTGTGGCGTCAGCCCAACATGAAGCCTCGAACAGAACTGTTAAATACGTCTAAAAAAATTGACGCAATGCCCGAAAGTGAGCAAAATCAACTGCTCCACTATATACACGCTTATATCAGGGATTTTAAGGCCAGGCAGGCATATGCTTCATAAAATCCACCTGGTCGCCGCTGCCGGTCGTGCAGTTGGAACTAAAACAGGTCCGGGTGCCTGTCTTTGGATATACCTGCATGCTGGGGGTCTTATCGTCGTGGAAGGGGCCTCGCAGCCGGTGGTTACGGTCACACTGCAGGTGGTAGTGCTTTAAAACGGTGTTGATCGGAAGGCGGAATTTAATTTCTTGAAGTTCCATAAAAAACTGAAAAATATTTTTTTGAGAACTATTTGTCCCAAAAGTAAACTATACATATCTTTTTCCAAACTCGTGGCTATTTTATTTATTATCTTTGATTCCCTATTTTTGTATATATATGAGATTATTAATTCTCAATTCTGCAAAAAATGAAGATCGGAGATCGTATAACTCAGATTAGAAAGCAGCTCAAATGGTCACAGGCTGAGCTTGGAGAAAAGGTGGGCGTATCAAGGGAAATCATAGGGCGTTATGAAAGGAATGAAGTTTCTCCTTCCATAGATGTTGCCATTAAAATAGCCGAGTCTTTGGATGTATCCCTGGATTATCTGGCCGGTGCCAATGTGGCCCATTTTGATAATAAGACCATCAACCTGATAAAAGACATCGAAGAGTTGGATGC
>Ga0180432_10008075_pt1 | contig 13231 bp, 6 predicted proteins | sample SS_ome_10_FD_132414 | JGI IMG/M metagenome (GOLD analysis project Ga0180432, IMG submission 132414) | Hypersaline lake sediment archaeal communities from the Salton Sea, California, USA - SS_1_MS_2 metaG | ecosystem: Environmental > Aquatic > Non-marine Saline and Alkaline > Hypersaline >...
AAATATCAATTTCATTAAGACCTGTTTCAAGAGTAATAAGTTTTCTTTTTCTCATCCCTTATGCTCCCCTTATACTAATGTTATATTTAAAGTTAATGCTCCATCTGGAGTTACTTGAGATATATTTATATCATTATATTCTTCAGAAGTTGCTACATATGTAGTAGTATAACCACCAAAAGATAAGGCGGATGATTGTGTTCCACATCCACCTAAATGTTCTCTAGCTTCATTTGTATCATTTCCAATTATCCAGACTGAATTAGTATATTCTTCAGTTAAAGTAATCAAATCTGTATTGTTATCTCCAGCAAAACATACACCATATTCTTGGCTAATCCCAGCACATGCTGCTGAATGCTTCTGAATATTTGATTGATTTGCTGTTGTCCATATATTGCCATTATATTCTTCGGTCCCCACCCAACCAACTTTAACTGTAGATATTTGGATTCCAAAACCATTAGAATTTGATTCACCAGCATTTAAACTATTTCCTACTGACCATGAAGATCCATTCCATTCTTCAGAAACTGATAATGTTGTTCCATTCCATCCACCGAATGATAGTCCTGCGCCTGTAGTTCCGGTTGCACCTGTTTGTTCCCTTGCGGTATTCATACTACCTACGTTAGACCATGATGACCCATTATATTCTTCAGTTGTAGCAGTATATCCTCCAGCATTTCCACCTATACAAAGAGCTGCTGTTTGAGTTCCACATCCTGCTGTATAATCTCTACCTGACAATAAAGAACCACCTGTACTCCAAGTTGAGCCATTGTATTCATCTGTTACTGCAATTCCATTAGCACCACCAAAAGCTAGACCGGCAATTTGAGAACCAGCACTTCCAATACCTCTTCTTGCAGTACTTAAACTATCAGTTACTGTCCAAAGTCTTGGGATTACCCATGTTTCTAAATATAATTTAATATCTTCATCGAATGATGTATTATTTGAAGAAAAATAAGAACCTGTATTTGCATCTGTCAATCCAGAAGTATCTACATCAGTTCTTGTTAATATATAATCAGTTTCATTTGAAGTTCCAAGCTTCATTCTGAATTTAATATATGAATCAGAATTTATTTGACCTGGCAAACCTCCAGTTTTAAATTCTTTCTCAATATCAAATACCACATTCTTTATTGTATAACCTTTTGGGAGAATAGCAATAGGTATTTTACTTGATTCAAACCCAAGGTCTTCATATGTTATTTCAATTGTATTAAGACCCCCATTAAGGTTAACTAAGTTTACATTTTGCATTCTTTGAACTCCTTATTAGGTTACCAATAATGTTATATTCATTTTACCTGATAATGATATTTCATTTGGATTTACAGATGAATATAATTCTGTTCTTTTTATATATTCATTACCATCCCAACCACCAAATGTCATACCAGGTTGAGTGCTGCTAGATGCTAAATTTCGTACTTCATAATTTAAATTATTACCCATAGACCATGTTGAACCATTATATTCTTCTGTTGATGATAATGCTGATATTTCTGATTCACCAGCAGAACATATAGCATCATTTTGTATTCCAAAGCATGATGTTAAACGTCTTTGAAAATTTAAATTATTAGTAATTGCCCAAGTAGAACCATTATATTCTTCAGATACTGTTAAATAATTTGATGATACATCATAACCACCACAGCTTAAAGCAGAAGTTTGTGTTCCACAACCTCCCATCATACCATATTCGTAATTCATATCATTGCCAAGAGACCAAGATGTTCCATTATATTCTTCAGTTGTATCAGAATATACCCCACTATCAATTCCACCAAAACTTAAACCAGCACTTTGTGTTCCACAACCAGCTAAAAAATATCCAGCAACATTTAAACTACCACCACCACTCCATGATGCTCCGTTATATTCTTCAGTTGTTGCAACAAAACTTCCTGTATATCCACCAAAACTTAAACCAGCAGTTTGTGTTCCACAACCACCCAAACCATATCTAGATGTGCTTAATGATCCTCCAGAAGACCAAGTAGCACTACTATATTCTTCAGTTGTTCCAACATAACTTCCTGTAAAACCGCCAAAACTTAAACCAGCAGTTTGAGTACCAGCTCCAGCAAGATTTCTTCTAGCAGTTGCCAAATCATCACCAACTGTCCAAATTTTTGATGTTACCCATGTTTCAAGAATTAATTTAGTATCATAATTTTTTACAGTTGGGGAATTAAAATATGATCCTGTATTTGCATTTGATTTTCCAAATATAGTTGCTGGTTCATACGAATATGTTAGAAATTCTTGAGTATCTTCTTCAGTTCCAATCATACATTTATATTGTATATTGGATTCAGGATTATGAACATTGCTTGAACCAGTTGATCTGAATTTTTCTTTTACATCAAATAATACACTTTTTATCTGAGTTCCAGCTGGAAGGAAAGCAAATGGTTTTTTACTAGATTCTAAACCAAGATCCTCGTGGACAACATCAATAGTATTTAATCCTCTTTTTAAAGTAATGAGATTAACTCTTTCCATCAGTTGCTCTCCTTAATTAATTATAGTATTTTATATATTTTACTGTGAAAGTTAATGAACCAGAATTTAGATTACTTAAATTGCTTGCTGTATATTTATGAAATTCTTCTGATTCTGTCAACACTCTTGCTGTATTATAACCACCACATGCTAATGCTGAAGATTCACTTCCGTTCCCACCATCATAACCAGCATAAATATTTGTATCTGATGTTAAGAACCATGATGTTCCATCAAATTCTTCGGTATCATAAGTATAAGTTGTAAAAGTAGATGGTAATTTAAAACCATGAAAACAAAGAGCTGCCATATGTGAGGAACCAGATCCTGACATCCATGTTCTAGTACTATTTAAATCTTCACCTATTGTCCATGAAGTACCATTATAAATTTCAGATGAAGAAAGCCAATCAGTGCTAACATCCTGACCACCAAATATAATAGCATCAGCAGATAAACCGGCACCAGCACCTTTATATCTTCCAGTATTTATTGTAGCTCCAGAACTCCATGATGTACCATTATATTCTTCAGTTGATGAATCATATGAATCTGCTGATGTACTTCCAAGACAAGCAAGATTTGCTGTTTGAGTTCCTATAGATGAAAAATATCTTCTTCCTGCTGTTAATGCTCCACCTGAACTCCATGATGTACCATTATATTCTTCTGAATCATCTTCATATGCAGCAGCCGATGATCGGCCACCAACTTTTAATCCAGCTGTCTGTGTTCCTGATGAACCTTGACCATAAGCACCTAAACTTACTGTTCCTCCAGATGACCAACTTGATCCATCATATTCTTCAGTTGAAGTAATATAAGTTGTTGTATCATTCAAGCCGCATGTTGTAAATGCTGCTGTTTGTGTACCAGCATTACTATTTAATCTTCTTAGAGTTGATAAATGACCACCAATAATCCAAGCTTTAATACCTTCTGAAGCAATAGAAGCTGAGTATGTAACATTTGTAGCGCTGCTTGCAGAATTATAATTTTCACTTGTTAATACATAACCCAATGAAGAATCATAATCTCTTGAATATCCACACGATGTCCACGCAACACTTCCAGTTCCACCAGACGCAGCACCTCTACGTGCAACATTTAAACGATCTTCTGTAGACCAATTTGTACCATCATATGATTCAACATGAGGATTAGTTCCACCACCAATTGATAAACCATCAGTTTGTGTTCCAGATGAACCAGGTCCCATTTTATTTGTGGTTATCATATCATTAACTGTAGTCCAAGCAGTTCCATTATATTCTTCAGTTGATATATAATAACTTATATTATTATCTCCTGTATAAACAACTGCAGCTGAGTCTATTCCAAAACTACCCAATCTTTGTCTTGCTGTATTTAGACTCCCTCCGGTAGACCATGCAGTTCCATTATATTCTTCTGTACTATCACTTGCATCTGCTCCAGATATATTACCACCAATAGCTAAACCTGCACTTTGAGTCCCACATGATGTATGATTTCTTCTTCCCACACTAAGATCTCCACCAGAAGACCATGTTGAACCATTATATTCTTCAGATTCTTCCATTGTAGAATCAGTATCATTAGAACCACCATTAACAAGAGCTGAAGTTTGAATTCCACAACCAGATGTTCTATTTCTACTATAACTCATATCTGCTGAATAGGTCCAAGTAGAACCATTACCTTCTTCTGTGGTAACATGGTCTGCATAACTAAATGCATCATTACCACCAGCCATTAATTGAGCTGATTGTGTTCCACATGACATTGGATAATGTCTTATTATATTTGCATTACCACCCATTGACCATATAGTAGGAACTGATAAATATGGATAATCTATAAGATTTCTGATGCTTTGTCTTGAATCAACAACTATATTATTAGACACATTAATTTTATCTAAAAATTTTGTGTTGCCATTTTTTTGTTTGATAGTTAATAAACAATTAGAGTCATCAACACCACTTAAAGATTTTGAAATATTAACATCAAAGGATAATACTCCGGATTGTGGGTCTAATGTAAATAAATCCACACTTTTTGTAGTATCTGCTACCTGAAAATCAGTATATGACTTGGTGATAGTTTCAGTTACCACATTATTTTCATATGCAGTTATTCCCATATTACTATGCCTCCATTAAGATCCAGAGTAATCAATATATTTAAATGTAAAAGTTATAGAACCTTTTGTTAAGTTATTTAAATGATTTGTTGATGGATTATTATATAATTCACTTACTGCACTATAAATATTATCACTTCCACCAAAATTCATTGCAGCATCTTGTGTTCCTGCTGCAGCAAGTTCATATCTTGAGATATTCATACTAATGGTTGTAGTCCATATAGTTCCGTCATATTTTTCACAGGTTGGTCTAATTTTTCCATCATGACCACCCATTGATATTGCAGAAGTTTGTGTTCCACAACCCGATGTATATGCAATAAGATGCGTCATAGAACCACCAACAGACCATGAAGTTCCATTGTATTCTTCAGAATCCGATTTATAAATTCCAGACTCAAGACCTCCAAAAGCTAATCCGACTGTCTGAGTTCCTGCTGCTGCTAATACTTGTCGAGCTATATTTAAACTTCCTCCTGCTGACCAACTTGCTCCATCATATTCTTCACATGTTGCTATTACAGTTCCATCACTTCCAGCAATTACTAATCCTGCAGTTTGTATTCCAGCTCCTCCACAACCAGCTCTTGCAGTAGTTAAAGACCCACCAGATGCCCAACTGGTTCCATTATATTCTTCGGTATCGTTTCTATAAATAGAACCATCATATCCTCCAAATGATAATCCAGCAGTTTGAGTTCCACAACCACTAATATATCGTCTTGCTGTTGATAGTGCTCCACCACTACTCCATGATGAACCATTATATTCTTCTGTTACAGCTGATGGAGAACCAACATACCCACCAAAACTTAGAGCAGCACTTTGTGTTCCACAACCTGCTAATCTGCTTCTTGCTGTGTTCATCAATGCACCAATTGCCCAAGAAGGATTTAGTGGTTCATAATAATCATATTCTTCAGTTGATGCTAAATATCTATATCCATCATAACCACCAGTAATGACAGCAGAATCTTGTGCACCAAAACCACTTCCAAGATTTGATCTTGGGATGTTTGCAGGAACAGATGATGTCCAATTTAATCCATTAAATTCTTCAGTATCTCTAAATTCATTTGCACTATAATGACCACCTGTAGTAAGAGCTGAATTTTGGCTTCCACAACCAGAACCTTCTACTCTACCTTCAATAAGATTATTTTCTGTTAACCAAACATTTCCATTATATGATTCAGTATCGACATAAGTGTTATCATCACCCCATGCTAATGCAGCATCTCTTGATCCTGCCGCAGATTTATAATATCCTGTGGAGTTCATATCGCTAAGAACATTCCAAGATGTTCCATTATATTCTTCAGAAAGATTTGTACCACCTCTTATTGATAGACCTGCATTTAAGGTTCCACAACTAGCTAAAGCATCTAGAGCTGTATTTAATGTACCACCAGCTGACCATGATGAACCATTATATTCTTCAGTTGATGATATAGTTACAGAGCCACTCCAACCTCCAGCAGCAAAACATGCTGTCTGACTTCCTGCTACAGCATGAGCACTTCTTGCAGTGCTCATATTTCCACCACCTGTCCAAGAGACTCCATCATATTTAAAAGTTCCTGTATCTCTTGTACCCAATCCAGAATTATATCCTGCACATGCTAGTCCAGCAGTTTTACTACCACAACCATGATTTAGCATTATTCCTGATCTTAGATATTCACCACCCATACTCCATGCTCTTAAACCATCACTAACAATTGTTCCTGTTATATCAAAATTTGAAGAATATCCAGATGATGAAAATTCTTCAGTGCTTGATACTGCATTGGTTGTATCTGTAGCACCACCAAAACTTAAAGAGTCACTTTGAGTTCCACAACCAGCCACATATTTTCGTGCTTGATTCATAGAATATGTTATTGACCAACTAGTTCCATTATATGATTCTGTATCTGCTAAACTATAAGTATTTCTACCACCGAAGCTTAATCCTGCAGATGATGTTGAACCAGCAGCTCCAGAACCAGCAGTTGATATAATAGAATTAGATGCTGTACTCCAAGTTGTTCCATTATATTCTTCAGTGAGATTTGAATATGTTGTAGTCCATCCTCTGCAAACTGTAGTATCTGTTTGTACACCAAAACCTGCTAAATAATGTCTAGCTGTGTTTAATGAACCACCAGCACTCCACGATGAACCATTATATTCTTCAGAGCTTGCTAATTGTGTTGCTGAACTTCCTGCCGATACGAGTGCTGCTGTTTGAGTTCCTGTACCAGGTCCTCCATATCTAGTAGTAATTAATGTACCACCAGTAGTCCAACTAGTTCCATCAAATTCTTCTGTTACATTTATTGCAGTAGTGGTATATCCACCTGCACATAAACCAGCCGTTGTAGTGCCACATACTCCAGCATGATATAATGATGTAGAGATGCTATTAACAGAATTCCATGATGTTCCATTATATTCTTCCACATAAGCAAATCTATCAATATTCCATCCAGCAACAGATAATGCTGCACTTTGTGTTCCTGCTCCACCAAGATCCGTTCTTGGATAATTCAGATCTGCTCCTTTTGACCATGCAGTAGACTGTACTAAAAAAGGATTATTTCGCAAATCAATTTTTGAATATCCAATTATATTTCTTTTGTTAGTAACATTTTTATTACTAATAAAATCTGTAAAACTAGCACTAACTGTTAATAAATTTTCTGTATTTTGTATACCACCAAATCCATCTAATACTTCAACGTCAACTCCAATTATAACTTGCTTATCTGTAAAAGTTGTTAGAGATACGGATTTTGACGAATCGGTATCTTGGAAGTCTGTATAATCTTTTGTAACTTCTTTAGTTAATACCTTATTTGAATAAGTATCTATTTGCATTTACAGCTTCCTCCTATATTGGTGGTGGTGAACTAGGGTCACCAGAATAATCAATATATTTTATATTAAAAGTTAATGATCCAGAATTTAAATTTGAAAGGTTACTTGGTGAGTATTTTACAAACATTTGAGCAGTTGATATTAAACCGTAATTATTTTCACCTGCAGCTATTAATGCTTCAGCTTGACTACCAAGAGATGCATGATTATCTGCTATTAAATTCAAACTATGTGTCATTGACCATACAGAACCATTATATTTTTCACAAGTAATTATTGATAAACCATCTGAATTTTGACCACCACTAGATAAACCTGCATCTTGAGTTCCAGCTCTTCCACCAGATGTAGTAGCAATATTCATATCATTAGATGTATACCATACTGAACCATCATATTCTTCAGTGATAGTATAATAGTTAGGACTACCAGCTGAACCACCTGCACAAAAACCAGCTGTTTGTATACCAGATGCAGTAGGATTTTGTCTAGCAACAGATGTTGAAGTTGATGTAGACCATGTTGAACCATTGTATTCTTCAGTTGAAGCAAGATATCCAGAAGCAGTTGATTGACCACATGTACTAACTGCAGCAGTTTGGGTTCCAAAACCACCCTGAGTTCTAACAACAGCATTTAGAGTTCCACCAGATGACCATGCTGTTCCATTATATTCTTCTGATGTATCCAAATCAGTAGAACCACCATCAGTTTTATAACCAGCAATACAAAGACCAGCTGTTTGAGTTCCAGCACCAGCTTGTTGTGCTTTTGCAATAGTTAAATTACTAGTTGTTGTCCATGCTTCTCCATCAAATTCTTCAGTTGTAGCAATTCTACCACTATATGTTATACCACCAAAAATCAAACCAGCATCTATTGTTCCACAACCTGGTATCTTATATTTTTCTTGACTTGCATTTGCTACGGTTGACCAAGATTCCAAACCAATGCTTTGAACTGTTGCTTGAATTGTTTGCTCTGTTGAATCATATCCAGATAATATGTGTTCTTCAGAACTATTTAATCTTCCACCATTAGAATCTTGCCCAGCAGCAGCTAATGCTTCAGATTGTGAACCACAACCACCACACCAAGTTCTTCTTACAAGTTGGTTACTTCCAACAGACCAAGTTACTGAATTAAATAATTGTGTTGATAAATAATATGATCTTGCTAATCCAAGTGTTTGAGTTCCTGAACCGCCACTATCAAGCATCCATGCTAAAGCTTTAGTAGCATAACTCCATGTACTTCCATCATATAATTGTGTATCTAAATTTATAGCACCAACAGTTTGAGTTATATAACCACCATTAATAGCAGCAGCGGTTTGAATTCCAAAAGATATTCCTCTTTTCCATTGAGTTAACATTGTTCCACCAGAACTCCATGAAGTACCATTATATTCTTCTGATGTATTTGTATAACTAGGTGTTGTTGCTTCTCCTCCTGCTGCAAGACCAGCAGTTTGTGTTCCACAACATCCAATTGCAAATCTATCTAGACTTAATGAACCACCAGCAGACCATGAAGTTCCATTATATTCTTCACATGATGAAGTGATTGTTGCACCTGTAATTTTCCCACCCACAGCAAGAGCAGCAGATTGAGTACCACAACCAAGAGTTTTATATCTTGCAGTACTTAAATTACCACCAATACTCCAAACACTTCCATTATATTCCTCTGAAGTTGTAGTTGGATTACCTGTTGAATTAACACCACCACCATTTAATGCTGCAGATAAAGTTGCATTAGAAGCCATGAAGGAACCGATTAATGGAGTATTAAGATCTCCTCCTAAACTCCATGCAGTTGGAATTACTAAATATGGATCTGTAGCAAGATCTCTCATTCCATCAGTACCATTTTCAGCATCATTATATCTGGTGATTGGTTTATTAGATATTAATTGACTATCCATTGATAATACACATTCGCTGTCATATATTCCTGAAAATGAAGAATCAATATCAATGGATAAATCTACAATTACAGCTCCAGCATTTAATGTGATAATATCAACCGCTTGGGAAGTTGCTGCTGGATTAAAATCAGTATATGTTTTAGTTACTGAAGTCGTTACTAATTCTCCCTCATACTTATTAATTTGCATTACAACTCTCCCTAGTCATTATAATTAATATATCTTATTCTGAAGGTTAAACTTCCTTCACTCAAATTAGTAAGATTGACATCTGGATTTTTGTCTAAATTTTCTGTATTTGGAACCCAGCTATTTCTGTATCCACCTACACTAAAACAATTATCTGAATCTCCAGCTCCTCTGTTATATCTTATGTCATTATTTAATGAATTTATAAATGACCAGCTAATTCCATTAAATTTTTCTGTTTTTGAAGTAGAATTAGTTGAACTAGATGTATCATAACCTCCAAAACTTAGAGCAGAAGATTGACTTCCTGCTGATCCACCAGTACCAGTAGCAAAATTCATATCATTTTCAGAATACCAAATTGTTCCATTATATGTTTCAGTTGTAGCAACAAAAGAACTTACTAAACCACAATAACTAAGAGCAGATGTTTGAGTTCCACAACCTGAAGGATGTTCTCTTGCAGTATTTAAATTATTTGATGTTGACCATGATGTTCCATTATATTCTTCGGTTATATTAGAAGCAGAACCATTTGACCCACCGAAACTTAATCCAGCTGTTTGTGTTCCAGCACCACCTAAAGTAGATCTTCCATTATTTAAATTACCACCAGCAGTCCAAGATGTTCCATTATATTCTTCAGTTTCTACTCTATAACCTGCACCAGACCACGTTCCACCAAAACATAAACCTGCTGTTATAATTCCACATGCAGCAAGTCCCCATCTATCAGTATTTACATTACCACCACTAGTCCAATTTAAGCCATTATATTCTTCACATGTTGATGTTTTTACTAGTGCACCATTACTTCCAGATATTGCCATCCCTGCAGTTTGTGTTCCAAGTGAAGCATGGGATTCTCTTGCAATGCTTAATATACCAGATGAACTCCAAGCACTTATACCTTCATTTCTAACAATTGCTTGAATTGTTTTTTGAGTTGAATCGAAACCTGTTATAGAATATTCTTCAACATTATTAACTTGAATCTTGCCAGTAGATATATTACCACCCACACATAAGGTATCTGTTTCGGAACCAAATCCAGCTGCTCTTCCTTTGCCAACATTTAATCTTGTTACTGGTGACCATGAAGTTCCATTATACTGTTCTGTCATATTTAAGAATGCACCATTTACATCATTGCCTGTAAATGTAAATCCTGTAGATACTACACCAGAACCACAACTATAAGTTTTTGCAATATTTATATTTTCACCAGTAGTCCAAGAAGTTCCATTATATTCTTCAGATGAATTTGAAATAGATCCTGTTATATATCCTGCTGCAGCTACAGCAGCTGTTTGAATTCCAAAACCTGTGAATAAACGTCTGCCAGTATTTAATGAACCCCCTGCTGACCAAGTTGTTCCATTATATTCTTCTGTTACATCTGATATAGCAGCTACAATTCCTCCAAAACATAAACCAGCACTTTGTGTTCCTGCTCCAGATAATTGAGATCTACCCGTATTTAAAGAACCACCAGAAGTCCATGATGCACCATCATATTCTTCAGTAGATGTCATTACAACACCATTACTACCACCTATTGCTAAACCAGCAGTTTGTGTTCCACATCCAGCAGATAATTTTCTTGCGTTACTTAAAGTTCCACCAGCTGACCATGATGAACCATCATATTCTTGGGTGCTTGAAAGATAAGTTGTTGTATCGGATGATCCACCTATAGTTAAACCAGCAGATTGAGAACCACATCCTGCTAATTCAGTAGTAGGTGTAATTAAATCACTCCCCATACTCCAAGCAGTTGGTACAACAAAATAAGGTTCATCAATAAAACTTCTATAATTATAACCATTATAATTATAATGTTTTGTATTAGTTATATTTTTATTTAATATAAAATTATTATCTATTGATAGAAAACAATCAGTTCCACTTGGAGAATTAAATGCTGTATTAATATCAACATCAAAAGCTAAAACAGCAGCGCCAGCAGGTAAATCAATTATATCTATTGTTTTGGAAGTAGACGCCTCTTGGAAATCACTATAACTTTTTGTGATTTCTGTTGAAATCATTTTACTTGTATATGTTTCTAATTGCATATCTACCTCTTCAAATTATGAATTGTAATTAATATATGAAATATTAAATGTTAGAGAACCTGCTGATAAACCACTGAGATTTTGAGCTGGAGCTTTATCCCATCGTTCAGCATATGGAGTTTTTCCGTCAGAAGAATTACCACCACCTGAAACAGCTGAATTATTACTGCCTGTTCCGACTAAAGTTGTTCTAGCTATATTTAATGAATTTATTGCTCTCCATGATAATCCATCAAATTCATATGAATCTGCAGTTCTAATTCCTTCTTTTGCTCCACCAAAAAACATTGCCAAGCTTGTATCACCTACTGATGCCATAACCCATCTTGTAGTATCTAAATTAACTCCACTAGTCCACACAGAACCATCATATTCTTCACAAGTATTAGTATAAGCACTTGCTAAATAACCACCTATAGCTAAAGTAGAAGTTTGTGTACCACAACCTCCATGAAATCCTCTTGCTGAATTTAGACTGCTAACAGCTGACCAAGATGTTCCATTATATTCTTCAGTTGTAGAAACAGAACTGGTTGTGTAACCTCCAAAACATAATGATGTAGTTTGAGTGCCAGATGCTTTAGTATAATATCTAGCTGTATTTAAAGCACCACCAGAAGACCATGATGAACCATTATATTCTTCAGTAACTGCACTAAGAGATCCAGTCCATCCACCACAACTTAAAGATGCATACTGAGTTCCACAACCACCAAGAGCATATCTAGCAGTTGACATACTTGATTCGGTTCCCCATGTTAATCCGTCAAACGATTCTGTACTTCCTCTTGGAATTCCATCATCTCCTCCGAAATTCAGAGTTGATTGTCCAGTACCACTACCAGCTGCATATGCTTTTGCAATTGTCATTGGTAATACAGAACTCCATGCACCAATACCAGTAGATTCAACTGTTAATTGAAGCCATTCATTAGAAAGATCTGCGGATGAACTATATTCTTCAGTCGTGGTTAAATATTCTCCATCAGTTTTATATCCACCACAACAGAAACAATTTGTTTGGGTTCCAAAACCTGATACGTTTCGTCTTTCAGTTATTAATCTAGTTGTAATTGACCATATAGAACCATTAAATGTTTCACAATCATTAGTTACTCCACCAGCCATTGCTCCACCAGCTTTTATAGAGCTACTTGTTGTTCCACAACTTGCTAATCTTGAAGTTAATAATAATGTATTGCCTGTTAACGACCATGAAGATCCATCGTATTCTTCAGTTGTATTAAGAGTTTCTCCTGATCCTAAAACTCCTCCAATACACAAACCAGCAGTTTGAATTCCAGAACCTTCTATAAAATCTTTTTCTTCATTTAAATCTCCACCAGCAGACCATGATGTTCCATTATATTCTTCTGTCGATGCTAACCAATCTGTTGTATTAAATCTTCCTCCGAAAGATGCACCAGCGGTTTGAGTTCCAATAGCACCAGGTGCTCTTCTTCTACTTGTTAAGGTTCCTCCAGCAGACCAAGACGTTCCATTATATTCCTCGCTTGTGTC
>Ga0180432_10008076_pt1 | contig 13230 bp, 13 predicted proteins | sample SS_ome_10_FD_132414 | JGI IMG/M metagenome (GOLD analysis project Ga0180432, IMG submission 132414) | Hypersaline lake sediment archaeal communities from the Salton Sea, California, USA - SS_1_MS_2 metaG | ecosystem: Environmental > Aquatic > Non-marine Saline and Alkaline > Hypersaline >...
TATTTTATCACGTAAATATTTTATCACGTAAATATTTTATCACGTAAATATTTTATCACATATAGATATATTAGAATTGTTATATTTATATAATTGTTATATTTACAAATAAAATTATATAAGAAATATGTATTCAATAGAGCTTGAAAAGAAAATAGTATTATTCACAGATGATGACCAACAAAGGGCACAAATAGAAGAAAGAAAAGATAAGATAGATGCATTAATGGGTGAAATAAGTGAAATAACAAGATTGACTGGTGAAATAAATAATTTAGTGGATATACAAGGAGAATCAGTAGACAAATTGGAAGAAAATGTAGAGAAATCAAAAGAAGCTACAAAAGAAGCACATAAAGAAATAAAATTGGCAGATAAATACTTAACAAAACGTAATATGGTAATATTTTGTGCTAGTATAACATTAGGTGCTGTAACTGGTGGTGGAGCATTAGCAATAATCGGATTAAATGCTATTGGAGGAATTGCTAGTGGTATTATAGGCACAGGTGTTACAGTTTTAACAAATAAGGGATTATCAAAATTATAGAATAATTAAAATTATATAAAAATGATATATAAAATTATCATTATTAATATATTTATATATATAATTACTATACTCATATAATACAGTGTCTTTTATTGAATATAATTGAATATAATTGAATTAAATAGAATTAATTATAGTGAAAAATGGAGATTGAAAATAAAGAGAAATATGACTCATATAGAGTATATAAAACGTGTATTGAGATGTTAAATGATAGAAATTATAATACAACCAATTTTGATATAAACTTATCACATAATGATTTCTTAAAAATAGAAGATATAAATATATTTACAACACATAATGACACAAATGAAGAGATATATATTAAAATATTTGATGAAAGAACAAGTATTGGTATTCCAGAGATTAATAAGATGATAGAAGGTATTAAAAAAGATTATGGTGAAAATATACATATTATAATCGTAATTAGAAATCCAAAAATAATAAATTTTAGTCGTATTAAATACAGTAATGTAGAAATCTTTAAAATGTCATTCTTAATCATTAATATAACAAAGCATCGTTATGTCCCAAAACACGAACCACTAACATTAGATGAACAAAAAATATTCTTAAACAATAATAAAAATATTACATTAAATACTCTTCCAAAAATTATTGTAACAGAAGATCCAATAGCAAGATATTTTAATTTGAAAGTAGGTCAAGTATGTCGTATATATAGAAATAATCCTAACACTGGTAAATCTATTACTTATAGAGTAGGTGTATAATCATAAATTAAGAATAATATTTTTTTAGATATCCCAATATTGGGATATCTAAAAAATATTATTCTTAATTTATTTTAATTTATATTCAATTATAATATATTATATCTTCAAAAGTATAATATAATCAATCAAATAAATCTAATAAATTTATTCATATGACAAAAAGAAAAATAGATGAAATAACACCATCAAAACCACCATCATTATCATCATTTGGTACAGTGCAAGATAATAGCACAGACACAGAGTTAGAACAAGAAAAACATAAACAGCTATCTGTGATAAATAAACGTTTTTTTAAGCGTCGTCGTAAAAAGATTCCAAAGATTGTGAGAGATATAGTTTTAGAGAGACAAAATGTTCGTTGTAATATATGTTATACTTTATGGAATATTGGTTTTGAATTAGACCATGTAATGCCACTATCGTGTAATGGCTCTAATGATGAAGATAATCTCCAATTATTATGCGTTAAATGCCATAAATACAAAACAACATTTATAGATGATTATATTAGAAATAAATTAAAAAATACCAATGAAGAAATAACAAGACAAGAGATTATTCATATTCATCGCGAGAAATATAGAAAACTGAATGAAAATCCAAACATCAATACCATCGTAGACAGAGAATTACTTAGTAAAATTAATATGATTATTGATAATTATCATCAAAATAGTAAATTATCATCAGAATCATCAACTATAACAAAAATTAATAAAGAAAAACAAAATATAAATTCAAAGTCAACTAATCAACTTATTGCAGATAATATATATAGTAAAATTACCAACAAATTAAAGAAATGGGCTATTGCATATTTAATAAAAATAATCTAACTAAATCTAACTAATATAATCTAACTAACATAATCTAACCAAATGTATTTTCTTCAAAATATACTAAATATAAGAAACCATCTTCGTCTTTGTGTTTTTTATAAATAGAATTCATCATTTCTGATACAGTCATAATATTATTTTTCTGTGTAAATAGGAAGATTGATTTTTCTGGTGCTAATTTAATCTTTTTTCGAATAACATGGATAAATTGACCCAATGTTAAGTCTAATGGGATTAAGTATTTGTATTTATCTAATTGTGCCAATTGTGATTTTGGGTCTTTAAATACAATTAATGGAATTCTATCTGGATATTTCGCCATAATTCTCTTTGATTCTGACAATCTTTTTTCAAAATCTATTTTTTTAAAGTCATTTAATGATTTAACGTTATCAGTCATTTTTTTACGTATACACTTATACCTATATTATATATGTAAATATAATTATTTGTAAAAAATACAATATAAAATAATACTTAAATAAAAATGATTTATGTTACTGTATATTTAATGTCTAAATTATAATAAATCTATTTAGATTAGTGTCATAAAATATGTCTGAATTACCAATTTTATATAGAAAAACAGCAACCGGTTCTATTCAAGAATGGAAAATATGGGTTGATGAAAGAAAAGATGGTTCTGTATGGATTATGACAAGATATGGTAAAAAAGGGTCTCCTAAATTACGTACAATTGAGTCTCAAGTTAAAAGTGGTAAGCGTAAAAATACTATTGCTGAAACAACTCCATTACAACAAGCTCATTTAGAAGCAAAAAGTAAATGGAATGAAAAAAAGAATAAACAAGGCTATACAGAAAGCACCAATTTTAATATAAAAAAGGTTGTTGTATTACCAATGCTTGCTTCTAAATTTGATCCATCAAAGGTTGGAAAAAAGAGAGGTATAAATATAACCTTACCAGCGTACGTACAACCTAAAATAGATGGTATTCGTGCTTTAACACATTTTGATTCAAAATCAAATCCAGTTGTATTATCTCGCAGAAATACACCATATCCACCGAAAATTATTCAACACATATTAAATGAATTAGAAAAGGTGAAAGCATCTATATCTAATCGTCCAAATCTCTATTTAGATGGTGAATTTTACACAGATGAATTACCATTTGAAGAGTTAAACGGGCTTCTTCATTCTAAAAAGATTGAAAATGTTGATTTATCAAAGGTGAAATTGATTAAGTATTATATATTTGATTGTTTTGATTTAGATGATATGAAAATGCCATTTAGTGAAAGAACAAAATTGTTATCAAAGTTAATCACACCAAAATATAAAACATTAGTTAATGTTGATACATATAAAGTTGATACTCTTAAACAAGTTGATGATTATATGACACAATTTTTATCTGATGGACATGAAGGTTTAATGATTAGAAATGCTGATTCACCTTATGAATTAAAAAAACGAAGTAAACATCTCCAGAAATACAAGAAATTTATTGAGGAAGAGTTTGAAATCGTTGGATTTAAAGAAGGTAAAGGTGAGGATGTAGGAACTGTTATCTGGATTGTTAAAACAGAGGATGGAAATGAATTCTCAGTGCGTCCAACAGGAACAAGAGAACATCGTCAACAACTTTTCGAATCTGGTGACGAGTATATTGGTAAATTACTTACTGTTAAATTCTTTGAATATTCTAAAAAGAAAGTACCTAGATTTCCAGTTGGTAAATCAATTCGTCACGACATTAATTAAAAAATAATAAATGAAAATGCCTATCGTGGCATTTTCATTTATTATTTTTTTAATTAATATTTAATATTAAACAACTTATAATACTATATAACAATACTGTAACTCAAAATGAGCGAAAATAAAGAACAAGAAGAATACCCATTAAATACATATTACACATTATGGTATCATGGAATAACAGAAAAGAATTGGGACAAAGATAGTTATGTTAAAATAGGAACAATTCATTCACTAAAGGACTTTTGGACATATTATAATAGTATTAATACATTTCTAAAGGGTATTTTTTTCTTAATGAAAGAAGATATACTACCAATATGGGAAGTACCAGATAATATAAATGGCGGATACTGGTCATTTAGAGTAGATAGAGATAAAGTTGATTATATTTGGACAAAATTATCTATACAACTAATTACAGAAAATATATGTAATTCAACATCATCTTCTAATTCAGAGCAACAAGGTGAAATTATTAAACATGATATAAATGGTATATCAATTAGTCCAAAAGCAGTTAATGCTGTTATTAAAATATGGAATAATAATTCATCATATTGTAAATTAGATGATATAAAATATGTTACAAATATAGAATTAGAATCATCATATACATTTTATAGACCACATAAACAACATAAAGATATTATTAAATTAAATAAATAAAACAAAAATAAAAAGTAGAAAGAAACAAAAAAATAAAAAGTAAAAAGAAAAAAAAATAAAAATAAAAAATAGATAATAAAGTTATATATTTTATACATTTTAAAATAGGTAACCCCCCCCCTCAACAATTTTAGCTTAACAATTTGAAAAAATGGCTTTTAAGTAATAAAATCATCAGAGACACTAACACTTTCATTACTATACATCGTCATTTAACAATTTGTTTTTTTTAGCTTAACAATTTGAAATACACAGTAATCCCTATTTTAATATTTTTTATATAAAAATATAAAAAATATTATTGATATAGTAATAAAAATAATTAAAAAATAAAAGTTAACATTTGGTTAACATCTGAGTTAACATGTTAACATTTAAAAATAATGGTATAATATATATATTATATGAAAATTAATTATGAATATATGTAAATATTGTAAGAAAAATTTTTGTTCAAAACAAAGATTAAAATCACATATAGAAAAAAAAGTATGTAGAAAATATCATTGTGATAAATGTAATTTATATTTCAGAACAAAAAATAAATATGAGAAACATTGTTCTATGAATTGTCAAAAAGAATATAAATGTATTCATTGTAATTTTACTACAAAATACAAATCAAGTTTATCTAGACATATGAATAAAACGTGTAAAGCGATTAATGAAGATAATATTATACCATATGATAGAAATGAAATAAAAAATAAAAAAAATCAATCAATTAATCAATACATAGATAATCAATATGTAGATAATCGTGTAGATAATAGTGTAAATAATACATTCAATATTCATATAAATAATTTTTGTAATGAAAATTCAGATTATATTAAAGGAGAAGCACTCAAAAAATTATTAGAGATAATGCATCCATATGATTTAATAATAGAATTCATAAAATGTCTAAATTTCAATGATAGTCATCCAGAAAATCACACAATGGAAATGGTAAATGTCAAAAAGAAGAAGATTGCTATCATCAATAATGGTGTAAAAGAGATTATGGATAGAGATAAAGCATATCAAATGAAAATATTAAACGCTGATAATATTATAACAGACAAAATCAGTGATGGTAAAAAAATAGATTATCAATATAATACAAGTGCTCATTTCTTGAAAAGGGACATGAATCGGTTTGATAAGGAATATGGCAATCGCAAATATACAAATTACACAGATATTCGCACAAAATTAGATAGTATTCTAGAATCACATAAACGTTTTGGTAAAATTAATCAGCATCCAGAATTATCTAATCACGAAACTAATCACGAAACTAATCACGAAACTAATAATGAAACAAAAAATGATATTGACTAATACAATTTAAATATATAACTATATTTAATATTATATTATAACTCAACACAGTCTATCAACTCATTCTGTCATAATATGATACTATGCCAAATAAAAAAATAAAATTAAAGATTCTCCCATCAAAGTTCCTTAATTTTAGAGGATATGTTCTATTAAAAAATCAACATCCTCCAGAAGAGCTCGAAAAGTTGAGAAAAGAATTAACAGTTAAACCCCACACACCATCAGATTATGGACTTCCACCAAAACCATTTCCTATTTATATGGAGTCTGAAACTAAATTCTACATTCCAGAGATGTATGGTATAAAAAAATATGGTCTTCCATCATTGGATAAAACATATGATGGTAAAATAATAGACCTCAAATTTAATGGTCAGCTTCGTGACAATCAAGTAGAGCCCGTAAATGAATGTATTAAAGCACTCAATGACCCCAATAAACGCGGAGGACTACTTTGTTTAGGTTGTTCACAAGGTAAAACAGTGTGTTTACTATATATAATCGCACATATTAAGCGTCTACCATTAATTATTGTGAATAAAGAGTTTTTAGTTAATCAGTGGAAAGAGAGAATAGAGCAGTTTTTACCAGAAGCAAGAATAGGGATGATACAGGGACAACGAGTAGAGACAAAAAACAAAGATATAGTAATTGGGATGCTTCAAAGTCTCTCAATGAAGGATTATGACTCTAAAATATTTAAAAAGTTTGGTATGGTAATATATGATGAGTGTCATCAAGTCCCTTGTCGTGTATTTTCACGTGTTTTAAAGAAGATTAATTGTAAAAGACATATTGGATTATCAGCAACCCCAAATCGCACAGATGGAATGATAAAGGTGTTTAAATGGTATATTGGTGATATTATTTATAAACGTGCTGATAAACCTAATTCAGATAAGGTGATTGTAAAGCGTTATGTATATGATTGTGATGATCAGAAATATTGTAAAGAGATATTAAATTATAGAGATAAACCTCAAATGTCAACAATGATTAATAATATAGCGTATTATGAGCCATTAAATATAATATTGGCAAAGAAGTGTATTGAAATAGCACAAGAATCACCAGACAGAAAGCTACTATTTTTGAGTGATAGATTAAAGCAACTTAGAATGGTTGATGAATTGATAAAATCTATATCCGCACCAACATCAACATCTATACCCATCACAACAGCATTTTATATTGGTGGTATGAAACAGAAAGAGTTAAAGAAATCAGAATCAGCTCAAATCATATTTGGGACATACGCAATGGCATCAACTGGACTTGATATACCGGGTTTAAATGCTGAAATACTAGCAACACCGAAGAGTAATATAATTCAGTCAGTTGGTCGTATAATTAGAAAAAAACACGAGACATTATCACCAATCGTAATTGATGTAGTTCATACATTTTCAGTATTTGAGAATCAAGCTAGAAAAAGATTAAAATTTTACATATCAAAAAAGTATGATATATATACATACGAAATCAATCAATCTGGGGATATTCTCAAGGAATCAACAAATTTAGAGGAAGATAGACAAGAAAAAAAACGTCAACGAAAACGAGAACGTAAACAACAAAAAAAACAAAAATCAATTCAAGAGTGTCTATTTACACTATAAAATATAATTTAAATATTATTTATTTTATATCCATTATAATGGATATAAAATAAATAATATTTAATTAAAATTAATCAAAAAATGTTTTTAAATTTATCATTTTCATCATCATACGTAGCACTATTAGTAATGTCAATAATATGTATTATTACTATTATATTACATTACGCATACTGTTTAATTTCTGGCAAATATACATTTTTTGGAATAGGTTTAATTGGTGTAGTTTTATATTGGAATTATCAATATATGAATACATTAGTAAATGTTATATCATTATTTATATTATTCTTTTTATGGATGTTATCTGTTTTGGTATATATTAATTATATAAAACAGACTACAGAAACAAATCAACAAGATTATATTGATATTGAATCACAAAACAATACATAAATATAATCACTAATATTTATATATATTGTATATAATAAAGATAATGTCTGAAAAAAATAAATATAGAGATGATTATTTCGCATATGAAATTTTATTAATGAAAGATAGAATAAAACAGCTTGAATGTGAAGTTAAAGAATTAAAACAACAATTATATACAATACAACAAAAACCATCACAATCGCAACCACTGCAACAACAACAACCACTACAACCAGTTCTCAAAACTAAAACAATACAGTTATTTAGAGAAGTAAAAAAAGAAGATATTATATTAGGGGAAAATCTTACAAAAGAATATGTGATGAAACAATTAGAACAAACAAATCCACGAACAGATTTTAATTTCATAAAAAACATATATTTTAAAGATAAACCATATGGTGAATATCCGATACGATATTTAAATCCAAAACAGATGGAATATTGGTGTAATAATGCGTGGATTATAGACAATAATAAGGGAAATAAAATAATAAATATATTAGTGAGTAATATTAAAGCTTCGTATAAGAAGGTTAATATATTTGAAAATTATAAAGACACAAATGATACATTTATAGATAATCAAACATATATACATGAAATGAGCAAATATAAATATAAACAAACAATACTTAAAATGTTAAAAGAACATTTACAAACATTATTAATTTAATAAAAATATTAAAAAAATAATAATTGCTTATGTAATTATTATTTTTTTAATATTTTTATTAAATATAGAATACAATAAACTTAACATAAAACAAATTATAATATATAAAACAAAATGTCAAAAAAGCCTTGTTCAATCTCATTTAAACCAGCTGGTAAAAATAAACCTTGCACAACAGTTATTAATGGTGGATTAAAAGTTAAAAAGAATATAGATGCACAATGCGACCTTACAGTTAAGAAATGTCTTAATGTTAAAAATATAGTTTACAGTAATACAGAAACAATAACAGAAACAGGTCAAACCGTTTCTGGAGTAAAATCATTATCTTGGATTAATACAAATGGCCAAGGAGAATTGAGTGATAATACAAAAGATGGCTTTTATAAGAAAGTAATTAAGATATCAGAAGGTAGTTCAACAGAAGGCTGGACATCAGTTGGTAATACTGGTGATATAAATGGTACAGTTGTTCATTCAATATGTTGTAATAATCAAAATGATGAATTATATATATTAACAGATAGTACAAAAATTTCTGGTATTACAGGATTAGATTATGTTGCAAAATGGACTGGTTCAGGATGGACATCACTTGGAGCAACTGGTCAAATATCATTATGGGTTTCAAGACCAGTAGGAGAACAAGATTTATGTTGTGATAATGAAGGTAATATTTATTTATCTGCAGGTGATCAGTTTGATGTTGGTTTTGGTACTACATATTTAGCAAAATGGAATGAAACAGATGGTTGGACAACTGTAGGAGATAATGACCCAAATAATGGTGTATATAGTATATGCTGTAATAGTAATGATGGAAATTTATATATTGGTGGTGGTTTTAATAATGTAGATGGTGTAGCAGTAGGTAAATTAGCAAAATATAATGATACAGATGGTTGGTCATCTGTTGGTGGATTAACTTCTGGTGGAGGAGGTTTTGTTTATAAAGTCTGTTGTGATAGTAAAGATGGAAGTATATATATTGGTGGTAGTTTTCAAAATCTTACAAATGAAGGATTATATTTTCTAGGAAAATATAATGATACGGATGGTTGGACATCTGTTGGTCAAACAAGTGATATTAATAATAGAGTTTATGATATATGTTGTGATAGTGAAAATGGTGATATTTATATTGCTGGTGAATTTGATACTGTTGCTGGAATAACTGGGTTAAATAAAGTTGCTAAATGGGATGCTAAATCACAAAGTTGGACATCAATTAGTGGAAATACAGGTGATTTTGGTCCAGATCTTAGTCAAATTGCATATAGTATATGTTGTAAAAATGGTGAAATATACGTTGGTGGTGAATTAAATAATATTGGAGGTCTTGGAATAGATAATTTAGCAAAATGGACAGGATCAAGTTGGACATCAGTTGGTGGTCCATCAGATATTAATAATAATCAAGTAGAAGATATTTGTTGTGATACAAAAAATGGTGAAATATATGTAGGTGGTTCTTTTACAGATGTTGCTAGTCTTGGTATAAATTATTTAGCAAGATTTGACCAAGCTCAAAATTACACTCTTACCTATAATACAACTGATGAAGTGACATTAACTAATATTGGTGAAAATGCTTGTTTTATTTACAATGAAACACTTGGTGAATGGGTTAAAATATAATTTAACTCATTTAATAAAAATAATAAAATATAAAATTAAAACATTATTATAATCTATATTACACAAAAATGGCTCTATCACTCTTTAATCACAAATTCTGTCCAAAAAGATTAAAAGATTTCACCTTTTCAAAAATAACATCATCAATATTACAAAGTCAATTACAATATACACAATATTATATTAAAGAAACAAAATCATACACAATTGACAATATGATAATATTTGGAACAGATGGTTGTGGTAAAAGAGCAAGAGCCCACGCATTCTTAAATGAATTATTTGATATACCAGATATTTGTAAACAAATAGACGTTAAAAGATATACATTAAGATATAAAAATAATAAATATGAATATAGTGTCCTCATATCACCATATCACATAGAGTTTAATTTAGCAGATCATGGTGTTAATGATTATTACATTATAAAAGATTACATTAAAAAAATATCTGGAACAAAAAATGTATATACAAATTCACCGCATATTATTTTAATTCCTCATTTTAATAAAACTACACTAAAAGCCCAACTATTTTTTAGAAGAACAATGGAAAAGGAAATAAAAAATATCCGCTTTATATTCACCTCATCAAATTTAAATATAGAAAAAGCCCTATTAAGTCGCTGTGTATTAATTAGAGTTTCATCACCATCGCTCAAAAAAATAAAATCCATTTTAAAGAAGATAATATCAAATCAATTACCAGAAATCAAAAAAATAGTTTCAAAATCCAAAATAGATAAAATGCTAGAAGAAATTATTTTTCAAACACGACAACAGTCGCCATCAATCTATAATTTAAAACAATCAATACATATATTACAATTATCAATAAATCATACAGATAAATCATTTAATCTCTATGTTGACCCTAATATGAAGTTAATATATAATTTAAATAAAATAATAAAGAATACGAAAATATTAAAGAAGTCAGTTTATGAGAATATTAATAGTATTTTGTATGAATTATATACGAATGATTATGATTTTCAAAATCTATTAAAACATTTAGTATTTAATTTATTGGAATCAAATATTTTAAAAAATAAAACAGTAGAATTAATACAGAAATCATCTGATGTAAGTCATAAAATGGCAATAGGTAAACACAGTATTATACCAATACAAGGATTTATATTTGACATAATGCAATCAAAACAACAATTAATAAATACATAATCATTAATTACTAAATTATAAAATACTAAATTATAAAATACTAAATCATAAAATACCAAATTATAAAATACCAATTTATAAATAGAAAATACATATGCTATATATAGAAAATATTTACTATTTATAAATACAATTAATACAATTAATATAATTGATACAATTAATTAAAATGGATAGTGCTCATAAAATATTAAATCTGGATACAACCGCATCAATCGCGGAGATTAAGAAGAGATATCGTAAATTAGCATTGCAATATCATCCAGATAAAAATAAAACACTTACTAAAAAAGAAGCAGAATCCAAGTTCCGTGAAATAACACACGCTTATAAAATGTTAACTGACAAACAATATGCTAAATCATATGAAGATGAAAATACATCATACAACCAATATCAACATCATTCATCATCATCATTCATATTTGAAGATGAGTTTTTGAGAGAGGTATTTGAAATGTTTGATACAAATATGGATTTTATGAACTCATTCTTTGATTTCCAGCAACCAAATATACAACGGGACTATCACACAACTGAATATAATAATTTATATAATGATTTAATACAGACAAATGTAACAACAGATATTGATATGGTGGCAAATATGTTGGAGGGATTAGATGTTATAGAAAATATGCTTTTTAATTCTAATATCTCAGTATTAAATATGATAAATCAACATCAATCAAATACAACAACATTATATACTACACCATCATATCAACCATCCCCACCAAAATACAAAACATATAAATGTTATATTACATTGAAAGATATTTATAAAATGAAATACAAAAGAATATTACTACAACAGTCACAATCACAATCACATATACAAACACAACACCACCCAAGATATATTTATATAAAATCTTATATAAAAGAGCAGTATTTTCCAGATATTCGCACAAATATAATTATAAAAGATAAACCATCTAAACCAACACTAGATGAATATAAAAAGAATAAAAAACGTGGTATTATAACAATGATTAATCGTTTTCGTAATTATGATATATTATTAACAACCTATATAAAACTAAATCAATCTATTAACCAATCTAGTATAAAAATTAAATATAAATATCTTGATGATAAGTATTATACTTTAACACTAAAACAATCATATTTATTTAAAATTAGCAACACAAGCACAAAAATAAATACAAATACAATATTTCCAGTTAATCAATTAAAAAATAAAGGATTATATAATCCAGAAACTAAAAAAAGAGGCAATGTATACATTACTATAAATATTATATAAATTTTATAACTTAATTATATATTACATATCATATATAACATATCATATATAACATATCATATATAACAGAATGAATAAACTATTTAATTCATTTTATGATGGTTATATTAATACTAAATTGCCATCTAAAAATAATATTAATATAAGATCTATATCAACACCAGAATTATTAATACATAAAAATAGTTTTTTAAATGAAGATAATTTTATAAGTAATAAAATAAAGAATGAAATTAAAAAATATAATTATTGTTATGAAATAAAAATAAATCCATCTAAATCAATCACATCATTCTATCCATACAAATCAAATAAATATATGCCAGAAATTACAATATACTATTTAATGAAAAACAAAAAAGAACCATCAATTAAATCTATTTCACCACAACTTCGTAGAATATGTTTTATTAGTAACCTTTATTCAAAACATAATTCAGACTCTACATCATTAAAATGCTGGATTTGTCCAACAAGTAATATTAAATTATTACCACAATTTTCCTCATCAAAATCAACACCAATTATACTTGGTCCAGATAATGTAAATAGTGGTTTATCAATACCAGATATACGTCATATAAAAATATGGCGTAAAGAA
>Ga0180432_10008077_pt1 | contig 13229 bp, 5 predicted proteins | sample SS_ome_10_FD_132414 | JGI IMG/M metagenome (GOLD analysis project Ga0180432, IMG submission 132414) | Hypersaline lake sediment archaeal communities from the Salton Sea, California, USA - SS_1_MS_2 metaG | ecosystem: Environmental > Aquatic > Non-marine Saline and Alkaline > Hypersaline >...
AGGCCGGCCCGGATGGCATATCGAGTGCTCGGCGCTCGGCATGAGCTACCTCGGCCATACCCTCGATATCCACACCGGCGGCGTGGACCTGGTCTTTCCGCACCATGAGAATGAAATAGCCCAGAGCGAAGCGGCCACCGGCGAACCATTCTGCCGCTTCTGGCTGCACCCGGCGCACCTGGTGGTCGAAGGTCAGAAGATGTCCAAGAGCCTGGGCAATTTCTATACCCTGCGCGACCTCCTCGAGCAGGGCCACGACCCGATGGCGATCCGACACCAGTTCCTCACAGCCCATTATCGCCACCAGCTTGACTTCACCGTCGCCGCGCTCGAGGAGAGCAAGCAGGCCCTGCAACGTCTCTGGGACTTCGTGGACCGGCTCAATGCGTCGCCGGCGCAGGGACAACACAACAACGACATTTCGCAAGCAGTGACTGAAGCCCGCGACGACTTCGAGGCCGCAATGGATTATGACCTGAGTGTCCCCGGCGCGTCCGCGGCAGTGTTCAGCCTGACGGGGACTGTGAATGTGGCGTTGGTCGCGGGCGAGCTTGATGCGGCGAATGTGGCGGAGGTCAATGAGTTCCTGGAGCGGGCGGATGCGGTGCTGGGCTATATCGCCCATGAGAAGGAAGCGCTGGCACCGGACATAGAGGCGCTCATCAAGTCACGCGAACAGGCCCGCGCAGCCAAAGACTGGGCACGCTCAGACGAGATCCGCGACCAGCTTGCCGAGATGGGCGTCGCACTCGAGGACACGCCCGAAGGTACCCACTGGCGGCGGATTGACTGACTTGTATCACGACGTTAGAAAGAAGCGAGGCCGCCCTTGTATCAAGGACGGCCTTTTTGTAACAGCTTGCAGGCGACCGGCGCTACTCCGCCGCTTCCTCCCAGGTCTTCCCGGTATGGTCTATGCGCCACCGCGGACGTTTGCGGAAGGGCTGTTCGAAGGTAGACTCGATGCGCCCGGTTTTCTCCAGGTTCATCATGCAGGCACGAATGCAGCCGGAAGCGCCGCACACCGCGTAGTAGCCGGTAGTCGAGAGCATCGTCTTGTAGTAGTCCACGACATTGCCGGCGGGGAATTCGGCCGTCTTGCGCCAGGTGCCGCCGGCTATTGTGTAGCTGAGCTTGTAAGCCTCCTCTTCGGAAGTCTCCTGCGCGGCTACGTCGAGGCGCAAACCGGGGCAGTCCATCGTCAGGAAGGGAGAGGCCTCCTTATTGAGGCCGTGATGGGTAAGAGTACACTTGCCCATATCCACATCACCCCAGGTGTAGGTCTTATCCTCAATCTGGATGCTGACGGTCTTGCCCTCGCGGATGTGAGGGATGGCATGGCCGTGACATTCGCGCACGCAATCCATGCAGAGGTTGCAGATGGAGTTGGGCTCGACGAGCGGATCAGGCTCCAGCTCGGCATCGGTCAGGATCATGCCGAGACGCTGGCGAGGGCCGAAGCGCTTGGTAAGGAAAACCTTCGACCATCCGCACTCGCCGAGACCGGCGGCAATGGCTGCGATACGAATGGCCGGATAAACTTCGGCGCCAACCTGGCCTGCGCGAACCGGGTCGCGGGTCGGCTGGCTCTCCGGCACACCCGGATACACCGGCACCGCCTCCCAACCGCGGTCCTCGATGAAGCAAGCCAGTCGGTAGGTCCCCAGAGGACGGAAGAATGAGTTGAGCCGGTTATAACCATAGAAAGTGTAGTTACTCCAGTGCGTGCCCTCCTCGATGCCGCGATAGACGCCTCGCGGAATGCGGCGCATCGTGACGATGACCGATTTGCACTCGGGGAAGATGTTGGCAACCTGCATCTGTTCGGGCGCGTCCTTGAGACGCTCGATATTGGCGATACCGACGCCGTCGAGACCGGCGGCGTATCCGAATTCCTTTACCGCCTCCGAGGTCAGCGCGGTCATCATTGTCCCTCCTCGCCGGCTTGACCAGCCATCGGCTTGACCGGGATCTCGACAAGTTCGCCGGTGCGGTCAATCCCCCAGGGCGGGCGGTTGCGGAACCGGTTCGCGAAGATGTTGCTGACGGCACCCTGAGCCTCAAGTGCATCCACGCAGGTGCGGTTGCAGACAGCGCCCAGCCGATCAGGCTTGCCGCTTGCGTGGTAGCGGTTGGGGCAGGCACCGTTCTGGCAGACGCGGCATTTCTCGTAGTCAATCCTGGCAACGCGCATGGTCTTGCCGGCGATGGTCAGCTCATCAAACTCGTCGGCACTGATAGCACCCAGCGGGCAACTGTCTGCACAAGCCATGCACTGACTGCAGATTGCGCCCTCGAAGATGGGATCAGGATTCAGCGGCGCATCGGTGAGGATAAGTTGCAGCCGCTGGCGAGGGCCGAACTGCGGTGTCAGCAAATCTCCGTTGATACCAATCTCGCCGAGCCCACATGCGACCGCTACGTGAGCGAAGTTGGGATAGATATTCGGCGCCGGCGCATCGCGTCTCACCGAAACGCCCTGCGGCCAGGCCTCGGGAGGAAACGGAAACAGCGGCGCGGCTTCCCAGCGGCGGTCCTCGAGGAACTCGACACATTCGAAGACGGTGAGCGCGACGAATTCCGTGTCCAGCCAGTGGTAGCCGAAGGATGAGTAGGTATTGAAGTTGGTGCCCTCTTCACTGCCTCGGAGACTTCCCCTGGTAATGCGACGTGCGACGGTGATGACGGCCTTGGCATCCGGGAAGATGGAAGCCGGACTGGTTTCCGCCGACCAATCTGCAAAGCGGTCCATGCTCGCGATGCCGACAAGGTCTGCACCGGCTTCTGAGGCGAAGGTCTTGAACTGCTGGGTGAGGTCTGACATTGTCTCACTCCTCTGAATAGTTGCACGAATGGCGCGGAAGGGCTGCTTGACATCTTCTGCTGGCGGCCCTATGGTAAGTGTATATTGTGCGATGCGCAAGACGTCACACCGAATCGGAGCGACAAAATGGACACGCGTTGGGACGCCGAGTCACCCGCTGGAGTTGCGGGTCCATCTCCAAATGCGAAGATCATGCTTGCTCATCTGTGATATAATCGGGATAATACAGCAACTGCACTCACCTGTGGCCCGCGAAAAAAGCGGAACATAATTGCCTGCTCACATGTTTTATTTCCAAAAGCAGGTTTGCGCGGCCCCGAATGTGGAATACTAAGGAGTGGAGAGTTGCACAACGCAGCGCGGGCTGTACCTTGGGACGTACCCAGTCGCCGGCGGATGATGTAACGCCATCAACACAATCTTTGGAATACACATGCACGTTGCAGCTACAGTTGGCGTTGTACAGTAGTGCAGCGCCGGGAGGTGACGTACTAATGGGCCGAGAGATGACACTGAAGCGGACAGGTTTCACGCTCATCGAACTTCTGGTGGTTATTGCCATTATCTCCATCCTGGCCTCGATGCTGATGCCGGTGTTTGCCAGGGCCAGGGCAAAAGCTCGCCAGACTTCCTGCCTCAACAATGTCAAACAGATTACCCTGGGGCTGAAGATGTACGGTCAGGACCATGACGAGATGTTTCCCTACGGCAAGACGGCCAATGTCGGCATTTTCTGGCACCAGGCCATCCACCCCTACACTCGCAACCGCCAGATCCTCCGCTGCCCGGACCGCAAGGGCATGTATGTCGGCTACGGCTACAATTATCTAGTCGGCGCCAATGGCACCTCAGAAGGCGAGTTTTACGATTCCGCAATGAAGATAATTGTCGGCGACGTCCCACCCGAATGTCTCGGCGCTACCAACACCTCGCCGGGCACGGAGTGGTGGGTCAATGATCCGGGCAACGATCTGTGCGGCGCCGTCGGCGGCGATGCTCAAGCCGCCAGCGAAGACGAGAGCACCAACTGCTTCCTCGATATCGGTCGCCCGCAGCGACACAACGACGGCCTCAACTGGGGCTATGTTGACGGACATGCCAAATGGGCACGCGAGGAATCCATTGACCAGGCCGCCTTCTGGGTACCCTCTGCTGCCACCGACTAGCAGTCCGATGCCCTGAGATAATGGTCTCGCTCTGACAGCAGACCACGCTAGATGATGGTCTGCTGTTTTTGCATCCCGAGCTACTATCGGATATAGTAACCATGTCCACTGTGGGGAGAGCATCACGCAACTCCCCACTAATCGACCCTTGTAGCTCATGCGAGTCTGATAGCACCGTGCGCAACGCATATTGCCGAGCGAATCTGTTCCTGTCGGTCCTGAACCTGCCGATCTCACGCCGGGGGGGGCGGGCGAAATGAGCCTTAGAGAACTCGCCGCGACCACCGTAAACCGGATGAACCACAATGACGCTGAGCGCAATTACGTTGTGGCATGGCTGCCGGAGTGCGCCGCTCAAAGTGGAATGCTGACCGGATGGACTGGTATCGTCTCTTCAGACCGCGGCATCACCCGACTCGTGCTGCCCAAGCCTTCTCTGGACGACGTGCTGGAGCAACTCCGGCACTCTCCTGCACTGCACCTCGCATGGACTCCCCTCCTGGTTCGCGCGCACTCGCAGATATGCGCCTATCTTGCCGGTCGTCGGCAGCCCTTCACGGTCCCCGCTGATCTCAGGTACGCCACCCCGTTTGCCGCTGAGGCATTGCGTCATGCGCAGCAGATCCCTTGGGGGCACACCTGCAGCTACGGTGACCTTGCCAAAGCCGTCGGACGCCCTGGGGCCGCTCGTGCAGTCGGCCAGGCGATGGCGGCCAATCCCATGCCATTGCTCATACCCTGTCACCGCGTTGTCGGCACTGACGGAAGCCTCACCGGCTTCGGCGGAGGGTTGGAGCAAAAACGCGCACTGTTGAGGCTGGAAGGGGTAGGAGTGGATGCGCAGCGCGAGTAGCAGGCACAGGGCCTCTGCGCCCGTGCGGCAGTTGACTTTGACCAGACCATTGGTTACAATGTCTCGGTACCAATATGTCAGACAGGGAGACGCGCTGAGGGAGGCGCGGTAGCTCTTTCTCAGCAACTGTGTTGGTGCCTGTCTGTAGGTGTCCAGTGCGTGGGGAGGACCGGGGTATGCGTGTGAGGCTGCGTATTGCTCCGGTGCATGTCGTATTTGCAGATTGCGTACACGGGTGGGCGAGTGCCGTTTGGGGTCGGAGATTGCCGCAACAGTTGCAGCGTTACGAAACTGTCGCTCTTGTTGATACGGGAGGATGCGTTACGTGAACCAGCCAAAATGGCGTCTCGGAGTTGCACTCTTCCTCTGCTTCATCTTGATAGCAGGTATAACAGGTGGCGCATCAGCTGGCGACATAGAGGTCGGTTACCTTGATGCGGATGGTGACCCCATCGGCATATGGCCAAGATATGCCTCTGCCAACTCCAAACGCTACCTCCGCGTCGTTGTCGAGTATGACCCTGATGACGAATACATCTACTCCCTGACTGCCTCAGGAGCAATCTACAAGGAAATCGTGACACCTGGCCTGCCCTCCTGGGCCCAGCCCGGCACCGATCAGGGCGTCGCATGGAACTGGGATAGCACTCTGGAAGCCCGCGTGTACACGATTGGGCCATACGCCGGGTATGACATCCGCGGTGCCCCCCACGGCGGCGTAATAGGCAACCTGAGAACCTCAGGCTTAGATGCGCCCTTTACCGACTCCCAGGTGACGTTCAGGGTCGTGTTCGCAGACGTTGAAGATGGCGACCTTTCTGATCCTGAAACCGCTAGGACTGCCGGGTTCAACACTTACCACGACAACTCCGATTATCTGCAGTGGTACAGTGGAGATGCGACAGGAGTAGATCCGCTTAGCGTGTCTCCTGGAGGAATAAGCCCCGATGACGGCACCGGCAGTTCACGGTTCAGATTCAGAGTCGTTTACCGTAATCGCTACGGCTTGCCACCGCTGGTCTGTCGAACAACTTCCCCACCACCATCAAGCACAGATAACCCTAGCGCCAGCTACTCCTATGTTGACTATAACCCTGAGAATCCATCCGACCCCTGGTTTGTGCGAGGAGACTGGTGGGATGATTTCTGGCTGTACTCGAACTGGGACGACCATGGCTTTGACCGGGTCGGCGAGGAGAGGCAGTATCATCTCGGCGAAGTGATTCTCATAATTGATGGAGATCGCACTCGCCCCCGCTTCATGCACAGGGAAGACCCGACGGACGAAAACTGGAGCCGCGGCGTTACGTTCTTCTACGATTTGTTGCCCACGGACTACAAACGCTACATTGACAATATCTTCCTGTTCCCATACAACCCGGCGGGACCTGACGAGCTGGACCGTTACCTCAATTATCTGCGGGGACGGCCGAACTCCAACAACTATGTTGCCCTCAGCGCCGGGGGCCACACATACGAATTCATAGCTACCGACGACTTCAGTCCGGCCATGGATCAAGGCTGGATGCAGGTTGGGCAGCCCGGCAACGGTTTGCACAATGACTACTTGCGAACCAAACCGCGCTGGCGCGGCATAACAGGACGTGACCCCGGCACGGATGTGGACGATTTCGTGGCAACCCGAGAGTTCACGCGATTCCTCGATAGCGACTATGCTGCAGGCGGTTCCGGCTATCCCTATGATTCCCAGAACCCCGGCCGCTATCCTAAGGTAGATCCGGTGCTGTCGGCCCATCCCTATTTCCCCACCGGCACCATCAGCCCCAACGCGATATTCTCCCCCGACCCGACTGGCGCAGCGCCCAGTCCCTTCCCTCTGGACACTGCCGGCGGGCCTGTCCCTCCCTGGCGCTACACAAACGATGACACCATCCGGCCCAACTACGTCAACATACATCCCGAGACCGCTGCCACGCCGTTCAGGGGCGGTAAGTGGACCAACCAGACCACCTTCACCTTCCGCATCAACTACTGGCAGTCCGAAGACATCGCCCCCGACTTCATCAGGGTTTTCATCAGACGCAATGACCGCGGGCTCAACGCCGAAGGTCCGTACACCGGTTACACCATGGAGCAGATGAACCCCCTGGATCGCGTCTATCGCGACGGGTGCGTCTTCCAGTTCCAGGCAACCCCCGCGCAATTCCCCGGCGGCGGCGGACCGGGAGACTACAACTACTACTTCGCTGCCAGTGACGGCACCAGAACGACAATTTACCCCAACCGCCCGGAGGTATATGCACAGCCCGGCGCAGGGAACATCTACGATCAGGGACAGTATGGCGTACCCCAAAGCGATACGGGGGAGGACTACTACTGGTTCCGCGTCAATCGCCCCCCAACTCTGAGTGGAGAGTCGGTTAACCCGACAGTAGGCCGCTCCGGCGAGAATTTCACGTTCCGCGTTGATTACGCCGACGTTGACGGCGAGGTACTGCAGGAGTCCACGCGCGGAGATCGGCCCTTCCATGCCAAAATCCACCTCGACCTCTTCGGCAGCCGCTACGGCCAGGCGTCAGTTACTCAGGTCAACTCCAGTATCTCACTCGCATACCAGACGTACACCGGCAACCACTACAACGACGGCGAGCTCGTCGGGATGGAGCTGGCGATGCAGTCCGGCGCCGCCAAGGGCAAGACTTACGCCATTGCCGGCAACACCGGTAGCGCCATTACGCTGGCAGCCGGCTCAGACCTGCTCGGCGACGGCGTTGCGGCCCGTGACCTCTTCCGCATTTCCAGGTGGTTCGTCGGTACCATGCGCCAGGAAGACAGCACTGACAACGACTACGCCGATGGGGCCCAGTTCGTCTTCGATACCGCAACCAATGTCGAGCTTGGATCCGGCGTGCACCACTACTACTTCGAGTTCTGGGACGATTGGGGTAGTTGGCTCTATCCGGATGACCCCAACGTGAAGGTCGAGGGCGAGCCAGTCCGCTATCCCGACAGCGACGTCTTCGAGGGGCCGGAGGTACGCGAGAACACCGCGCCTCAGCTCATAAACTTCCACTTCACCCCCAAGAGCGTTACCGGAGGACCGGACGGCACCACCGCAACCAGTTTCGTCTTCTTCGTCACCTACGTGGATCAGGAAAACGACCCGCCGACACTAATCAGGCTCGGCATTGATGGAACGCCTCAAGCTCCGGATAGAGTCCTTGACCTGGTGCCTGACCCGCCCGAGGATGACGTCTATACGGACGGCGCGATCTACCGCACCCAGCCTATCAAGCTCTCTGAAGGCGACCACATCTTCTACGCGCAGGCCTCTGACGGCAAGGCGCGATTCCCGGATACCCCGCCTGACCAACTGCTAATCTTCAGCGGGCCATACAATCAGACAACGGGCGGGTATGACGTATCCGTGGAGGGACCGACGGTTGCGCCCAACACGCCGCCGAAGCTGACCTTCCTCCCCGAAGATGACGGTTCAGCCCCGGGCAACCCGCCGGGACTCGACCCCAACACCGGCGATCGCACCACTAATTTCACCTACACAGTCGTGTACACGGATACCGACAGATTCGCCGGCATTGCCGGGAATCCGCCCAAATACGTCCAGGTCTTCATAGACGACAAGCCATTTGACATGGCCCCGGCCGATCCTAATGATCATGACTACACCGACGGCGCCACATTCCAGCTCACTGATCAGCAGCTAATCGAGGGCACGCCACACACCTACTTCTTCGTGGCATCTGACGACCTCGACCGGGCGCGCCTGCCCGCGTCCGGCGTCGTACCGACTCGCTACAACGGCCCGGTCGTTGATGAGCCGCCCGGCCCACCCATGAACCTGCTTGTCCAGGATACGCCCAACGATAACGGCGGCTCCATGGACATCGAGTTCTCGGCCAGCCCCGATGACGTCGGCGGCGCCCGTGACGTCACCGAGTATCGCGTCTATCGAACCGAGATACGGGGCCAGTACGGCGTCGAGCCGCTGCTGACCGTTCCGGCCACCGGGCAGGCCGCCTACCACACCAGGGACACCGCACCAGCCTCCAGCGAACCGCCGGTTGACGGCACCGAATACTACTATATCGTCAAGGCATTCGACGCCGCCGCCGAATCGGACCGCTCCAACGAGGAAGGGCCGGTGACCTCCCGAGACAACATCCCGCCACGGCCGCCCAGCGGACTGTCCGTAAACGACCCGGCACTCGGAGGCACTCTTGACCTCGCATGGACGCTGTCACCTGATGATGGCGGCGGCTACAACGATGTCACGGAGTATCACATCTACCGCTCTGATGACCCCGCGGTCTTTGCGCCACCCTATGTAGGTACGGCCGCCGCCGGTGAGTCCACCTTCCGAGACACCACGGTGCCAGATAGAGTAGACTTCTATTACATGATCAGGGCCTTCGACGGCTCGAACGAAAGCGCACCCTCGGACGTCGCCGGGCCCCGGCAATCAACCGACAAGGAACCTCCGGTCATCAGTAACCTCCAGCCTGCCAACGGTGCCACCGGAGTGCCCCGTAACACCACGATCAGCTTCCTCGTCGAGGACAGCGGTGCCGGCGTGGATGTCGCCACTCTTCAGGTCAATGTCACTGTCCTTGGTGCGCCCGTCGAGGGCAGCATCGAGACTACGGGCACGGCCGCTGCGACCACCGTCACGTTCACGCCGTCTGAACCCTTCGACTACCTGCAGAACGTCAGAGTCAGCGTCTATGTCGAGGACCGGCAAGGCAACTCACCCACCAGCAGTCCGCCGTGGACTTTCATCATCGCAGGCGAGCCGACCTCAATAGTCAGTGGCCGCGTCCTCCAGGCCGACGAAACGCCGATCCCCAATGTTCGCGTCATTGCCGGTGAGATCGAGGGCAAAACCGGCTTCGACGGCAACTACACCATCACGGGCCTCGCCGATGGAACCCACGAAATACACGCGCAGTTGCGGGGCTGGCACTTCACTCCGACGCAGGTCGCCATTACCGTGCCCCCGGATGCCGCCGGCATCAACTTCCGCGGCCAGCCCGGATTCGACATCGAAGGGCAAGTCGTTGACGAAGCCGGTACGGGTGTGCCCGGAGTTCTCATCACCGCGGGCGAAAAGTCAGAAGTGACCGGCGCTAATGGCCGCTTCTACATCATGGACCTGCCCGAGGGCACATACCGCGTGACACCGGTCCTCGAGGGCCACGACTTCGTACCGCAGAACCGTGATGTAGAAATCGGCCCCGGACTTGACGGCGGCGGCCAGGTATTCATGGCCGTCCCCGAGAGCCATTCACTCAGCGGCCTCATACAGACCTCCACGGGCGAGCGCATGGAGGCCGTCCGCGTACGCGCCCGCAACACTGACAGCGGCGAAGAGCTAGAGGTATTCACCGGCATCTCCGGTCAGTACGTCTTCCAGGCACTCCGGCAGGGCAATTACGACGTCACTCCTGCTCTTGCCGGCTACCAGTTTAAGCCCGCCCGGCAGAACGTTGATCTCCTCACCCAGAAGACCGATATAAACTTCGTCGGTGTGCCCGAATATCTAGTATTTCTGCCAACCGGGCTCAGTTTCGTGGCAGTTCCCATATCTCCCGAGACCACTGATTACCGTGTCGCCTTCGGACCTACTACGCCGGTCGCACGCTGGGATGGCGCCAACTCTCGCTGGATTACCAGCCAGGATGACCCGACCAACAAGATACTCGACCTTGCCGCCGGGCGCGGTTACTGGGTCAGGGTCTACCCCGAGGAAGTTGAGGAAGGCGAGGACGGCATCACTAACCCAGTCTCCGGTACCCCCATACCAACGAGCGTCGGCTACGATCTCGAGCTCACCGCTAACTGGACCTCGGTCGGCAACCCCTACCCGGCACCACTGCCCTGGCGCAACATCGGTGTCGCCGCCGGTGGCGATGTCAAGGACTACGGCTTCATCTACGACCGTGGCATTAACGACTACCGCATCGTCGCAGATGTCCAGGGCATCGGCATATTGGACACAGTGCCCAACGGCGCGGGCTTCTGGATGCACTCGACCAGGGCCCGGACCGTGCGCACCAATGCACTGACCGCACCGGCCGCCGCTCGCGGGCCTCAGATCACATTCGCTGATGATGACTACCTGATACCGCTGCAGGCTACCGGCGCAGGTTGCGCGGACAGGTGTGCCGCAGCGGGCGTCGTGCAGGCTGCGGACAGGCTCCCTGACGGCGGCAAGTTCATCAATCCGCCCGCCACCGGCGCCTATGTGGACCTCTACATCCTCGACGACGACGGGCAGAAGTTCTGCTATGACTTGCGCCCCGGCGTCCAGAGCGCGCAAACATGGAACCTCGAAGTCGTCACCAATATCGGCGACATAGACATAGCTATAGCGCTGCCGGACCTCTCGCGGGTCCCTCCCGACAAGCAGGTCATGCTCACCGACACCGCGACAGGCAAGCGCATCTACGTGCGCACCGCACAGCAATACACCTACCGCGCAACCCACGATACGCCCCGGCGCTTCAAGCTTGAAGTCGGCCCGCGCACTGGCGGCGCTCTCGTCATATCGTCGGCATCCGCGACGATGACGCGCGGCGGACAGGTCACCGTGGCGTATTCGCTCTCACAGTCGGCCGATGTGACCATCAACGTCATGAACATCAGCGGCCGCTCCGTCAAGGCGCTCGCCGCAGCAACACCGGCAACCGCCGGCGTCAACACCCGACTCTGGGACCTCAGCAGTTCGCGTGGCACGCAGGTGCCCAATGGCACGTACCTTATCAGTATCTGCGCGACAACCGACGGCGGACAGCAGACCCGCACCATCGTGCCGGTGCAGGTGAGCCGCTAGCGCGGCCAGTCTCGCCGACCGTATATGACGGCAGACGTGCAGCAGAACATACGCACACATGGCTACATGATATACAGCACGGATCGGTCCGTGGCATCGCCCGCAAATGGATACTAACGGTTGAGCCGGCCACAGACCAGGAGGCAGATTGATGAGCCACCACGACCACAGACGGCAGATCGCGCTTATCCTCACCTTCACGGTGCTCATGCTCGTCGGTCTGGGGGTGAGTGCCCATGCCGGCGTCAAGGTCCACCTCGGGGACAGTCGCGAAGCATTCATTGACTTCCTTAGCAAAGAGGATAATCTCACCCCGGAAGGTGCTGCCAAGCTGGCGGCGTACTGTGAACGCACCAGCGACTCCCGCATCATCAATGAATGGGAGTTGCCCCACGGCACCATACTCGACTACTACCACGTCGGGCAACAGACACCCGGCGGCCCGGACGCATCATATAACGGCTCGGCACTACTGGTGCATCGTGATTCCCGGCTCGGACAGGCATATCTGCGCAAGGCATACGCGGACCTCGGGGTCGTCGAACGCGTCAACAAGTGGCTCGGCGATGTCTTCGCTCCCAACAACCACCTCGTGCTCGTGCCGGTGGGGATGCTCAGTCCCGGCCAGGGTGCCGACCTCGTCGCGGCCATGGCCGGAGCTACCGAGACCCGCCGGGTCGCCATCATCGCCGCCGAGTTCCCCCCATGGCACAACCAGTCCCCCGACCAGGCCGGCACATCACACCGTATATGGCTGCCTGACCGCTGTTTCAGCGCCTACGAGATGTCAAACACCGAATTGATGGAGGGCGCGCCGCCTGAGAATATCCGCACCTTCCCCATGTACAATAACCTCGACGTGGACTTCAGCGGCACCGTCGAGGGTAACGAGCTCACCTATCGGACGCCCCTCAACTACCCGCCCGACTTTTACGCTGACTCCACCGGCGGCCCCATGTCCATACATGCCAACGGCCAGTGCCCGCCCAACGGCCTCCACAACCCCGCCTGGGACAGCGGCCCCCCGAGCCCTGACCTCCCGGCCACGCCCACCTGGTACTCGGCCGAGCCCTCAAATCAGGACTGGACCGAATTCCAGTTGCAGACCAACTGGTGGAACCTCATTTTCAACCGCGCCAATCAGAACTCGCTGACCAACTACTATTACGATAACTCCCACGGCAATATCACCATCGAGGGCGATCGCAGCGATGTCTTCGGCTGGGTACGCAGCCACCATGTCCTCGACCGGAATCCCTATGGCAAGAGCTACCAGTACGTTCAACAGCCAGGCACGCCGATCATCCGGCCCTTCTACGTCGAGCCGGGCCACCCAACCTACGGCATGCGGATCGTCCGCGCCAGTCTCGACGAGGCGGCCCTCACCCTGCTGTTCGCCGAAGACGTCAGCGTCGGCGTACCGGAGTTGTACGCCTGGCAGCGCGACATCAACGGCGTCGCCTCAGGCGACCAGCCTGGATGGACCAGGATTTATGGCCCCGCCGGAGCATCTCTGAGCACCTATCACTACACCGATCCCTACGATGCCCGCCGCCACCAGTGGCTCAACAGCGG
>Ga0180432_10008078_pt1 | contig 13228 bp, 13 predicted proteins | sample SS_ome_10_FD_132414 | JGI IMG/M metagenome (GOLD analysis project Ga0180432, IMG submission 132414) | Hypersaline lake sediment archaeal communities from the Salton Sea, California, USA - SS_1_MS_2 metaG | ecosystem: Environmental > Aquatic > Non-marine Saline and Alkaline > Hypersaline >...
AAGGTCGAAATCAGCATCAAACCAGAGCGACTTCTCCTCGTCGTCACGAGAACTCCTGCGGTCCATCCACAACCGGAACTCATCGGCGCATTGATGGCAGACCACGTGCCTATCGAGCATGCGCCAGCCGGGCGGCGGCTTGGGCTCGCGCTCCTTCGTCGTCTCGCCATAGCCGATTCTGCCGCACCGCGAGCAGACCGCCTTGGTCACGATCTCCAGCATTTCTTTCACGGGCGCCTCCTGCGGTCGGGGCGCTCGCGTACCCAGCGCCTGAATTCGATGGCGTCGAAGTATCGCCGGTTGGCCCGCATGCGGTGCGGCGCGCCCTCGGCGATCCAGCGGGAAAGCGTGGTCTGCGAAATGCCGCACAGCTCGCGGATCTCCTGCGCGGTCAGCAGCCCGCTGAAGTCCTCCCCTGATTTCGGTTTTTCGTTCTGCATGTCGGACCCCTCATGGTTCGCGCCTCTCGCCGTACGTGCCGTTCTCATCCGGCTCCATGACGATGGCGTCGTCTTCCGGCTCCTCCGCCGGTTCTTCCGCCGGTTCCTCCAGCGGCCTGGAGAGCCGCCGGGACAGGCCGCTCTCGATGCTCTCCGCCGCGCGCCGCGCGATCACGAAGCGAACGTTCCTGCTCGGTCTGAACCGCTCAGGAATTCGTCCGCAGAGCTTGTCCAGCGCCCATCCGCATCCCTCCTCCAACAGCTCCTGCAGCGTGATCGGGCGCTCGTCGCTCATCGGTTCCTCCAGTCCGGGCCGGGCATCCGGATGTCGATCGCGTGGGACATGCGCGACTGCAGCCCGGCCTTGCGCTCCGAGCTGCGGAACTGGTCGATTGTGCTCATGGGATCGGCCTGCGACGTGATCACCAGCGGGCGGCGCGCCTCGTACCGCTCGGCGACGATATGGAACAGCCGCTCCTCCTGGTACTCCGGCAGCCTGCCGCGCAGGTCGTCGATCGCGACGAGTCGGGCGCTCGTCAAGGCTTTGATCCGCGCCTGGTAGTCCTGCTCGCGGTTCACGAGCTCGGTAATCTCATGAGCCGTGCAGAACACGGCGCTGTGAGCCGCATTCGAGCGCAGATGATCCTGCACGATCGCCGAGGCGATGGCCGATTTGCCCCTGCCAGGCGGCCCGTGCAGCCAAAACGTCACCGGTCGGCGCGACGAATCGACCAGCTCGATGAACGCCTGCGCCGCCTGCCATGCCGCGCTGATATCCGGATCAGACAGATCGGCTCTCCTGCCGGCCGAGCAGCGCCGCTCGGCGATCGATGCGCCGGCGTGCATCGGACGGATCCCGAAATCCGGGAACAGGCCGAGCAGCGCCGAGCGGAAGGAAGCCGCCTTGCGGTTCATCTCCTCGCGGACCTGCTGCTCGACCGAGGCCCGCTCGATCTCAAGCTGCTCGCGCTCCTGCGCGGCCCTGCACACTTCGTTCGGGCACTCCCCGTCGAATTCCATGCCCGTGAACGAGCGGAACCGCAGGATCCGAGCGCCGCACCGCTCGCAGGTCCCCTCGCCGATCGCCGTTGCGAAAGGCTCGGTCATGTTCATGCCTTCGGATCAATGGTCAAGAAAGCCGGATTCAGAACGCCGCCCTCTTCGTTCGCACGCTCTCCTTCGTTTCCAATCTGGGTTCCCAGGTTGTGCCATCTGCGGAAACGCTCGCCGTGCTTCCAAACATGCGCCAACACCTCGCATGCGAAGCCGTAGGAAGCTCCGGACATCCCTCCTCCCGTGATCCGCCGGCACATTTCCTCGTCCGCTTCATGCGAGGTCTGCTTCGCGATCGCCTCGAGCTCCTCGCCTTGCGCCATCCTGGACTCCATCATGGAGGCCCAAATCGATGCGTAGATGTAGACGCCCAGTCCATAGAAGTGACCCTTGTTCGCATTGACGCCCTTCTCCCATCCCTCATTGTCGACGATCTCGAATGAATCGAAGCCTCGTTCATTGAGATATTGCTGCATTTCTGCTGTGTAACGAGCCTCCTGCCTGCATAGCCTCAAAACCGACTCTTTCCAATCCACCCATTCGCCGTTTTCGTCCTTTACACTGAATGAAGCTTTTTGATTGTTGCCCTTTTTGCTCATGACCCCTCACTTTCCTGCAATCCTGCTGATCTGTTCGAGCGCCCGGGCGGGACTGCCGGGCGCGGATTCTGCTTCCTTCGGTCTCCCTCTGCTGCGTGCCGGCCGGCGATCGCCGACCGCCTGCGAAATCAGGTCCGGGCGGATGCCGGGCTTATCCGCGCCGTCGAGGCGTGCGAGCCCGCGCCAGATGCGCCGCGTCTTATAGACGGCGCCCTTGGCGTCGATCACGATCACCTGCCAGCACGGGCCGTGCGGCAGATCGTCGCGCTGCCTGCGCTCGATCTCGGACAGCCTGTGCAGCACGAGGACCGGGCTGCGGCCGCTGCGGGCCTGCTGCATCTGTCCGCTGAGCCGATCGAATGCGCTGCGCACGGAGGAACGGCTGATTCCGGCGCGCTCGGCGATCTGCGCCAGCTGCATCGGCCGCAGCCTCCATTCGACGCCCTTCAACATGTGCGGATTCGGACGCCCGCGGAAAATCTCGCAGATGCACATCAGATGGACACGGTTGGCGACCATGGAGCGTTCCATGCGCCAGGCGCGGAAAAAGCTCCTGAACAGCGGAATCCATGCGCTCTCATGCTCGCTCGGCCTGTCCGCGGCCCGCACGCCGCAGATCGTGATCCAGGCTCCGTCGGTGCGGTCCGGCGTCTCATGGCGCCGGATCCAGTGCCGCTTGCTGAGCGCCCTCATCGCACGTTGCATGCGCGCGACGGCCATTCCGCTGATCGAGGCCAGCGTCGACCAGGGGATCCAGATCATTTCCTGACCGTTGATCCGCATCGTATGCGCCGCGCTTCGCTCGGACGGCGCCAGACCGAGCCAGCTGAACAGCAACGGCGTCCAGAGGCGCGCCATGTCCGCTTCGAGCCCCGCGTTGCCGAGCGTGAAGCCGCGCTCGATCGCGTCGGCCGGGATGCCCACCCAGGGGCTGGCCTCGCTCGGGCGTTTCATGCGGCGGCCTCCTCGTCAAGCGTCCAGACGAGACCGCGCCTGCGCCTGGTCGAGCGGATCGCGCGCACGTTCGCTTCGAGGTCGCGCCATGCCTCGGGATCGCCGAAGATCTCCTCCTGATGAAGGATTTCGTCCGCGATCACCCTGCGATCGTCGAGTGCGAGCAGGAAAGCCGCCATGATCGTGGTCGGATTGTGGATCGATCGCGTTCCGGCGGCCCGAGGATTGCGCCTGATGCGCCGGAGATACTCCCGCAGCTGAGAGCTCTCCCTGTCGATCTCGCCGCGCTCCGCGCCGAGATACCGCTCAACGTCGCCGCACAGCGCCTGCCAATGAAGTATCGCCATGTTCCGCCCGTATTGAGGATTGCCCCTGAAAACCCGAAGTGACACGCCGCGGATCCAGCCGCGTCACGGACAACGGTTGCCCGCAAATTTTGCCCGAATCGTTACCGGTCGGCGCGCCATAAAACGCAAAACCACCCGGAATCACAGGAATTTGAGGTATACGCGAGGAAGGAAGAGATGCTGAGGCGCGAGAAACGCAGCATTGATTGCAGCTCAGACTTACACTGCGCAACTGACTGTTTTTCCTGTGGTTTATTGAGGTCATCGTTCCGACTCAGACAAACGGTTTCGATGTTCTTAACCGTAGAGTATTTCTTCTGAGCCGTCAAGGATTTTTTTTGCCGCGTTCTGGGGCAAGCTTCTGAGAGCTGTTGGGTACCTCGGAGGAAAAACAAATTTCTACGATCATCTACATGATCTTCTAAGGCGGTGCGGATTTGATTTTGGAAGTGTCCGTTATTACCTCGCTTTCCGGTTTTTCTGAACGGCGGTTCAATTCAAGGTGAATTCAGGACCTGTTTAGAGCGGTTTTTTGCGTTCGATATCATCCGCACGGCAGTAGGGTGATTTCTATTTTTTGCCTGTAGAACCTCTCCGAAACCTATCTTAAACCTGCATGGGGCGCGGCTGAATCCGATTCAGTGAAAAATGTCCAGGGCTTAAGTAGACAAATCTCCACACAAGGAATATCGTCCGAAGAAAAGTTCTTGCATGCGGTTTTGAGCGTATGCAGGATGGAATAGAACATGCCGCGCGGTTTGCGCGGTTTCCCGGATCGAGGAGACCATGAGCGAGACCGGATAGACCGAACCAGGGGCTACATGACGGGCGGGTGGATGATGATCGCATGTCAAGGCAGCCTGCAGTCGTCCCGCAGCAGGAAATCGAGATCCAGGAGGCCCCTGAGGACTGGAACGAGCGCGGCGCCGCGTGGTGGACGCAGCTCGTCAACGACCACAAGGGCGATCCCAGCTCGATCAAGGTGCTCGAGCGGCCGGACTTCACGGATCACGACGGCGGCTCAGACAAGCTGGTCACGCTCGAATGGATGCACAAGCCGCACGGAGGTAAGCTCGAGGCGCTTGACGATCCGGATCTGCCGCAGACGCTGCCCGTACAGGTCAACGAGGTGTTCAGCACCCTGCGCGCGCGCTACACCGACGGGCGCGCGTGGGATCACACGGACGAATTCAAGGTTACGGCCAGGATCGCCGGCCTGACCGGCGTGAAGGTCAACAAGACCTTTTCGATTACCTTCCGGCTGCCGCGGATCCCGGACGCGCGTCCGACGCCCGGCAACGGCAACGGTGCGAATCACGCCGGCGCGGCGGCTTTGATCGAGGAGCTTCAGCGCGCCGGATTCCTGAAGACCCCTATGGCCGATGCCCCCGGCCAGTCCCCGGCGCCTCCGCCCGGCGTCGGGGACGCCCCGCATTCCTTCAACGAGGAGGTGCGTCGGCTCGAGCGGCAGCGCTGGGAAGCCGACTCGCGCCACCAGCGCGAGCTCGACGAGGCGCGCCGCGCCGCAGACCGGCGCGAGCAGGAGCTGCTGCGCGAAGCGGACAACCTGCGCGGCGAGCTGCGGGCCAAGGAATCGGAGCTCACCAGAGAGCGCGACGGGCATCAGGATGCCAAGCGCCGCGCCGAGGACTTGCAGCGCCGCGTCGACGAGCTGCAGCGCGAGCCGCGGAAGAGCGGATTTGATGAGTGGTCTCAGAATCCGCTCGTTTTGAAGTTCATCGACAACTGGTTCACGGCGCAGAAGCAGAAGCCTCGGGACATCGACCCGATCGAGATGACGCGAAACCTGCACGAGCTGATGCAGGACCTGCGCGATCCGGACCGGCCAAAGGGCAACCTGGAGACGATCCTCGGCAAGGGCGTCGAGGTCGCCGAAAAGGTGCAGGACGGCCTCCGCGAAAGCCGCAGCGCATTCTTCGAGCCGATCCTCAAGTTCGCCGACGCCATGGGGATCGATCTGGAGCAATGGCTGCCCATGCACGGGCAACGCGTGCTCGACGCCTACAAGGCGATCCGCGACAACCACGGCGAGCGGGTCTGGTTTTCGTTGCTCGAGCTTGCCAAAAGCAGCGATCGTCTGCCGATCGCCCTCAACTTCGCCGACCGCTTCGCCCAGGTGGCGCGACATCTGCGCGAGCCGGTCGATCGGCTGTACCAGGATCACGCGCTGCCCGCGCTGCTCGAGTATTTCCGCGCCTACGAGAACGGCGAGCTCGACGAGGAGGAGCCGGAGGACGAAGAGCAGCCGCAGGCGGATCCCGAGCCCATCGTGATCACCCCGCCCCCAGCGCAGCCGGTGAGGCCTCCGGCTCCAGCAATCGAGCCGCAGGCTGAAGCTGCGGCCGAGGAGCCGGAGGCTCAGCCCGGCAATCCCGAGGAGGCATCATGAGGCAGGACGTCTTCCGCATCGAGGGAGGCCGGATCGCGCGGTGCTACGACCTCGGCACCACGCCGGATCTGCTAAGCCTTGAGCAGAAGACGCGCCGCACGCTGTCCGAAATGGCCCGCTTGGCGCGGGCGCGCCACGTCCATCCGCTCGTGGTGGAGACCGCCCGCGCGATCGCGAGCGGCATCCCGCATGACCAGTCGGCGCAGGCCGAGGCCGTGATGCGGTTCATGCGCGAGGAGCTGGGCTATGTCAAGGATCCGCTCGGCTCCGAGTGGATCAGCGACCCGCTGGTGGTGATCGAGGATCGCGCGCCGGTCAATTGCGACGGCTCGACCACGCAGGCCGCGCTGCTCATGGCGATCGGCATTCCCGCGCGGTTCGTGGCCTGGAGCCCGAACGAGCAGACCGAGTTCAAGCACGTCTACGTGCAGGCGTACACCGGCGGCCAGTGGCGCAACGCGGACTGGACCGCGACGGACATCCGGCAGCGGCAGATGTGCGAGCGCACGGGCCGCCGGCTGATCCGCTCGATCGAGCCGTTTCCAGGAGGCCGCGGGCTCGGCCACCTGACCGTGATCCAGGGCGCGGACCTCGGCGGTTTCGGCGAGGCGGAGGTGATCGCGCCCGAAGCGTGGCCCCAGGTCGGCGTGTCCTCGGAGGGCTGGCCCGTGCTGCAGGGCGTGTTTCCCTCGCCCGAGGAGGTCGACGAGGAAGACGAGATGATGGCAGGGCTGATCGACCAGGCGCGCGAGACACGGGCGCTGCTCGAGCAGGTGCCGCTGTCGCAGGCCGTGCTCGCCCGCATCCCGGCGGAGAAGATCGAGGCCTGGAACGGAAACCTGGATCGGCTGCAGCGCGAGCTCGCGATCCAGCTGCAGCTCATCGCCTCGCATCTGAGCGAGCTCGTGGATTGGGTTGTTCAGGTGCAGGAGAACGACCTCGATCCGCTCGTCGAGCCGACGCTCGACGCGGCAATCGTCTACGGCGAAGCGTTGGATGCGGACTTCCAGTTCCTGAGCGCGCTGTTCGTCGCCTCCTCGGTGATCCGCTCGATGGGCCGCGAGGGCATCATCAGGGCCGCGATAGCCGCAAAGGACGAGCTGCCGGAGGAAATCCAGGCGGAACTCGGGTTGGTTCCTATGATTGTTGGAATCATAGGAGCGGTTGTGGTCCTCTGTTATGGAATCAATCAAGCGGCAATCGTATTAGGTCCGAATACGCATTTGGCAGACGAGAAAATCGATGCTGAATCAGAAGCGGCCCGCATACGACTTGAGAATCAGCGCGCCATCAATGCTTCAAGGGAACAGATCAGGCAGGAGGTCTCCAGCTCGATGATCCAAGCGGTCGAGCGCGACGATCAGAAAGCGATCGCTGAGCTGCAAGCCATGCTGGATGAGCTGAATCGCCAACAGGCTGAAGGGATGGAGAACGAGCAGAGGGCAATTGGGCAGATGAGGGAGGGGCTCGCTCAGGCCAAGGTTGGAGAAATCCCCTGGGGTTGGCTCATCGGAATTCCTGTCGCAGGACTAACGATCGCGGCTGGCGTCAAGATTTTCAAGGGGAAATCCCGATGAAGGTCAGCAGCCGGTCCCATGCCCCTGGTGTACGCATGATCACCTGTGAGAACAGAACGATCAATGCAAAAGCAGCGCAGGTTATGAATCCTATGCCGAACCACTTGATCTTGATGTCGCGCAGGCTGATCTCTTCCTCATTCCGAACGATCACGGGCTCTCCGTCTCGAATGGCGAGCTTTTCCTTGGGCATGACGACCTCCTTCTGTCCCGGCGAGGGGTTGCTGAATCATGAACAATTCTAGCGCCGGCTTTCATTCCCGGCAAGGAGTCTGACATGCACAACCCGGAGCTCGAACGCATCCTCGGCAGAGGCGGCATGGGCAACCCGTGCTACGGCGGAATGAGCGGCCTCGGCGACGACAACCCGGAGCTAGAGGCGGTGCTGGGCGGCGACGAGCGGGTGATCGGCGAGCTGGGGATCGATCCGATGACCGCGCTCGCGACCGGACGCGAGGCGGCCGGTGCCGCGGCCGGAGCCGCAGGAGAAGCGGTCAAAACCTTCCGCAACCTGGGAAGCCAGGCCAACGAGATGATCAAGCAGGCCTCCTCGATCGCGCGGGCGATCGGACGCGCGGCCAAGGACGTCTGGCGCTGGGTCAAAAAAGCCGGATCGTGGCTCGCCAGGCTGTTCGGCCGGCGCGGCACGCCTCCGCCTCCGCCGTTCTGGTACAAGCAGATCGACGGGCAATGGCAGTGGAACTTTTACGGGTCGCTCGACCAGGTACTGACTGAGCTCGACAAGCAGGTCGTCAAGCCGCAGTTCGACGAGCTCTATCGCTGGATGAAGGCGAACCGCATCGGCTACCGCGACTTCGACACCAAGCAGAAGTTCATCGATCACATCACCAGGACGATCCTCGAGGTTTACCAGGAAACCGATCCGTTCGATCTGTCCTTTCCCGTGCAGACGGATCCGCGCTACGGCATCACAGTCGTTCTGCCGGTTCTGCCGCGCGAGGCGTTCCAGCGCGAGGTCGAATACATCAGGCAGAACCAGCCCAGCCTATGGAGACGATTCCTGGAAGGGCTGAAAGGCCAGGTGTCCGGCGCTTCGGGCCTGACCGCTGATCAGCTCGACCGCTATGCGGTCAAGCTCGTCTCCCTCTGGGCTCCGCTCGCCGCATCGATCCGACAGGATTCGACAGTTCAATCGACTTCCGTCAGCGGAGGTCAGGAAACCGGGCATGACGCCGTCGGGCTGGAAAACCTGCCCCCGCCGCAGAACATCGACGCGACGATCGGAAGGCTGGAGACTCAGACCGGAGCGGACCCGGGCGAATCGGCGGAGCTCAGGCAGATGATGGCCGACGCCGGGTACTCGGATGTGGAGCGTTACCTGAGCTCGATGCCTCCAAGCATGCGCACGGTGATGCGCTATCTCTTCGAGCGATTCGGTCTCGCCGAGCGCAGCCTGGTGTCGGTCGTCGGGCAGACGCAGCAGCAGCAGCAGGCGGAGGCGCAGCGGAAGATCACTCAGGAAGCGCTTCTGCAGGAGGTCGTAGACAACGGCTTCAACGACATTCACCTCTACCTCGCAAGCCTCCCGAGCACGGGGCGCGCGGCTCGCGAAGCGGCGTTTCGCGCGGCCGGGCTGTTTTCCGGCTACGGGCCTTATGCGCTCAGGAGCTACACGCAGGCGCGACGGACCATCCTGGATCGGCTGGAGCGCGGATCGGGGGCCATGGGCTACGCCGGCGGCTTGTCCGGCGAGCGGCTCGGATCGGGCGGCGTGAGGAACGAAACGACCGGCGTGATCACCGGCGGATCCGGCGCATCGCAGCAAACGCAGTACCGCAGCGTGCCGGCACAGCTGTTCATCATGCTCGTCGAGCGCGGCGCTTCCGATGCGGACGCCGCGTCCCTGGCGCAGAGCTACGGGAACCTGCCGCAGATGAACGGCATGCGCCAGGCGGCGCTCGCCATGCAGCGCGACGACATCCCCAACCCGATGGCCGGCAGCGGATCGCGGTCCGCGGTGCCTCCGGGCCGGGAGGTGCTCACGCAGGGCCAGGTGCCGCAGACGATCGCGCGGATCCGTGAGCTGACCGGGCACGGTCAGGCGGAGGTGGAAGGCGTGGTGCTGTACCTCGCGACGGATCCGGGAGACCTGACTGAGCTCGTCTCGCTGCTGGGAAATCCGACAGCGCTCGTGCAGATGTACGCCGAGGCGCGGGCGGAGATGGAGGACTCCGGTTTCGATCCCGAAGCGTTCGGCGATTTGCCGGCCGGCGGAGGCATGGACATCGCCAACCGAACCCGATTCGACGAGGACATGGGAGCGGAACAGGACGAAGGCTCCGGCGCGGGCCTGCTCATCGGGATCGGACTCGGCACGGCCGCGCTCGTCGGGCTCGGCATCGCCATGAAAAAGAAGTGATCGGCAATTATCTGATCGACGGCCTGCCGCGCAGTCCCTCGCGGCGCAAAAACAAGGAGGACACGATGGCCGAAAGAAACTTTGTCAAGCGAGGGAACGCATTTTTCTCCAAGTCCACCGGCAAGAAGCTCTTCGGCGCGGCCGCCAAGCGCGCGCGCTCCTTGTTCAACAAGGGCAAGCGCAAGAGCTCGGCCGGCAAGCCGAAGCGGGCCGCGGCCAAGCCGCCAGCGAAGCGCCCGGCCTCGAAGCCGGCCAAGACCCGGACCGTGGTCCGCGAGGTGGTGAAGTACCGCAATCGGGCCGCGGCCAAGCCGCCCGCCAAGCGCCCGGCCTCGAAGCCGCCGGCCAAGCGGGCCAAGGGCATGATCACGCCGGGCGCGATGGCGTTCGCCGGATCCGCCGGCGTCGGCGCGCTGGGCGGGCACTTCCTGCTGAAGCCGATCAAGGCGCGGCTCGCGGTCAAGAAGAACGACGCGGGCGTCGAGGTGCCGCGCGAATTCGCGCAGAAGCACCCGAAGCTCGTCGCGTACGGTCCGGCCGGCGGCATGATCGCGATCGGCGCGGGCATGATCGGCGGCTCGCAGATGATCAAGGGCCAGAAGAAGGCCCGCAAGATGCTGCGCCGAGGCATGCAGGGCGCCGGGACCGGCCTCGCCGCCGCGGGCGTGATCGACCTGATCAAGCTCTATCGCGCGGCCAAGGCGCCCGAGGCGCAGCAGGCCGGCATGGGCGACTACTACCTCGACGACTACCGCGCCGAGGTCGTGGACTTCCCCTCTGGCGCGTCCATGGGCGCGATCGACTACGGCTACGACGACAACCCCGAGCTCGTCGGCGCGCTGTCCGGAATCGACGAGTACGACGACAACCCCGAGCTGGCCAAGGCGCTGCTCGGCTGAGCTGAGGAAGGCATGGCGAAGCGCTCCGCCACGGCGAGGTGGGTTTTGCGGGTCATCGGCTTCGCGGCAGGCAATCCGGCGTTCGCCGGTCCCTCGTACGCAATGCAGATGAAGGCCGCCGGCAGGTCCGGCCTGGCTACGGCGCAGAACCCGCTCGCCGCGGTGCTCGTCCCGAGCGCGGGCAATGCGCTGATCGGACTGCTCGGGCTCTGGGCCTCGTCCAAGCTGGGCGATTCCGGCGTGCGAGATTTGGCTCAGGGCAGCGCGGCCGCTTTCCTCGCCAACGGCATCGTCAACGGCATCGCGCTGTCGCGCGTCGATGTGCCCATGTTCTACGCCGAGACGTTCGGCGAGCCGTTGCCGGACGCATCGGAACAAAGACTCGCAGAGCTGCCCATGCTGCCTCGTCCCGACGACCAGGGCGGCATGAGCGGAAACATCGAATTGGAGCGGATTCTCGGCTCGATCTAGAGCCGGGCGTCCATGAAGCCGCGCGACCGAGGGGTCCCGCGCATGAATGCAAGCCATACAGAAAGAAAGGAAATGGCCATGCAGATCAAGCGACCCATGATCAGAACCCCTCAGCGCGCGGTGCGCAAGCCCGCGCAGGCCCCGCCCGTGATGACCTCCTCGGAGGATCAGGCGGCCAAGATCATCGAGGAGGACGCCCAGGCGTCCGGAGGCAACAAGCTGCTGAGCGGCTACTGCCCGGTGCTGTGCCATGTGATCAGCGCCGAGAACAACGCCGGCGCGAGCACGGTCGTCGCGAACAAGATCCCGCTGTTCCTCGACAACCCCCAGGCGTTCAGCTACACCGCGCCGGCCAACTACACCGAGAACACCAACTGGTGGACCACGGTGGACAAGGACAACGACGGCCGCCTGATCTACCCCATCAGCTTCGGCGGCATCTCGTGGTTCATCAGCAGCAACGTGCTGACCGACGAGCAGGTCATGCTGCTGTACGCCACGGCCTCGATCGAGATCTGGAACAACGACAAGCAGGTGTCCCGGAAGATCGGTCTGGCCGGCATCTTCAACACCATGGCCCCGGTGTTCCGCAGCGGCGAGGACGCGGCCACGAACGTGAGCTGGGCGAGCGGCGACGGCTACCACTACACCAAGCTCAACCGCCGCGTGACGTTCGGCAGCGGCAAGAACGAGAACTGGAGCATCGCGCTCAACCTCGTGGACAACACAGTGACCGACCTGAACACCGCGGTCGGCGCCGGCAGCCGGTGGACTCTCGGGTTCATCCTGCACGAGGCGGCCGTGCTGCGTCCCTCGAAGGACCAGTAGGAGGAGGACCCCTCATCAGCCTCCTATTGCGCGCCCCAGCGGCTTCGGCCGACGGGACCTGGGGCGCGCGCCCCCTCGGACGTCCGCGCGCGGCGCGGGCGCCCGCGGGGACGAAACCCGAACCTTCGAGGTGAGCCATGTCGCATCCGTTGATCAAGAAGCTTCGCCGCTCGAAGCAGGACGAAAAGGGCGGCGACTACAGCGAGCCGCCCGCACAGGAGCCGAGGAGCCGCGAGATCGAGCTCGACTACAACCGCCGCATCCACCCGATCCGCCGGCTGTTCGGAATCGACGCCGACCGGCTCGAGGAGGACTACGGGCTGCCGGACGTGCCGCGGGGGATCAGTCTGGAGTGGTACGGATCCAACGACGAGACGGGAACCTACACCACCTATCCCATCGGCAACGCGGTCGGCGACTACGTGGACATCGATTTCCGCACGGCGATCAGCAAGCGGTTCGTGATTCTCGCCCTCCGCGTCTACGAGTACGAGGCCGCCGGAGGCACGCCGATCAAGAACCTCGAGGACTGCAAGATGGCCATCAAGGCCAACAACGCATGGCTCGTGCGGCCGGACGGCATCCCGTCGTTTTTCCTGCGCGGCTCGCTGATGGACAACCGAAGCGAGTTCCAGCGCATGGGGCCGATCGTCCATCATGGCACGCGGGACAGCGCGAACGATCCGCGCAACCCGGTGTTCCGCTTCACGCGGCGTACGACGAACGCGCTCAACATCGAGATCGGCATCGACGTTATTGGCTTCGAGCCGACCGACGCCTGGCTGAAGGAAATCGGCGCGGGCAAAAGCCAGAATCCTCCGTTGCGCATGTTCCTGGACTACTCGGCAGCAGAAATGGGCATCCCGGAAGGGGAGAGCCTTGAGTACTACAACGGAGGTCCGGAGACCTTGGCGCTTGCCGCAGCATCGACCTGCACGATCAACTGGCGCGACGTGATCAGCGCCGGGTTCATCATCACCGGACTGATGATGTACGACCAGGCGAACGAATTCGAGGAGGTCGATTACGCACGCGTGACGCTGATGTCCAACGACGTGCAGATCTTCCGCACGCCGGGCATCCTCTACGACAACATGTGGAGCTCGACCGTATACTCCAATCCGATCAAATGGTGCGGTCCGATTGAGCACTTCGGAGACTCTCCGCTTTCGCCAGAGTTCACTGTCGAGCGGATCATGGCCGCCGGCGCGGCGTCCGAGGCCTGCATCGACGTGGTCGGATTCCGCCCGCGGAAGCAGATCAAGGACTA
>Ga0180432_10008079_pt1 | contig 13227 bp, 11 predicted proteins | sample SS_ome_10_FD_132414 | JGI IMG/M metagenome (GOLD analysis project Ga0180432, IMG submission 132414) | Hypersaline lake sediment archaeal communities from the Salton Sea, California, USA - SS_1_MS_2 metaG | ecosystem: Environmental > Aquatic > Non-marine Saline and Alkaline > Hypersaline >...
GAAGGCTCTTTGATCGGAAATTCAACTATATCATAGTAATGGCCGAACCGTTTAAATTTTATGCCCCACTCATTGATAAAACTATCATCCGCATCAATTACTAATTTCCAACTAGATGGAGTCCGTAAAGCCACGCGTCTTAAATCAGCGCCAAAAAATTCTTTTATCTGTTCAGCAGGAATTACAATATCCTGACATATTTCCATGGTTTCCGGTTTATCCAAATCGCGCCAGTTAAAATATTTAACTAAGTCTGAATAAGCTTTCCTGGTAATGCTGGTCACAATAGTACCGCCAAAATCTATCGGTACGCGATCCGGCTCTTTAAAATTAATTGTTCGTAAGACTCTCTCGCGCGGATTCAAAGTTTATCACCTTCCTGATTAATTCCCAGTGCGAGCTTTATCTATTGCTATATTGATCATTATCTTTTCCTGCAACCTAAAACTTTTCCCGGTACTCGATGATAAAACTTAATCTTTCCTTATGCTCTGGTTTGAAAAATTATTCTTTAATTGAAAACCAGTTCCGGCAGCCATAAGACTGTTTGAGGGAAAAAGGTAATTATTAATAACGCAATTAATAGCGGTATAATGAATGGCAAAGACTCCCTAATGACAGTGGCTACCGGCACTTCACCAACATCACTGACGATATAGAGACAGATACCCATGGGCGGAGTAATTATTCCGATCATCAGGTTAAAAACCATGATCACGCCAAAATGGACAAGATCAACACCGATCATATTCATCAGTGGAATAAAGATGGGAGTACAGATGATTAAAATAGCCATGGTGTCAAAAAACATCCCTAGGATTAATAGAAACAGATTAACCAACAAAAGAACAATGATCGGGTTGCTGGTCAAAGAAAGAATCAAATCGGCCACAATACGCGGAACATTCTGCGATACCAAAACCCAGCTGAAAATTGCTGCCACTGAAACAATCAGCATAATGCTAGCGTTAATGGTCAACCCTTCCCGCATCGATACCAGGAATGTTTTCCAGTTTATTTCTTTATACATAACACCTAAAAAAATGGCGTAGAGGACAGCCAATACCCCTGCTTCGGTTGGTGTTGTGATACCGAGCACTATACCGCCAAGAATGATCAGTGGCATTAACAGGGAAAGAAAAGCCCTTTGCAAAGCGATACCCTTTTGCCTTATTGTAGTTTTTTTCTGGCTTGGATAGCCTCTTTTAACGGCAATAATATATACCAGCCCCATCAACACAAAACCAATGATGATCCCCGGAATAACACCGCCAAGAAATAGCGATCCGACCGAAACCTCACCCATAACGCCATAGATAATCAGCACAACGCTAGGGGGAATGATTGGCCCGACTGCCGATGAAGCCGCCGTAACAGCGGCGCTAAAACCAGGATCATAACCGGCATCTTTCATTGCCTTCATTTCTACCGCTCCGAGTGAGGCAGCATCTGAAACAGCAGTTCCGGAAACTCCGGCAAATATCATGCTGGCTAAAATATTAACGTGCCCCAAACCGCCACGCACATGTCCAACCAACGATGCAGCAAACTGAAAAATACGTTCTGAAATACCACTGGTGTTCATCAACTGGCCTGCCATAATATATAGCGGTATCGCCAATAATGGGAAGCTGTTTAGGCCACTGGCCAGGCGTTGGCTTAAAATCGTGATTTTGATATCTCCCACCAAGATAAATACCAATGCAGAAATGCCCATGGCAAAAGCTATCGGTGTTCTTAAAAATAGTAAAATCAAAAAGACCACGAGCAGTAATATCAGTTCATTCGGCAATGGATTCACCTCGTTTTTGGGTTGATAGTCCCACTAACCGGATTGACAGGTCATAAATCAGATAGAGTGCCATTAGTATACCGCCAACAATCACGGCCATCGTGTAATAATTTGTCGGTATTCGTAATGCTACTGTTGTGTTCCGGGCCATCAGTGGCTGCAGCAACCACGCACCCCAAATCGTATAAACCAGGAATACCACTACCACTAAATCTGTACCGATATATATCCATTTTGCAATTTTTACTGGAATTTTTTCCATTACAAAATCGAGGGAAAGGTGTCTCTTCTTTTTAAGGGTATAGCTCGCCCCGATGTAGACCATCCATACCATAAGCATAATTGACAGTTCTTCAGGCCATATTAGGGGGTTCCTTAGTAGATAACGGGAAAATATCTGTAGAAACATGATGCAGACAATTACCCCAAAAAGTATACCGCTTATTAATAATTCCAGTTCTCCCATGATGTTCATAATTCGATCTAGGTGTTTTTTCATAACTGATGAATGTCCTTTCTAAAGAGCATTCTAGATAGAGCATGGGCCTGCCGGAATAAATCCGGCAGGCCTGATCTCCCAGTAGGTAATAATTCTACTTCAGAGCTTGGATTTGATCGTATAATCCAGCACTCCAGTAGTCTTTCTCTTCCAATTCAAGAGCCAGAGGTGCCATTTTCTCCATAAATGGCGCAGGATCTACTTCATAAATCTCTACCCCTTGCTCAAGCAACCACTGATAATCTTCTTCCACAACCGTTTTCGCCAGTTCAGTGTAGTAATCACCAGCTTCTTCAGCTGCTTCAACCAACGCATTCTGGATGTCCTCCGGCATGCTCTGCCATACTTCATCGTTAATGATCACGTTGGCATTAGTTAACAAGTGATTGGTCATTAAAACATAGGGTGCCGGCTCATAGAACTTCATGCCTCTGATGAAGTCAAAAGGCATATCAACCCCCTCGACTACTCCCTGTTCCAAAGCCAGATAGACTTCGCCCCAGGCCACAACAGTCGGGTTAGTGCCAAGCTGGGTCCAGTTCAGCAGATACATCTCGATCTCCGGAACCCTCATCTTCAAGCCGGACAAATCCTCTAAACTCTGGACCGATTTTGTCGTGGCGATTACGTTGGGTGGCCTTAACCAATTCTCGGCAATAATTCTTACACCGTATTCTTCAGCATACTTATCCTTAATCTCTTGATTGAGATCACTGTTCAAAAATGCTACCTGGTGATCCTGGTCCTCGAAAAGAAATGCCAGTGAAATAATATTGTAGTCTTTTATATATTGTCCGTAAAATGTAGCTGCGAATTCACCCATTTCCTGGGTTCCCATGGCAATCGATTCGATTTGATCAATTGCACCGCCGAGCTGGCTGGCCGGGTAAAGTTCAATTGTCACTCGCCCATCAGTTTTTTCTGCAACCAGCTCAACCAATTTTTCGTTGGCCAGGTGAGCCGGGTTGCCAACTGCATCAATGTTACCCAGTTTTAAAACCCAGGTTTGATCATCAACTACTTCTTCATCAGCGCTTTCATCTGTGCCTTCATCAGTTGGGGTCTGGCAACCCAAGCCGCCGACCAACATCAAGGCGATAACGGATACCAGTAAGAGAAACCAAAAATATTTTTTCATTCTTCTTAACCCTCCTTAAGATTTATACTACTAAACTAACTTTTAGTTCTGCTTCGATCACCTCCTCTTTGTTTTGCTGATATCCCTAAGTGTGAACTACTATTTCTTGTATCCATATACTTGTTCAGACTGTTCCGGGGATATCTTCTTTTCCCTGAGGTCTTGTTCTACAAGTTCCCGTTCACGGTGCCTGGGATTCCCATAACCGCCGCCACCCTGGGTCTGAACGCTGAAAAGGTCACCTTCAAAAAGGTTGTAATTCGTGGTTTTTGATTTTAGAAATACCTCTTCCTTGGTATCAGGATTGACGATCAAACGGCCGGTACTGCCTTCTTTACCGCCATCAAAACCCTTTGCCGGAAACTTGAATCGATCACTCTGCGTTGTAACTGTAGCATCAGTTAACACTCTCAAATCACGGCGTACACCCATACCGCCGCGGTATTTACCCGGACCGCCTGAATCCTGTCGTAACTCATATTTTTCAATTCTCAACGGGTAAGATACTTCAACCATTTCAATCGGTGTATTGGCCAGGTTATGCAGGTGGGCAGAATAACAATCAGGCCCATCACTGTTATAACGCGCACCCCATCCTCCTACCTCAATATCGAAAAACACCCACTGTTTTCCGTTTTTCGGTTCAAAACCACTGATGCTGTAAACATTTGACATTCCATAATACCCGGCTGTGACTTTTTCCGGAATGACCTGTGAAAAAGCGCCAAATATGGCGTCTACCATCCGGTGACAAATCGTAACCCGGCCAACAACCGGTGCCGGCGGTAAAACATTTGTCACGGACCCTTCCGGGGCGATTACTTTAATTGGCCTATAACAACCGTGGTTCTGCGGTATATCCGGATCAAGTAAAGCAATTACAGTGTAATAAACCGCCGATAAGGTGGTCGGCAGGGTGGCATTGATTGGTCCAACCCTCTGCTTACTGCTTCCGGTGAAATCAAAGGTCAGGTTATCACCTTCGATGGTAATTTTGACCTTAACCTTTATCGGTGTATCATCAATACCATCATCATCAACGTAATCCTCACACTCGTATTCTCCGTCCGGCAGGGCTGCTATCTTCGCCCGCATCCGTCGTTCTGAGTAATCAAGCAGTTGGTTCATGGTCGAGGCAACAGTTTCAATGCCGTGCTTTTCAACCAGTTCCAAAAATCCCTTTTCCCCAATACGAAGAGCTGCAACCTGGGCGCCGACATCACCTTCAGTTTTTTTCGGCTCCCTGATGTTTGATTTTAAAATATCCATAAAATACTTGTTCAATTTTCCACTTTCATAAAGACGAATCGGCGGTATACGCAGTCCTTCCTGGAAAATCTCGGTTACATCTCCACCGTAACTGCCCGGGGATCGACCGCCGATATCGATATGGTGTGCCAGACTTCCGGCTATGGCCACCATCTGATCCTGATAAAAAATCGGGCTATAAGTCAGGATGTCCGGAAGGTGCCCCGCACCCAAATAGGGATCATTCATTAAAAAAACATCACCCGGATTCCATTCGTCGAGGGGATAGTAACGGAACATACCTTCCAGCGCCGGTGACATCGAATTCATTTGAAACGGGATCTGCGCTGAAGGTGCAACGATTCTGCCCTTGGCATCAAATAAAGCCGTTGAAAAATCAAGAATTTCCCTGATGATGGTCGAGTATGCTGTTTTAACAATAGTCAGGGACATCTGCTCGGAAACTGAAGATAGGGCATTGCGGATAACTTCCATTTTAATCGGATCAATATTTTTCATTAGTTGCACCTCGCCATTACCAGGTTACCGTATTGATCGACGTTAACCGTGAAATTACTTGTAACTACCACCGTACTGTCCATTTGCTCGATAATTGCCGGTCCAGAAATCCGGTTTTCATATTGCAACAGGCTTCGTTCATAGGTTGGACAATCAATAAAACCACTATCCGTAAAGTATACTTTTCTCGTTCCCTTATAGGCATTTGCCGGATCGGCATTCCCGGCGGTGAGCTTCCTGACAGCCGGTTTCTGAACGATTGAAAAAATCGTGGTTCTTAAATTAACCAGTTCAATCGGATCGCTTTCTGCTGCATGGGCAAAGAGGCGCATATGCTCTTTATGAAATTGATCTTCTAATTGCAGCGCAAGTTTCTTATCAATGGATCCGGAAGGCACATCAACATTTACTTCATATGCTTGTCCGACATACCTGATGTCAGCGGACCGCCGTAAAATATAATCATTATTGCCGTTACCATCCTGCCTTAATACAGTCAGTGCTTTCTTTTCGAGGTTAAGAAATATATTATTCAGCTTTTCTAAGTCAAGCAACCTGAAATCACTCATGTAGCTCTGGACAAAATCATGCCTGATGTCGGCTACAAGCAGACCAAGGGCCGAGGCAACCCCCTGGCTTGGCGGAATAATTACTTTACTAATACCGGCCAGGGTTGCCATATCGGCCGCGTGCAGAGAGCCGGCTCCACCAAAAGTTACCAGCGTAAATTCTCGCGGATCGTAGCCTTTTTCAATTGATACTGCCCGCAGTGCTTTTAACATATTGGCATTTTTAATCTCTATAACGCCACTGGCCACTTTTTCTACTGACATGTTCAGCGGTTTGGCCAGCTTATCTTCAAGAGCTTTTCGGGCACCCGCTATATCAAGGGACATTTCGCCACCTAAAAAGTAGTTCGGGTTAATTCTCCCCAGCACAACATGGCAATCAGTATTGGTTACTTCAGTCCCACCAATGCCGTAACAAACCGGACCCGGGTCGGCGCCCGCACTGTGAGGTCCAACTCTTAAGGCGCCGCCCTCGTCAAGCCAGGCAATGCTGCCCCCACCGGCCCCGATTTCAACCAGGTCAATTACCGGAATTTTTATCGGATAACCTTCACCGCGCCCACCATGAGTTACGCCGCCAACTTCATATTCGGTCTTCATCTTGATATTGCCGCCTTCAATCAACCCCAACTTGGCCGTTGTGCCACCAATATCGAATGAAATGATCTTGTCTTCCCCAACCTGCTTGCCGATGTAAGCAGAAGCAATAACCCCGGCAGCCGGACCTGATTCAATAATATTAACCGGCCTTCGCCTGACAATTTCGGCCGTTACCATGCCGCCGTTCGACTGCATTACATATAACCTGGTATTAATCCCAAGCTCTTGCAAGCGTTTTTCCAATTCATCAAGATATTTGTCCACAATTGGCATCACGGCTGCATTTACTACCGTGGTGCTGATGCGCTCATATTCGCGGTATTCGGGCACGATTTCAGATGATGCACAGGAATAGATTTCCGGGTAGAGATCTCTAATCATGTTGACGGTGATATTTTCATGGAGGGGATTAACATAGGCATGCAGGTATCCAACCGCAATTGAATCAACGCCTTGGTCGATCAGTTCCTGCAGTAATTGTTTAACCCCTTCCTGATCTATCGCTTTAATAATCTTGCCGTCTGCATCAACTCTTTCAGTTACTTCCTTGCGCAAATCCCGGGTCACCAGGATTGGCGGTTTTGTTTGAAAAAGGTTGTAAAGATCTTTACGAAAATGACGGCCGATTTCCAGGACATCTTTAAACCCAGCCGTTGTCAGCAATCCGGTGCGGGCTGTTTTATACTCAAGCAAAGAATTTGTTGCCACCGTTGTGCCGTGCACCAGGTATTTAATATCCTCATAGGCAAAAGGTACCTGCTTATTTATTTTCTTAATGCCATCGATAAAACCAATTGCCGGATTCTTCGGTGTAGATGATATTTTTGAGATAAAAACTTCACCGCTGCTTTCATCAAAAAGCACCAGATCGGTAAATGTGCCGCCAATATCAACCCCTAAGCGATAACCCACGGTCAATCACCCCCTTAAAAAGAATAAATTATGCCGATGTTAAATTTTTACATTTTTCCACCGCTTCGATCACATCAGCTGCATAATCATCGGCCCCGATTTTAGCTGTCCATTCGGGGGTGACAGCTGCACCACCAATGATCACTTTCACCTTGCTGCGCAGGTTTAGTGCCTCAAGTTTTTCTATAACGCCCTGTTGATGAGCCATGGTTGTAGTTAGCAGTGCCGATAAACCAAGAATATCCGGCTGTTCTTTTTCCACCGTTTTGATAAATTCATCATCCGCTACATTTATACCAAGATCAATGACCTCGAAGCCGTGCGTGCTGAGCATCGCAGCGACAATATTTTTACCGATGTCATGCACGTCATCGCATACTGTCCCGATCACTATTTTGCCCAACTTTTTCTGTTCCTGATTTGCTGCTACCAGAAGCGGCTGAACAATCGTCATCCCGGTTTTCATCGCTTCTGCCGTGCCAATTAATTCCGGTAAAAAGCACTCGCCTTTTTCAAACAGTGCTCCAACTTTATTGACTGCTGGTGTTAAGCCATCCTGGATCAGGTCTAAAGGTTTGATACCGGCATCCAGTGCCTCGGTAACCGCATTTTTTACATCATCGACATCCATCGAAAGAACAGCCTCTGTGACTTGCTCAAGCTTTTCCTGCATATTAGTAACCTCCATCGTATTATTAATATTCTGCTATAGGCTAAGATTTTCAAATTTATCAAGACTCGATGAAACACCTTCACGCTTTTCAATTAACTTGATGTATGCAACAATCTCTTTCTCGACTTCAGCCGGCAGCGGTTCAGGCTGATACTCGGCAAGAATCTTTTCAACCTTTTCTTTTGCCAGGTGTTTAATTTCTTTGGAGCCTGAAGCCGCCCAGGTATCGTACTTCATTCGATCAACCACCAGGGGTATATAGTGCTCCTTCAACAGGTTTTCACGTGTATGCTTTTCACCCATGTAATGACCTTTCGGCCCTACCTTGGCAATTAACTCGGTTGCCATGGTCAGCGGGTTTACTTCTACCCCTCTTAAAAGCCTGGCAACCATTCCGGCAACCTGATCATCAATCATAAATTTTTCGTAGCTGCAAACCATGGTTGAACTCATTGCTCCGGCTGTGCCGATGATATAATTTACGCCGGCCATCGCCGTCATCAAAAGGGTCATGGCGCTTTCAAATCCTGCCTGCATATCGAGGGTATTACCGTCACAGAAACCTCCGGTGCCCCTGGAGGGTATTTTATAGAAACGAGCCATTTGGGCAGCCACCAGGTTAATCAGGGATGCTTCCGGTGCAGCGTACGCGATTACACCGCGTTTCATGTCAAGAATGCTGCTCACCGTGCCGTAAACCACGGGGGTACTCGGTGTTATCGCCTGGGCCATCACCAGCCCGCTTAAAATTTCCGCATTCATCTGGACAATGCTGCCGGCAATGGTTACCGGTCCGGTTGCACCGGCCTGAACTTCAGGAGTCCAGATCACCGGCAAACGCCGCGTTACATACTCGTAGAAACCTTCCAAAATCTGTTTGCCGTGAGCCAGGGGACTGACTGGGCAGCAGTTTACAATTAAATTGGGGCGCTTTTTCATATTTTCTTCGCCGCCGGAGACTATTTCGGCAATTTTAATCGAATCAAGAGCCTCATTAGGCCCAAAAGCACGGCCCCTGAACGGTTTAGTAGAATTTCGAAACATTGAAAAGACCATATAAGCATGATGAACCTGGTCGGGGATATCACTGGGGTGAACCACGCAATATCCTTCTTTTATATTTTCAGACTGGTCTGCCAACCTGGTAAACTTCTCACAGTCATTAACCGTGGCCAGCCTTTTATTCCCGTCAATATCACTGACACTTAATACACTGGAAGCCGGACCAAAATTAACGATATTATCACCCATAAAAACATCCTGCCGTGGATCACGACCATGCCAGGTAAAATGAGCCGGCGCTTTTGCGATCGCTTCTTCCACAACCCAGGGCGGAAACAGAACATGTTCCTTTTCAAAATCAACATTTGCTCCGGCTTCCGCCAGTTTTTCCAGGCATCGCCTTTCCGGTACAATAACGCCGGTGTGTTCCAACACATCAAGAGATGCAGCATGAATATCCTTAACCTGCTCCTCCGCTAAAACTTGTAGTTTGCCACCTTTTAACTGCACGATCGAAAACCTCCCGATATCTAATATTTATTTATATTATTATTGTTGCCTCAATCACTAAATAGATCAGCCTTATCAAATAAACCAGGTATTCCACCGGTATGTAGAAACACCACAGTCTCATCTTGCTTAAAATAACCACTGTTGATTAAACTTAGTAACCCGGCCATCGCTTTACCGGTGTATACTGGATCTAAAATCAAACTTTCAGCCCGGCCTACTGTTTTGATCGCCTCAAGACATTCAACAGTGGGCAGGCTATAGCCGGTCCCAAGAAAATCATCAAATATTATAATGTCGTTATCCTTAATTTGGTTCGCATGACCAATAAGCGAAGCAGTCTGATTGAATTCCGTTTTGATGCGCTTGATCAGGATATTCTTCGGTCGATTGATGGTTATCCCAATAATTTTTAGCTGCGGGTAGAATAACTCCGCACCCAGGATTAAACCACTCTGGGCACAACCGGTGCCTGTCGGTAGAATAATATAGTCAATTTTAGTACCAGGATTTTCAGTCTGCTGAAGCAGCTCTTCGATCAATTCAATGTAACCGATTGAACCCAGCGGGGAATAACCGCCGCCGTTAATAATATAGGGCTTATAACCTTTTTCTCTTTCCCGGTCGGCTACCTGATGAATCACTGCATCAAGCTCATCCAAACTCTGATCCGAATATATTAATTCAGCGCCCAGTAGATGGTTTAAAAGCATATTGCCCTGGGGCAGTTTCGGTTTTTCACCGGTGATGACCAGGATTACCTTTAAACCCAGCATACTTCCCGCAGCAGCAGTCAGGCGGACATGGTTTGACTGAACCGGGCCACAGGTAATCAGCAGATCTGCATTCTTGGCCTGCGCATCACCCAGTAAATATTCCAATGAACGTGTTTTACTGCCCCCCAAAGCGATCCCGGTCAGATCGTCCCTTTTGATAAATAGGCGCGGACTTCTACCCAGTATTTCCCTTAGCCGCTTCAACTCTGTCAGCGGTGTGGGGAAAAAACCCAGTGCTGCTTTTTGGTACTTCGCGTAATCGATCATCATTTGACCCCGCATTCTAGTACAATGCTGCCTCTATTCTGGCTACAGCCTGCTTTAAAACCGCCATTTCGGCCGTCAGAGAAATTCTTAGATGATATTCCCCGGCACTGCCAAAGGCAATCCCCGGCGTAGTAACCACCAACGCTTTGTCGAGCAGGTATTTAGCCAACTCTTCGGATTTCATGCTCTGATATTCAACACGTGGAAAGAGAAAAAACGTGCCATCCGTATCGGAACACTCAACACCCTTTATCTTGTTCAACGCATTGACCATGTAATTACGTCTTTCCTGATAGTTCTGAATCATCACGTATAAAAAATCCTGACTGTTTTCAAGCGCCGCTAAACCGCCAAGCTGAATAAATGGTGCAACACACGTAAAGCTGTGTTGGGCAACCTTGACCGCCTCTTTCATAACGCTTCGGGGCCCGGCCAAATAGCCCAGCCTCCAACCGGCCATCGCGTAGGACTTGGAAAAGCCATTTACCGTCAACACCAAACCTGCCAAATCTGGCAGTGAAGCCGGACTAATAAATCTTGAACCAGCAAAAGCAATCCTTTCGTAAACCTCATCACTGATCATAAATAATTCTTTTTCCCGGATCAGCTGGGACAAAAACTTTAACTGCGTTGCAGAAATCACCTTACCGGTTGGATTGTTGGGCGAATTGATAATAATGGCCTTGGTTCTTTTTGTTACTTTCGACCGGATTTCTTCGACATCTATGCCAAAATCTTTTCTGTAATCCAATGATACTCCCACCGGAATGGCGCCGACCATTTCGATCATCGGCTTAAACGAAACCCAGGCCGGCTCAAAGTAAAGGACCTCATCGCCCGGGTTCAGGCAGGTTATAAGGGCTATGAACAAAGCAGTCTTACCACCGGGTGTAATCAATATTTCGTCAACCGGGTCTGCAGTAATCTCGTTTTCTTCTTTCAGCTTTTTCGCTACCGCCGTGCGCAGCTCTAAAATACCCTGCGAAGTAACATAATGGGTTCGTCCCGCCTGCATTGCTGCCGAAGCAGCAGCACAAATATGGGCCGGTGTAGCAAGTTCAGGATCACCGATATTCAAGTCAATAACATCTTGCCCTTCGCTGATTAACTTTCTGGCTTTATCGGCGATGGCTACTGTTGTTGAGGCTTCAAGGCCTTCTATTATCCTTGAAAGTTTCATTCAATTTAGTCCTCTCGGCCTGGGTAATAATCATGATAGGTAATCTTACCGGACAGATATTGCTCCAGCTCTAAAATGTCATAAACGGTTTCACCTTTTTTTAATCTGGCCCTGATTTCCGCTTCCTTATTTTGCTGGGCCTTGGCCTTCTCTAAAACTTCTCCGCATTTAGCATTAGGAACTACTACCACACCATCATCATCACCATAAATTAAATCACCGGGGCATACGGCAACACCACCGCATGAAATCGGAATGTTTACGCTGCCGGGATCATTTTTGAAAGTGCCGCGTGGATTTACACAACGGCCAAATACCGGGAACTTTAATTGTTCTAAATCAGCGATATCCCTGACCCCGCCTTCGATTACAATACCCGCTATTTTTCTTTCTAACGCCGAAACAGTCATTAATTCACCCCAAAGACCGGCATTTTGGTGACCACCGTTATTGACAACCAAAATATCTCCGGGTTTGGAAAGCTTTATGGCCAGGTGAATCATCAGGTTATCGGCTGTATAGGTGTTAACGGTTAAAGCGGGACCGCACAATGTAAGACCACTGACCAGGGAACTAATATCACTGCTCATGACATTGATGCGCCCCATGGCATCTGAGATAAGCGGACTACTCATTTTAGAAAATCCTTTTATCACTTCCGGATCGGGCCGCTTAAAATCACGATATACGGTATACAAGTTGACACCTCCATGCTTCTTTCTTGCTATACTCAATAAGAGCAATTCTCATGCCAAACATCTTCCATAGAACTTTTCGTGAAAGAACCATTAAAATAAGCATATTGTAATTCGAGTCAAAAACACGAATATTAAAAGAATTACCAAAACGGGAAAATTTCCCGATCTGGTAATTCTAATAAAACTTTCTTATCTGCATATGAACCTACCAGTTTAGGGTGCCTGGTCCACCTTTGAAGGGCCCTTTGATGTTGAAAGTGATCCAGCCTCCATAGAAATCACCTTTCTGGGCTTTAACCTTTTCCTCATCAACATAGCAGGCCTCAAGCTTTGATGGATAAAAAGCAAAATGATCTTTAATTGCTTCATAACCGCGCTCCGGATTCTCATAAGACCAGGCCACGTTATTAATCTTGTCAACGCTAATCACCAAGTCAAAGTAAACTGCCGTTCCTTTGAACTCACAGCGGCTAGTCCTGACTGTCTTAAGCAGTAATTCCATTATTATATCTTTAGAGGGAATATAGAATACAGGGGGATGACTCGTTTCGAGCACTCGAAGAGTGCTGCTGCTTTTCGCTAACTCAAAACCGTTGTGGCGCACCTCTATTAACCCGGGATAAGTCTCAACCCGGGGCGGTCGTGGATAATCCCATACTGACTCATCCTGCTTCTTAACTATAACAGTTACTCATCTCATTTCCGCCGATCAGATGGTTGCAGCTTAAGCTATTCAGCTCACTCTGACAGCTAATTTTCTGCTTTTCTTACACAGTAGCGCTGATTAAAATTTGTAGTTTTGGCGGCTTATGCTACTGCGGTTTCTGCGAGCTGCATTCGACTC
>Ga0180432_10008081_pt1 | contig 13227 bp, 16 predicted proteins | sample SS_ome_10_FD_132414 | JGI IMG/M metagenome (GOLD analysis project Ga0180432, IMG submission 132414) | Hypersaline lake sediment archaeal communities from the Salton Sea, California, USA - SS_1_MS_2 metaG | ecosystem: Environmental > Aquatic > Non-marine Saline and Alkaline > Hypersaline >...
GCAGACCCAGCTCGTTAACGACACCCGAGGAGACCCCGACTACTTCCCCGGCGATGGCCGCGACGCCGTCACCATGCTCTCCGAGCTTTGCGTCCCATTGATCTACCAGGACGAAGTCCTCGGTACCATCAACCTGGAGTGCCGAGAGGCCGGCCGCTTCACCGAGGATGACAAGAGAGTCGCCGAGGCTCTGGCGCAGAAGATCGCGGAGGCGGTACACCGGGTGCGGGGAGACCCGGCCGAGGGTAAAGCCGGGGGTGGCCGCGGCGCCAAGAACCGGTCCACCATGGACAACTATTATGGCATACTCGTGGCGGTGTACGGCGGCGAGACGGTGCTCAACAGGATAGTTCATAGGGTGGCGTTGCCGTGGAAGCGGGGCAAGGAGATGGTGTCTAATCTCGTGGAGAAGGGCTACCTGCGTAAGGAGAAGAAGTCGGCCGCCCGATACGTTTACCGGATCACTAAGCAGGGGGTCGAGGCTTTGAAGACCTACGATGACATGACGGAGAAGCTGGGCACGTGATCGATGTGGGGATACACGTCTGCCCGCGACCCCTCCCGGATAGGCGTCATCCACCCGCTCCCGAGAGAAGCCCCCCAACGAAATTATTATTGGCGCAGGGAGTGGGATTCGAACCCACGCTCCCGGTTGGGAACCAGTTTTCAAGACTGGCGCCGTAGTCCGCTTGGCTACCCCTGCCCAACCACAGAATACGGCGCCCACAGATAAAGCTAATCGCCCAGGAACCCGTCGATCCGTAGCTGGTTCCCCAGCGGCGACACCACCACCGACACCCGGGGCGCCTCCCCCGGCCTCACGTACATCTTGGCGCTGCTCTTCACCACCACCAGCTTGTCGTCGGCGTACGCCACCTCGTTCATCCCGTCCAGCATGGCCTTCTCCAGGTTGTCCAGGTCGGGTGTGGTGACCACGTAGTTCTCCTTGCGGCGGCTCTTGGGGCGGCTCAGGTAGAAGCTCAGGGTCAGGGCCACGGGGCACTCGAAGGGCTCGTCGAAGTGTTTCTCTGCCTCCTCCCGTATCTGTTTCTCCCACACCGTGACCTTCTTGGGCGTGTAGCTCCACGTCCTCCCGCCTTTCCTTACCGTCCTAGGCCTGGCCTTGGGGACCGGGTCGCCCTCAACCTCGAAGCTTACCCTCTGCATGGGCAAGGTATACAGGGACACCCAATAATAGAGTTGTCCTAGTAGAGCAACAAGACCAGCGACACGCTGATGAGGCCGGTGAGGTAGATGCCGTCGAACGTCCCTGCGCCGCCTATGCTGGCCACCGGCGCCCCCAGCTCAGGCAGCTTCCCCAGGTTCAGCAGATCCGCGCCTATCAAGGCGCCCAGGGTGCCGCCAACGTACGCCACCTGAGCGGGGCAGCTCATAGGGCTCACCAGATCCACCAGCAGGGTCGTCAACGCCGTGGTCACCGGCGGCCCGAACATGGGCGTCGCTATCCCCAACCCCTTCACTATGCGGGCGCTCCTGTGGGTGGTGATCGTGACCACGGCCAGGACCACGAGAAGCTGGATGTAGCTCAAGGCGAGGTCGGGGCTGTGCGCCGGTATGGACCAGAGCACCAGGTAAGCCGAGATGAGCAGGGGCACCACGGCTCCGCCCAGGTTCACGGTTATGTAGGTGCGCCTCACCCCCATCTCCACCTGGGGCATCCTCCACGTCACCATCCAGAACTTGACCTCCCTGTACGTGTATATGGGCACCCGGGCCTCCACCGTCGTCAAGGGGATGTTGATGTAGCTACCCACCAGGCTCAGTAGCAGCACCGCCCCGTAGGCCTCGGGCGGCACCCCCAGGGCCTCGACCAGTAGACTCCTGAAGTAGGTGGTGAATATGGAGCCCATGAAAAGGAAGAGGAGGAAGAGTATCCCGAGGTAGAGGAAGCTGAAAGGCCTGAAGACGAACCTGCGGGGCCTAGAAGACAACCGGATGACGCTCCGAGGCTATCCCTACGGGGCTAACCGGAATAAGGTTTCGGTGTTACGGGTAGCGATCCCGGCTACCTCCCCCGGCTCCATAGCCTTTATGCCTGCCACCGCGTGGACGGTGAGCCACACGTCTGCCGGTTCGGACCTTCTCCCCAGCCTCCGGAGGTGCACCGGGGAGTCCGTCTCCACGAGGATGCGGTCCATGGGCGCCTCCGCGAGGACGGCCCTGTGCCCCTTGCTGTACTCCGCCGCCGGCGTCGCGGACACATAGTACCCCAAGTCCAGTATACGCCTCAGCGTGTCCAGCGGCCCGTCGTACCAGTGGAAAACCGCGGCCCCTACATCGTGGCGCCTCAATATGTCCAGGGTGTCCCTGTACGCGGAGCGGCTGTGGACGGAGACCGGTAGCCCCGCCTCGGCGGCCACCTCAACGAGCCCAGAGCACAGCTCGCGCATCCTCTCCCGGGCGTCCTCGCCCCGGGCGAAGGGGTACGAGTAGTCTAGCCCCACCTCGCCCACGAGGGACGTCTCGGCCGCGTGCTCCCTGACGAACCTCACCGCCTCCACGTGATTCACGTTAAGCGCCTCTGAGGGGTGCACCCCCACGCCGGGAACCACGTAGCCCTCATACCTCTCGGCCAGCTGTAGCGCGTAGGTTGATGACTCGACACTGCCGCCAACGGCCACCAAGGCGTCCACGCCCGCCTCCTTGGCTCGGCGTACCGCCGAGTCTGCGTCGCCCAGGCCGTCCATGTGGACGTGGGAGTCTATGACGCGCCTCAAAACAAGCACCCTGCTGGGGTCAGCTGATCTTCTCCACCCGGATGTCGAACTCGGCCCAGTTCCTGCTCCTGCTGCGGTATGTGATCCGGTACGTCTCGTCCAACTCGAACTCGTAGCGTCCCGGCAGCTTGAGCTTTCCCTCGCCGTAGCTGAACAAAAGGGTGCTCTCGTCGGTGTGGTAGACCGCGAAAATCTTCGCCTCCCACACCTGCTCGGGCGGGTTGAAGTAGTTGACCATGGTGACCGCGAAAACGACGCCGACAAGCAGCAGCGCGCCTAGAAGCGCCACCCGCTCCTTGCTGTCCATCTCGCCGAGCCTCATATCAACACAATTGCCGCCGCTCCGCTAAATAAAGTTCCCTATGCCTCTAGATTATGGGTGCCAGCATGAACGCGGCGAGGCACGCCACCGCCTCGACGCCCGTCAGTATGAGGGCCACCTGGGGCTCCGTGAAGCTCCCCATCTTCATTACGAGGTGGGTGAGGCCCCTGACCCTGTCGCCGCGGGGCTTCACCGTGCCGTCCGGCTGGAGCACCCCGTAGCTCTCGGCCTCGAATCCGGACAGGGCCTTCAAAACAGCCTCGACGGCGTACGGGGTGAAGCAGAGTATGGCGAACTTCTCCATGTTGCCTATCACGGCGACGCAGGCGCAGACGGCGCCTATGGTGTAGTTGAGGTCCCCGGGGAACACCTGGGCCGGGTACCAGTTGTACCTGAGGAAAGAGAGGAGGGCCGCAGCGAAGCACAGCGCCAGCATAGCCGCGTTTTGCTGGCCACGCGTATACGCGTAGACGCCGAGGCTCAGGTGGAGCACCAGCCCCATGCCCGCCTCCAGCCCGTTGAACCCGGCGAGGAAATTGGTGGCGTTGCTGCAGCACAGCACCGCCAACGGCACCAGCAGGAGCGGGTAGGCCAGCCCCAGCTCCACTCGGCCGATGAACGGCAGCGTCATGTGGCTCACGCCGGCGTTCACCGCCGCCATAGGCACTGCCGCCGGGAGCGGAATGAAGAAGTAGAGCCATCTGGGTATCCCAACCTTCTTGTACTGCTCGAAGAAGCCATCCCCCTCCCGCCTGTTGATCAACGCCGTAAGGGTGTCGAATATCCCTATGAGGGTGATGATGAGTATAGTGTTGAGGCTGGCGAGTATGTAGATTATGCCCGGGAGCCGGGGCGGCATGAATATCTCCAGTCCGATATAGAAGAACACCCCCATGAGGAACCCGACGACGACGCCCGGGCCGCCCATGTCCGCCAACACGGTCTCGTCCGCCTTCCTTATGTCCCTGCCCACGATGCCGGCGGTGTGCATGTACTTGTTGAAGTATGGGATCATAACATAGCTGATCGCGAAGCTGAAGGATACCGCGCCCAGTAGACTCATGGGGAAGCCGTTCAAACCGTTACCCAAACCCATATTGCCTAGCTATTTTATCATACTTACCCTGAAACAGCTTCGCCGGCGGTGAAACCCACGTTGAAAGCCCTCATAGTAGACGCCCTCGCCTCGGGCAAGGGCACCCGCAGAGCCACCCGAGACGTCATAGGGGCCGGGCCGCGCACCGTCGCCGGGGTGCTGGAGGCCACCGGCCACGAGGCCAGGATAACGCCGGTGGAGAGCTTCCTGAGATCAACCGACGACGCCGACTACGACGCGCTGCTTGTGAGCGCCATGACCAGCGACCTACAGGCAGTCCAGCGCACCATAAGGAGGTGGAGGCGAGGAGGCGGCGGCCCAGTCCTCCTCGGCGGCCCCGCCGCCAGCGACCCCGAGAGGGTCCTCCACAAGACAGGCGCAGACCTAGCCGTCATAGGGGAGAGCGAGGAGACCCTGGCCGAACTCCTCTCCCTGGGGCTGTACGAACCGGGCGGCCTCGAACACGTGCGCGGCCTAGCGTACCGCACGGGGGACGCGGTGAAGGTCAACCCCCTGAGGCCCGTCCAAGGTAGAGGCATCTTTGATCGTTACAGGCCTTCCACTCGGCGTATAACGGACTACCCGCTCTTCTACGCGGCCAGGGTGTACGTTGAGGCGGTGCGGGGGTGCAGCAACTACCGCAGAGCGAGGATAGGGCCCCTGGGAGAGGAATGCACCTATTGCGAGCGGTGCACCGAGGCGGGCCTTGAGGAAAGGTACGACTGCCCCGCCGGCATACCGCCCGGCTGCGGCTACTGCTCCGTGCCCAGCCTCTATGGCCCCCCCAAGTCGAGGCCCGCGAGCATCATATTGGACGAGGCGAGGCGACTCCTGGAGCAGGGCGTCCACCGCATAGTTCTCAGCGCCCCCGGGATACTGGACTACGGCAGGGAACTCCTCGTCGAGCCGGAGCCCCTGACCGACCCGCGGAGCCCGGAGCCCAACTACGAGGCCCTGGAGATGCTTCTCGCAGGCCTCGCGGCGCTTCCCCCGGTGGAGGACGGCGAGGCGTCCGTGATGGCGGAGAACCTCAAGGCCGCGCTGGTTACCGAGAGGGCGGCGGGCCTCCTCGGCTACTACCTGGGCGGCACCCCCATAAACATAGGATTCGAGACGGGAAGCCGGTCCCACAGCGCGGCCCTGGGCAGGCCGGACACGCCCAGTGAGACGTTGACGGCGATCAACAGGCTCAAGGTGGCCGGGCTGAAGCCCTACGTCTACTTCATCCACGGGCTCCCGGGCCAGAGCGAAGAGACCGTGACGGAGACGGTGCACGCCATGCGTGAGTCCGTGAGGCTCGGCGCCGAGAGGATAATAATGTACAGGTTCACGTCCCTGCCCATGTCCGCGTTCGCCGGCTGCCCGTCGGGGCCGCCCGCCGCGACTGACCCGCTGAGCAGAATGCTTTGGAGCGCCGCCCGTGACGCCAACAGGGGGAGGAAGGAGGCCATGGAGGGGCAGAGGCTCAGGGTCGTGGTGGCGGAGCCATACGACAGGGACCGCAGGTACACGGTGGCTTACCCCCTGAGGCACGGCCCGGTGGTGCTGCTGGAGGGCGCGGAGGGCTGCGAAGGCGAGGTGCTGGACGTCATCGTGGCCGGGGCGGCGTCGGACAGGATGGTCCGCGCCCGCCTAGATTCGCTAGGTTTTAAAGAGAGGGTTTAGAGTAATCTTAGGGTCGAGGAGATATGGCAGACGCTTCCAACTCAGAAAACATGAACAGGGGGGGACCCGTGTACGAGTGTGTACGCTGCGGCAGGCGAGTCCCCCACAGCGACCTCCAGAGGTACATCAGCTTCAGGTGCCCCTACTGCGGGTACAGAATATTCCGCAAGGTCAGGGCGCCGGTGGTCAAAAGGGTGAAGGCGAGGTAACCATGGCGAGCCTGGAGAAAGCGGAGACGCTGGAGGAGAAGAGGGCCGCCCTCATAATCAAGTACAGGAAGCTGAACGTGGACAGCACCGAGAGGGAGGACGACCAGATAGTCCATCGCCTGAGCCGGGGCGACGAGACTTACATAATGCACATCCTTCTGGGCCAGAGCACCATAGGCATCGCCTACGTGCGTGAACTCAGGGACAAGATACAGGAGGAAGAGGTCACCGGCGGCATAATCATCGGCGACGGCAAGTACACCTACTCCGCGAGGAGCAACGCCCCCGAGATGAACATAGAACTCATACCGGCGACGCTTCCCCCGTTCGACATCTTCGAGCACCAGCTGGTGCCCCTCCACGAGCTGGCGACCCCCGAGGAGAGGAAGGAGATCTCCGAGAAGTACCACGCGGAGCCCTACCAGTTCCCGTGGATAAAGAGCGTGGACCCCATCTCCATCATACTGGGGGCCAAGCCCGGCGACGTCCTGAAGATCACCCAGAAGAGCGAGACCGCCGGGAAGTACGACACATACAGGTACGTGGTCTAGTCTACTTTTCCTTCCCTGAGCTCGCTCAGTATCACCATGGCCTCTCCCAGAGGCGCGTCTAGCCTGTGGCTGATCTCCTCCGCGGACACCTTAGGGTTCTCGGGTAGAATGTTGTCCCTGACGTACGCCTTGTGGGCGTGGTAGAGGGGGAGCCTCTGCGCGGTCTCCGCCAGTATGAGCCACAGCGGGTTCTTCCGGGCGTCCTCCAGAGCCGTCACCCTTGCCTTATCTTGTCATACATCTTGTCGAAGGTCCACCTGAGGCTGCTGTTTATCTCCCTGAGCCGCCTCTCCCCGCCGTAGTTGCTGACGTGAAGCGACTCGAGGACGCCGTCCTCCTCGACCACCTTGTACTCCAGTATCTCGCTCTGGTCTATCTCGCCGTTGGCGGCCCGCTCCCGGTCCGTGGAGCTCATGTTGGCCAGCACCCTCTCCACGAGGAAGCTCTGGAACGGCGGGATGTCCGTCCTGAACTCGTACTCCTGCATGGGCTCGAAGATCAGGGTCTTGCCCTCGACCCTCATCCTGCCCAAGACGGCGCCGTCCTTGCTGGTCACGGACATGCCTTCATCGACGGCCTCGGGCTGCGGCACGGGCTGAGGGGCGGCCTCAGGCACCTCGGGGGTCCTGAACCCCCCCGACACGATCATATTGTCTATGGCTTCCATGGCCGCCCTGAGGTCCGCCGCCTCGGCCTCAACCTCGGCCATCCTCCGCTCAATGGTCTCCCTGAACTGAAGCAGCCTCCTGGTCTCCTGCGCCTTACTCAAACCGGTGTCCCCTGCTCCCATATTCAATTTCCCATGCAGGCATTTAAAGGGGTAACGCGTACAATCACAGTGAAGGCCATGTTGGGCGAGGGGTTCGTCGAAAGGTACATGGAGATCAGCAGGGAGAAGGACAGCTATCTATGCGTGGGCATCGACCCCGCCACGAGGGACGTCAGGCGGAGGCACGTGGTGCCCCCGCGGCTCCTGGAGTCCAGGGGCATCAGGGAGGGACTCAAAGAGTTCTCCCTCAACGTCGTCGAGGCCGTCACCCCCTACGCACCCCTTGTGAAGCCCAACGCCCAGTTTCTGGTGTACGCCCTTTGCTTCGACGACCTCAAGGAGATCGTGGACAAAATACACGAGGGCGGCAGCCTCGCCCTGCTAGACGTCAAGCTCTCCGACATAGGCTCCACCATGGACGCCGGTCTACACTGGATAGACCGGCTGGGCTTCGACGCGGTGACCTTCAGCCCCTTCCCCGGCTACGAGAACGGCGTAGACGCCGTCTACAGGTGGGCCGGCGAGAAAGAAAAAGGCATATTCGCGCTCTGCCGCATGAGCAACCCGGGCACCCACGACTACCAGTCTCGGATGATGTGCGGGGAGCCTTTCTACGTCCGCCTCGCAAGTGACGCCCACGGGCATGGCAGCAACGGCTACGTCGTGGGGTGCACCGCCTCCGAGGAACTCGGCGTAGTCAGAAAGATAATAGGCGAGGACTGCCTCATACTGGCGCCCGGCCTAGGGGCCCAGGGGGGAGACCCGACGACGGCGCTGAGGCTGGGAGCCAACAGCAGGGGGGAGCGGCTCATAGTCTCGTCGAGCCGATCCATCAACTACGCCTACGAGTCCTTGGGCTGGGACTGGACGAGGTACCCGGAGGCGGCCGCCAAGGCGGCCGAGGAGAAGCGCGAGGAGCTCAACAAGATACGCGGAAGCCTCGGATACTGAAACCAGATACATTAATAACGAGACCCTCCAACATATGTGGAGGTTCAACAATTGACCAGCAAGATATACGAGGTCAGGTTCCACGGCCGGGGCGGCCAGGGAGCCTGGACGGCCTCGCTCCTCCTGGCCCAGGCGGGGCTCATGGAGGAGAAGAACATTCAGAGCTTCCCCGCCTTCGGACCCGAGCGCGCCGGCGCCCCTATAACGGCTTTCACGAGGATCAGCGACGACAAGATCCAGCTCCACTCAAGCATATACGAGCCGGACGTGGTCGTGGTGCTGGACCCCACCCTTCTCGGGCCCGCAGTCGCGGAAGGCATCCAGAGAGACACGAAGCTCATAGTTAACACCGAGGAATCGGCTGACGCCGTGATGAAGAAGCTTGGCCTGAACGACGTGGAGACCTGGACCGTGGACGCCACCACCCTCGCCCTAGACGTGCTGGGTAGGCCCATCACGAACACCGCGATGCTAGGCACCATAGTCAAGGCCACGGACGTGGTTAAGCTTGAGAGTCTCATCAAGGTCATCAAGACCCGTTTCGAGGGCAAGATAGGCGAGCTCAACGCGGATCTGGTGGAGAAGGCATTCAAGGAGGCTAAGATGGGATGAGCAAGGAGAGGACATGGCAGGAGCTGCCCAAGGGGGCGGTGAGCTACAGGCCGAGCACGGAGTACAAGACCGGGGACTGGGGCGTAGACGCGCCAGAGATCGACTACGACAAGTGCGTGCAGTGTAACCTGTGCCACTTCTTCTGCCCCGAGGGCTGCATCCACGTCGAGGAGGACGGGACGCCTGTGCCAGACCTGGAGTACTGCAAGGGCTGCGGCATCTGCGCAACGGAGTGCCCGGTAAAGGCGATCGAGATGGTGAGGAAGTAATGGTTAAACAGAAGCTTATGGGACTCAACGGCGACGAGGCCGTCGCGTACGCCACCAAGCAGGTGAACCCCGACGTGGTGGCAGCGTACCCCATCACCCCCCAGACCATAATAGTGGAGCGTTTCAGCGAGTACGTGGCAGACGGCGAGGTGGAGACCGAGTTCGTCCCCGTGGAGAGCGAGCACAGCGCCATGAGCAGCTGCGTCGGCGCCTCCGCCGCCGGGGCGAGGGCGTTCACCGCCACCGCCGCCAACGGGCTCGCCCTCATGTGGGAGATACTGTACATCGCCAGCAGCCTGAGGCTGCCCATAGTCATGGCGGTGGCCAACAGGGCGCTCAGCGGCCCCATCAACATCCACAACGACCACAGCGACAGCATGGGCGCCCGAGACAGCGGCTGGGTGCAGATCTTCTGCGAGAACGCGCAAGAGGTCTACGACGCCAGCATACTGGCGTGGAGGGTGGCCGAGCACCTAGACGTGCAGCTGCCCGTCATGGTGTGCCTCGACGGCTTCACACTGAGCCACACCATGGAGAACGTCATGACCCTGCCAGACGAAGCGGTGCAGAAGTTCATCGGGGAGAGGCCGTTCATCGAGGTGGAGGGCCACCTGGGCAAAGGCGAGCTCAGGCTCAACCCGGAGATGCCCCTCACCATGGGGCCCCTGGACCTCCAGGACTTTTACTACGAGCACAAGATCCACCAGGTGGACGCCATGGAGCAGGCGCTCAAGTACATGAAGGACGTAGACGAGGAGTGGGGCAAGGTCAGCGGACGCAGCTACAAGTACGTCGAGCCCTACATGATGGACGACGCCGAGGTCGCCCTCATCGGCATGGGCTCCATGACCGGAACCATCCGCCACATGGTGGACGAGCTACGCGGCGAAGGCGTCAAGGCCGGCATGATCAAGCTAAGGCTGTTCAGGCCGTTCCCCGTCGAGGCAATAAAGGAGGCCGTGGGCGACACGCCGGCGCTGGGCGTCATGGAGAAGTGCGTCAGCTTCGGCGCCCCGGCGAGCCCACTCATGGAGGAGCTCATGACCGCCTACTACCACGACGCGGAGAAGCCATTGATGGCCAACTACGTCGTCGGCCTCGGCGGCAGGGACGTGAGCCCCGACATGATAAGGGAGGCCTACGCGAGCCTGGAGAAGATACGTGAGACCGGCAAGGTGGACAAGCTGTCCACGTTCATAGGAGTGAGAGGTGAGTAAAGTGAGCAAACTTACACTGAAGGAAGCAGCGCAGATAGAGGACACCCTGACAAGCGGCCACCGGCTCTGCGCCGGGTGCGCCCACCCAATAATCGGCAGGATGATAATGAAGGCCGCCTCCGATAAACCCACCATAGTCACCAACGCCACGGGCTGCCTGGAGGTCGCCACCACCATCTTCCCGTTCACCAGCTGGAAGGTGCCGTGGCTCCACAACGCCTTCGAGAACGCGGCAGCCAACGCCAGCGGCATCGAGGCAACGTGGAGGGCTCACAGACGCAAAGGCAAGGGACCCCTCGCAGGGTACGACGACATCAACGTCATAGCCTTCGCCGGCGACGGCGGCACCTACGACATAGGCATCCAGGCGCTAAGCGGCGCCCTGGAACGGGGCCACCACTTCACCTACGTGCTCATGGACAACGAGGCTTACATGAACACCGGCATACAGCGGAGCGGCGGCACGCCCCTCGCGGCCAGCACCACCACAAGCCCGGCGGGCAGCGTCATCCCGGGCAAGATGCAGTGGAAGAAGCCCATCATGGACATCGTCGTCGCCCACGAGATACCCTACGCGGCGTCGCTGAACCCTGCATGGCCCCAGGACGTGCTGGACAAGTGCAGGAAGAACTTCAGCATACAGGGACCCAAGTTCCTGCACGCCTTCATCGCCTGCACGAGGGGCTGGAGGTATCCAACTTCGGACACCATCAGCGTCTCCAGGCTGGCAACCCAGAGCTGCGTGTTCCCCCTCTATGAGGTGGAGCGCGTGGAAGGGAGACCGGTGTGGAGGCTAAGCGGCCCCAGCGCGGCCATAGCGCGTAGGCCAGAGAGCAAGAAGCCGGTGGAGGACTACCTGAAGACCCAGGGGAGGTTCCGCCACCTGTTCAGGCCCGAGCCCGACACGGAGCTGCTCAAGGCCATCCAGGAGGGCGTCGACCACCGCTGGGAGATGCTGCTCGAGAGGTGCGAGTAGCCCAACCCCCCCTTATTATTCATAGATTCTAAGAAGAACCAAGACCTCTGCCACGCCCAGCACAGCCGGTATCAGCAGCATGTTAAGCAGGTTGTACCCCGTCCAGAAGCACAGCACCCATATGAGGCTCGTGGAGACGCTGGACGGCAGAGGCAGATCGTCCTCGACCCCGGCCAAGAGATAGAACAACGCCGCGTACACGAAGCCCGTCACAACCCAGCCCATGAAGTTCACCAGGGGAACGCCGTAGTAGACCCCGGGGCTCGTCCAAGCCCAGAACCCGGTGTGGACAGCCGCCGGGTCGATCACCAGGTCTATGGACACGTTCACCAAAGCCGAGAAAAGCGCGAATCTCGTGAGGCTGCGTCCGCTGAACCTGCCCGCAACCGTCATGGCCCCGAGCAGTATAGGCGTGTAGGCGAAGCTCACCGAGGCGGGGACGAGCCCCAGCACCGTGTAGCCCAGCAGCCCTGAATAATGGAACTCGCCGTACGGGAAGCCCGTCCACACGGCGAGGGCCTCGACGAGCAGAGGCAAGACGCTGAGGACGATTAGGGCAGGTAGCCCCCTCCGGGCCCCCGTGTACCTCAAGAGGCTGACGTACGAAGGCAGCGCAAATAACGCGATGAATACCGCCGACAGCGAGCCGAATGGCGCCGCCGACGCGAACCGCACCATGAAGTAGCTTGAAACGAAGAAACCCGCGCCTAAAACGGCCACCAGTCTCTTCTCCATGATGGGTAGATGTCGAACCTTTATAGAAAAACCATTCCCACGAGTCGAATGAAAATTGTGAAGGTATATTAATTGCCGTCTATGCGACGCTCATATGCTTATAACAGTAGTCGGGGCCGGTTTCGGCGGCTTATCCGCCGCCGCGCTCCTCGCCAAACAGGGACACGACGTCACCCTGCTGGAGAAGCTGGGCAGCCCCGGCGGAAGGGCGCGGGTGCTAGAAGAGAAGGGGTACAGCTTCGACATGGGTCCCAGCTGGTACCTGATGCCAGACGTATTCGAGAAGTTCTTCAAGGAGTTCGACAGAAAGCCCGGCGACTTCTACGACCTCATGCGCGTAGACCCCTCCTACAGGATATTCTTCGACGAAGAGACCGTGACAGACGTTTCGGCCTCCCTGGAGGAGAACTACGGGCTATTCGACGGCTTCGAGGAGGACGGCGGCGAGAAGCTGCGCAGGTACCTTGAGCAGGCGGGGCGCCACTACAGACTCGCCATGGACGAGATGCTCTACAGGGAGTACGACAAGATATGGGACCTGTTCAACGGCAGGCTGGCGCTGGAGGGCTTCAAGCTGCCTCTGTTCAGCGACATAGACAGCTACATCAGCAAGACGTTCAAGAGCCCCAAGTCCAAGAAGATACTGGAGTACAGCATAGGCTTCATCGGGGGGAGCCCCCACAACACGCCCGCCCTCTACTACATCATGAACCACGTGGACTTCAAGCTGGGGGTATGGTACCCCGCCGAGGGCGGCATAGGCAGGGTCGTGGACGCCCTGGTACAGCTCTGCGAGGAACACGGCGTCGAGATCAGGTACGACTCCGAGGTGAAGAAGATAGATGTCAGGGACGGCAAGGTGAGCCGCGTCGTCACAGATGACGAGTCCATCGAGACCGACCTTGCTGTGGTGAACGCCGACTACCCCCACAGCGAGCTGGAGCTGCTGGAGCCCCGGTACAGGAGCTACGACGAGAAGTACTGGGATAGCCGGGTCATGGCGCCGTCGGCGCTGGTGCTCTACGTGGGCATCGACAAGAAGCTGCCCCGGCTGGAGCACCACAACCTTTTCCTCACCAAGGACTGGGACCAGGGCTTCGAGAGCATCTTCGACCCC
>Ga0180432_10008082_pt1 | contig 13226 bp, 7 predicted proteins | sample SS_ome_10_FD_132414 | JGI IMG/M metagenome (GOLD analysis project Ga0180432, IMG submission 132414) | Hypersaline lake sediment archaeal communities from the Salton Sea, California, USA - SS_1_MS_2 metaG | ecosystem: Environmental > Aquatic > Non-marine Saline and Alkaline > Hypersaline >...
AGAACGTCCTTTTCGCCTTCGGCATCACGGTGTCGCTGTGGGTTTTTCCAGGTTTCGTTTCCCTGTTCTGGGGAAAAGACACCGCTCTCTATCTCTGGTTCAATCGGCATCTTCCGGAGTCGGCGGCGGCGCTCCTGGGCGCCTGCCTGCTGTTTGTCCTCCCGGGGGATTGGAAAAAGGGAAAATTTACGATCAGCTTGAAGGACGCCATGCGCGTGGACTGGGGAACGCTGCTTCTCTTCGGGGGGGGACTGAGCTTGGGCGTCGCCATGTTCGAGACAGGATTGGCGGACGCCATGGGGCGTTTTATTATCAGTCTGGGCGGCGAATCGGCCGGATTGGGTCTGGTTTGCTTCCTCGCCGTTACGCTCAGTGTTTTTCTTACCGAGCTGACATCGAACACGGCCTCGGCGAACATGATCATCCCCATCATCATCGCCGTCTCTCAAGCACTGTCCATAAATCCTCTTCCCCCCGTCATCGGCTCCGCCATCGGATGCAGCTTCGCCTTCATGCTTCCCGTCGCCACACCGCCCAACGCGATCGTTTACGGATCGGAACGCATCCGCCTGCCGCTTATGATACGAACCGGATTCTGGCTCAATATCGCGGGGATTGTAATCATCTGGGCCGGGGTGATGATTGTCGCGCCCCTTCTGGGTTTGATATGACCGGGGACAAAGACTGATTTTTTAAGGGATTCGATCCCTGCTTATCCGCTGCCGGCGAAAGATTCCGATTCAGGGCTTTATCTCACCGTAAAAGCGCCAGCTTGATTTGAAATCGCGGTCGGGGGCCTGTCCCTTCAACAAAGCGCGAACCATCTCCACGGGGATGCTGTTGGTCCGGATGACGGAGTCGTGAAATTCGCGGTTGGTTATTTTCCCGGATCCCACCAGTTCTTTGTACATGGCCCGCATCTGAAGTCCGCCCACCAGGTAAGCCGCCTGGTAAAGTGCGCCGTAGTCTCCCTCGAAAGACCGCCTGACTTCGGCGATGGCGTTGGCCCGTTCGTGACCGACTTTTTCCACGAGAAAATCGATGCATTCCTGCGGGGTCATGGTGCCGAGGTGGAAGCTTAACGAGAAGATGATCCGCGCGCAGCGGTGGGTTCTCCAGAAGAGCATCCCGATCCTGTTCTCCGGAGACTGCGGAAAATCGAGATCCCAGAGCAGCATCTCCCAGTGCAGGGGCCATCCTTCCCCCCAGAAAGGGGTGCGGAAGAGTCTGCGGTGCGTATTGAAACGGGAGTTGATGTATCCCTGCATATGGTGTCCGGGAATCAGCTCGTGATGGACCGTGGCCCGCGCGAAGTGCCGGTTGTTGCCGCGCATGCTCATCAGTTTGTCTTTGTGTTCCATGGTATGCGTGGGGAAGGAGATGAGGATGGTCTTTCCTCCCAGGAAGAAGGGGGCGACGAGCTGTCTTTCCGGAGACATCATTTCCATGCGCCAGGTCTGTTTGGCCAGCTCGGGGATGGTCATGAGCTCGTGTTCTTCGACGAACCGGATGGCTTCGAAAGCCAGGTCCCGGATCATGTCCGCCTGTTTCCCCGGTTCCGCATGCAGATTCTTGACGTGTTCGATGGCCTGGAGCCAGTCGTCGCCGTATCCCAGTTCGCGGGATGCTTTTTTCAGTTCCTTTTCGCACCATGCGTATTCCGCCTTTCCGATCGCGATCAGCTCCTCCGGAGTGTAAGGGATCATGGAAAGGCCGAGATCCGCCACCAGAGCGTCACGTCCGACCGGATCGCCGAAAACATCGGTTTTTCCCCGGGCGTCTTCACCGCCCGGTTTGGCGCGCAGCCATCGGGCGTATTCCTCGAGCGCGGTGTCCGCCGCGGCAAAGGGTTTTTCCGTCCACCAGGTGAAGATAGGATCGTAACCGTTGTAGTACCCATGCCAGTCCTTTAAAACGGTCGTGAGGTGCTCAACATAATCCGCGGCCCGCGCGAAGAGGGATTCCCGCCCGCTCAGCTCGCCCTTGCTGAATTGCGCGGCCAGTTCGGCCTGCCGGTCTTTGACGATCTTGACGATCCGGTCGAGTGTTCCCGCCGCTTCCGGAGGGTCGATCGGGAGCATGCGGCGGCGGTTTTCCTGCAGGGTGATGATGGTATCGGCGAAGGGAAGCAGCTGTCCGGTCTCCTTCCAGCGGGTTTTTTCCAGGTTCAGGGTGCGGATGCGGTAATCGAGGTAATTGGAGAAGAGCACGTAGTCGATTTTGGCGTCGAGACACATGGCATCGAAATCCAGTGTTTTCATGCCCGACCGCCAGTCCCGGTAGAACCGGTCCATGCGCGCGAAGCGCTCCGGAGATACCGCAATCTCGTAGATGCGGTCGCAGTTCTCCATGTCCACCATGAAGCGCTCGATGATGGGGCGCATGCGGTTGGGGCTTTCCGTTATCGTGGTCAGGTCGGGGGGAGAAGCCTGATCGGATATGAGAAGTTTTGAAGGCTGTTGGGCGTAATTCGCGGGGCAAAAGAAAATAAGCAGCAGGGCTCCGATAAAAGCTCCAAGCATGGTTTTTGACATTGAACCGTTCGACATCATGGCCGTTCTCCTTTTTAGATCGAATCGTTAATAGCGGCGCAATCCAAAGCGGTCGAGTTTTCCCCGCCTCGAGCCGTTTTGAGAAATATCACAGCACCGATGCCCTGTCAAATCAAAGACATCCGCGGCCGGCGTCCTGGTTCGAAGCATATCTGTGCGCTCCGGTTCTTTCGCGAATGACATTTCTGTCCCCCCGCGGCGGACGACTTGACGAAATATCTTCCCGAACATACATTGTTTTCAGGGGGATCATCACCATGAATACCAAAAGCGCAGGCTGTAAGGGCATTCTTTTCATCCTGGCCGCGGCGTGTTTTTCCTTCGCTCAGGAGAAGGATGTTGCGGGAAGCCGCGATCATCCGCTGCTGACGCGATTGGATCACTACTTTATCAGCGAGTATCTGGAAGAGGCGTATGCCGGCCATGAGTTCTATGATGAAGCCGATAATGAATATGTCATCGAAGGCCGCAAATGGACCATCGATTACACGCTGAAAGAGGGACATCCGGCGCCGGGGCAGCTCAAGGTCTTTCGCAATCACATCGATGCATTGAAAAAGATCGGGGGGGAAGTCCTCTATGACCGGGGATTATACATGAAGGTTTCCCGGGTAGACAAAGAGTTCTGGATTGAAGTTTGGTCCTCGGACGATGGGAGTGACTACCGGCTGACGATCGTGGAGAAAACCGTCATGGAGCAGGAGATTACGGCGGATCCCGAGGCCATGGCCGATGATATCCTCAAGCAGGGGCACGTGGCCGTATACGGGATCTATTTCGATTTCGACAGCGCCTCCATCAAACCCGAATCCGAGCCCGCGCTGCAGGCGATCGCGGACCTGATGGGGATGAGATCCGATCTGAAGGTCTTTATCGTGGGGCATACCGATATGTCCGGTAAACCGGACTACAATCTCGAGCTGTCACGAAAACGGGCGGATGCCGTGGTCCGTTATCTGATCGATCGTCACGGGCTGAGTTCGGATCGTCTCCTGTCTCAAGGCGTGGGGCCGTTCGCTCCGGTCGCGACGAATACGACGGAAGAGGGCCGCAAGCTCAACCGGAGGGTTGAGCTGGTGGCGCGTTGACCATGAAGAGCCTATATACACCGTACATTTACTTGATTCGAAGAGGGAATGGATATGAATCCGAGAATGATTAAGGCATTTTTCATGGATTCGGTGTGGGGACGATATCTATTTGCGGCGGTGTTCCTGTTTTTAGCTGTGTCCTCTTCGGATTGCCGCAAGGACGGAGAACAAACCGTATCGCCGTCGGAAGACGGTCAAGTCCAAACCGATCGAGCCGAATTCTCAGGATCCGTCCCGCATCGTTCCCGGGCACAAAAATCCCCGGATGAATTGGTCATATCGACCTCACCGGAGGACGGTCGAACCGTGCGTGATCTGAACCGGGCGCTTTATGTGAGGTTTTCCCGGGCGGTTGATCCGAGCTTATTTGCCTCCGCCGTGGTTCCCGATCCGGGAGGTTGGCGGGTATCCTGGGCCCAGGAAAACCGGATGGCGATATTGAAGCACGCGCAGCCTTTTCAAAAAGGGACAACTTACGTGTGGGAGATCCGGTTGGACATGCGACAGATCTCCCTCCGTTTTACCGCCTTGGGACCCTCTTCCCTTAAACTCATCGATGCCGCTGAAGAACAAGGGGTTCTGGACCTGGATACGGCCTGGACCTATCGGCTTCAGCGTTTGTATGAGCCTGAAAAGCTTCCGGCTTCCTATCAAAGTTCAACTCCCATCCGCTGCGGAACGACGGTTTGGAAGCGGTTCAAACACATCCGTTCCGAGCTCAAGCCGGAAACCTTGAATGAACTGAAGCCCTATCTCGTGCGGCCCAACCATCCCGAAAGCATCTATAACCGCGGATCAGGGAATGAAAGGAGTGCCGGATTCCGACGCCGCTCTTCCGGCTCCGGGCTTCTCTATGCGCAGGAAAAACAGCAGGAAGACCTTGATGATGAAGATCTGATCGAACGACCGGAAAACATGTTTTCCTATGTCGAATGGCGGGACAAAATCCGCGTCTGGTATCGAAAAGGCGGTAAAGCGAAGGCGCGGCGGGCGGTCTACTGGCTGGAAAAGAAACAGATGTATGATAGATTCAAAGAGCTCATGGGAAACGAGCCCCTCTCCGATGAGAGCGCCTGCCGTCCTTGTGACGCGATCAAAAGCCGGAGGGGACGGAATCTCTGCCGCCTGGATTCCTGCGGCGGCGACGGCAAACTCGATATCTATCTGGTTCCGGCTACCGAGCCCGGGATGTATGATGCGAAAACCAAGGAATCGGATCATGGGTGGTGCCGCGAGGTCGATGACGGCGACACCGCGGCGGCATTCCTGTTGATCAACCGGGAGTTGGAGGAATCGCCGAAAAACTATTTCGCGGCGGCGATCGCGCATGAGCTTTTTCACGCGTTTCAGGACGCCTGGGATGCCTGGGAAGATGAATGGTGGGTTGAGGGAAGCGCCGTGTGGTCCGAGCATTTCATCGGTCCGGAGTGGAACACCGAGCAGGAATATCTCGATGATGCCTTCGATGCTGAAAAACATATCCTCAAAACCCTGACTTCGGATGAGGACCTGCATCCTTATGGAATATACCTCTTCCCTTTTCACCTGAGCCATGAATACGGTGATGAAGAAATCGGCCGTATATGGCAGGTCTGCGGCCTGGAAGATACGAACGCTCTCGACGCTGTTAAAGTGGAGGTCGGTGATTTCAAGCAGTGCTTCAAGGATTTTGTGCTGCACTCGACCGACCTGGGAAAACATGACGGCTATTACCCCGATTCCGGGGGGGCTCTCGTTCTCTGGGCGCATCATACGGAAGAAGGGAACAAAATCACTCCGGAAGAGAAGCCGATCCTGCCCTATACAGTGAAACTTTCCCCGTTGTCCGCCAAATACTACAGCTTCAGAAATATGTGCAAGCCGGGAAGCACGCCGCATATCCGTTTCGATCTCGAGGACTTCATCAAGGACGAAAGGGTGACCGTGCAGGCGATCATCGATCCCTTCGGTCGCGCCGAAGATCAGGACTGGTCGGAGCTTGAAGAAAAAATCTTCTGCATCAACCGGGAGGATGAAAAATTCGATACGATCAACCTCGTTTTTGCTTCGGATTACGAATACCCGGATTTCGAGGGAGAACTCCGCATCGAGATGAAAGCTCTGGAGTGCGACGAATGCTATGCCTATGTCACCCGCACCTCCGATTATGAATACCAGGGTAGAAGCAGCAGCACCACGGAGAACAAGGAGGCGACGATCTATATGGGTTTCGGGCCGGCCGTGATCTCCGGGATCGCCTCCATGTCCATGGACAAGCAGATGATCCTCTATCCCTTCAAAAGGCTCGAAGTTGTCGAAGGCGGCGCCCGATACATGCACCAAACCCCCGAAAGAACCGAGCGGCGGACCGGCAGGATCGTTGAGGCGCCCATGCCCGATCTTCCTTCGGTGCCCGTGGGAGGTCAGATGATGGCGCCCGTCTTTCTCATCCTCTATTCCGACATGAAGAGCGGCAAGGTCACCTATGCCATGGTTCCCGATCCGGATGTCAAGATTATCTGGGATGACGGGCGCGAGGAATCCTTCGATATCGGGAAAGTGTCCCAAAAGGATGTGCCGGTGGAAGGCATGGAAGGTGACATGCCGCTGGACGGCGTCGTGGCCTCGGGCGACGGTGAAAAACAGTTCGCGGGCGGCGGGGAGCATGAATACACCAACCGGGGGCGCGGTTCCTACGAACACAGCAGGGATACTTACAAATGGAAGATCGTAAGGAGAAAAAGTCCCCGCAAAGATAATTGAAGCTTTTAGGGATCAGGTTCCCCGTTCATTCGATATTCATTCATAATGCAGGGCGTCTGCCGGATTCGCCCGTGCCGCCGTAACGGCCTGATAGCTGACGGTGAGAAAGGCGATGAGCAGCGCCGCAGCGCCCGCAAGCGGGAAAATCCACCAGGACAGCGGGATCCGGTAGGCATAGTTGCTGAGCCATTTGTTCATGGCGAAGTAGGCGAGGGGCCATGACAGCAGGTTGGCCAGAAGGACCCATTTCGAAAACTGGCTGGTCAGCAGCACGGTGATGCCGGGAACCGTGGCTCCCAGCACTTTCCTCACGCCGATCTCCTTGGTGCGCTGTTCGGTGATGAAGGATGCCAGTCCGAACAGTCCCAGACAGGCAATGAACAACGCGAGGATGGTGAAGATGTTGGCCAGGCGGGCGACATAGCGTTCGTAGATATACATGTTGTTGAAATCATCATCCACGAACTTGTATTTGAAGGGATAGTGCGGGGCGTATTCTCCCGTGACGTCCTTGATGTAGGCGATGGTCTTAGGCATGTCGCGGGGGGCGATGCGGACAAAGATGTGGCGGAGAAAATAGGTGTAAAGATCGGGATGGATGGTCATGATGAGCGGCGGGATCTTCTGCGTCATATGCCGGAAGTTGAAGTCTTCCATCACGCCGATGATCTCTCCCTTGCCCCGCATGAAATCGATCCGCCGGTTAAGCGGCGGATCCAGGTTCAAGACGCGAACAGCTTCCTGGTTGATGACGAAGTTGAACAAATCCGGTCGGCGATCCCGTGCATAGTCCCTCCCGGAACTCAGCTTGACGCCGAAAGTTTCGAGATACTCGTCACTGGCCACGATGAAATTGAGGAGGAAAGGCTGGCTCATGTCCCTCCCCTCGATCCATGTGATGGGATTGACGTTGCCGATATTCGTCGGGGTGGAAGAGGCGGCGGTGACGTGTTGGATGTTCGGATTTCTTTTGAGTTCGTTTCTGTAGACCTGAAACTGATCCCTCAGGTCCTCGTTGATGGGAATGATGACGACGTTTTCCCGATCCCATCCCAGGTCTTTGTTTTGAATGAAATGAAGCTGGCGGGAGACGATGATCGTGCCGATGATAAGGATCAGGGAGATGGAAAACTGCAGGATGACGAGACCTTTCCGGAAAAGCGCCCCTCCTGATTGACCCTTAAGTCCGGATTTCAGCACCCGTATAGGCTGGAACCCGGAGAGAAAGAGCGCGGGATAGCTTCCTGAGATCAAGCCGACCAAAAAGGTTAAGCCAGCCAATGCCAGAAGCAGCATGGGGTTGCCGAAGATATCGAATGACAGAGGTTTGGAGGTGATGGCGTTGAAAGGCTTCATGAATATCGCGACCAGCAGCATGGCTGAGAGAACCGCGGCTAAGGCCATCAACATGGCTTCACCGAAAAACTGGCGCATCAGTTGAGCGCGCCGTGCTCCAACGACTTTCCGCAGCCCGACTTCGCGGGCGCGTTTCATCGAGCGGGCCGTGGCCAGGTTCATGAAGTTGATGCAGGCGATGATGAGGATGAAGAAAGCGACCGAAGAAAAAATATAAACCAGCCTGATATCACCACGTCCCTGGTGCAGGTGGATTTTGGTGATGGGCTGCAGATTCATCTTTTCCGGAGCCTCATAGGGGGCGAGTCGGGTATAGGCGCCGGCTATTTTGGAGCGCAGTTCCGTGATGTCGACGTTGGGCTTGAGGCGGACATAGGAGCTGCTCTCCCAGGCCCAGGTTGCGAGTTTCTTCTCTCCCAATAAATGAATGGAAGCCATCATTTCGAACTGAAAATGGGTGTTGTGGGGGATGTTCTCCAATACGGCGGTGACACGGAGATCTTGCTTGTTATTGTATTTGAGCACCCTCCCCAACACTTTTTCCTCTCCGAAATACTTTTTGGCAATATCCCGGGTTATGACGAGCGAATTCGGGTCATTGAGCGCTGTTTTAGGATCTCCGTCCAGAAAAGTGAAAGAGAAGATTTCGAAAAAATCGGGATCCGCGTAATACAATCCGGTTTCATAAAACTTTTTGTCTTCAAAAGTGAACGTCGGGTTTTCCATCCAGGTCCGGTCCTGATAGCGGGTGAACCTTTCGATCTCGGGGAATTCGTTTTTCAGGAGTGGCACCAGGGCGTAGGGGAGGGTCGATTTTCCGGTGATCCCTTTGGCGTCGGGATCCTGTTTGATCAATCGGTAGACCCGGTCCCCATCCGAGTGGAAGGTGTCGTAATTCAATTCATCCTGCACCCAAAGCATGATGATAATACAGCAGGCCATGCCGATTGCCAACCCGGTGATATTGATGATGGAAAAGGCTTTCTGCCTGCGGATGTTGCGGAGCGCGATCTTCAGGTAGCTTTTAAACATGAGAATTCCCTCCCTGGAATAGGGAGGAGAAGTGTGATCTCATGCTTATCGCTCCCTTTTTGGTGATATTTCGCCATCTTTATTCATATAGACGTATGAAGAACGGTTTTTGTTTCTTTCATTTGGGGAGTCGTATGTATTAAACTTTCTCCCTCTATCCGCCCGGTTTTTCCCTGTGCTAAAATAATAAAGAATATCCTAACGGGACGAACGAGATTCCGGGAAAGACCGGGAAGGATCGAGATTCACGACGGCCCCCATGAGTGGATGGAATAGACGATAAAATGATCATGTTCTTGAAATCCAAGCTGAAAAAGATCCTGTTTTGGTTTTTTGTCGTGTTGTCGGTGAGCTTGGCCGTCTCGGCCGTTTCCGTGTTTCTCAGCCTGCCCGATGTGTCCGGACTGGAAGACGGTCATCCGGAGAGGACGGCCTTGATGAAGCTGCGGCTTAAGCAGGCCGAAAAAGAGGGGGATCCCATGATGTTGAAGCAGGAATGGGTGTCTTTTGCAGCCATTCCGAAGCTCCTGAAGGACACGGTTCGCATCGCGGAGGATTCCAATTTTTATTGGCACGAAGGGATCGATTTCGAGGAAATCCAGGAAGCCGTCAAGAGAAATATCCGGGAGAAGCGGTTTGCCCGCGGGGCCAGCACCATTACCCAGCAGCTTGCCAAAAACCTCTACCTCAGCACGAAAAAAAGTTTTTTCCGCAAGGTCAAAGAGTACTTCATCGCTCGCCGGCTGGAAAAGGTCCTGACCAAAGACAGGATCTTCGAGCTCTATTTGAACTTCATCGAGCTGGGACCGGGCATATTCGGCGTCCAGGCCGCATCCCGGACTCATTTCGCCGTCTCCGTCGATCAGCTCACTCTCGAAGAGATCGTGCGTCTTACGGCCGTCATCCCCCGGCCCCTGACCACCGATGCCGCGGGTGACAGCGCGTGGCTCCGCTGGCGGTGCCGCTGGCTCCTCCACAAGCTTCTTCTCTACGAATACATATCCGAGGAGGACTACCGGAATACGGTGATCCTCTTTCCTGAAAATTTCTGAAAGCCCTCGAACCTCTTTCTTGACGGAAACAGTAAGGATTCGCCATGCGAAATAATGGGTCGCCTGCGAAATGATCATGGGGGAACAGGAATATTTACGGATACCCTTGTATCAATCGATTTTCATTGTTACACTGAATATTTCCGGAAGCAAAGAGGATCTTCCCCGCGCCGCAATGCGGGGCCGCGGATAGGGAAAGGCCCTGTAGATTTGCGGTGATAGGGAAAGCCAAGGATCCTATTTCGAGTAAAGGAGGATATCATGTCCGGACTCGACAGAATCATCGAACTATTGGGGGAGGATGCCGAGGGCTTGCTCTCGTTCGATTCCCCGAAAATCAGCAAGGACCGATTGTGCCTTCCAGGTCCGGATTGGGTTGACCGGGCTTTCGCACAGTCCGACCGTCCCACTCCGGTCCTGCGAAGTCTGCAGACCCTGCTCAATCATGGTCGGCTGGCCGGAACCGGTCACGTATCCATTCTTCCCGTCGATCAGGGGATTGAGCATTCGGGAGGAGCGTCTTTCGCTCCGAATCCCGACTATTTCGATCCCGAAAACATCGTCAAACTGGCCATGGAAGGCGGATGCAACGGTGTGGCATCCACGCTGGGCGTACTGGGCAGCGTCGCACGGAAGTATGCCCACAAGATTCCATTTATACTCAAGATCAACCATAACGAACTTCTAACTTATCCCAATACCTTCGACCAGATTCTTTTCGCCTCGGTCGAACAGGCTTTCGAGCTGGGCGCGATCGCGGTCGGCGCGACCATCTACTACGGCTCCGAGGAGAGCGGGCGCCAGATCCAGGAGATCTCCCAGGTCTTCGAGCAAGCGCATTCTCTGGGGATGGCCACGGTCCTGTGGTGTTATCTGCGGAATCCGGTCTTCAAGACCAAGGAAGCGGACTATCATAACAGCGCGGATCTGACCGGACAGGCCAATCATCTCGGCGTCACCATCGAAGCGGATATCGTCAAGCAGAAGCTTCCCCAGGTCAACGGCGGCTACCCCGCCATGAACCGTGAGGGTTCCTACGGCAAGTACAGCGACAAGATGTATACCGATCTTTGCAGCGACCATCCCATCGATCTCACACGCTATCAGATCGCCAACCAGTACATGGGACGCACAGGCCTCATCAACTCGGGCGGCGCTTCCGGCAAAAACGATCTGGGCGCGGCCGTCAAGACCGCCGTCATCAACAAACGCGCGGGCGGCCTGGGATTGATCAGCGGCCGCAAAGCCTTCCAGAAACCCATGGCGCAGGGCGTCGAGCTGCTGAACGCCATCCAGGATGTTTATCTGGAGAAGAAAATCACGGTCGCTTAGAAAACCGACGTCTCGGTCCGTACCCACGGCCCGAGACGATGTACAATTGAGTTTTTATCCGTTGTTTTCCAGACGGAGCCCTGGACTTTTCCCGGGTGAGAGCGCATCACTGTACCTCGGCGCTTTCATTCGGGAAAGCGGGCTTCCGAACCGGGAGGCCGGATTCTTTTTCCATCTTCTGAACAGGCGGGCTTGCCGCCGGGAACGGTTGACAAGAACGCATGCTCCGCGTATCATCTCAAGCGGTCGAATTAATTGATCCGACCGCTGCATTATTTCAATTTCGTGCGCCCGTAGCTCAGCGGATAGAGCAGTGGACTTCGAATCCAAAGGTCGGGGGTTCAAATCCCTCCGGGCGTGCCACTTTTTCCCCTGTAAGACCCTGATATGTTTTTAGCCTGAGTACATTTTACTGAGCTTTTTTAACACAATTTGTCCACACCGTGTCCACACGGAATTTGGGGGGAGGGATGATTATCAAGTTTTTTCATTTCAATGGTTGACTTGCTTAATACATGAGTATCATTGTTTGGAATACTACCCTTCTCCCATCTTTCCACACCAATAGAGTTTTTTCCTTTTGTGAACCATGTTCCTGTTTAAGGAAAAGCAGGGGGCAAGTCCATTTAGACGAAAAAGTCTCTCAAGAGGTGGTACATTGATGGGGGGCAGATCAACTCTGAGTTGGGCCTCACCAGTTAAATATAATTGCTATTGCGTCTCAATTAAGCAATAAAACGAGACGCAAGGAGGGTTGCATCTCATGAATGATAATCAAAATACTTCTTTTCCTTCTGCAATATTTAAAAGCTCTCGAAAAGCAAATATGCCAGCTCTCCTTCCTTTTCCTTCCCGGATTGTAAGAATGATCCCCTCATTCTTTAGAATACTCAGGATTCGGGCGGCGGTGGCTTTTGGTATACCTGCATGATTTGTAAACAGCGGTGAATTAAAAACGGGAAACTGAAAAATAAAGTCAAGAGCTTGAATCGAATATTGAGAGTGAGTGAGAGTCCTCATACGAGACTTCAGAGCATCGTATAATGAAAGGATAGAAGAGGCTTTGCGTTCATTTTCCGTAGCTTGAACAGAAATTCCCGTCAAGAAAAATTCACACCACCCCTCCCAGTCACCATCCTTGGATACGGCTCGGAGTCTTTCATGATATTCTTCGTGGTTGGCTTCGAGATAGCTACTCATATAAAAATCTGGGCCTGAAAGCAGTTTTCGGTTGGCAAGGTAAAGTGGGATTAGCATTCTTCCTAGGCGTCCATTCCCATCTTTAAACGGGTGTAGAGCTTCGAATTCGACATGCAAAATGGCAAGTTGGACAAGTTTGTCGAGTTCGGAATTGCTATTAAGGTAACCTTCCCATGCATCCATGCCAGATTGTACATGTTCTGGAGCAATAGGTATAAAACTTGCTTCTTCTATTTTACATCCTTTGGAGCCAATCCAGTTTTGATCATTTCGATACTGGCCGGGAGATTTATCTCGCCCCCGAACTCCCTCCATAAGCATACTGTGGGCACTCCTCAAGATCTGCTGAGAAAGCGGATGACGCTCCATTTCGTTAACACAGGCTCGAACTGCTTTTCGATAGTTGAGGACCTCTTCTGCATCATCACGTTTCGGTTGAGGCATAGATTCAGGTGCACCCCCAGCTTCTATTTCAAGTACCTCGCCAATAGAGACTACTGTGCCCTCTATTCTTGATGAGAGCACGGCTTCCTGCGTTGTGAGGGGCGATAGAAGAACACTAGCATTTGGGATTGCTCTCAGTAAACCGTCATATCTTGCAAGTCCAGCATTAGCAGGGCCTATCATAGGAACTAAACGAGACCAATCAAGTTCTTTAGGAGGAAATTGTTGCATATGATATCGAACTGGTTCAATTTTCATATTTTCATCCAAATATATTATCGCTTGTTGTTTGGAAGGATGCAAACATATAGCCAATTGAATTAATTGGAATAGTTCAATGTCGGTCTAGAGTCTTTTTCTCGTTATTGAAATAGCCCCCAATTCAACCGGACACCTTTGATCCTCTGAATAAGATATAGTCATAG
>Ga0180432_10008083_pt1 | contig 13220 bp, 12 predicted proteins | sample SS_ome_10_FD_132414 | JGI IMG/M metagenome (GOLD analysis project Ga0180432, IMG submission 132414) | Hypersaline lake sediment archaeal communities from the Salton Sea, California, USA - SS_1_MS_2 metaG | ecosystem: Environmental > Aquatic > Non-marine Saline and Alkaline > Hypersaline >...
TTCATCTGAAACCAACCGTTGTCCTGGTACCTGTTCCACCACCATTCCTTCCAGTTGGCATACACCTTGAAACGCCTGCCCCAGAAATCATCTTCCACCTTGCGAATGTGGTCATAGAATCCGGCCGACGATATTCTGCCGGTTCTGTAATTTGATTCGTGTTCACCCAAACCGTCGATGCCGTTGCAGGCAAGATGTTCTTCTATAGAAGTGCCATCAGCAAGTTTCAATGCACGGCAGTTTTCCCACAAATTTGGAGCCACGCTTCTCCAATAGCTTCCATAGAATTCCGGAAAAACGAAGCAATTCTTCGCATAGAACCGGAGTTCCTTTTGAACCTCCGACGGATCGAGCATGAAACACTCGGCGGCCATGTCCCGGTGCATGTCTTTCGACGGATCGGCAATGTATTCCAGCATCACTGGATCTTTGTGGTAGCAAGCAGCTATCCTCACTTCGAGTGCCGAATAGTCGATTTCCACCAGCACGTGACCGTCACGGGGAATGAAACATGAACGAATCAACTTTCCGAGCTTCTTGTCCCGGATCGGAATGTTCTGAAAATTGGGATCAGACGAGGACGAGCGGAACGTTCTCACCATGTTCAAATTGAACACCGGATGAAGAAAACCGTCCAAAACCTCGCGTCGAATGCCCAGAAGATACGTGCTCTTCAATTTCTTGAGCTTCTCGATGTCCAAATACCGGCGAATGAATTCGCCACCTATCTTGCTGAGCTGCTCTTCGTCCATCTTGATGTTGTTTTTCTTGGTGATGGCACCCACTTTGTGGCCCATGTCTTCCACCAAGACTTTTGCAAGCTGGTGACGGCTGCCCAGCGAAGAACGCTCACCGTACCGTTTCTTCCACAAGTGCCACTCTTCTGATTCCTTCTGGAGCTTCTCGAGTTTCCGTATGCGCCGCTCGACCTTCTTTATCGTCTCGTCGAGCAAGTCAACATCGATGCGCATGCCGTTCTGTTCAACAGCAGCAAGAACCAATGCCCCGTCGTGCATCAACTTGTAAGCATCGGCCGTTGTCAGTTTCAACTTTTGTTCTCCCTCTTGTTGATGCCGTCCCGCTTGATGGCCTCGAACACCTCGCGTCGGTGAACCGGCACGTGTTTTGGGGCCTCCACACCGAGTCGAACCTTGTCGCCTTGAATCTCCACCACGACGATTGTGATGTCGTCGTTGATGACGATGCTCTGGTTCTTCGCTCTTGACAGCACAAGCATCTTCAACCTCCCTGCTGGGTTTTCAACAAGTTTTGAAACTCTTCCTCGAACCCATCGATGAACATCCGGCCGAGCCAGACAAACACATAATCCACGATGCTCGTGGCCGACGGTTGCTCTGAATTGGTTGTGCCGCCGGCCGGCTCGAACGTCGATCCTCGGAACTTGCGGACCAACGTCTCCAGGGGCACGCCGGACTGTAACGCCATGCTGGTCAGGATGCCCACCGAATCGCACAGTCCGCCGACCGTGCTGCCTTCCTTGGCAATCTCGATGAACAACTCGCCGGGCTGGCCGTCTTCAAACAGTCCCACAGTAACATAGCCCTTGTGGCCGTTGATGTTGAACTTGTGCGTGATCGACTGGCGGGTGTCCGGCAGCCGCTTGCGGTGGGGCTTGTTGGCATTTCTCTCGGCCCGTTCCCACTGGTCGGAGCACTTGATCAACTTGTTGTACGCTTCGATCTCTGCGCCATCGTCCGAATCGGTGTTGAATTCCTCTTCGGCGAACTCCCGCAGCGTTTCAGGCGTCACGGCTTCATCGAGCATGCCCATGTCCCATCTCCTTTTGCTGGTCCCTGCTTATCATCCAAGTGAGCAAAGCGTCCATCCCGTTGTAATGGAGAAGATCCTCCAACTTTGCCTGCAACACCTTGTTTTTCTTGTTCGACGAGTCGGACTTCAGAAACGCCTCAACGGTTCCTGCATACGGGGGCACTCCATGTCTCGCGAACGCCTGAAACTTCAAGCCCGTGACTCCCGTCCTGTTGTCGATGATGTGGGCAGCCTGCATTCCGTCCCATGCCCAGTTGCGGACACCCCTACCGAACACCTTTCTCGTCCATCTCTCCTCGTATTTGATGTTCCAACCAATCTTAGGAGTTCGGCTCCACAAAAACTCCCGGGTAACTTCAACCGCCTCACCAACCCACGGATAGGCAATTGTAGTTGTACCGTTGCTGATTGCGCACGATGCTATGCAAGATTCCGAATGATCCGGCTTGAGCCTGTCAGTTTCATAGTCAAACGCGACTTGTTCATCTGCATCAATGAATTCTTCTATGAAACCAGCAGCACGGCTCGGCTCCGTGAGCAGTTTTGGTTTCACATCCAGTGGATCCGGGGGCTCATTGTCGTTCGACAAGGCTGCGGCCAGCTGCTTCTTCATCAACAACTCGGGAACACGGTTGTTTTTGCTTTTCACCGAACCCGGATGCATCAACGGGCAGACCCAACTGCCCATCCACGGAATGATGTAGCCGGACCAACTGGCAATGGGATTCTTGAAGAAAGCTATCCCGTTGATGAACGATCGTATCGCAACCGGGCCAAACAACAAGATGAACTTGGGTTTCAATTCCCTGACGGTCTTCATCATCTTCGGCCGGCATGCCGCGATTTCTGCATCCGTGGGAATGCGTCCGCCGCTGGGTTCGCAACACACAGAACTGATGATCCAGCAGTCCCTGTCGAGCGACCAGCCAAGCTCGTTGAAGTATTCTTTCAGCAATTCATCTGCACCGTCTGCAAAACCAGGTCTGTCCTTCACCGGAATTTCCGCCAACACCAACGCCCGCATCCGGCCCCTGCCGCGGATCGGCATGGGCGCAGACCGGTTGTTTCGTCCGAGCTTGCACTTCCCGCAATCCGGAACTTCGGAACGAGCAATGAAGGATTGCTTTTCAGCCTCTGTGAAGAATCCCATGAAATCCTTTCAGCAAATCATCAATCTTCGACCAACGACATGCACACCAGGTAGATGAAGTTGCCCGTTTCGATTCGCATCTTGTTGCCGAGAATCTTGCAATCGGTGTTCCGCCTGCTGATCTCGATGAGCAACTTGGGATCGATGTTGAACGCGATGGGTTCGCCTGTGTACTCGATCTTCTTTTTCTCCTCGTACCATCCGCTGGGGCCGTACCCCTTTATCTTCAGCAAGCCGTTGTTCATCGCAACCAGCACCTTGTCGTCTACCGGATTCTCCGAAGAAAAGATCACGGCCTTGTCGAGTACCTTTTCCAAGTGCTTGGGGAACTTGGTCACCAACCCGTCAGAATCCCCAAGAACATTGTCGACGTTCGGATAGCTTTCGATGTAACGCCGGCTGCTGATCGTCAATCCCGATGCATCCCGAAAATGAATCCAATCTTTCGTGTGGCTCCACTCGTGGGGTTCCATCGAAACTATCTTGTTGACTGCTTCGAAACGAACCAGGGTTTGAGCATCATCGATGCCTGTCTCGATCTTGTACCGGATGATCTGCACATCGTCAGTTGCCTCGACAAAATCGCCGGCGATGTGAACACATGCAAGAACAGCACTGCTTTCATCAGACGAGCAACACGACGATGCCATCTTCATGGCTTTCAACAAGTTTTCCGGGATCTTGCTCCAATTTCCCGGGTTCTCGATGTTTTCAACAGGAATGAGCACCTCGTTTTCCATGCGAACGACGGATCGCCTGTTCTTTCCCTTGATCATCAACCCCTCTTCCGTCTTGTCGATCAAGATGGCATCCTCGTTCAACTTCTTCAGCAATTCCAAAAGAGGCTTGGCTTCCACGGCACCCTCGATGTCGAGCTTGCTCGGCGTGCGGACGGCCACCTCATCGTTGAAGGTCAGCACTTCTCCGCCAGTGAACACAAAGCATTGAGACTGCTCGATGATCTCGCGCTTCGCGAGTCCCACAGACACCGACTCGAGCTGCTTCAGCAAGTTTTCACGATTGACTTTCATCATTGCTCCTTTGTTTCTCGAAGGAAGCCGCCAGAAATTCACCGGCTGCCTTCCTGTTTTCCCTGTCATTCCACCATTGAACGATTCCAGAAGGATGCGGAATCACTGAAACATCAGCATCCAACTCGTTGCTGTGTTTCCACTCCAGAAAATCCATCTTGCCCTCACCGAAAGCCCTAGCCACGTTCTTTCCGACGAAAACAACCCGGCGTCCGGCCAGATCATGCTTCATTTCCGAAGCCCGTTCCTCCGCAATCTCGTGATCCCACGCATCACCCTTTCCTTCCTTGCCGGGCCACTCGTCGAACATGTTCACACGGTCAGTTTCTCCCATGAACTGGTCATACGTCATCCCGGCAAGTTTTGCCAAGCGCTTTCCGTTCTTTCCCCCGAGCGGATCGCCAGAGTCGCCCTTTCTGCCCGGGGCCTGCCCGATCATCAGCAGATTTTCCTTGCTGCCTTCCTTCAAGTACATTCCGTATTCATCCATCTCCTCTGGAATGTGCACGCCACGCTTGAGTTTCAGCTTGTTTCTCTTGAAAGGAGAATAGTCAACCACGTGTTGCCATCTTCCCCACCTGTGCGTGATCTCGACGACGTCGGGATGTTGTTCTTTCAGCGATTCAGCCATCTTCAGACGACCGTCGTCCTTGTACAGCTCGTCAGTATTTCCTCCCTTCATCGACATCGTAGCAGATTTCTCGGCAAGAAAGCTGTAGAACAGAACCGTGCACATCTCATCCTTCAACACGCGCAGCGACAAATCGGTGTCCTCGTTGTATCTTCCACGCCAACGATGCTTGATCGAGTTGTCGATGAGAATGCACGAATAGATGCGGGTGTTCAAGAAGAACGGAGTATAATTCTCCTTTCGCACACAGAACATCGCATATTGAAATCCTGCGAGGCCGGCGTTCTCGTAACGGTCGACGAAATCTTCAGCAGCCCTGAAGATGTTGCCGCATTTGACCTTGATCTTTCGGTTTTTCCAGTAACGCCGGAAGCACCGAATGTTGTCGTCGAGAATCCAATGCCTCTTGGCGCCTTCCGAAATCGCATGTTCCCATACCCAATTGCGCGCAGGTATGCTGCCCTGCCCGAGATTGGAAAACGGCAAGATCAGCAGCTTGTTTGGATCCATCACCGATGCATATTGATCCCGCTCTTGGGGCTCGATCACGACCCGATGCGGAACTCCCATCCGTTCCAATGCACGAACAGTCAACCTCGATTCCCATCGACCCTTTGAAATGACGTACACCGGATACTTCGGCAGAAGATTTTCTTCAGCAACAAACTCGTTGTTGATTTCTATGTTCGTGTCAGTGGGAGGATACCATATCGACCTGGTGTCCGCGCCGATCTTCTGTCCGATCATCCGTGCGAATTCATCCCTGTCTTCGGGACACCGGAAATGAACCTTGAGAGTCTGATGGGGCATCATGTATCGATTGACACACGAGGGCATGCCTCCCCAATGAATCTGCCACGCCGGTGGAAGACCGAGAAGACTTTCGGTTTTTTGCTTCCTGCGTTTTTCAGCCATGCTGGTTCGCGGTTGAAAACATTCCGCCATTTCTTCCCGGTTCATCCAGCCTTCCTCCAGTAAGCAGGTCTGTTGTTCCACAAGCGAGTCGATACCGGCTCGTAACCATGCAACCGCATCGTCTTGTTGAATTCACGCTGTGCCATTCTGCCCGGAACCGCCGGAGAAGACAGCCCCAATCCGCCAACGGTTTTCAACTTGTACGTTGGAAAATGTCCAACCGATCGACCAGAAAAAGCATTGGCAACGATCATGGCCACCGGTTCCAATTCCAAGATTTCTTCCAAATGAGTCAACGGTTCTTCAAAATGCTCGAAGTATTCAGAAGCAAAAACCAAACCACCCTTTCTCAAACCATCGATGCTGTCAACGATTGAAACACCCACGCCTCTTCCCATTATACGAGCGATTGAAATTTGTTTCGAGCCCTCGATGTTTGTGCCAACAACATCAGCGTTTGGAAACAATTGTTTGAGTCCAGCAGTCGTAAAGCCGATGCCGCATCCAACATCAATCACCGTTTTCACAGCAGACAGGTCGTCAACGATGCTCTTGTTGTCCAGGGATTTCTGGTGATTGATCCCCTTCAAATACCCCCTGGAATAAATCCTCCAGCAAGCCCATGTTTCCGACAAGTAGCTGTCTTCTCCGTACACTCCATAATCGGGCTTTCCAGCTTCCAACGAGTCGTACCACCTGTTCTCGTACCTTTCAACACGCTTCTCTTCCTCCGAACTCAATTTCCTGCGCATGTATTTTCTGGCCAAGATGTCCGACATTTCAGCAACGACGGAAACGTCAATCCCTTCGACCTCTCCACATGCATCCAAGAACAATTGGTGGAGTTCTTTGTTCCTTGCGTTCAGTACATCTTTCAACAAGTTGACATTCATTTCAATCCGAATCTCTTTCGATTCCGATCGCGCTGAGCAGCAATCGTGCTGGGCACGATGATGTCACTCGATTTCTCGAGCACTTCTTGTTCTTCGTCCTTCGTCGGCAGGAGACTTTCCTTTGCTTCTTTTTTCTTCCACCCGTCAGCGAATACTCCAGAATCATCAACAATTTCGTTCCACTTCTTGCCGTCCCACCAACCATCAAATGAACCTTCCGGCCACATGCCCGTCCAATCACACTTGCTGAATGCACAATTGCATTGACTGCAATATGGAATTCCTGCCCTGTCCTTGTTGTGCAAACGCTTGCGGATGCTCTGCATCAATTCACCGAACCAATACTTCTTGAAACCTTCCGGCCCATCCTTGACGTTGCCGAGCAATCCGCCGCTCTCGCACAAAAAGTCAATGCAACAAAACAGATAGTTGCCTTCATAATCGACGGTGGAAAAACGCATGGGTATGGTGCATTTTCTTTCGTACGACTCGCGGACGGGCACCAAGCCCTTTGGCATGGCTTCTTTCCAATCGATGTGGTTCAAGAAGGTGCTCATTCTCCCGAATTTGCGCCAGCGCATTCTCTTTTCCGGGCAATCGCGAATCACGACGAGCTTCATGTCCGGATCGTTTGCATACGACCATGCATTGCGGTGGTTCGGACTGCCGATCTTGTGGTCGTCGTACAGATACCATTCAGCACCGCTCTTCTTGGCAAGATCAATGAACCAATCCTTCTTGCTGTACACGTCAAACACGATGACATTCAATCCAGCGTCGAACATCTTGCCCAGTGAAACTTTTCCAGAAAGAACATTCGAACCGTTCGTGTGAATCAATTGCTGCGTAGTTGGACTCACTTTCCTTCCAAGTTCGATCATCTCGTACAATTCTGGATGCAAAGTTGGTTCTCCGCATTGTCCAAGTTCGAGACGACCGTTCGGCGTACACTCGGCGACGACTTTGAACATAGATTCCCATGTTTCTTTCGACATGTATCTGTGAACACCGTCCGAAGGAAACACCCGTGCCGAGCAGTGCCAGCACTTGAAATTGCAACCCCGAACAAATTCGACTGCCCAGACCCATGGCCCGTACCGCCCCAGTGGCTTCTTGCCCTTTCCGATCGTTTCCCAATCAAGCATCGTTCATCTCCTGTTGCGACACGAGAAAACCCCGGCTGCTGATTTCAAGCAGCCGGGGCAGGTAAAAGAGCGAAGGTCACGCGTCGTCCAGACCGTTGACATACCCGTTGATGGCATGCCATGCATCGGTGAGCTGGCTTCGTGATGCTTTCGGATTGCTCGAACCGTACAGCTTGTCGACTTCTTCGACCATCTCGTCCGTGACGCCCTTCGGCAAGCCGTGCGTCTTGATCACCGTTCCAGCCACGAACCGGCGGTTCAAGACGCTGCGAACACCGGCAAGATTCTCGTATTCCGGACCAGCGGCCGACTTGGGCTTGCCGTTCTTGGACTCCTCCGTTTTCTTGGAAGTGGTTTTCTTCTTGCTGGGTTCTTCCCGTTCCTCCGATTCCAGTTCGGCGTCCACTCCCTGTTCTTCCGGTTCTTCAGCAGACTCCTCTTCCGGGCCGTCGTCCTTTTCCACGAGCTTGACGTCGCCCCCGATTTCGGCGATCTTCGACAACAACTCGTTCAAACGGTCGGCTTCCGGGTGGTCGTCGGGCACCGAGATGTCGGTGTCGTTGTCTTCGAACATCTCGGCCAGATCGCGCAACTTGGAACGCATCCGCTTGCGGTTCCACGACGAGGCCGTGCTGAATCCCAACGCTTCGCACAACTCGACCACGTCTTTCCTCACAAGTTTGGTACTCATTGGATCTCCTTTCGATTGTTGGATCCCGTTCAATTGACTGGTACTCCCTGGTACCAACTATCTATTATACTACCCAGTAGTTCTTATTCTGCTACCCTCCGCACGGGCTCGTACCATTCCCAACATCCCGCGACGACGGCTTGGTAGCTCTCCCTGAAACGGCCCTCCCGTCTCACTATCCAGTTCAACCTGGCGACGCCGTTCTTCCTGTCGTTCTCGCTGACGTTCACTCCTATCATGCCGTTCACGTGTGCCAACTTCGTCTTCCGCCCCGAGAAGTGCTGCTTCCTCAAGACTTTTGCCTTGTCGCCGTATGCCGCAGCCGACGATTGGGTCGCCGTCACCACAAGACAATGTTTTTCCTGGCTCATCCTGCGGAGAGCCTTCCACGTTTCATCTATCTGATCCAACGTGTCTCGTACCCCGTACGGCGGGGCGAGAATGTCAGCATAATCGATCACCAGAACATCGGGTACCCACCGCATTTCCCTTTCCCAACTTGACAACTTTGCCGAAATGTCGTCCACCGACGTCGACGTGTTCGGCCTGCAGCAGATCCACAGCCTGTCGACTCCCCTGCAAGTTCTCTTCACGGCATTGTAAGCAGCTCTCTGGGTCGGCGGCCCGTCAAATTCCCTCGTCTCCGTCGAAATCTCCCCGTCCCGGTCGACGCTGACCGGAACGCGCAATTTGGACTTGAAATTCTCGACCGAGGGGATCCTGAGAGCACGGGCCCCCAACCGCCGGAGCACCTGGTCCTGCGAGTTGTCGCCGACGTCGAAGTACGCCACCCGGCACCTGTTTCGAACCGCTCTGAATGCGAGATCGAGCAAGAATACCGACTTCCCCGTCTTGTCGGGAGCCATGAAGGCATACAACGAATCCCTGGTCAGCCACTTGCCCAAGAACCCCTGCAGCTTTCCCGGGTAATAAATCAGCGAATCTTGTCTCTCCTGGTCATACGCCTGCCGCCAAGCGTCGTAGTCGGACACGACCCTGCAGACCGAGTCTTCTCCCATCTCGATCCGCTTCAAGCTCGCCAGTTCTTCGAACGCCTCTTCCGGCTTTCCCAGTTCTTCCAGTTCCTCGGCCCGCTGAATGGCACGCCGCACCTTGACTGCTGCAAAGTATTTCGCAGCACGGTCGAGCTGCCAGTCCGAGTTCTTCTGCCCGTCGTTTTCTTGTTCCCTGTCAGCAGCCAGAAGAAACCGCTCGACTCCGCGGACGGTTTCCTCCGGCATCTTGGTTGTTCTGGCCCAATCTGAATAGATGTCGCGAAGCTGGCCGTTCGGAACGTCGCCGTACTTTCTCAGATGGTCGACCATCCACCCGCCGACCAGGTTGGCCCACGGGGCATCGAACAATCCCTCCCCCGTCCATTGTCCTGCAACCCGGGACAACACTGTTCTGTCCGTGGCCATCGCGGCCAGAACTGCACGTGCTTCTTCGCCCTCGCGGCGTCTGGCTTTCATCCTATTCGATCTCGTTCCATTTCAATGTGCCCGGTTTTTCCCCGAAGTGCTGGAGCGCTTCGTCCGTGTCTTCTTGGGTCGGGTAGTTCTCGCACCACAAGCCCCTTTCCCTCTCGAGCCATTCCCTCACCCTTGCAACCAGGTCGGCTCTCGGGTGCTTGTTCTCCGGCACTTCCCCGGAATCCGATTCCTGCCGGAGCTTCGCATCCCGGAACTTGCCCCACTTGTCGAAGACGTCTGCAGCCTTGTGGATCTTCGGGCACCACGGCTCGGAGTAGTGGATCTTCATCCACTTGACCATGTCCCGAACTTGTTCCTTCGGGACCTTTCGGCGGAAACGAAGAGCTGCGATGTGCTTCGCGAGAGTTGGAACTCGGACGCTTCTCGGCGGAGCCACTATGTCGGCGTCATGCAGTACCAGTACTTCCCGCAGGTGCCCGGCGGCTTTCTTGTCCCAGTCGTCCGTTTGCACCAAGTTCGGCCCTTCGTTTTTTCTTGTGCGTGGGCGCTTTTTCAAAGCGCCCCCATTTCTTTCTTTCTTATTAGTATCTTTCTCTGATCGGAGTATACTTTGTATACTGGTCCTGTTTACTTCGTATACTGGTTTTGTATACGAAGTATACTGGTCAAGAGGGAACGAAGTATACTGGTCTCCGTCGATCAACTTCAGCCGGTAGAACTTTCTCAGGCGCCCGTTGTCCCCCTCGATTTTCTCCTCCAGGTAGCCGTCTTCGATTGCCTTCTTGATTCCCTGTATGATGGACTTCCTGGTCAACCCGGTGCCGCCGTCCATCCTCTCGCCGTTCTTCTTCTTGCGCCCGTTCTCGAACTCGTCGAGCGTGATGCGCTTGAACTCCCCGTACTCCAAGAAGCCCCACGTGTGCCGAAGAACATATTCAACGATCTTCATTTCACCGAGGGAGGTGATGGTACTCGTGATGCCGATCCATTCGGCAGGCATCCGGAACCAATTTTGACCGGGAGCGCGGAACCCGGCAAACTTGTTGTTCATCCAAACCTCCGTGCAAAAGAAGAGCCCGGCTGGGGTGGTATTCCCAGCCGGGCGAAAACTTTGAACTGGTGAGACAGCCAAGAGTCCAGTTCAAAATGAAGACATGGCGGATGACAACACGACATGACCATCTCCAACAGTGAACTCGTGTGCTGCCTTGCAACACCATACCACGCTCGGCAGCATCATCGTATTATACACACCCAGGAAGATTTGAAAAACAACGGTTTCACTCCAGAAATGCTTTCCTGATTTCCCCGATCTCGTCCTCGTCCGCATCGGCAAGATCGTCGCCAGTTTCCAGCTGAACGACATGCGTTTCACCGGGATACTGCTGCAGCACGTCGGCCAGGGCTTCGGCTTGGCGTCGTGCGTCAGAATCAAAGCAGATGGCCCGCATCGGATGGTTTCCCATTCGTTCGATCTGCTGGGGAGTGACTTTCAAGCCGAGCGTAGCAACAGCGCCCGGCCCGACTGCCCAGACGTCGGTCGGGCCCTCGACCACGAGCAACGCATGCCCGGCCAGATCTTCGCCGTACAACACCGTCTTGTGATTCACCAGTTCTTGTTCCGGCGAGGCCGACAAGTACTTCGGGTTCCGCTCGCCGATTGCCCGCGTGGTCCAGCTCACCACCCGCCCGCCGAGTTCGATGGGTATCCAGATCCGCCATGCCAGGGAGCTCAGCGGCCCCGTGGATTGTATTCCCCACAACGTCTCGATGGAATCAGGGTCGAAGCCCCGTCGCTTCAAATACGCTCTGTGTGGCTTCTGGAGGCTTGTCAGGCCCTTTGGGTATTCGAGCCCTCTTCCCGGCTTGAAATCAATTCTGGGGGCATCTACGCCCGATAGAAACGATATCCCAGTTTTCTGGACGGCGTTCCAGTCGATTCCCGCGGCTTCAGCAAGAAGCTTCATCGAATTGAAGCCGCCGCACTTCCAGCAGGCGGCACGGCCGGTCGACAATTCGATGCCCGCATGAAACTTGCCCGTTCCCTGCCCGCATCTCGGGCAATCGATGCCGATCCAGCCAGCGCGCACATGCCGGTGGCTTCCGCCCTCACGGTAGTCGATGCCGTGCTGGCGGAGAAAGTCTTGAATCGTCATCGTCTTCCCTCAGACGCCTGGTTCTTCACCGGCATCGCTGCTCTTGCCGGCAGCATGGCGCAGCGGATTGCCGCCGTTGCCGCCATCACGGTAGCCGGCTCGGTAGACGGACTTCACTCCCGAGACGATGTCGGTGAGCATCAGCTGAATGAGTTCTTTGTCAACACCTTCCGACTTGTCCAGCACGACCGACCAGCTCGACAGGATGCCGGATATGCCCTGGCGGACGACTGGGGAAATCTGATCGACGTCAGCGGCGTTGCCGTATCTGGAGAGGTCGTTCTTCCATTCACCGATCTTGTCCAGAAATTCGTTGACGGTTTTGAATTGTTTCTGCATCTTCTCTGTTTCGTTCATCTCTTCATTTCCTCCAAAAGCAGGTCAAGTACATCCAGATCCTCGTCGTTGGAACGACCGTCGATCACAGCCGACAAAGTTTCTTGCTTGCTCTGTATTATACCAGCGAGGTTTTCTTCCACGGTGCCGGCGGCCATCAGGTAGTGAACCCACACGGTCGACTGTTGGCCGATGCGGTGGCAGCGGTCTTCGGCTTGAACGACCGCTCCGGGCTGCCAGGGCAGCTGAACAAATGCGACGGTGGATGCCGCCGTGAGATTCAGGCCGACGCCGGCAGCTTGCACGTTTCCCACCAAGACGCGGGCATTTCCAGATTGAAATTCCAGGCGGGCGGCTTCCCTCTTTCGTCCGACCACAGATCCGTCGATCGTGACGGTCTCGGCGTCGAGTCTTTTGGCCAGAGTGCGAACAGCGCCCCGGTGAACTGCAAACACGACCAGCTGCTCGTCGGTGTCGCGAAGCCAGTCGTTCAACCAATTGATTGCTGCTTTCATTTTCAGTTGTGCTGCCAATTTCAACAGCCCGCCCGTTCTCGACACGGCTTCGGCTCTCCCGGCTCGTTTGGCCGCTTCGGGATCTCTTTCTTCAAGCCATTCCAGGTAGTTCTTTTTGGCCTGCGCGTATTCCTCTGGATTCTTGAGCGGCATCGGCACGACCTGCCGCATCTTGTTGGGCAGATCTTTCAGCACATCGGCCTTGCGTCGGCGAACCATGCACGTGGATTTCAACAGATCGTGCAACTCGTCCGAGTGGCTCACGCCGTTGAAATCCCATCCCCAGTAGTTCTTCTTCCCGTTGCAGTAACGCAGCGCGTATTTGAATCTGGAACGAAACACGCTCGGTTTCAACATGTTCAGCACGGGAAACATCTCGATTGGCCGATTGAGCATGGGTGTTCCGCTGAGTGCGATTACATATTGTGCCTTGCTGCAGAGGGCACGAACTGCCCGTGTGCGCTTGGCTTTTGGATTCTGGCAGTAATGGCATTCATCTAGAACCACGGTGCCGGGCCGCAGCTTCTTGAGAA
>Ga0180432_10008084_pt1 | contig 13219 bp, 7 predicted proteins | sample SS_ome_10_FD_132414 | JGI IMG/M metagenome (GOLD analysis project Ga0180432, IMG submission 132414) | Hypersaline lake sediment archaeal communities from the Salton Sea, California, USA - SS_1_MS_2 metaG | ecosystem: Environmental > Aquatic > Non-marine Saline and Alkaline > Hypersaline >...
GCCCGCCCCTTTAATGAGGAGTGCAAAGCCTGTGACCAGTAAAACGTATTGCAACGTGACATCCTCTGACTAATCGCAATTCCGTCTCCGAGCACCTATCTACGTTCAGCCTTTCGGCGGATGGAAGTTACCGGAAGATGCGTTTTCAGACGATAGCCGTTCGTAAAAATCACATATGATTTCCCATGCCTCCTCCGCGGTTTCGGCATACTGGAATATCTCAATGTCCTCCGTGCATATCATACCCTCTTCAACTAAAAAATCGAAATTGATCACACTCTTCCAAAATTCACGGCCAAAAAGGATAACAGGTAATGGCTTAATTTTTTTCGTCTGGATAAGCGTCAGGGTCTCAAATAGCTCATCCAGGGTACCAAAGCCTCCCGGAAAGGCTACCAGCGCCCTTGCCCTCATAAGAAAGTGCATCTTCCTGATGGCAAAGTAGTGAAACTGGAAAGATAGATCTTCGCTGACATAGTCGTTGGGCTTCTGTTCGAATGGGAGTACAATATTCAGCCCAATGCTCTTTGCGTCAACATCGTGACTCCCCCGGTTTGCTGCTTCCATGATTCCCGGGCCTGCGCCGGTGATGATGACCAGGTGGCAATTTTCGGATTTAGCGCAGGTCCGGGAAATCAGCCCTCCCAGCCTGCGCGCCTCATCGTAGTACTTTGTCTTTGCAACGATTCGTTTGGCTATACTTAACTTTCGGGAGAGGTTCGGATTAAAAGGCTCGCGAGAGGCCTCTTCCCGCGCTATTTCCAGCCGCTTTTCCGCTATAATATGCTCCGGAATACGGGTGCTGCCGAAGATCACAACTGTCTCTTCGATTCCGTATTCCCGCTGAACAATCTCAGGCTTCATAAGCTCCAGCTGAAGCCTGACCGGACGGAGTTCATCCAAGAGCAGAAATTCCGTATCCTCATATGCGAGCCTGTATGTATTCGAGACGGTCTGCGGTGTAGCGGGGCTTAGCCTTGCAGATTTAAGATCCTCTTGGGCGGTAGGAAAGGGCCTGTGTTGAGGTCGAAGAGACAAGATACCTCGCTTTTTTTATTTAAACGTCCTCATGAGTTGCAAAAGTCGATAAATCTATTTCGGATTAACCGGCATAACTTCCTGAGATTGTTAGACAAAAAATATTTGAAGACCTATAATTAACTTATCAGGGAGTTCACAAAATCCCAATTGACCAAGTGTTCCAAAAAGGAACCCAGGTAGTCAGCTCTTCTGTTCTGATAATCAAGATAGTAGGCATGTTCCCAGACGTCTGCCGTCAAAAGCGGCTTTAATCCATGGGCAACTGGTGTGTCTGCATTAGAGGTCTTCATTAACTCCAGATGATTATCCCGCAAAATCAACCAGGCCCAGCCACTGCCGAATTGGGTCATGCCGGCATCCTTGAATTGCTCGACAAATTTTTCATAGCTGCCGAAATCAGCAGTAATTCTCTCGGCTATTATACCTGAAGGAGGTCCACCGCCACCAGGCTTCATGCACGACCAGTAAAAGGAATGATTCCAGACCTGGGCGGCATTATTGAATATTGAACTCTTTGAAGCGTCTTCAGAGGTTTTTTTGATTATAGTCTCAAGGTCTTGATCTGCCAAATCTGTGCCTTCAATAAGTTTGTTAGTATTCGTGACATAGGCATTGTGATGCTTTCCATAGTGATATTCGATTGTCTGTTGGCTTATGTATGGGGCCAGTGCACTCTTTTCGTAGACTAGAACGGGTAAACTGATAGCCATAATCCCTCCTTGTCAAAATCTGTTCAGCAAAAATAAACCAGGTTGAAAATTATCTATGATATAACTAATTTAAATTATGCGGAATATATTGCATATTGTCAACCTGACAATATGCTTACGGGCCATTTTTCAACAATAAATCATAAAGCTCCAGCGAAGCGAACCCTATTGTCAGGACATAAATTGAACAGAGATAAGATGAAATCCCTGCCGATACTGCCAATTTATGATTTCGTATAGCAGGATACTAATACCAATCTCTTACAAAATTTTCATGAACTATCCACGATTTCTTGGTGTTACATTTTCAGAGGTGATGGGGCTTCCTAATATCTGCCCTGCTATTTGCCTTCCTTTTCCAATGTCATCGCTTGGCCGCAGCAAATCAGCTCACCCCCTCCCACCTTCTTGACCTCAACCACATTTCCACAGACTTCACATCTGTAAACTTCACCGACATTCCTGACATTTGCCATTATTAAATCTCCTAATGAGTTTTTTCTAAGTCTATATTGTGTCGCCTATTATTTGACAGCCTATACATCTTGTCCAGCTTCCAGCAGCTTCTTCAATAAGTCGATTTTCTGATAACCCAGAAATCTTGAATTTGGAGAAGCCTATACTGCATTTTGTTTCTTCGCAAGATTCGCATCCTCCGGCTGATCAAAGGTCCCTTATTCATACGTCGAAAAAATCATCGAATGTTGAAAATCTTAAGTCCTGGCATAGAGAAAAACATCATGCTACAATGAGATGGCAGATCCAAAGGAGGCTGAAAAGGAATGAGAGTGTGGCCTGGAAAGCCCTATCCCCTGGGCACGACATGGGATGGAATGGGGGTAAATTTCGCCCTGTTCTCAGAGCATGCCGAAAATGTAGAGCTCTGTCTGTTAGATTCAGTCAACGCAGACAGGGAAAGTCATCGCATCGTGCTTCCGGAATACACGGATCATGTCTGGCATGGATATCTCCCGGACGCAAGACCAGGACAGATTTATGGCTACAGGGTCTACGGGCCGTACCTGCCGAAAGCCGGACACCGGTTCAACCCAAACAAAATGCTTCTAGACCCTTATGCCAAGGCGGTGATTCGTCCGATTCACTGGTGTCCGGCTATGTATGGATATCGTACTGGGGACCCGGACGAAGATCTATCTTTTGACCCCGATGACAACATCAAGTACGCTCCTCTTGCTGCGGTAATCGACCCTGCCTTTGTCTGGGGAGACGATCGTCCTCCTCTGGTTCCCTGGCACAAAACCGTCATTTACGAAGCCCACGTAAAAGGTATGACCGCTCGCCATCCCGACGTTCCCCCAGAGCTTCGGGGCACGTATGCCGGATTCGCCAGCGAGCCTGTCATCCATCATCTTAAAAGCCTCGGGATAACCGCCGTGGAGCTAATGCCTATCCATCACGCGATCAACGATGAGCGATTGATAAATATCGGCCTGGTAAACTACTGGGGCTATAATACCATAGGATACTTTGCCCCGGACCTCGGCTTCACTTCTCAGAACAGCCGGCAGTCCCCGGTGACTGAGTTCAAAATGATGGTCCGGACCCTACATGCGGCCGGAATCGAAGTCATCCTTGATGTAGTATATAATCATACGGCTGAGGGAAACAGATTCGGCCCAACTCTTTCCTTTCGGGGCATCGACAATGCCTCATACTACCGCCTTGCCGCATACGACCAGAGCAGGTACATGGACTTCACCGGCTGCGGGAATACCCTGAACATGATGCACCCCAGGGTACTTCAACTCATCATGGACAGCCTCCGGTACTGGATCCTCGAAATGCATGTGGACGGCTTCCGTTTCGACCTCGCCAGCGCCCTTGCCAGAGAGCTGTACGAGGTGAAAAAGCTGGGGGCGTTCTTCGACATCATTCATCAGGACCCGGTGATCTCTCAAGTTAAGCTCATCGCGGAGCCATGGGACCTCGGCCAGGGGGGATATCAGGTAGGGAACTTCCCGGTACTCTGGACCGAATGGAACGCAAAGTACAGGGATTTAGTCCGGCGGTTATGGAATACCGGTTCCTTTGAAGTCAGCGAACTCGCGACCCGTATATCAGGGAGTAGTGATCTTTATGAGACAAGTGGGCGGAAGCCCAACGCAAGTATAAATTTCGTTACCTGTCATGACGGTTTCACCCTTGAGGATCTCGTGAGCTACAATGAAAAACACAACGATGCCAATGGCGAGGAAAACCGAGACGGGGAAAATAACAACATCAGCTTCAACCACGGCGTAGAGGGACACAGCGAAGATCCGACGATCAGGAGCCTGCGCTTTCGGCAGAAGCGGAATTTTATGGCCACTCTACTATTTTCCCTCGGGGTTCCCATGATCTCCGGAGGGGATGAGCTTTCCCGGACCCAAAAGGGGAACAACAACGGTTACTGCCAGGACAATGAACTGAGTTGGTATCCCTGGAATCTCGGAAAGGAAGAAAAGCAGTTCCTTGAGTTTGTGAAACGGTTGGTCGCCATAAGAAAGAGCCAACCGGTCTTTCTGCGCCGAAACTTCTTTCAGGGTCATCCGATTCGGGGCACTGGAATAAAGGATATCGCATGGCTCGGCCCGGACGGAAGCGAAATGGCCGACGAGGACTGGGAAAATCCCTCTGCTTGTTCACTGGGCGTCCTTCTGGGCGGAGAGGCACTCAACGAGATTGACGAGATGGGACGCTCTATTCGCGGAGAGACTCTGCTTCTTCTATTCAATTCAAGTAGCGAGACAGTCCCATTCGTCCTGCCTTCTCATAACGAGGGTGGATACTGGAAGCTCATGCTGGATACTACCAGTGAGGAACCCGTGCCCGAGCGGCGGGGATTTCGGGAATCCGGAACCGCTTATCCTCTCAGAGACCGGAGTGTTGCGCTGTTTCGCCTTCACCGTCCAGATCAAGATATAAGGAGGGCAGTAATCCTGAACCACGATAAAGAGAGCATAACGTGAAAGTCGTATACATGACCCGCGAATATCCACCCACTGTTTACGGAGGCGCCGGGGTACATGTGGAGTATCTGGCCAGGGAAGTCGCCCGCCACGCCACAGTGGAGGTCAAATGCTTTGACGGCGGGCGGACGCCGTTTGGGAATCCTTCAGTGAGGGGCTATGCTTTTCGGGAAGATATGTTCGAAGGAAATTCCCGGCGTGTCCGGCAGGCACTCATGGCCCTCCAGACCTGCATGTATTTCAACGCGGCACCCATCGAGGCGGATATAGTCCACTGTCATACATGGTATTCCATGTGGGGAGGTATCCTCGCGAAGATCGCCTATGGTATTCCTCTCGTGACCACTGTTCATTCCCTCGAACCCATGCGGCCATGGAAAAGGGAGCAGCTGGGCAGGGGTTACGATCTATCCAGCTGGGTGGAGCGTATGGCTCTGGAGATGGCCGATGCGGTTATAGCCGTTTCTTCAAGTGACCAGGATCAGATTCTTGCGCGCTTTGCGGTACAGCCTGAAAAAATCTCCGTTATCCCAAACGGTGTGGATACCCAAATGTACAGGCAGGTCAGGGCCACGGGGTTTCTCGAACGTTATGGTATCGACCCAGAGAGGCCCTACGTGCTCTTCCTCGGGAGGGTGAGCAGACAGAAGGGTATTCACCATTTCCTTCGAGCGGCGTTCCATTTCGACCGGGAAACCCAAATTGTTCTCTGTGCCGCTGCCCCTGATACCGTAGAGCTTGCACTCGAGATCCAGGATCTGGTGTCCGCTCTTGAAAGGGAAGGGCGCCCGATAGTCTGGGTCAGGAATATGGTCGAGCGGAAGGCCGCTATCGAGCTATACAGTCATGCGGCGGTATTCTGCTGTCCATCCATCTATGAACCTTTTGGGATCATAAACCTCGAGGCCATGGCCTGTGAGACGCCAGTGGTGGCAAGCGCCGTTGGGGGAATCAACGACGTTGTGGTACATGGAGAAACGGGCTACCTTGTCGGCTTCGAGGCCATATCCGCGGAGAATGCTTTTCCTAAAGAGCCCGGGAAGTTTGCCAGCGACCTTGCTGAGAGGATCAACTGTCTCGTGGCGGATGTCGGCCTGCGGTCAGTTATGGGACAAAGGGGTCGGGAGCGGGTCGTGGAGAAATTTAGCTGGGAAGCCGTGGCAGCAGAGGCTTTGAAAATTTATCGAAGACTGGAGGTATCAGCTAACGAGAAAAAAAATCAGGGTGATGAGCAGGAAGACCATGACACGACACATATCTGATGAGCTGTCTTATAGGGTCTGGATCGAAAACATCAGGCCGCAGGTGAATGGAGGACGATTTCCCGTCAAACGGACCGTCGGCGAAAAGGTGACCGTTAAGGCCGACATCTTCGCCGACGGCCACGACGCCCTTTGCGCAGCGCTCCTGTACCGCAGTCATTCGAAAGAGACCTGGCGGGAGACGCCCATGGTTTTCCGGGAGAATGACGTCTGGACGGCCGATTTCACAATCGAGACACTCGAGCCCTATTATTATACCGTGGAGGCATGGCTCGACCCCTTTGTAACCTGGCGTAACTGTCTCTCAAAGAAATTCGGGGCGAAACAGGATGTTGGGAGCGATCTGCAGGAAGGTGCTGAGATCATCTCTGGCGCGGCGGCACGTGCAGTGGAGCCGGACCGGGAATGGCTCATGCAGATCGCCATGCTTTTGCAAAAGGACACTCCTCAGGAAAAGCGGGTCGCGCGCGCACTCGGTGATGAGGTCTTTGCCCTTGTTTCCCGTTTTCCCGATCGCACCAAGGCGACCAGATACAACCCGGTCCTAAAAGTGATGGTCGAGCGCGAGCTGGCGAGATTCGGGGCGTGGTACGAGATGTTTCCCCGCTCCTGCAGTCCCGATCCTTCCCGAAGCGCCACCTTCGTTGAGGCGAAAAAACGGCTTCCCGACATCGCCAGGATGGGCTTCGACATCCTCTATCTTCCCCCAATCCACCCCATCGGCATTACCAACAGAAAAGGTAAGGATAATAGGCTCCAAGCCTCCCCGGGCGACCCGGGAAGCCCATGGGCCATTGGATCCGCTGAGGGAAGTCATACCTCCGTGCATCCTGATCTGGGGACACTTGAAGACTTCAAACATTTTGTGGAGGCGGCCCGGGTTCATGGCCTCGAGATTGCGCTGGATATCGCATTTCAGTGCTCTCCGGATCATCCATACGTCAAAGAGCATCCCGAATGGTTTCAGCACCGACCGGATGAAAGCATCAAGTACGCTGAGAATCCTCCGAAAAGATATGAGGATATCTATCCCTTCAATTTCGAGTCACCGGACTGGGCGAATCTCTGGATCGAGCTGGAGGGCGTTGTCCGTTTCTGGATAGAGCGCGAGATCCGAATTTTTCGCGTGGACAACCCGCACACGAAACCGCTTCGGTTCTGGGAGTGGCTGATCTCAGCGATCAGGCGTGATTACCCTGATGTCATTTTTCTCTCAGAGGCCTTTACCCGGCCAAAAATAATGTATGCCTTGGCCAAGATCGGCTTTAGCCAGTCCTATACATACTTTACCTGGCGAAACACAAAACGGGAACTCATCAAATATCTTAAGGCGCTTACAGCTACCGAGGTCCGGGAATTCTTCCGCCCCAATTTCTTCACGAACACCCCTGATATCCTTCCCGAGTACCTCCAGCTCGGTGGTCGTCCGGCGTTTCAAATACGCCTCGTCCTTGCCGCGACCATGTCTTCGAGCTACGGCATTTACAGCGGATTTGAGCTCTGCGAGAACGAAGCCCACCCGGGTACCGAGGAATACCTGAACTCGGAAAAGTATGAGATAAGACATAGAGACTGGAGACGTTCAGACAGCATTGTGGAATATATCACCAGGGTCAACGCGATACGCCGGGATAACCCGGCGCTGTGGTACACCAATAATCTTCGCTTTTACCCGTCGAACAATGAACACCTGATATTCTATGGAAAGAGCACGGAGAATCTGTCCAATATAGTTCTGGTCGTGGTAAATCTTGACCCTTACCATGTCCAGGAGGGCTGGGTCGAAATGCCGCTGGAAGAGTACGGACTTACTCCCGGGGATGTATATCAGGTCCATGATCTTCTGGGAGAGGGTCGATTTCTCTGGCAGGGGAGCAAGAATTATGTACGTCTCGATCCGTCATCATCTCCGGCCCAGATCTTCCGTCTGCGGAGGAGGGTAAAGACCGAGCGGGACTTTGACTATTTTTTGTAGATTGACAACGGAATGGAAGATCTGTGAACAAAAAGAAGCACTCACTCTGGTATAAAGACGCCATAATCTACGAGGTCCATGTCAAGGCCTTTTATGACAGTCGTGGTGACGGGGTAGGAGATTTTAGAGGACTCATCGAGAAGCTCGACTATCTCCAGGATCTCGGCGTAACGGCTATCTGGTTGCTTCCCTTCTATCCTTCGCCGTTCAGGGACGACGGATATGACATTTCAGACTACCGCGGCATCCATTCCTCCTACGGCACGCTTCGGGACTTCCGGTCATTTATTCGCGAGGCGCATCGAAGGAACCTCAAGGTCATCACCGAACTTGTAATAAATCATACCAGTGACCAGCATCCCTGGTTTCAGGCCGCGAGACGTGCCAAGCGCGGTTCGGCACGTCGCAATTTCTATGTCTGGAGCGATACCGATACGAAATTTCCTGAAACACGGATCATTTTCACCGACACCGAGACGTCTAACTGGGCATGGGATCCTGTGGCGGGCGCCTATTACTGGCACCGCTTCTTTTCCCACCAGCCCGACCTCAATCTTAACAACCATCGAGTAGTGCAGGCAGTATCGCGGATACTGCGATTCTGGCTCAAGATGGGGGTGGACGGACTGAGGCTCGATGCCGTTCCGTATCTCTGTGTACGTGAAAATACGAACAACGAAAATCTGCCTGAGACCCATGCGGTTATTAAGGAGCTGAGACGGCAGGTCGATCTTGCCTTTCAGGACCGAATGCTCCTGGCAGAGGCAAATCAGTGGCCGGAGGAAGTGGCTGCGTATTTTGGAAAAAACGACGAATGTCACATGGCCTTTCACTTTCCTCTCATGCCCAGGATGTTCATGGCCCTTCGCCAGGAGGACCGGTATCCCATAACCGAGATCCTGAAGCGGACACCGAAGATCCCCGATACCTGCCAGTGGGGCCTTTTTCTCAGGAACCACGACGAACTCACGCTGGAGATGGTTGCAGACAGCGAGCGGGATTATATGTACAGGGAGTATGCCAACGATCCGCGGATGCGGTGTAACCTCGGAATACGACGACGACTGGCGCCCCTGGTCAACAACAGCCTTCGCAGGATGGAGCTCCTTTATAGCCTCCTCTTTTCTCTTCCCGGAACACCGATCCTCTACTACGGTGACGAGATCGCCATGGGCGACAACATATATCTTGGGGACCGCGATGGCGTCAGAACCCCGATGCAGTGGTCGGCCGACCGGAATGCCGGCTTTTCCAGGACAGATCCGGCGCGACTCTATCTTCCTGTTATCATAGATACCGTCTATGGTTATCAGGCAGTGAACGTGGAGGCCCAGGGACGTAATCCGTCATCGTTTTTTCACTTCATGAAACGGATAATCTCGCTTCGAAGGCAGCATAAGGCCTTTGGACGGGGCAGCATGGTCATCCTATATCCGGAGAACCGCAAGATCCTTGCCTTTATCCGCAGATACAAGGGTGAAGTCATCCTGGTCGTTGCCAACCTCTCGAGGTTTGTACAGCCGGCCCAGTTCGATCTCTCCGAATTCCGCGGGTGGACTCCGGTGGAGATGATAGGGCGGACGGAGTTTCCAACGATTGGGGAGCTCCCCTATTTCCTCACCCTGGGTCCCCATGCATTTTACTGGTTCAGTCTCGAGCCCCAGCCTGAACCTATTCGACTCTCGGTGCCGAAAGGTGAAGCGCAACCTTCACTCCAGAGACTCGTCCTTGATGACGGCTGGGAGAGTCTGCTCCTTACCGAATACCACTATACCCTGGAACAGGATATTCTCCTCCCCTTTATACTCAAACAACGGTGGTTCCGGGGAAAGGCCCGCGAGGTGGTAAATATCCTGGTAAAAGACTGGTCAAAACTCGGTGGAGAGCTGTATGTACTGTTTGTTGAGATACGTTATGCCGACGGCGGTAACGAGTTATATGTTATTCTCCTCAAGATGGCCTTTGGAGAGACGGCAGAACGGGTGGCGGCCAACGTCTCAGAGAGTGTGGTTGCCTGGGTAAAAACCTCCAAAGGAGAAGGTGTACTTTACGATGCCCTTGCTGATCGCACTGTGTGCTGCACACTATTCTCGGCCATTGCCGACGGACGGCGCTATCCCACCCATCGGAAGAGTTCTTTCGTCGCCTTCCCTACTTCCGTAATAGAGGAGGAAAAGGAGACCGAAGCGGAGTACATGTCGGTTCGTCGACTGAGCGTCGAGCAAAGCAATACCTCTGTGATCCTTGATGATAAGTATATGCTCAAGATCTTTCGCCGGATCGAGGAGGGAGTTAACCCCGACATGGAGATAGGCCTCTACCTTACGGAACGGACCGAGTTCAGCAACATCGCCCCGGTTTGTGGTGGAATATCGCTCAAGAAGGCCGGCCACGCAGACAGGAGCATTGCCCTGCTCCAGGCATACATCCCTAACGAGGGCGACGGCTGGGACCAAGCTCTTCGGGAGCTTGAAGGCTTTTGCAACCGGGTATGGGAGCAGGGGATAAAACCTCAGGAGGAATGGCTTCGAAATCAGGAGCTTTTTCCGGAAGCCATGGTTCCTGATGAAGGAAACGCCCTCATAGGGGCCTATCTTGAGGCGGTGGAAAAACTGGGATGTAGAACGGCCGAGTTTCATCGCGCCCTTTGCCCAAAGAGAGGGGACAGGGCCTTCAGGCCGGAACCTATGCGCAGCGAGGATGTCGAGGCCATGGCAGAAAATTTCGTCAGGAAGGCACAGCATTCCCTGGAACTGCTATCATATCGAATCCATGATTTGAATGAAGACAGCCGTGTCCTTGCCGATAAGGTTCTCACTGTGGCCCCCCTCCTGATCAACCGTTTCCAGAATCTGGGACAGCTCCGGAGCCGTCCGGTCCGAATACGCTGTCATGGTGACTATCACCTGGGTCAGGTCCTGTGGACCGGAAACGATTTCGTGCTCCTGGATTTCGAGGGAGAGCCCCTTAAGGCCCTCGAAGAGCGGAGGCAGAAACATTCCGCATTAAAGGATGTGGCGGGCATGCTGCGTTCTTTCAGCTATGCCGCCCAGACCAAACGGGGGAAATCAGTGCTTCAGGCAGCGGAGGATAAAGAAATCTCGGAGCAATGGCTCTCGCTTTGGGAGCGCTGGGTGACGACGGCCTTTGTCCAGAGCTATCTCGCCGAAGCCGGGAGAGAACCCTTCGTTCCCGGAAATTTTAAGGATATACTGCTTTTGCTACAGGCCTTCGTATTGGACAAGGCATTTTACGAACTTGCATATGAGCTCAACAACCGTCCCGAGTGGGTGTACATTCCTCTGAAGGGAATCCTGCTCCTTTGCGGAGATGTGGGAGGAAGTAAAATATATGAATGAAGAACAGGAATACTTTCTTACTGACTATGACATCCATCTCCTTATTGAAGGGAGCCATTATCGCGCCTGGGAAAAGCTGGGTGCCCATCCCGCGGAGGTGGGCGGCAAAAAAGGAACCTGGTTCGCAGTATGGGCTCCCAATGCCCGCGACGTGTCCGTAATCGGCGACTTCAATGGCTGGAAGGCTGGGACTCATTTTTTAAAAAATCGCGGTGACTGCGGCATCTGGGAGGGTTTCATCCCTGGGGTGGATAAAGGGGACCTCTATAAGTACACGATTGTCTCCAATGTCAAGGGATATAGGGAAGACAAGGCAGACCCTTATGCCTTTGCATGTGAGATAAGGCCGCAAAGCTCCTCCATGGTCTGGGATTTATCGGGTTATGAGTGGGGCGATCAGGACTGGATGGCGCAAAGAGGGCAGCGCCATAAGACTGATGCAGCGATGGCGATTTATGAAATCCACCTCGGGTCATGGATGAGAAATCCAGAGGAAGGAAACCGGTGGCTGACATACCGAGAGCTCGCCCCAAAACTTTCAGAATACGCAAAGGAGATGGGTTTTACCCATGTGGAACTCCTTCCGGTAAGCGAGTATCCCCTGGATGAATCCTGGGGCTATCAAACAATCGGGTATTTCGCCCCTACAAGTCGCTTTGGAACCCCTCAAGACTTTATGTATTTTATTGACGTCCTCCACCAGAACGGTATCGGAGTAATTCTTGATTGGGTGCCGGCCCATTTCCCCAAAGATGCGCACGGTCTTGGATTTTTCGATGGCACACACCTTTACGAGCATGCTGATCCACGAAAGGGAGAACATCGGGACTGGGGAACGTTCATCTTCAACTATGGTCGTCAGGAAGTAAGCAACTTTCTCCTTACAAATGCCCTTTTCTGGCTCGAAATCTATCATATCGACGGGCTTCGAGTGGATGCCGTGGCCTCAATGCTATATCTCGATTATTCCAGGGAAGAGGGAGAGTGGATACCGAATGAATACGGTGGCCGGGAAAACCTGGAAGCCGTGGCATTTCTCAAACGGTTCAACGAGCTTGTATACGAGCGGTATCCCGACGTCATCACCGTGGCTGAGGAGTCGACCTCATGGCCCATGGTATCCAGGCCGACATACCTGGGGGGTCTCGGGTTCGGGTTTAAGTGGAATATGGGATGGATGCACGACACACTCCTTTATCTTTCAAAGGATCCCCTTTACCGGAAGTATCATCACAATACCCTCACCTTCAGCCTCCTCTATGCCTTTCATGAAAACTTCATCCTGCCTTTTTCCCATGATGAAGTCGTTCATGGCAAAGGATCAATGATTGGTAAGATGCCTGGGGACGACTGGCAAAAATTTGCAAATCTGCGACTACTTTATGGTTACATGTATCTCCATCCGGGCAAAAAACTTCTCTTTATGGGAGATGAAATCGCTCAGTGGGCAGAGTGGAACCACGACTCAGGCCTGGAATGGCAGCTCCTTCAGTATGATCCCCACCGGGGACTCCAGCGATGGGTGCAGGATCTGAATAACCTGCTCAAGAGAAAGCGGGCCTTATTTGAACAGGATTTCGAACCGGCTGGCTTTGCCTGGATTGACTGCCATGACAGCCAGCAGAGTGTTTTGAGCTTTCTCCGGCAGGGCAGAAATGCAGAAGATGTCGTTGTCTGCGCCTGTAATTTCACCCCCGTACCGCGTTATAACTACCGGCTCGGAGTGTCTCTGGGGGGTTGGTGGAAAGAGGCCCTCAACAGTGACGCGCCCCTGTATGGAGGCAGCGGACAGGGAAACATGGGGGGAGTCCCGGCCAGTCCTGTGGCCTCTCATGGCCACTATCATTCACTGAACATCACGCTTCCTCCCCTGGGAATCGTTGTATTTTATCCTGCCGATGAA
>Ga0180432_10008085_pt1 | contig 13217 bp, 4 predicted proteins | sample SS_ome_10_FD_132414 | JGI IMG/M metagenome (GOLD analysis project Ga0180432, IMG submission 132414) | Hypersaline lake sediment archaeal communities from the Salton Sea, California, USA - SS_1_MS_2 metaG | ecosystem: Environmental > Aquatic > Non-marine Saline and Alkaline > Hypersaline >...
CATCTTGCGGCCGTGGTTGCTATAATCAATGTCGCGCCGTGACTACCTATATGAATGGAGTCCACTGTTCTTTTTCGGAGGAGCGCTAGCGATGACAACCCACTCTGGCCTGTGTTGGCGGTTTTCTTGGTTGAGGTTGGCGGTACTTTTAGTGACCTGTCTTGCTGCTTGGAACTTCTCGTTTCCACCCGTCCCGGCCGAGGCCGGATCGTTGGTGATTCCCGCCTGGTCGTTCGCTCGCGGCAATGGGCAGATCCATGCTAATCCTAATGAATACGCCGACGCCGGGCCGGTGGTCGGCAGCGGACCCGAGCGGCCCTCGGGCTGGACGCTCGAATACGATGTCGACGTTCCGGTTTCCGGTAAGTATACACTTGCTATCCGCTACGCATCGGCCGAGCCGCGGCCGATCGAGATATTTGTCAACGGCGAGAACCTGGGCACGTTCTGCCGAAGCGTCACCCTCGATGAATCGGGCAAACGAACTTTCAGCAGCAGCGGCGCAATGTGGGAGGAAGTTGTTCCGCAACAGCAAGTACACCGGACGTATGTCTATATGTTCGAATTGATGAAGCTGTCGGCCAAGGAGACAAACACGGTGGTCGTGACCAGTCGCCGGCCGCTGCCGCATCTGGTGGCCCTGCGGTTGGATCTGCCGGAGGCCTTTCCCGACAGTTGGACGCCGCCGGAGTACGAGGTGCGTGATATCGAGAGCATCCCGGCCGAATATCGCAAGGCCTTTCTGCCCGGGAAAAACGTTGACATCGCGGCCATTCGAAAACCGGTCGAGCGGCCGCCTCGGCCCAAGGTTGCCGGGTCGCTTACGATTCCCGCCTGGACATTCGACCGCGGCAATGTGCGCATCTTTGCGAGTCCCGACCAATACGCCACCGGCGGTCCGATCATCGGCAACGAACCGGAGCAGACGGGCGACGGCGTGGTTGAATACGACATCGACTTTCCCGTAACGGCCGAATACACGCTGAATATTCAATACGCGTCGGCCGAGGCGCGGCCCGTGGACATCTTATTAGACGAGAAGAAGTTGGCCACTGGTTGCACGAGCGTCACGCTTGGCTCGCCGCCCTTTGTCAAGCCGATTACGTTTTCATCCAACAGCAAGGAAGCCAAGTGGGAACAGGTATCCAAAGGCGGGAAGCCGATCGGGCTGCCGATCACCGCGGGAAAGCACGTGCTGAAGTTCGCGCGCCGCGGACCGCTGCCGAATCTGATCTCATTTCGCCTGGAAAGTCCGACCGCTTTCCCCAAGGGTTGGAGGCAGACGCAACGCAAGATAACGCACTTCGACCGCATCCCGCCGGAGCATCGGACCGTCTTTCTGCCGCCTGGCGCGGTCAATATCGCTGCCTTGAAGCTGGCCATCCGGGACACGATGACGGATTTCGGCCCCGAGTATCCCGACGGACAGCGGTACATGAAACAATTGGCCGAACTGGAGAAGAAACAGAAGGCGACCGAGGGCGGCACGCCCGAACAACGCAAGCCGGTCGAAGATGCGCTGAACTCTCTGCGGCGCGATGCCATGCTGGCCCATCCGGCGCTGAAGTTCGACAAGCTCCTGTTCGTCACGCGACCGCCCTACAAGGTCAAACACATCTATGAAGACCAGGACGCCAACCACATGGGCGGAAATCTGTGCGTCCTGTCGACGGACGACGGAAGCATCGGGGATCCCGCCGCCAAGGTCACCGAACTGGTGCCGGAGCTAAGCGGTGGGCTCTTCAGCCGCTTCGACCTGTCGTACGATGCGAAGAAGATCGTCTTCGGCTATAAGAAGAAGGATAAGCCGTTTCGGATTTACGAAATCGACATCGACCCCGAGGCCGGCAAGATGATCCCCGGCAGCCTGCGACAGCTAACCTTCAGCAGCGCCGAAGAAGACGAGGCCGTGCGGACTTGCTCGTGGCAAGGCCGCGGCATCGCGCGCGGCTTTCAGGATATGGACCCGTGCTATTTGCCCAACGGCAAGATCATGTTCGCTTCCACGCGTTCGAAGCAGAACACCTTCTGCGGCACAACGACGGTTACGACCCTCTATGACATGGACGCCGACGGCAAGAACATGCGGCGACTGTCGGCCGGGCCGATCAACGAAATCGCCCCTTGCGTACTCGACGACGGCCGGGTGATATACACTCGCTGGGAATATCTCGACAAGGGAATCGGCAACGGACAGAGCGTTTGGGCCATCCGCCCCGACGGCAGCGGCGTGGACCACGTCTACAAGAACAACACCGTTCTGCCGGCCGCCATGATCAATACGCGAAGCATCCCGGGCAGCCGCAAGCTCATCACGGTCGGCGCTCCGCACATGGGGCTGTCGGTCGGCCCGGTTATCCTGGTCGACACGCGCGGTACCCGCCGTACTCCCCAGGCGATGACTTGCGTCACGCCCGAGGTCGGCTATCCGTGCATGGACCAATACGGCGGACCAAAGCGGGGCATTCACGGCTACTTCAAAGAGCCGCACCCGTTCTCGGAGAAATTCTATCTCGTCTCGCACGTTCCCGGACGGCACGCGGGGAGTTACGCAATCTACGCGCTCGACGCATGGGGCAACCGGGCCGAGCTTTATCGGGATCCGAGGTTCTCCTGCTTCCAACCGACCCCGCTACAGCCGCGCCGCAAGCCAACGGCAATCGCTCCCACCGGCGGCACGGGAAACACCGTCGCCTCGAAGACCAACGCGAAAGCAGAGCAGACCGGTACCCTGTTCATCCAGGACGTGTACCAGGGCATGACCGGTGTCGAGCGCGGAAGAGTCAAGTACCTGCGAGTGATGGGAGCGAAGCCGTGGCCATGGGGCGAGAACGGCATGCGAGTTGTCGGCCTGAACGTCGACATTCATCGCAAGAAGGTAATTGGCGTCGCAAAGGTACACGAAGACGGGTCGGCCTACTTCACCGCACCGGCCGAGGAAAACCTCTTCTTCCATGCCCTCGACGAAAACTTCATGGCCGTGCAAAGAATGCCGACGTTCATCAACCTCAGACCGGGCGAGAACCGCTCCTGCATCGGATGTCACGAGTTGCGCCGCAAGACGCCGAACGCGGTGGCGCCGCGGTCGTTGGCCTTGAACTTGTCGCCCCAAACGCTCGTGCCCCAGCCGGGCGATGCGGGTACTCGCATGATCCACTACGAGGCCGACGTTCAGCCGATCCTCGACAAGCGCTGCGTCGGCTGTCACGGTGGCGATAAGCCCAAGGGCCAACTCGATCTAACGCGAGTCTTCACCGGAGAGTACAGCCGCTCTTACGAGAAACTCATTCGAGCGGAACTAATCAGCTATGCCGATTGCCGCTACGGCCGGGCCCTTTTCGAACCCGCTCCTCCGCTGACACACGGCTCGCATCGCAGCAAACTGGTCGAGCGGATTCTCAGCGATCCATGCCGGTCGAGCCTTACCGAGAAGGAGTTTATCAGGATCGTCACTTGGATTGACTGCAACGTCCCTTACTACGGTACCTACAAAGGCAAGAGGAGTCTCAACGACAAAGACGCCCCGGATTTCCGACCGCTGCCGTTGGCTGGGAAGTAGCGGCGCGGTATTCGCGAGTCTACGCCTCAGGCCGACGAGTTGCAGTAGGGCAGGCATTCCTGACTGCCTTGAGGAGGCTACGCAGCCTACAAGCTCCAGTGAGCGAAACCAGCGGCGGCAGTTGCACTCGCCCTACACGCGGTCTAGTAACCTCGCACGTCGCGAAGCCACTTCTTCGCGTCCGGCGGGATTTCGTCCAGGTTTTCGGCTTGGGTTTTGTAGTCCCAGTCCGCCGAAGTGTGATACTTCAGGCTGCGGTGGAACTTGTGCTGGTCCGCGACATTCTTGCCGGGGTACGGGTTTCGGCCGAACAGGCCGGCGGCCTTCAGTTCGGTTTCGCGAAGCTTCTCGGCTTCCTTGCGAAGCTTCCCGATTAGGGCCTCGCGCGAGACGGCCTTGGTGTCCTTCTCTTGGCTGATCTTCCTGACCTGGGCGTGAAGCTCGCCGTACTTGCCGGCTCTGAGTTCATCCTCTTTCGCCCTTCGCCGCTTCTGCCAGTCGTCGTGACGCTGTTGGTCTTCCTCGGACCATTCCGGTACCTGTATCAGAGCCTCAGGCGGGGCGCCGACCGAGCTGAAGTCCTCGTGGACCTTGCGATAGACGCGGAAGTAATCCATGCTGCCCCCAAAGAACTTGCCCTTGGACCTATCGCTGGCGATGAAGTTGCCTTCCGCCCGGTCGCCGATGAACACCTCGCGCGGGCTGAAAGCGAAGCCCTTCTTGGCGATCTGCTTCCCGTCGAGATGGATCGAGGCCGTGGAGCCGTCCATTTCAACGCGTAGCTGGGACCACTTGCCCGCGGGCAGGCCTTGCGCCGCAACGAGTGTGTGCGTCTTACCGCCGTGCTTCGCCGTAAGCGTCGGCTTGCCGCCGCCGTCGACTGTCAGGTAGAAACACTCGTCGTCACCGGTGCCGAAATCGAACAGGGTTCCGCCTCCGGAACGTTTTATGGACATGTCGATGGTCAACGCGCTGAAGTCCGCAACCGTTGGCGGCACTTCGGCGTATTGATTGCTTCCGTTGAAGACGATACATTTACGTTCGCCGTCGACGGTGAACGTCGGGCGGCCGTGGAGGATACCGTTGTTGTTCACGAAGTAATCCTCGAGCAGCACGGCCTTCGGCTGGTTGAACTGGTAGTTGGCGAAAAGTGCGCCGGCGTCTGCTCCACTGCCAAACCCGGGTGCCCGGTCGTATCGGTCTTGTGCCTTATAGTATCGGCCGTGCTTGAAGACGCCGCCGGCGCCGTTCCGTACGTCGGCCACGTAGTCGACCACCAGTCCGCCGGTCAGGGTCTGGTCGGTAGCGAAGCTCAGCAGCAGGAACAGCTCGCCCTTGATTACGGCGGTTCCTTTGATTTTGGCCTGGCCTTGATGCAGTCGGCCACGGCCGAACGTCTCTCGGTAGTCAGTGGTGACGGTGGTGGCTTCCAAAATGCGAGCGTCGCCGCTGACCTGCAGATCGCCGGTAACCCACGCCCGACCGCCGATCTTGGCATTGCCGGAGACGACGGTCTTGGGGCCGAACACGACGGCGAACTCTTTAATGCAGGCGTTGTCCTTGACCGTGGCACCGTCGAGTACCATGGCATCGGGGCCGACGTATGCCGTCTCGGCGACCTTTGCGTTGTCGGAAACGAAACCGCCGCCGTTGGCGTGGCGGTGGCCCTTGGCATTTTCTTGCAGGAACTTCAAGCGGCGGCCGAGGGCATCCAAGCCCATGACCTGCTTGTTGGCGTAATAGCCGCCGGCCTTGCCCGCCTTTATCTTCGCCTGCAGGGCCTCGGACGCCACCTCGACGCGGGGAGCCATCGCGGCAAGCTTCTCCTGGGACAGCTTGCCGTTCTTTTCCGTCAGCGGGATCGGCACTTCATGCTTCACCGGGTAGTTCAAATACGTGTTGCCGACGTCGATCTTCGGGTAGAGTTCCTCGAAATTGACTATGTCGCCGTGCTTGCGGTGCGGGGTGCCCGGCTTGCATCCGGTCAAGGTCACCTCCCATGGATAGCGCGGGGCATGCACTCCGGCGAGGAAGTAGCCGTGCCAGAATATCTGCGGGTCGTGCGGCTCCTGCATGGGGAAGGCGCTGGGCGAGGCGGAGACCGTCAGCCAAAGGTTCTTATCCTCGGGCTTAAGCTTGAAGACCATCTTGCCCTTGTTCCACAGTGGACTGTAGCGAGCCCAGCCATCGCCGTCGGCCGCCACGATGCACGCCCGCCAGTCGCTGTGCAGTTGCGGGTCGTGGATGCCTTGGAAGTCGACCTCGATTTCCGTGGCTCCTTCTTCAACGTCGAGGCGAATAATGTTATAGCCCGTCCAGCGAGGCGCTTCGGCGTTGGAAATCCGGTAGCGGTTCTCGTGACCGTAGACGGGATACAGGTAACTCGGCTCGGGCATCGCGTACTTGCAGCGGATCATGAATTGCTCGATCAGATCGCAGGTAGCCATCCGCGCCGCGTACTCGCCGAGGAAGTCGCCGAACCCTTTGACACCGTTTTTCCAAAGGCCCTTCTTCTGGCCGACCATGGCGATTGTGTGATAGGGCGTCGGTTCGATTTCGCCGCCCAGGCCGCCGATCACAACCTGGATTCCATAGCCCCAATTGGGATTGTCGCCGAGGACGAAGAACATCATGGGCGACTGGTAGCCCATGCGATTTATGTATCGCCACGGATACCGGAAATTGCCGGTGAACATCTGCAGTTCACCCGGGTGTCCGGTGTGCTGGCCGGCATTGCCCATTATGTAATGGAAAGGCCGCCAACCGCCCAGCGGCTGGCTGTGAAAGAACTCATGAGCCAGGGCGACGGTGTTGGCGTTGCCGATGCCACAGTGGTAAGTACCGACGCCGGACCCGCCATGAGTCACGATAATGTGATACTTCCTGTTCTCCCCCGGCCAGTGCCAGTAAGGCATGGAATGTCCGGCGGCTTCGACATATGTCCAGAAGTTTTCGATGTACTCGAAGATATCCCTGCGGAAACGGTTTTGCCCCTCGATGTCGTTCGGCCGCACCCAGGCCGGAGGCCCGGACCCGTCTCGAACGGTGGTCGATAGATGGAAGTTGCGGGTTTCGAAGATGAGGTGACCGTCCTTCTCGCCCCATATGGGAAACTTCTCGTTGGCGTCCTTTCCGGGCGGCATGGCATTGAATCTAACCGGAAGTTCTTTCCAATGCTTAAGCGGGAACTTCGCGCCGATGGGACGCTCTTCCTTGGATATCTTCGCGTAGAGTTTCGGGAAGGCTTCTTCCCAGGTCTTATGGATGAACTCCCGATCCTCGCGGCTGACCATCTGGCTCACCGGCGCGAAGTGGACAACGGCCCGTTGACGACCGTTCTCCAAACGCAAGACGGCGGCGGGAATCGCGGGCGTGGCGGCCGACGAGGTTCCGAAACCGCGGAAAGCTATCAGATGGGCGTCGAACTTCTCCGGGTCCGAAGCGGTCCAGTTGCGAGCTGGCCCGGCCAACAACGACTTGTCGTCCTGCCCCTTGTTGCGCGTCCAAGTACGCAGCGGAGCGCCCTCGGGAACGTCGACAAAGTCGTGACCCTTGCGCGGCCACCACTGCACCGTGCGGCGATTGTAACCCACGGCGCTGGGCCCACCCTCTTGCTCCACCTTGTCAACTCCCACGCCGGGAACGAGCTTGCTGGGATATCGCAGATGTTTGTAATAATCATGCTCCTCGGCAACGGCAGTCGCACACACGCAAAGAGCCACAAGTAGCGTCAGCACTCGTCTCGCTTTCATCGTATTCCTCCACGCGTCAATGGATCACGTATTGTCCGGGCTACAGGAATGCCGTGGGAGTGTTCACGGTACTGCACCGAACTGCAAATGTCAACAGACGCGGGATTGGCTAGGTTTATGTATCTTTCAAACGTATAAGATGCTACAATGAAGGCGGTTCCTGAAGGGACGCGTCAAAGATGAGAACGCCGTTTTTCATGCGGAATGAAGGAGTGTCTGCAATGAGGATCGAACCTAATCTGCCGTTGCGATCTCGCCGGTTGGCCATGAAAGTACTTGCCGTGGCGTGTCTTGCCGCTTGGAACTTAGGCATATCGACTTCCCAGGCAGAAGCCGGGCGGTTGGATATTCCCGCCTGGTCGTTCGACCGCGGCAATGCCAAGGTTATTCCCAACCCAGACATCTATGGCGATTATCGAGACAAATCTCCCGATCTGGTGCTCGCCGACGGAGGCGAAACACCGTGGGTGGTCGAATATGACGTCAACTTTCCCGTTGACGGGACATACACGCTTGAAGTTCAGTTCGGCTCGCCCGAGCGGCGACCGCTTGAGCTTTGGCTGGACGATGAGAAGATCGGCACTTGTTGCGGCGACGTGACCGGCAATTCGACGCCCGATCCTGGGCAAGCCCCTCGACACGGCCGATCGGTATATGAGAGGGGCTTTCACGGATTGAAGTGGGAAGAGGTCGGCAAGTTCAAGGTCTCCGAGGGGAAGCACACGTTGAAGTTCAGCCGCGACGGGTTGCCGCCTCGCTTGAGCGCGTTTCGCTTGAATACTTCGGCCGGTTTCCCCAAGGACTGGAAGCCGACGGAGCGTAAACCGATCCTTGAGGGGATTCCGCCCCGCTATCGCCGTATATTCATGCCGCCGGAGAGCGTGAACGTCGAGACTCTGCGGCTGGCCATTGAGGACGTGACTGCCCAATACGGTTCGCGTTATCCAAAGGGGGCGGCGTATCTGAAGCAGTTGGCCGAACTGACGACCCAATTGAAGGCGACCGACGGCGGCACTGCGCAAGCAGAGAAGATCGAAGCCGCGCTTAAGTCTCTCCAGCGAGAAGCCATGCTGGCCCATCCGCTCTTGGACTTCGACAAGCTGTTGTTCTTGAAACTGAAGGGCTGGAACAGCGCGCCGATTTACAACGACTATCCCACCGAGGGCGAGAAGGGGAGCAACATCTGCATCCTCTCGTTGGCACCTTCCGGCAAAAAGGTCGTCGAACTCGCGCCGGGGCTCGAAGGGCTGTTCGGCCAATTCGATCTCTCTTTCGACGCGAAGAAAGTCGTCTTCGCGTTTAAGAAAGATGGCCAGCCCAATTATCGCATCCACGAGATCGGCATCGACGGCACTGGCCTGCGGCAGATTACCGCCGACGCGGATCAGGCCGCCATGCGAGAGCGTTTTACGCAGCCGTGCGTCCCCAATAAGTACCAGTTCAGTTGTGGGCGATACATCGACGTCGATCCCTGCTATCTTCCAAATGGCGACATCATGTTCGCTTCCACGCGAGCCGGGCGTTCGGTCTCGTGTCATCCCAGTATCGTCACGTCGCTGCACGTGGTGGATGCCGACGGCAACAACATGCGATGTCTCTCGGGCGGCCAGTTCACCGAACTCGATCCCCGGGTGATGGACGACGGACGCGTGATATACATGCGATGGGAATACGTCGACAAGGGTTTCGGCAACGTGCAGAGCCTCTGGTCGATGCACCCCGACGGCAGCTATTCGGATCACGTCTATAAAAACAATCTCGTGCTGCCGGCCGCATTAATCGATCCCCGCGGCATTCCGGGAAGCCAGCGGATTGTGGCAATCGGCGGGCCGCATGGCGGAAAATCGATGGGGCCGGTAATACTCGTCGACAATCGTCGAAGCAAGAGAAACGCCAAGGCGATGACAAACCTTACGCCCGAGATCGGATATCCGGGCATGGGAATCAACGAACGGGGCAAGGGCGTCTTCAAGCAGCCTTATCCGCTCTCGGAGAAGCTCTTCCTCGTCTCCCACGATCCCAACGTGAAGGGATACGGACGCTACGGGGTCTATCTGCTCGACGCCTGGGGAAATCGGGCGGAGATCTATCGAGACCCCGAGCAATCGTGCTTCCAGCCGATTCCGCTTCGGCCGCGCCGCAAGCCGCCGGTCATCCCGCCGGTCATCCCGCCGGTTTCAAAACCCAACATCGTGGCGGAAGGGGACATGGCCACGATCTTCATGCAAGACGTGTACCAGGGAATGACCGGCATCGAGCGGGGAAGGGTCAAGTACGTGCGCGTCATGCAGGTAATGCCCACCACCTGGGAAGAACAGGTCACCGGGGAAGGGCAGTATTACCTGCAGGAAGCGGCCGTCAGCTACAAAGGCGACGTGGGCCGAAAGAAGATCCACGGCGTCGCGAAGGTCCACGAGGACGGCTCGGCCTGCTTCACCGTGCCGGCCAATGCAAACCTGTTCTTTCAAGCACTCGACGAAGACTATATGGAATTGCAGAGAATGCGGACATTCATCAACTTGATGCCGGGCGAGAAGCGGTCCTGTATCGGCTGTCACGAACAGCGCCGCAACGCACCGCCCTCGAAACCCGCCATGGCGATGCACCATCCCATGAAAGCGCTGGCACCGCAACCGGGCGATAGCGGACCGCGCATGGTCCATTACGAGGCGGACGTGCAGCCGACTCTCGACAAACACTGCCTCGGTTGTCACGACGACCAGGAGAGCAAAGGCGGGTTGAGCCTCTCCGGCGAGCCGACTACGTTGTGGAACCGCTCCTACGAGAACCTCATCAACAAGCAGTTGATCAGCCATCTAAACGGCGGGCCCGGCGCCGCGAATGTTCTCCAGACGCCGCCGTTGGCGTTCGGTTCTCATCGCAGCAAACTGGTCGAGCGGATTCGCACGGATCCCTGCCGAGCCGGCATGACTCGCGAGGAGTTCATACGGATTGTCTCCTGGATAGACGCCAACGCTCCCTATTACGGAACGCACAAGGGCAAGAAGAACTCCAAGTGGAAAGGCGAGGCCGACTTCCGGCCCACGCCCTTGGCGGCGAGTGGGAAGTGAGCGGTAATTCGCCGCCTCACACCAACCCGAAGCGCAAGCGAGGTGTGCGAGGGTAGCACAAAGACGCCGCATCTTGTCACGGGCGGTTCCACTCCTCGCTTGCGCTTCGGGTTGGTATGAATAATCCGGGCGAGCCGCTTCAATCGCCGGATTCATCGAAGTGAATCTTGCTCGAATCTCCATCCTGGCGGATATTAAATCGGTTGATTCGCGGCGCCGTTTTCAATCGCGGTTTGACGACCGGTATCGGTTTCGCCCACATTGTTTCTGGCGTGGGGTCCGCCATTCGGCGAATCTCTTCTTCGCCCAAATACGGTCCATTGGCATCCACCCAACCGATCAGGCGGCGCAGGCTCCGCGAGTCCATTTTGGCCTCGATGTGCTTCTCGTCCATGGCGCGGTCGATCAGCAAGCTGGCTGAAGACATGCAGGTCATCGGCTTGAGAGTCGCCAACGCCTCGGGGGTCTGTTCGCGATAGCCCTCAACGATCAGGCAGCCGGATATTGAAACCGGCAGGCCGTGTTCGTTGATCAACTCCTTCTTCACCGGCGAATACCAATTGTTGCCGCCGCCGACCAGCGTCAAGTACGGCTCCTTGAACTGTGGCGGCAGGTCAGGGTATACCGGATCGCGAAGGTTGGACTCGCGCAGGGTAAGGTCCAGCTTTTTGCGTGCCTTGCCGTCGCCCTGGTGGCACTTGCCGCAGTACTTGTCGAGAACCGGCTGGACGAAACGTTCGTAGCCGATGCTTACCTCGGCACCCCACGGCGGCGGCGTCAGATCCAGTGGCCCGCGTCGCATGGCCAGCCCGCCGGTGGTGTTCACCGGCGTGGGACTTCGGCCTTCATGACAACCGACGCAGCCGCGAGTCTCGCCGGGCATTACCCCCGTAAACGACCGCATTGTCTGAACGCAGCGGTAATCCTTGTCCAGCAACTGAAAGTGCAGGGCCACGCCGGGCGGCACTTTGAAACACACGCTGCCGTCGGCCTCCACGGGCGTTGTTCCCAAGATGCGCTTCACGCCGTCGGCTTGGGTCACGGAGATGGACGGGCCCGAGTGCTGATAGGTCTTCTTCCACGGCGTATAGGTCTTCGCGTCGATCTGAAGCACGCGAAGGTATTTCACCCGGTCGCGCGGCAGCAGCGGCTCGCCTTCGAATACATCCGCGCTGTAGAGAATCCCTTTTTCAAGCGGTTCCTGATTGGGCCCGATCTCCGGCCATCGAACGCGATTTGGAATCAACGGCGGCTTCGGCCGCGGCTTAAGCGGCATGGCGTGCCAGACGTTGTCCTTGCCCGTGTATATCAACTCACGGTTGCCGTATAGGTCCATCAAGTAAAGGCTGAACTTACGCGTCGCCGGTTGCAAGAGCGAAACCAGAAAGTCCTCTTCACCGATGGGATACGGGGTCTTATAGGCCGGGTACTTCGCGGGCCGATATTGCGAGGACTCGGCCTTTTCTCCGGGGCCGTTGCCGACTTCCGGCCAGGAGATTTCGGCGGTAACTTTGCTCAGGCCGTTGGGGTAGTTCATGCCCTTGGAGGGATCGATGATGCCGATCGACCCCTGGAACCATCGGTGATGGCCCACGCCGGTGAACATTATCTTCTGCGTGCCGGGAATGGGTCGCGGTTCGGCCAGTATATCCGGCCAAACGCTCTGGTTGCCCCACAAGGCAAGGACACCCGTGCCGTCGGGGTTCATGGTCCACAGCGACTGCAACCGCTTCTGTTCCTTGTCGGTATATTCCCAGCGGGTATAAATGACCCGCCCGTCGGGCAGCAGAGCCGGCAGATAATCGGGTTCGCAGTTTCTGGAAATCACGTAGATATTCTTCCCGTCGGCATCGCAACGGGCCAGCACCGGGGAGTGATGCGTCGGGCCGCAGCGAACGTAAGTGTTGGCCCGGGTTGTGTTGAATAGCAATTTGCCGTCGGGAAGATAGATCGGGTCCAGGTCGTCGTAGTCGCCGAACGTCAGTTGCTTGAAATCCGTTCCGTCGGCGTTGACTTCGTACAAATGAAACGATTTCTCATCGTCGGGCATCAAGCAGAACACGATCTTCTTGGCGTCGAAGGAGAGGTCCGGTCGCCACAGGAAACCGGCCATTTCCTCGGGAATGAGCGATCGCACGGGGCTCTCAGGGTTTAGCCCCTCCAAGACCAGCAACCGCCCTTTGCCGCCGGCCCGATAACCGTGACGATGTGCCGATTCATGCCGGGCGTTCGGATAAGGATTGTCGACGAGCAGAACTCGCGAAAAATCAACGGCCGGGTTTTTCAACGCGATCTTACGTTTAAGACGCCGGACCGCAAGGTAAAGCTCGATCGCGGCGGTCTTGTCCGCTCCGTTTTCAAGCTTCTCTTCTAACGCCTTAAGTTGTTCCAACTCCCCGCTCAGATCGAGCCGCCGCGACGTCTTGCCGATCCGCTCGGCCAGTTCGCGAGCCCAGACAATTTCCCGCAACGCACGCGCGGGAGTTGGGGCGTTGTCTGCTTGGAAGAGCCAGTCCTTTTCCAACGCGGTGAATTGTCTCTTCGCCAATGCTTCAACCGTAGAGTCTTCCGCAAACGACGGAGCTGCAAGAACCGCGATCGACAAGAGGGACACAAGCAGCAGGAAAGATAGGATATTCCGAATCATTTCGCTATTCTCGTCCATCCGTACCCGCCGATAAGTTGCAGGGCCACTGCGAGATGATTTGCGTTGCGAACGATACAATCCGCATTCTCCCCGATGCTGTTTGGGTTGTCAATAATTCGAGGGCAGCAACCAGGATAACGAGGAATTCTGTTTTCGGATGTGATATAAGTGAGGGTGGCTGGGGATGA